>Ga0247816_10000369_pt1 | contig 26128 bp, 24 predicted proteins | sample UWRJL209509C1_FD_179930 | JGI IMG/M metagenome (GOLD analysis project Ga0247816, IMG submission 179930) | Plant litter microbial communities from Arlington Agricultural Research Station in Wisconsin, United States - UWRJ-L209-509C-1 | ecosystem: Environmental > Terrestrial > Plant litter >...
ACGAAGATCAGCAAGTACAGAACCGGCATCGGACTGTTGATGCCCAGCAAACTGATCGACACGGCTGCGGCAATAAAAAAGCCGATCATGACTTTCACCAGGTTCAAACGATCACCCAGCCAGCCGCCGAGAATTGCGCCGGCCATGCCGCCAAAATTCAACGCAAGCAGGAACGACAGGCTCGACCCCAGGCTGTAACCGGCACCCGCCATCAACTTGGGCAACCAGGAACTCAAGGCGTAGACCATCAGCAGGCAGCAGAAAAACGCGACCCAGATCGACACAGTGCGTACAGCCAGGCCATGGCGAAACAGCTCCAGCACCGAGGCGCCCTTGCCTTTGCCTGCACTGATCTGCAGTTGATCCTCAGCCTCGATGTGGGTTTCAGGTGCCAGGCGCTTGAGCAGCGCCCGCGCCTGTTCAAGGCGCCCCTGACGAATCAGAAAACCGATGGATTCAGGCAGCCAATACACAATCAGTGGCAGCAACAAAAGCGGTACGGTGGCGACGAAGAACATCGATTCCCAGCCATAACGCGGCAGCATGAAAATCCCCACACCCGCCGACAGCATCCCGCCCAGCGAATAACCACTGAACATCAACGCCACCAGTGTGCTGCGCATTTTCTTCGGCGCGTACTCGTTCATCAGTGCCACCGCATTGGGCATCAACCCGCCACAGCCCAGCCCGGCGATGAATCGCCAGATACCAAACTCCGTGGGCGTGCTGGCAAAGCCGTTAAGTACGGTGGCGACACTGAACAGCGCGAAGCAAATGGTGATGCCCTTTTTGCGCCCAATCCTGTCCGCCAGGCTGCCGAACGCCAGCGCGCCGAACATCATGCCAAACAGCGCATAACTGCCCAGGGCACCGGCCTGCAAGGGTGACAGGCCCCACTCTTTCATGATCACCGGCAAGACCACGCCGTAGATAAACAAGTCATAGCCGTCAAAAATCAACAGCAAGGCACACAGGCCCATTACCAACCAGTGGAAACTGCTGAAACGGGCGTTATCGATAATCGAATGGACGTCATGGGTACGCATGGCAGTGCTCTCATTATTGTTGTTGTGAGTCAGTGTCTGCAGGTAAAACGGCGGGTCAGCCGAGGTCGCCGCCTCCCACCGGCAAGGTCACGCCCGTGATATAGGAAGCCTCATCGGAGGCGAGAAATAGAATCGCGCTGGCTTGCTCGTCGATGCTGCCGTAGCGGTTCATCAGGCTGCTGCCCAAGGTCTGGTCGACGATCTGCTGGTACCAGACGCGCTCCTGTTCACTTTGCGGCTGGCTGTTGCGTGGGATCCGCCGTGGCGGCGCTTCGGTGCCTCCCGGCGCCGTGGCATTGACCCGAATCCCGCTGCCGGCGGTTTCCAGCGCCAGGCAGGCAGTCAAGGCATTTACGCCGCCCTTGGCCGCGCCATACGGCACACGGTTCACACCGCGAGTGGCCACGGACGACACATTGACGATGGCGCCAGCGCCCTGCTCCAGCATGTACGGCAACACGCAATGGCAGCACCAGAGCGTCGGGAACAGCGAACGGCGCACCTCGGCTTCGATTTCCGGCTCGGCGTAATGCTCGAAAGGCTTGGCCCAGATGGTACCGCCCACGTTGTTGACCAAAATATCGATACGCCCGAAACGCGCCTTGGCCGCCGCCATCACCTGCGCACACTCGGTGTGTTGTTCAAGGTCGGCGGTCAGGGTCAGCGCGCGCTCATGCTGCAACTCATGCACTAATTCCGAGCGGTCGACCGCGACCAGCCAGGCGCCTTCTTCCAGCAAACGCTCGGCGACACGCCGGCCGATACCCTGGGCGGCGCCAGTCACCAGCGCAACCCGGGTGTGAAAACGTGGATTCATGATGCTTTCCTCAGGCGGCATCGCCCGTGACGATGGCGTTGGGCGTGAACTTCTCGTAATGAAAACTGGCCGGGGTCACACCCTGGTGCCTGAAGTGCTGGCGCACTGCATCGACCATCGGTGGCGGCCCGCACAGGTAAACGTCGACCTCGCCGCCGTTCAGCACCTCGGCAGCCATGTGTTGGGTGACATAGCCCTGGCGCGGATGTGTGGTCTGGGGGTCGGCCACGCAGGTCACAAAACTGAAGCCGGGCAAGCGTTCGGCGAAGGCTTGCAGCACCTCGACCATCACCAGGTCCGGATCGCGCGTCACACCGTAAATCAGGGTGACCGGCCGGGTTTCCTGGCGCTCGGCGAGTACCTCCAGCATCGACAGGAATGGCGCCAGGCCGGTCCCTCCCGCCAGCAGCAACAATGGCCGCGCCACTTCGCGCAGGTAGAAACTGCCCAGTGGCCCGGTCATCGGTACTGCGTCGCCGGGCTGAGCGCGCTCCAGCCAGCCACTCATCAGCCCGCCCGGCACATGCTTGATCAGGAAGCTCGCGCGCTTGTCGCCGGGTCGGCTGCTGAAGGAATACGAGCGTGTCTGCCCGCTGTCGGGTACGCCGATATTCACGTACTGGCCCGGCAGAAACACCGGCGCCTGGTCCAGCTCGAAATTCACCTCCAGCGCCGCATCGGCATGCCGGGTAATGCTCGCCACCGTCGCGGCAAATTGCGCCGTGCCGGTCTTGCAGGTGCTGGACGGCACCGGCACCGCAATCACGCAATCGGACTGCGGCACCATCTGGCAGGTCAGCACTTGGCGCTGCAAGGCTTCGTCCTCGCTCAGGGCGTCTTCGATGTAGTCATCACCCAAGTCATACGCGCCGGTTTCACACCGGCATTTGCAGGTGCCACACACACCGTCCGAGCAGTCCATGGGCAGGTTGATACGTTGGCGAAACGCGGCATCCAGGAGCTTTTCACCCACCTTGCAGTCGATGAAACGGGTGACCCCGTCCTCGAAATTCAGGGCAATGGAGTACGTCATGGGCGAGTCCTCAGATGTGGTAGATGTCGATGACCTGGTGGATGTAATCGTTTTTCAGCACGACCTTTTTGCGGGTGATCAGTGGTTGTTCGCCGCTGATATCCAGGTGATAGAAGGAGGTACCGAAATACGTGTCCGTGGCCTTGTAGCGATGGCTGAGGGTTTGCCAGTTAAAACGCAGTTCCACCTGCCGGCCATCGTCGGCCAGCACTTCGAGGTTGGTGATCAGGTGCACGGTGCGTGGCTCCGGCGTGCTGGCGCTGGAGCGCTCGGTCTTGATCCGGAACACGCGGTCTTCCAGGCCGTCACGGCACGGGTAGTAGATCAACGAGATTTCGCTTTGCGGGTCCTCGGTTAGCGTGTCGTGGTCGTCCCACGCCGGCATCCAGAACTCTGCCCTGGGTGAGTAACACTCCAGCCATTCATCCCATTGGCGGTCATCCAGCAAGCGGGCTTCGCGGTAAAGAAAATCCAGCAGGTGGTCACGGGAAGTACTCATGACAGCACCTCCTTGTCAGTCGCGATCAAGCCTTGTTGCTCCAGCTTGATTGCGCGTTGCAGGCTCTGCGCCCAATGCGCGTGCTGACGCACGAACAGCCCCTCGTCTTCGGTTTTCACACCGCTGAGTTGCGGGTGCATGCCCATCGCCCTGGCATTCTCATCCGCGCCTTCTACCCACTGTTTCGCGCCGCGACTCAGGTCGTTCCACAAGGTGGTAGCCCCCTGGTAGCCGGTCTGACAGGCGCGGAACTCTTCCAGGTCGTCGGGTGTGCCCATGCCGCTGACGTTGAAGAAATCCTCGTACTGGCGGATGCGCGTCGCCCGCTCCTGGGCGCTCTCGCCCTTGGGCGCCATGCAATAGATCGTCACTTCAGTCTTGTCTACCGCGATAGGCCTCACCACGCGGATCTGCGTGGAGAACTGGTCCATCAAGTAAACGTTGGGATACAGGCACAGGTTGCGGGTTTGATCGACGATAAAGTCTGCGCGCGCCTGGCCCAGTCGTTCGGCCAGTGCCTCGCGGTGCGCATGCACGGGGCGCACTTCAGGGTTGAGCAGGCGTGTCCACAGCAGGATATGGCCGTGCTCGAAGGCATACACACCGCCCAGGCTTTTCGACCAGCCGTTGGCGTCGACGGTGCGTGTGCCTTCGGCCTCGTAGTTGCGCCGCCCCATGGTCGCCGAGTAGTTCCAGTGCACCGAGCTGACGTGATAACCGTCGGCGCCGTTCTCGATCTGCAGCTTCCAATTGCCGTCATAGACATACGAAGAACTGCCGCGCAGCACCTCCAGCCCCAGCGGCGCCTGATCGACCATCTGGTCGATGATCACCCGGGTTTCGCCCAGGTAATCGCTCAGTTCCGGGGTTGTTTCACTGAGGCTGCCGAACAGGAAGCCCCGGTAGTTTTCGAAGCGAGCGAGGCGTTTGAGGTCATGGGAGCCGTCACAGTCGAAACTGTCGGGATAGGCGCCGGTTTTGGCGTCCTTCACTTTGAGCAGCTTGCCCGCATTGCTGAAGGTCCAACCGTGGAACGGGCAGGTAAACGAGCCTTTGTTACCTTGCTTGCGGCGGCACAACATGGCACCCCGATGGGCACAGGCGTTGACCAGGCCGTGCAGCTCGCCTTGTTTGTCGCGGGTGATGACCACCGGTTGGCGGCCAATCCAGGTGGTGAAGTAGTCGTTGATCTCTGGCACCTGGCTTTCATGGGCCAGGTAGACCCAACCTCCCTCAAAGATGTGCTTCATCTCCAGGGCGAACAGTTCGGGGTCGGTGAAGATGTCGCGGCGGCAACGGAAAACCCCGGTAGCGGGATCTTCCTGAACGGATTCGCGCAGTTGCAGGGCGAGTCGCTCGAGTGTGCTGATCATGGGGTAGGCCCTCCGTTGTTCTTGTATCAGGCCCCCCCACCTTATGTGCTTGCCCTACCCCTCAATATCCGCTGGCTGCAAATCGCTATCCGCCTGGCGCAACCGTTCAGCGCTGGCGCTTCCAGGTGTGTGAAGGCAGCTCGCCAAAGCGTTTGCGATAGGACTCGGAGAAACGTCCCAAATGCACAAAGCCATGATCCAGCGCCACTTCCGTCACGCTGCGCGCCGTGGCCAGCTGCAACACCGCATGCACGCGCTCCAGCTTGCGCTGGCGCATGTAGTCACGCGGCGACAGGCCGACATGGCGCTCAAACAGGCTGTACAGCGAACGCTCGCTGACCCGGGCGATAGCCATCAGTTGCTCGACGCTGATCTCATCGGTCAGGTGCTCCTCGATAAACTGGCGCACCGCTTCGAAGCCGCCGCTCTGATCCGGGCGGGGGATGACGCGCAACACGTTGCTGCCCAGCAATCCCAGCAGCTTGTTCGCCACCACGCGCTCATACAGGCCTTGCAGCTCGGGCTGTGCCGCGTTTTCAGCCTCGTGACAGATCAACCCCAGCAATGGCAGAAAACCGCCCATGTCGGCAAGCACATGGCGCGCCGCGACGAAACGGATGCCCTGCTGGGGCAACGCCCAACGCTGTTCAAGGCAGGCATTCTCGAACAGGCGCACGGGCAATTTAATGATGAATTTTTCGCAGTCGGCGGAATAGGTCAGGTCCACCGGGTCATCCGGATTGATCAGCAGGACTTCCCCCGGGCCGAGAATCTGCTCCTCGCCACGGGAGTTCGAACGGCAATGGCCGTGCAGCAGGATTTGCAGGTGGTAAATCGTTTCCAGTGCCACCGATGTCACCCGCACCGGAGCGCCGTAGCTGATACGGCACAAATCCAGGCTGGAAAACGTCCGGTGGCTGATGCTCGCCTGTGGGCGACCCTTGGGTGGCAGGCGGATACAGTGACTGCCTACATGCTGGTTGACATAGTCGGACACGGCATAGGCATCTGCACGATCAAAAATCTGGCTGCGCTCACTCAATAGCACGGTCATGGTTGCGCCTCTTTTATTTTTATTGGCTCCAGGTTGACGCCAGGACGTCCCCGAGGGCAAGGCCTGTGCCGGTAGCGACAGGGCCAGTGAATCGCAGCGGTGCCCTCCTTTTCATCATTGATTGCAGTGGCGTGGCGACGACGAGGTCGCCGTTGCGAGAGTGACCCCGAGGTAGCAGGCCGTCCAATATTGATTAGGTTTCACTCAATACCCTGCAGGTATGGTGGATACCCGGACAGGGTGCGTGGATAGACAATGCGCCGGCAGCCCGCCTGCCGGTTCAGTCACCGTTTCAGCGCCTGAACAGGCTGGCTGTCCTGGCCCGGCGCCAAGGCCTGGGCCAAGGCTTGCGCCAGTTGCAGTTGACTGTAGGGCTTGAGCAAGCGCGGCAGCATCGCGACCATGCCTTCCAGGTTCAGCGCATAACCGGTTGCGAGGATGATCGGCAGTTGCGGCAACAGTCCGCGTACCGCCCCGGCCAATTGCGCGCCGTCCATGTGCGCCATGGCCATGTCCGTGATCATCAGGTCAACTCGCTGGTCCTGCTTGATGCATTGCAGGGCTTGCACACCGCTTGGGGCGCAAATCACCCGGTGACCCAGGTCTTCAAGTAACAGCCTGGTGCTGTTGAGCACCAGGCTGTCATCGTCGACCACCAGCACCGTCAGTGGCTTGAGCAACGGGCTGGGGGGCTCCAGCGGTGGCGGGGTCATGCTGTTTGCGGTCTCGCTGGCCAGCGGCAGCCACAGCTCAGCCGTGGTGCCCTCGCCTTTGCGGCTGTTCAATACCAGCCGCCCGCCCAACTGTTCGGCCAGGCCGTGAACCATCGATAACCCCAGGCCAGTGCCTTTGCCGACCGCCTTGGTGGTAAAGAATGGCTCTGCGGCGCTGGCCAGGGTTTGCGCATCCATGCCCTCCCCGTTGTCGGTGACCGACAGGCACACGTATTGATCGTGGGCCAGCGTGCCGAGCGCGTCGCGCACCTCGGCGCTGATGGCGAGGGTGCCGCCAGCGGGCATCGCGTCCCGCGCGTTGCTTGCCAGGTTGAGCAACGCCAGCTCCAACTGGTTGACGTCGGCCAGTACCGCCGGGAGTTCCTGTGCCAGTTCGGCCTGGACCATCACCTTTGGCCCTGCCGAACTGCAGAGCAAACCGAGCAGATTGCTGACCATCTGCGGCAGATGCACCGCCTCGGTCTTGAGTTCCTGGCGCCGCGCAAAGGCCAACATGCGCTGGGTCAGCGAGACACCTCGATCAGAGCCAAGCACCGCGTTATCCACCAGCCGCGACAACTTCGGGTTGTCGCCGACGTGCTTGCGCAGCAGTTCGAGGTTGCCACGGATGACCGTCAGCAGATTGTTGAAATCATGGGCGATACCACCGCTGAGTTGCCCCACGGCCTGGAGCTTCTGTGACTGAAACAGCGCCTCGCGCGCCAATTCCAGGGCCTTTTGTGCTTCGACCGCCTCGCTGATGTCACGGGTAATCTTGGCAAACCCCAGCACCTCACCGGAGTCGGACCAGATTGGATCGATAATCACATGGGCCAAAAACCGCGAGCCATCCTTGCGTACCCGCCAACCCTGCTTCTCGAACCGCCCCTCCCGCGCGGCAATCGCTAACGCCCGCTGCGGTTCTTCATTGGCGCGATCCGGCTCGGTATAAAACATCGAGAAATTCTTGCCGATGACTTCGTCAGGCGCGTAGCCCTTGATGTGTTGCGCGCCCGTGTTCCAGCTACTGACCCGGCCTTCGGGGTCCAGCATGTAAATGGCGTAGTCAGTGACACTCTGCACCAGCAACCGAAACTGCTGCTCGCTCTGCTTGAGGGTCTGCTCGGCGAGCCGTTGCTCGGTCAGGTCGCGGGTGATTTTTGCAAAACCGATCAGGTGGCCCTGCGAATCGCGGATCGGATCAATCACCACATGGCACCAGAACCGCGTGCCGTCCTTGCGCACTCGCCAGCCTTCGCCTTCGAATCGCCCCTCGTGCAACGCACAGTTCAATGCCCGCTCGGGCAGGCCGGCCTGGCGGTCTTCGGGCGTATAGAAACACGAGAAATGCGCGCCGAGGATTTCCTCCTGCTGGTACCCCTTGAAGCGCCTGGCGCCGGCGTTCCAACTGACGACAATGCCCTGCGGGTCAATCATGTAAATCGCGTAGTCGAATACCGACTCGACCAACAATCGGAAACGATCATTGTCGAGTTCGGATCGAGGCACGGGGTTATCAGGCATGGCAGTCTCCGCTGTTCTTATAGGCAACACCCAAGTCAAATCAGTGTGGCCTATACGGCTTTCGCCGGCCATGGGTTAGTTTTTTTGTAGCCCCCACAGCTCGCCCCATAACGTAGCGCCCGGTAACGCATTGCACCGTTTTGGTGTGCAGGCGAACAAAAAAATACTGCCCTTGCGCGACAAACCCCTCAAAAAGTCCCGATTCAAGACACTTGGCACGATAAACGCTTACTAGTAAATACAGGATTGTTGAACAATCCAAACCAACCTGTATCCAGTAACCGAGGCTATCAACATGCAAAAAGGTCTGACGGGCAAGAACACCATGCGCAATCTGGGGCTGGCGATCACCCTGGCGTGCGTCGCACCTCTACTGTCTGCTGCCGAGATCAAGGGCACCCTCAAACAGGGCGAGTTGTCGATCGGTTCAGACCTGACCTACCCGCCTTACACCTACCTGGAACAAAAGCAGCCTGCCGGCTTCGACCCGGAATTCATGCAACTGATGGGCAAGCAACTCGGGGTTGAGCCACGTTTTCTCGACACCCGGTTCGCCAACCTGATCCTGGGCGTCAACGCCCAGCGCTTCGACGTGGTGGCTTCGGCGCTCTACGTCACCCCCGAACGCGCCAAGCAAGTGGATTTCCTCAGCTACCTGAAAACCGGCTCTTCGCTGATGGTACTCAGCGCCGGCGACTTCAAGCCCCAGCGCCCGGAAGACCTGTGCGGCAAGCGCGTAGGTTCGATCAAGGGCGCGTCCTGGGTGCCAAAACTTAACCAGGTCTCCGCTGACTACTGCGTTGCCTCGGGCAAGCCGGCGATCCAGTCCCGCGAGTTCCCAACCTCACCGGAAGCGGCCCAGGCGCTGCTGGCCAAGGCGGTCGATGTGCAGATGGAAGACGCCGCAGTTGCCAAGATCACCGTAGAGAAATTGCAGGGCAAAACCGTCATCAGCTCCAACGAGCTGATCTATCCGGTGGTGGTCGGCCTGGCGGTACGCAAAGACAACCCCGAACTGCTCAAGGAGCTGACCGGCGCCCTGAGCCAGATCAAGCAGGACGGCAGCTACGGCAAATTGCTCGCGCGCTACAACCTGGCCGAGCCGAGCGCCGCTGACGTCAGCGCCGCACTGGGCAACTGAAACCCGGCCCAGGCCTTGAGCAGATCCATTGACTTGTGTCGCTCTGGGCAGAAGTCACCGTAACGCGGAGCACGTTTATGCAATTCGATTGGCACTACACCTTGGGCCTGTTATGGAACGGCGACTTCTGGCGAGCCGTAGGCACCGTGGTCGAACTGAGCCTGGAAACCTGGCTGCTGGGGATTGTCCTGGGTTTCTTCCTGGCCCTGGCCCGGCAGTCTGAACGCCGCTGGCTACGCGACAGCGCCGGGCTCTACATCTGGTTCTTCCGCAGCCTGCCGTTGCTGGTATTGCTGATCTTCGTCTACAACCTGCCCCAGGTGTTTCCGTCTACCAGCGTGGTGCTGTCCAACCCCTACTCCGCGGGCCTGATTGCCCTGGTGCTGAGTGAGGCGGCCTACATCGCCGAGATCCATCGCGGCGGCCTGCTGGCGGTGGTCAAGGGGCAACGGGAAGCGGGCAAGGCGCTGGGCGTCGGCTATCGTGGCGTGCAGCGTTTGATCGTGGTGCCCCAGGCGCTGCGGGTGGCCCTGCCGACGTTGGCCAACGAATACATCACCATCGTCAAGCTCACCTCGTTGGTGTCGGTGATTTCCCTTTCGGAAATCCTGCTGGTCGGCCAACAGCTCTACACCCAGAACTTCCTGGTAATGGAGACCATGCTGGCCGTGGCGTTCTATTACGTGTTTATCGTGACTGTGTTCAGTTGGCTGTTGCGCCGGCTGGAAAACCATCTGGATGTGAGCCGCCGCAAACCGAAGAAAATCGCCCCGGCTGAACTGGGCCAAGTCGCGACCCATCGTGCAACGGGCCAGGCCACGCGCGGCGAATTTGCCTTGCAGGCCCGCGCCGTTCGCAAATCCTATGGAGAGCTGGAAGTGCTCAAGGGCGTGGAGCTGAATGTGCGCTGGGGCGAGGTGGTGTCGATCATCGGCCCGTCGGGCTCAGGCAAGACCACGCTGATTCGTACCATGAACGGCCTTGAAAGCCTGGACCGCGGTGAAATCACCCTACAAGGCCAGCCCTTTCTGCGGGGCACCCAGGAGCCGCAGGGCGCACTGAGTCACAAGGTGCATATGCAGGGCATCGTCCATGTCGGCATGGTGTTCCAGGGGTTCAACCTGTTCCCGCATAAAACCGCCCTTGAAAACGTGATGCTGGCGCCGGTTTATCACGGCCACGGCGGCGGCGAGGAATTGCGGTTGCTGAGCCTGGCCCTGCTACGCAAGGTGGGCATGCTTGAGCACGCCGGCAAATACCCGCATCAGTTGTCCGGTGGCCAACAGCAACGCGTAGCGATTGCCCGTGCCCTGGCGATGCGTCCTTCGGTGATGCTGTTTGACGAGCCGACGTCAGCCCTCGACCCGGAACTGGTCGGCGACGTGCTGGCGGTGATCGAGGAACTGGCCCGCGAAGGCATGACCATGGTAATCGTCACTCACGAAATGAACTTCGCCTTCAAGCTCTCCGACCGCGTGGTGTTCATGGAGGGTGGCGAGATCATCCAGAACGCCGCGCCGCGCGAGATGCTTGAGCAACGCAGCGAACGCATGACCAAGTTCCTCAAAGACGTACAACTGGCGTAAGCCCAAGGAGCCCTACGTGAGCCAAGCCAAGGAACCCAGCCTGTCGCTGGCCGACCAGGTCGCCATCGAACTGCGCGAAGACATCATCGGCGGCCGGCTGCTGCCGGGCATGCCGCTGGTGGAAAGCGAGCTGGTCAACGCCTACAACGCTTCGCGCAATACCGTGCGCGAAGCGTTGCACCACCTCGGCCGTGAAGGGCTGACCAGTTATGTGCGCAACAAAGGCGTGATCGTGCGCCGCCTGGGCATCGAGGAAGTGCGCGACATCTTCAAGGTACGGCGCACCCTGGAGCTTCAGGCCATCGCGGCCAGCAAGCCACTGCGCGAGTACCAGTCCGACCGCATGCTCGAAGCCATCGAGGCCGCGCAACTGGCCCAGGACCGCGAGAACTGGCAAGCCTTCGGCACCCACAGCCTGCGCTTTCACCAACACATCGTCGGCCTGTTGCGCAGCCCGCTGCTGGACGAGTTTTTCACCCACATCGCGGCCCAGATGCGCCTGGTGTTTTCCAACGCCCCCAGCGAGGAAACCTTTCAGAAGCCGTGGCTGGAGCGCGACCGGCAGATCCACGACCTGTTGGTTGACGGCCACAAACAAGAAGCCGAGGAAGCCTTGAGCAGCTACCTCAATGACTCCGAATCGCTGCTGCTGGACATTTTGAGCAGCCTCCCAAAACCCTGAAACGAGGACCTACCATGTACAAGGACTATCCAGCGGCCTACCAAGTCAGCAAAGGCGCTGCCTTGCAGGTCGACAAAGCGTTCTATGATCGCGTGCGCGAAATCCGCGATGGCCGCACGTTGATCGAGCAATTCGAAGTGCCGATCCGCACCGGCCGTGCCTGGAAAGTACCGGCCGGCCACGTGTTCCGCGTGACCACACCGGTCGGCCCGCAAGTGGGCGACTTCAACGTCTGGAGCGCCAACGACCCCCGCGAACGCATGTGGGCCTCGCGTACCCGCCAGTTGCAGGGCGCTCACGTCACCACCTATGACCGCTTGTGGTCGAACCTGCCCTTTTTGCGTCCGATGGTCACCATCACCGACGACAGCCTGGCCGACTACGGCATCGACGAACACGGTGGCCGCCTGCACGACCTGCTGGGCACGCGCTGCGACCCTTACGTGAACAAGATGCTCACCGGTGAAGACTTCCACCACCACTGCCACTCCAACCTGACCCGTGCCGTATTGCCTCACGGCCTGACCGAGTTCGACGTGCATGACGTGCTGAATATCTTCCAGTGCACCGGCCTCAATCACGACGACATGTACTTCATGAAAGCCTGCCCGGCCAAACAGGGCGACTACCTGGAGTTTTTTGCCGAAATCGATCTGTTGTGCGCCCTTTCCACCTGCCCCGGCGGCGACCTGTCGCTGCCGATGTGGGGCCCGGACGCCGAAGATCCGCTGAAGGTCTGCCGCCCGCTGGGGGTTGAAATCTACCGCCTTGACGACGCATTGCTTGAAGGCTGGAAACAACCCGAGCGCGCCGCCTATAACGGCAACCACGGCCTGTTGATTCCAAAGGCTGACTGGGAAAAGTAGAAGCAGATGATCGTTCCCACGCGCAGCAAAGGAATGCATCCCGTGACGCTCTGCGTCACCAGTGCGCAAGACTCAAGCCTTGCGCCAGCGGCGGGACGCGGAGCGTCCCAGGCGGCATTCCTTTGCTGCGCGTGGGAACGATCAAGAGCCAGACCCCACATGATCATTCCCACGCTCTGCGTGGGAATGCATCCCGTGACGCTCCGCGTCACCAGTACGCAGGACTCAAGCCTTGCGCCAGCGGCGGGACGCGGAGCGTCCCAGGCGGCATTCCTTTGCTGCGCGTGGGGAACGATCAACAAAAGAGCCAGATCCCACATGATCGTTCCCACGCTCTGCGTGGGAATGCATCCTGTGACGCTCTGCGTCACCAATGCGCAAAACTCAAGCCTTGCGCCAGCAGCGGGACGCGGAGCGTCCCAGGCGGCATTCCTTTGCTGCGCGTGGGAACGATCAATCAGAGAGCCAGATCCCACATGATCGTTCCCACGCTCTGCGTGGGAATGCATCCCGTGACGCTCCGCGTCACCAGTACGCAAGACTCAAGCCTTGCGCCAGCAGCGGGACGCGGAGCGTCCCAGGCGGCATTCCTTTGCTGCGCGTGGGAACGATCAACAAAAGAGCCAGATCCCACATGATCGTTCCCACGCTCTGCGTGGGAATGCATCCTGTGACGCTCTGCGTCACCAGTACGCAAGACTCAAGCCTTGCGCCAGCAGCGGGACGCGGAGCGTCCCAGGCGGCATTCCTTTGCTGCGCGTGGGAACGATCAAATAAAATGCTCTAAAACCCCGCCGCATGCCCGTCGCGCCGGCTGTCACTGGCGGCTACGTAGCCATGGTCCGGGTCGTCCGACAAACGCCAGATGAACTGCCCCGAGCCAAAGTCCATGTAAGGGTCTTCAACAGATTTGAGCGGATGCCCAAGCGCTTGCAGCCCTTCAGCCGTCACCGCCGGGAAGGTGTCTTCAAGATCCACCGAGAAGTCCCGGTTGACCTTCCACCGCGGCGCATCACACGCCGCCTGGGGCTGTTGTTGATAGTCGAGCATGCGCACCAGGGTTTGCACGTGGCCTTGGGGCTGCATGTCGCCACCCATCACGCCAAAGCTCATCTGCGGCTTGCCGTCCTTGGTCAGGAACGCCGGGATAATCGTATGGAACGGTCGCTTGCCGGGCGCCACCACGTTGGCCGAGGCCGGGTTGCTGGAGAAACCTGCGCCGCGATTCTGCAAGCTGATGCCGTAGCCCGGCACCACGATGCCGGAGCCAAAACCCATGTAGTTGGACTGGATGAACGAGATCATCATGCCGCTCTCGTCGGCAGCACTCAGGTACACCGTGCCGCCGCTGCGTGGCATGCCAAAACCGGGGTCGCTGGACTTGGTTGGGTCGATCAGCCGGGCGCGGCTGTCCAGGTAGCTGTCATCGAGCATTTGCTCAGGGGTAACGTCCATGCTGGAAGGGTCGGCGACGTAGCGATAGATGTCGGCAAACGCCAGCTTCATGGCTTCGATCTGCAAATGCTGGGACTCGGCAGAATCCAACTGCAGCGAACCCAGGTCGAACCGCTCAAGTATTCCCAAGGCGATCAACGCAGCAATCCCCTGCCCGTTTGGCGGGATCTCATGCACGTCATAACCGCGATAAGCCTTGGCGATCGGCGCGACCCATTCCGGACGATAACGAGCCAAGTCGTCGAGGGTCAGCGAACCACCGGTTTGCCTGGAGAAACCGACAATGGCTTCAGCGATTTGCCCTTCGTAAAATGCCCGCCCGCCTTGCTGGCCGAGCAGACGCAGGGTGCGTGCTGCGTCCTTGAACACGAACTTCTCACCGGTGCGCGGCGCCCGCCCGCCAGGCATGAACACCTCGGCAAAACCCGGTTGGGTATTGAGTAACGGCACCGCGCCGGCCCATTTATGGGCGACGGTCGGTGCCAGGGTTACACCACGTTCCGCCACCCGCGCCGCCGGCTCCAGCAAGTCGGCAAACGGCAGCTTGCCGAAGCGCTCATGCAGCGCTGCCCAACCGGCGACGGCACCGGGAATCGTCACCGAATCCCAGCCGCGCACCGGGCGTTTGGCGTGGCCTTTGCCGTCCTCGCCGTACTGCTTGCGAAAATGCTCGAGGTTCCACGCCTCGGGCGCCGGGCCGGATGCGTTCAGGCCATGCAGTTGCTGGCCGTCCCAGACAATCGCGAACGCATCACTGCCCAGGCCGTTGGACACCGGTTCCACCACGGTCAACATCGCGGCGGCAGCAATCGCGGCGTCCACCGCGCTCCCCCCCGCCAACAGCATGTTCAACCCGGCCTGGGCGGCGATGGGATGGGAGGTCGACACCACATTGCGTGCAAACAACGGAATACGCGTGGTCGGATACGGGTTTTGCCAATTGAAGGTCATAGGAACTCCTGACTCAGTCGTTACGTTGTCGCCGGGCGGCGCCCGGCTCCCAGAAAATCACTCGGTGCTGGATCGCCCGTACGCTCTGGGCGCCACACAGGCCAATCAGCGCCAATAAAATCAAGCCGCTGAACATCGTTGCCATGTTCATGCTCACCGAGCTTGAAGCGATCAGATAACCCAACCCGCTTTGCGACGAGAGAAACTCGGCGACCACCGCACCAATCAATGCCAGGGAGATGCCGATTTGCAGGCCGGCGAACACTTCACCCGCCGCCGCCGGAAACTTCACATGCACCAGCAAGTACCAGCGCGACGCGGAAAACGCCCGGCAGGCATCAAGCAATTCCGGGTCGGTACGGCGGATGCCGTTCACGGTGTTGACGAACAACGGGAAGAAACACACCAACGTCACCAGCACGATCTTCGAGGCGATGCCAAAGCCGAACCACACCAGGATCAGCGGCCCCAACGCCACTTTGGGCGTGGCTTGCAGGCCGATCAGCAGCGGGTAGACAAAACGCTCGAAGGTACGTGACTCGGCAAGCAGCGCTCCCAGGCCGATGGCCAATACCGAACCAATCAGGTAGCCGCTCAAGGTTTCCAGCAAGGTCGTCGCAATGTGTGGCCACAGCGTGCCGTCGGCAAAACCGGCAGCCAGCGAGTGGTAAACCGCCAGCGGCGCCGGCAACAGGTAGTCGGAAATACTCAACCAGCGCACCGCCTGGTCCCACGCCAGAATCAACAGCGCCAGGCTGATCAACGGATAGAGCAAGGGCGTCAATCTAGGCATGGGTGAAGTGTCCTCGCAGGTGGTGGCAAAGCCGGGTAAACAGCGGGTCGTTGAGGGTGTCCAGGGTACGGGGGCGGGCCAGGGGGATGTGCAGCTCATCAATGATGGTGCCCGGCGACGGCGACATCACCAGCACCCGGTCGGCGAGGAACACGGCTTCCTGAATGCTGTGGGTGATGAACAGCACCGATTTGCGGTGCACGCTCCAGATCCGTTGCAACTCCAGGGTCAGCGCTTCGCGGGACATCGCATCGAGCGCGGCGAACGGCTCGTCCATCAACAGCATCTTCGGGTCATGCAGCAACATGCGCGCGATGCCCACCCGCTGCTGCATGCCACCGGACAACTCGAACGGGTAGTCATTGGCAAATGCGCCCAGGCCTACCAGTTCCAGGAGTTGCAACGCTCGCTCACGGGCCTCGTCCATCGGCAGGCCAAGGGTTTTGGCGGGCAGCAGCACGTTGGCCAATACCGACTTCCACGGCAGCATATTGGGCTTTTGAAACACCACCCCACTCTCGCGACTTGGGCCTTTTACCGCCTGGCCAGCCAGCTGAATGCTGCCACTGGACACCGGCAGCAGGCCCGCTGCCAATTTCAACAACGTCGACTTGCCGCAGCCCGAAGGGCCGAGCACCGCGACGAACTCGCCGGGGGCGATGCTCAGATCGATTCCCTCCAGCGCCTGAATTTGCCCGCGCCGGGTCTGGTAGGTCAGGCCCACCTGCTTGAAGCTCAGCGCCGCACTCATAGCGCAACCGCCTGTTCGAGGAACGCCAGCACCCGGTTCCAGCTGTGCTGGCTGGCGCGGGCGTTGCCTTGCGCCGTGCCGCCGCCGCTGATCACCACGCCGGCCACCGGATGCAACCGGGCAATCTGTGTGGTCGGGACGTGAGGCACGCCGATGGCATGCCCGGCACCGTGATTAAGCACATGTTCCACCGGCCACGGGTGATTGAGCAGTTGCGCTTCGATTGCCTGGGAATAGGCGGTCGAGGGCCAGAAACCATCGTCGTCGCCGGAGATCAGCAACACCGGCCCGCGAATATTTTCCACGGCGATACGTGCCCTGGCGACGGACGCCGGGTGTTGCTGCACCGCGACAAACGCCGGGGCCTGGCGAATCGGCGCGCCCACCGGGTCGGCGATGTCGAAAGCTCGCCAGTCGGTGAGTGGATTGCCTTGCCAGACATTGGCCAATCCCTTGCCCTGCCAGGTCCACGCATCGGCATCCCGTGGCTGCTCGGGCCGACCGGCACGCAGTGTGCCGTGCACCACGGAGCTGGGCACGTAACCAATCACCGCGCTAACCCGCTCAGGGAACCGCGAACCCAACAACAGGGCCAACTCCCCACCACGGGACAGCCCGGCCACCGCAATAAACCCGTTGCGCGGCTTGAGTGTTTGCGCGGCCCACTCCAACGCTTGCTCGAAATACTCCAGCGGTGTGTCGCTGATATGTTCCGGGCGCCCCGGCGCCTTGAAATAGCCCAGCGCCAGTGCACTGTAACCATGGGCGGCATACAGCGCCGCACGCTGTTCGGGAATGCCTCCGCCTGAGCCATTGAGCACAATCACCAGCGGGCTTGGTTGATCGCCTGCCGGGGTAAACAGCGTGGCGCTGAGACCGGCCTCGGTAATTTCGCTTCGTTGCACGCCCGCCGCGACATAGCGCTGGGTAAAACCCGCGCTTATCACCTGCCCCTGGGCGTCGGTCAACTGCAGTTCAATGCTGCGCGGGGAAACGCTTTCTCGTGGGAGCACCATCGTGGCTGGCCGTACCTCGCGCATCGACCACACCAACGCCATGCCATCGGCCTCACGCCAATCCCCGGCGACAGGCGCGTCGACGCCCAAGTCCAGCTCGCCGGACGCGCCCACCGTGAACTGCGCCTGGCTTTCCCAACGACTGCCATCTGCACCGTCCAACCCGCCGCACAAGCTCGCCAAACCAGGCGCCAGGCCGGTGAAGCGGGTCTGCCGGGGTTGATCAATCAAACCGTCCGGCAGGTCTATCCAGGCCTGCCCACTCATTGCGCCACCTGCGCACGCTTGAGCAAGGCCGCGTGATCAAAGTCGCTGAAGGCCGGGACAAATTCATTCGAGAAAATCTGCTCCACCGGCACCTCGGCCGTTGGGAATTCACCGGTACTGGCCATGGCGCCGATAGCGTCCTTGATTACCTGTAAATCGTACTCGCCGGGCTGGCGCACGCTGCCATCGGCGTGATGCAAGGTGGTACGCAAGCGCCGGCTGAGCAACTCACGCGCATCAGCCAGGCCCTTGCCCTCAGCGTCGGCGGGTTTGCTTTCCGGGTGCTGGCGCCAGAATGCCTGCACGCAGAACGTCGGGTTGGCCTCGCACACCAACTGCGCCTGGGTGTAAGCGCGGCCAAAACGACGGATCAGGTCGGGCTGGTTCTTGAAGGTATCCACGTGTGCAACAAAGCCGTTGCCGGGGCTTTCCTGGAACACGGGCGGATAGGCAATGCGGCGAATCGCCGTGCCCGACAATTCCAGCATGTCGTCCCAGCTGCTGTTGAAATTCAGCGCGTCCACCTGGCCGCTCTTCAACGCTTGAAAACCCGCACCGAGTGCGCCGACGGCAACGAATTCAACGGTCTTGCCCGGCTCAAGCCCGGCAATGCGCAATGCAGCGCGACTGTTGGGCAAGGTGCCCCAGGTCAAGGCGCCCACGCCAATCTGCTTGCCCTTGAGGTCTTCCAGGGTCTTGATCGGCGAACTCGCCAGCACCGCGTACTCCATGGTCTGGCTGGGCACGCCGTTATAGAAATAGCGCACCGGCAGCGGGTCCTTGCCGTTGAAGTAGCTGGAGATGATCGGCTCCGCCACCGGGAAACCGAAGGTCACGCGCTTGCTCGCCACCTGCGGCAGCAATGCGCCCGCGCCCTGGAAGACCACGACCTTGACCTGCAAGCCCTGGTCCTTGAACAGGCCCAACTCGTCGGCCGCCGCATAGGCCGCGCCATCGTGCACCGCTGGCGGTATCGCCAGGGCCACGGTGACTTCATCCAGGGCCCAGGCTTGAGTGGTGGCCAGGGTCAGCGCCAGGGGCAGAAATAACGGGGCAATACGCATTGGCAGTCCTTTTTAATCAGTGGTGTACGTGTGCGCCTGTTGAATCAGGGCGCTGCGGTCAATCTTGTTGGTGCTGGCCAGCGGCAACGCATCGACGAACCACACCCGGCGCGGGTGTTGATAGGCAGCGGCATGCTCCAGCACAAAGGTTTTCAGCTCGGCCTCAGTGACATCGACGCCTTCGCGGCGCACCACGAAGGCCACCGGTTTGTGGCCTTTGATCGAGTCTTCCAGCGGTACCACGCAGGCTTGCTGCACGGCACCATGGCGCTCCAGCAGTTGCTCGATTTCACTGGGGTAAATGTTTTCGCCACCGCTGACGAACATGTCGTCACGCCGGCCAACGAAGGTGTAGAAGCCCTGCCCGTCGCGCTCGAAAACGTCGCCGGTGACGTAGTAACCGTCGGCGGTGAACGGCGGTGGCAGGTCCGGGCGATTGTGGTAGCCGGTCATCAGGCCGGGGCTGCGCAGCTCCAGCACACCGTGGTCGCTTAACGCTGCGTACTCGTCGCGCAAACGCAACTGCACGGCGGGATGCGCGCAACCCAGGGACATGGGCGGGCTCGGCAGGCCGTCGGGGTGCGCGGCGAAAACCACCGGGCCACCTTCTGTAGTGCCGTAGGCGTTGATGATTTTGGCCTTGGGCCACAGGCCATGGATTTGCGCCAGCAGGCTCTGGCTTACCGGTGCCGACCCCATGCGCACGGTGCGCACCGAGGACAAGTCAGCCGCCGCCAGCAAGGCTTTTTCGCGCAGCATCATCGCGATCATCGGCGGCACGGCGGTCAGCCAGGTGCAGGCATGCTGCTCGATCGCCGCGATGTAGGCCGGCGCGGTGAACTGCGCCAACAGCACCGTGCTGGTATGCGAGGCCAGGCTGAGCAACGCCAGCGCCAGGGCGTTCATGTGGTACAGCGGCGCGGCGATCAGCGGGGTTTCATCGGTCAGCGGCGTGGCGTGCAAGCGAGTGCGCACCACCCACAGATGCGCGGCATGGCTGAGCAGTACACCTTTGGGTTTGCCGGTGGAGCCCGAGGTGTAGAGGATCAGGGCGAGTTCATCCGCCAAAGGCTCAAACGCGGTGAAAGCCCCCTGCACGGCAAACCCGCCCAGGCCCGCTGCGCTCAACTCGACCTGCTCAAGCCCCGCCGGCGCCGCCTGTTGGCGCTGCTGATCGCAGAACAGCAAGCGTGCGCCACTGTCGGCGATCACGTATTCCACGGTCGCCTTGGGAAATTTGTAGTTGACCGGCACCGCGACCAGGCCGGCGCGCATGATGCCCAGCACGGCTGCGAGGTATTCGACACTGTTAGCCGCCAACAACGCAATTCGCGCACCCGGCTCATAGCCACGGCGGGCCAGGCCCAGAGCAATGCCATCGGCCAGGTCATCCAGTTCGCCATAGCGTGTCCCTGCCCCACTGGCGTCAATAAATGCCAGCCGCTCGCGGTCCCCACGGCGATCAATCACACAGCCCAGGTTCTTGATTGCCGGGTTCATGCCACACACTCCAGCAACGTTTCGAACGCCGGGATCTCGATCACCTGCCGGTGCGCATCGCCCCAATGCCGCAACCCTGCAGCCTCAGCGCGGCGGGCAAGCTCCAGCGGGTCGGCGCAGCGCAGGGTAATCGCGGCAAAGCGCTCACTGCGCTGGCTGATAGCCAAGGCGGACTCACCGAAGCGTTGCGTCAGCGTTGCCGGGTCCACCACTTCCAGGCCGAAGCCCGGTTGCAAAGGCCCAAGCCGCCCATAGTGAGCCTGTGCCATCGCCGGCCTATCGCTGAGCACCGTCAGCTTGAGTAGCGCGCTGACGCCATTGGCATGGGCCAACCACTGCGGCTGCCACACCAGCTCGGGCGTTTCATGCTCGCAGTAATAGACCCGGCCAGCGGCAAACTCGGTCGGCAACAGGCGCACCGTGGCAAACCGCGCCTGCGCCTCTTGCCCCTGATAGTCGACGGCGCGGGAAAAACGCTGCACCGGCTGCACCTTGAAACCGTCGCACAGCAACTGCGCATGAGTCGCCGGTGCGTCGGTAGACTTCAGCACCAGGCCGTCGATACCCAGCGGGCTGTCGAGCACCTCCTGGCGCAGGATGTCGGTGGCCAGTGGCAGGCCGATCAATTCCAGGTAGCTGCCCTCGAACATCATCAAATGGTTGATCGAGCCCAGGGAGTGATAGCCGCGCGGTGTCAGGGTAAAGCCCAACGCCGCGAACAGCTGCGCTGCGGCATCGGTCTGGAACCGTGTGTTGATGACCAGATGATCCAGAGCAGTTCCCATGATCAGGCCTTGGCTGGCGGTGTCGAATACACGCCACGGCCGCTGGCCACCAGGTTGCCTTCGCTGTCGAACACCTGGGCTTCGGCCACCGAGAACTGTTTGCCGAACTTGATCACCCGGCCAACGGCACGCAGGTCGCCCTTGGCGGCGCGGTGGTAGTCCACGCGCAGGTCGATGGTCGGCACGCCCTTGCCGGTTTTCGACACCAGCGCCCAGTCGGCGGTGAGGTCCACCAGCGCGGCCAGAATACCGCCGTGGGTGTAGCCGCCCTCGACATTCACCACCCAGTCCTCGCGCCATTTGGCGGTGAGTTCGATGCTGCCTTCACCGACTTCGGTGACTTGCAGACCCAGCCATTGGTGGTAAGGACCTTTAAGCAAACGGGCCTGGACATCGGCAGCGGTAAGGGTTGTTTCGCTCATGATGAATTCCTGATTCAGTGAAATTTGGGATGCAGTTGCCCGTGCTGCCGGCAATCGGTGCCCGGCAGCCGTGAGGCATTTGCCAGTTAAATAGCGATCAAGGCTTAACGACGACCTTGCCCAGCACTTCGCGATCGCGGATCAGCGCCAGGCCTTCGGCGGCCTGTTCCAACGGCAGGACGCGGTCGATCAGCGGATCGATCTTGCCTTCGGCGATCAAGTCCAGCAGGCCCACCAGGTTCTCTTCATAGAAGCTGTTGGAGCCCTTGATGGTCAGCTCGAAGCTCCACACGTAGCGCAAATCTTCCGCCGGGTCGTGGCCGGCAGTGGCGCCGCACACCAGCAAAATGCCGCCGCGCTTGAGGCACTTGAGCGACGGCACCCAGGTATCGCCACCGGTGAAGTTGATCACCACGTCAACGCCACCCTCGTGGGTGCGGCGCTGGGGTTTGCCGTATTGGCCGATGGCCCATTTGGAGAAGTCGGTGTCGCGGTAATTCACCACGTGATCGGCACCGATTTCCTTGAGGCGCTCGCCTTTTGCGTCACTGCCGGCACAGGCGATGACTTCGGCGCCGAGCAACTTGGCCAACACCACACAGGCAGTGCCAACACCGCCGCTGGCGCCGAGAATCAGCACCTTGTCGCCGGGTTTGACCGTGTTGTGGGTAATCAGCATGCGGTGCGCCGTACCGTAAGCCACCGGCAATGCCGCCGCTTGTTCGAAACTCACCGCCGACGGCAGCGCAATCAATTGGCGCGCATCAACCAAGGCGTATTCGGCCATGCCGCCGTCGACCATCTCGCCCATCAGCCCGACGTCTGGCTTGAGCGGGTTGACCAGCACGCGGTCGCCGACGTTCCAGCCGCTGACACCCTCGCCGATTTCAGTGATGGTGCCGGCCAGGTCCAGGCCGATCACTACCGGCAATGGCACCTTGATGCCGGGCATGCCCTTGACGGTAAATACGTCGTGGTAATTGAACGAGGACGCACCGACGCGGATCACAACGTGGCCCTGGACGACGGCCGGTACCGGCTTGTCGGTGACCACACGCAGACGGTCGAGGTCGCCGTGTGCGTCGAGTACCAGGGCTTTCATGGTTTGGCTCACTGGGAATGTCTCCTTAGGATTGATCGGGGTTATTTGAGGTTTTGCGCGTCCAGGTAGGGCTGGGTGGCGAACAGTTCGTCGTTGAGTTCGCCCTTGACCAGCCCGCCTTCGAGAAAGACCTTGTGTTGCAACTTGAGCGTGGCGATGTCGGCCGGGGTGAACGACACGCGGTTCATCGCATCCCACAGCCCGACGTAGACGGTGGCGTCCTTCGTCGGCAGGTTGGCGCTTTTTTCCAGGATGCCGACCACTTCGTCATGGTGGGTCGCGCCCCACGCCAGAGTGTCGCGCAGCGCTGCGATGACCTTGGCCACGGTTTGTGGATGTTCATCCACCAACTTGGCGTTCACCGCGCCCACGCCGATGTATGGCACCGCGTCGCTGTGGGTGAGTTTTTTCCATTCCTCGGCGAAGCTGCCCAGGCGCTTGACCTTCAGTTCATCGTCGAGTTGATCGATGGTCAGCGAACGCAGAGCCGCACCGTCCACCTGTTTTTGCGCGAGGAACTGCGCAAGGCGCGACTCGTTGCCGCCGATCAGCGAAAAGTCATTGCTCTGAATGCCGTAGTTGCCCGCCAGCACCGCGCCGGCAATCACCGCGACCGAGGAGCCGGTGGGCGACATGCCGATTTTCTTGCCCTTGAGCTGAGCCACCGAGGTGATCGGCGAGTCAGCCGGCACCACGAATTGCACATCGGCCGGCTGGGTGGCGGCGAAGATCTTGATCGGTACGCCCTCGGCTGCAGCACTGAACACACCGGCCACCGGAGCGCCAAACGCGAGATCGATGGAACCCGCTGCCAGTGCGCGGATCGGCGCATTCACGTCAGGGAAATGCACGAAGGTCGCGTCAATGCCACGCTTGGCCAGGAAGTCCTTGGCCTCCAGCACCGAGCCATAGCCCAGGCTGACACCACTGGTCCAATAACCGATGCGCACCGCATCGGCGGCCTGGCTGGCCAGGGATACAAAAACAGTCGTCGTCAATGCGGCGACGGCAAAAAGCTTACGCATGAAGGCAGTTCCTTGTTAGATCAGTGATTGGAGGTTTTCCAGCGAAACAGTCGGCGTTCCAGCGGCTTGAGCACGCCCGCCTCAAGCAGCAACATCAGACTCACCAGCAGGATGGTCCAGGCGAATACCTGGTCGCTTTGCACCAGGTCAGCGGCCTGGCGCAAGCGATAGCCGATGCCGTCGGACGCGCCGAGGGTCTCCGCCACCAGCGACACTCGCCAGCCGAAACCGAAGGCCAGCCGCGCACCGGAAAAGAAGTACGGGAGGATCGTCGGCAGGTAGATTTTCAGCAGGATCTGCGGGCGCGACAGGCGAAACGAACGCGCCAGGTCGATGTATTGGCGGTCCACTGTCTGCGCGCCTTGCCACACATTGGTGAGGATCAGCGGCATGGAGGTCATGAACACCACGAACACGGTGGTCGCATCGGAGATGCCGAACCAGATGATCGCGAAAATCGCCCAGATCGCCGACGACACGGTGTTGAACACCGCCAGGATCGGCTCGAAAAACTGCGCCAGCATCCGGCTCGACCCCAGCGCCAGACCCAATGGCGTACCCACCAATGCCGCCAGGGCAAACCCGCTGAACACCCGGCCCATGGTCGCGCCCAGGTCGTGGGCGAAGGTCGCGCTGTTCCACAACGTGCCCAAGGCGGTGAAGACTTTTTGCGGGCCAGGCAATACAAAAGACGGCACCTTCCCGGCGGCGTACCACCAGGCAACGGCGAATATCAGCACGAGGATCAGACGCTGGGCGAACAGGATGAAAAAGCGATTCGAGAGCAGGCTGTTCATACTTTCAACCGCAGTTGGCGGATCTGTTCGCTGACCACTTCCGAGGTCGGCGTACGTGGGCGTGGCAACTCAATCGCGACCACTTCACGCACCCTGCCCGGCCTCGGTTCCAGCACCACCACGCGGTCAGCCAGCACCACGGCTTCCTCGACATCGTGGGTGACGAACACCACGGTCATGCCTTTCAGCGCCTGCAAACGCAGTAATTCCTGATGCATTTGGGTGCGGGTTTGTGGGTCGAGCTTGGAGAACGGTTCGTCCATCAACAGCACGTCAGGCTCGGCCACCAGGCTGCGGGCAAGCGCGACCCGGCTGCGCATGCCGCCCGACAATTGATGGGGCCAGGCCGTCGCGAAGTCTTCCAGTTCCACCAGCCGCAGCACTTCATTAGCCCGCGCCAGGCGCTCGGCCTTGTTCAGGCCGGTGCCTTCCAGGCCAAACGCAATGTTGCTGCGCACGCTGCGCCAGGGCAGCAGACGATCTTCCTGAAACATGTAGGCGACCCGCCGCCAGCCATCGAACTGTTCGGCGGCCACACCACCAATGTGCAGCGTGCCTTTATCGGCTTGCAGCAGCCCGGAAAGGATATTCAGCAATGTACTTTTGCCGCAGCCCGAGGCACCCAGCAAGGCAAGGATTTCGCCCTGGCCAACCTGCACCGAGATGTCGCGCAGCACTTCCAGCTTGTCGAAGGATTTGCTGATGCCGGTGAGACTCAATGCCGGCACGTCGAGGTGAAACGTCGCTGGGGCATTCATTGGGCATACCTCGCGGCCAGCAACGGCAGCGAGGTGCCGGACTCGCTGAGGCTGTCGTAGACTTTTTCCAGGGTCATGCCCTGGAAGGTTTCGATGTGGCGGCGGGCGATCAATTCGACGCGCTTGGCGTCACCTTCTTCGAAGGCTTGAATCATCGCGTTATGGTCGTGCTTGATCTCCGGTTTGGTCTGCTGGACGTTAAAGCCCAGCGCCACCAGGCGGGTCATTTCATCCATCAAGCCGGACAAGGTACGCACCAGCCGCTCGTTGCCCGAGGCCTCGATGATCGCCATGTGGAACGCCTTGTTGGCGTCCATGAACACATCGATCTGCTGCGACAGCGGCACCGGATGACGCACCCGGCAGGCGGCTTCCAGTTCGCGCAGTTGTTGGATGTCGACTCGCCCTACGGCCAGTCGCGCGGCCATGGGTTCAAGCTGTACGCGCAGGGCGAAAATCTCTTCGACGTCTTTGAGGGTGATTGGCGCGACCTGGTAGCCCTTGCGTGGCCGTGAGCGCAGGAGGTTTTCGTGGCACAGGCGCGTCAGGGCAATCCGGCAGCTGCTTTTGCCGATCTGGTAGCTGGCCATCAGATCCGGCTCAGTGATCTTCACGCCGGGCATCAGGCGGCACGAAAGGATGTCGCGACGAATCCGGGCGTAGGCCTCGTCGCCAAAGCTGGCGGTGTCTGGGGTGGTGGGGATTGTCATCAAGCAGTTCGATCCAGTCTGTGAGCAGCTCACAGTCTTATTCTGTGAGGCTTACCAAGGACCGCTACGCTAATCGAAAACCTGCCAAATCCGAACGAACCCTTTCGGCTATGAATATGCATTACGAGCATAATGTGGGCGTCTCACAGCCCACATTGGCATGAACGCCTCAGTCAGACGGCCTCATCGATTTCCAACAGACTGCCCGCTGCACGCGACAGCACGGCGATAGCAAGCAGGCTCATTCGAAATCTCCGTTTTGTGCGTACGGCTCGCCCGCCAGAAATATCTGCGACGGCAACGTAAAGCCCCGCAGCTTGAGCAACGCCAACGGCCCCGCCTGCAGCTCGGTGCGCAGGTGCCAGGTCAGGTCGATGCCGTCCGGGGCCTTGAGCACC
>Ga0247816_10000372_pt1 | contig 26091 bp, 24 predicted proteins | sample UWRJL209509C1_FD_179930 | JGI IMG/M metagenome (GOLD analysis project Ga0247816, IMG submission 179930) | Plant litter microbial communities from Arlington Agricultural Research Station in Wisconsin, United States - UWRJ-L209-509C-1 | ecosystem: Environmental > Terrestrial > Plant litter >...
CGCCTCTCCCGAGACGCCCACCACGGAGCGCGGCCGGCAGTTCGGTGCCGACCCAGCAGGTTCCCCTATTACAGAGTTCGGAGTGCGGCCCGAGCTGGATTGCATCCAAAGGCGCTGTTCCTTCCGCCGGCCGACGCAAGCTCCTACCCTGGAACCCGGCGCAGGTGCGCCTGATCGACCGCGTCGAGGCCGACGGTCAGCCGAGTGCCCGCCTGCGCATCGCGTTCGAGGTCGACGACACCGCGAGCATGACCGGCAGGCTGGTGGATGCCGGCGCCACCCTCACCGCATCGCCCCGCGTCACGCCGTGGCAGTCGGTGAACTCCCGACTCGAGGCGCCGGCGGGCCTGCAGGTGACCCTCTTCCAGGAGCTCGACACTCGTCAGCAGCGCTCCGAGCGGCCCGGGCTCGGCGCCGCCGAGTCCGAAACGGACTAGCCTTCCGAAAACATTCGAACAAATGTACTATGGGGCAATGACCACGAACCTGCTGCTGCACGTGGACGCGGACTCGTTCTTCGCCTCGGTGGCGCTGCGCCACCGCCCCGACCTGGCGAACGTGCCGGTCGCCGCGGTCGCGCACGTCTACGTGGCCAGCGCGAACTACCCGGCCCGCGCTCGGGGCGTGCGCGGCGGCGCCGTGGTGCAGGAGGCGCTACGTGTGTGCCCCGAGCTGATCCTGCTCGACGTGCCGCGGGCCGAAGTCGAGGAGGTCGGCGACGCGCTCTTCGACCTCTTTCACGACTGTGCCCAGGCGGTGGAACCGGGCTCGATCGAGGAGGCCTTCCTCGACGTGGGCGCGACGGACTGGGCCGGCGCCATCGCGGCCGGGCAGGCGCTGCGTCGGCGGGCGGCCCTCGAGCTGGGCATCCCGGTGAGCGTCGGCATCGGGCGCACCAAGCTGATGGCCAAACTCGCCTCCCGGGCCGCCAAGCCAGACGGCCTGCATGTGATCGGAGACGAGCGGGCCGCGGAACTGCGCACGGTGCTTTCGATCGACGAGGTGTGGGGGATCGGCTCGGTCACCGTGGACCGGCTGCGCCAGCTCGGTGTGCTGAGACTCGGCGACGTCGACGGCATCCCGCGCGACGATCTGCAACGGGTCTGCGGCACGGCCATCACGCGTCGGCTCTGGCAGATTCGCGACGGCACCGATGACGCCGTCGTGCGCCCGGTGGAGGGCCGCAGCACTCTCTCGGCGGAGGGCTCGACCGCGGGATACGAGCGCCGGGACTGGGCGCCGGTGGAGCTGCTCGACGCCTGCGTCGGTCGGGCCTGCCACCGCGCCGAGCGGGCGGGCCTGCTGGCCACCGGGGTCACCGTGACCCTCAAGCCCGCGTCCGGCGAGGTGCCGCTCGTGCTGAAACACCGGGCAGCGGATGCGACGGCCACCGCCGACGCGCTGCTGCCGGCTCTGCGGGCGCAACTCGAACAATCAATGGTGCCGCGGTTGCTGGGCGTTCGGGTCACTCTCACCGGTCTGCTGCCGGCCGACCGGGCCCCGGTCGCGCTGTTCTAGCCATTGCGGCGTGGCCGCGACCTGGGTCGGAGCCAGCGACGCGGCGGGATCAGCTCAGCGCCACGACCACCGTGAGAATCGCCAGCACCGCGCACAGCGGCGCCATCGTCCAGCGTTCCGGCCGGGACCGGGACAACCCGTTCAGCACCACCCCGAGGGTGAAATACCCGGCCAGCACCCACACCGCGACCTCGACGAACCCGGGCCAGGGCAGCACCGTGGCGAGCCCGGCGCGTTGCAGAACCAGCACCGCGAAGATCAGGTACAGCCCGATCGAGACCACGCTGCCGAGCCGCTTGCGTACCGGCAAGACCCGGTCCTGCCCGCCCCAGGCCAACCGGCCGAACGGGGCGCCGGCAACGAGGGCCGCCTGAAAAACGATCAGACCCACCATCAGCACGACGAAGAGCACCGCCGCGCTCGCCGCCAGTCCGGGGCTCATCGGCGCAGCCCGGTCGCCGGCGAGGTGCCGTCCAGAATGCCCAACGCCTCATCGGCCCAGCTGATGCTCGCCCGAGCGGAGTGCTGGCCGGCCACCACGGTGAGCAGAATGTACGGCACATCGGCGCCGGCCTCGGCCTCCACCGTGCGGCGGATGCCGGTCAACTCGGCCAGTTCCGCCACCGCGCGGGACCGGGCGTCGAGCACCAGCTGCCGCGCCGCGTCCTCTCCGAGCTGGCGACCGAAGAAGAGCCGCAGCAGCAGCCCGTTACGTGGCGTGGTCGGCGACAACGGTTCCGCCAGTAACTCCCGCAACCGCATGCTGCCGGGCTCCGTGATTGCGAACGTCGACGATCCCGAGCGGAGCGATTCACGGCGCTCGACCAGCCCCTCCGCCGTTAGGGCGGCGAGGGCCGGGTAGATCTGGCCGAAGCTCTCCGCCCAGAACCGGCCGAGGGCATCCCGAATCTGTTCCCGCACCGCGTACCCGGTCATCGGGCCCATGCTCAGGGCGCCGAGCACCGCCATCCGGGTCTGATCCGAAACCGCCATGGCACCCTCCATCTATCTCCCAGATATATCTATCAGATAGCTGCCAGACGTACCAGTGCCGTCTCGGAAAAGAATATGTTTTCCACGATGGAAATGATACCGTGGTGCCACCACCGCCGACCATCGATGTCGGCCTCGACGGAAGACACGGTAATGACGCCCAGTTCAGCTCCCACGCCCTCATCGACCCCGGTGCGCGTCGCCATCACCACGGGAGACCCGGCCGGAATCGGCCCGGAGCTCGTCGCCCGGTTGCTGAGCGAGATCGCGCTCGACGCCGGCCAGCCGGTGACCGTGTTCAGCACGACCGCCGAACTCGACCGCGGCTTCGACCAGGCCGGCGCCGGAGCCGATCGCGCGGCCGTCGACGCTGCCGCCCACATCGAGCTGGTGGAGTCCGGGCACGACTTCGTGGACATGCCGCTCGCCGAGGCGTCGGAACGCGGCGGCCGCTGGGCGCTGGACCACCTGGAGCTCGCCCTCTCCGCTCACGAACGCGGCGAGGTGGATGCGATCGTCTTCGCCCCGCTGAACAAGTCGTCCCTGCACCAGGCGGGGATGCACGAGAACGACGAGCTGCGCTGGTTCGAGAAGCGCCTCGGGGTCACCGGGGTGGTCTCCGAACTGAACGCGATCAGCGGGCTCTGGACCTCGAGGGTCACCTCGCACGTCTCCCACCGGGACGCCCCGGCTCAGGTCACCGCAGACCGGGTGCGGGGTGCGGCCAGCCTGTTGAACGCCTACCTGATCGGTTCTGGCGTGCCGAACCCGCGGATCGCGGTCTGCGCGCTCAACCCGCACAACGGTGAGGGCGGCAAGTTCGGCCGCGAGGAGATCGACGAGATCGTGCCGGGCGTCGCCCTGGCCCGGTCCATCGGTATCGACGCCATCGGCCCGTTCCCGGCCGACACCCTGTTCCTGCGTGCCCGTGACGGTGAGTTCGACGGTGTGGTCACGATGTACCACGACCAGGGTCAGATCGCGATGAAGATGATCGGCTTCGACGGGGGTGTCACGGTCGAGGGCGGCATCGGCATCGCCGTGTGCACCCCGGCGCATGGCACCGCCTTCGATCGGGTGGGGGCGGGGACCGCATCGGTCACCTCGACCCGGAACGCCTACCTGCTGGCCCGGTCGCTGGCGGCCACCGCCACAAGCCTCACCGCCTGATGACCGCACCGGCACTCGAGACCCTTCTGGCTGCGGCGCCGCCGTCGTCGGCGGTCGACCCGGCCGTCGTGCTCGCGGCCGCGGAGCGGGGCGCCACCGTCGTCGTGCTCGACGATGACCCGACCGGAACCCAGACGGTCACCGCGCTGCCGATCGTCACGCGCTGGGAGGTCGACGACCTCCGTTGGGCGTTCGACCAGAACACCGTCGGATTCTGCGTGCTCACCAACAGCCGCAGCCTGTCGGCCGCCGACGCGCGGGCCCGCAACCGGAGCGTCATCGAGGCTGTGCACGCGGCCGCGGATGGCCGCCGGTACGTGCTGATCAGCCGCGGCGATTCCACCCTCCGCGGCCACCACGTCGACGAGATCGATGAGGCGGTGGCCACGCTGGCCAGGGTCGGCTGGGGCGACGTGGATGCCGTCCTGGTCGTTCCGGCTTTCCCCGACGCCCGGCGCATCACCGTCGACGCCGTGCACTGGATCTTCGACCACACGGCCTGGCTCCCCGCCGGCGACTCGAGCTTCGCCCTCGACGCGACCTTCGGCTACCGGGCCTCCGACCTGCGCGCCTTCACCGAGGAGCGGTCCCACGGCGCCCTGGCGGCCGGCCAGGTCGAGCACATCGACCTAGAGCAGGTGCGTGGCGATCCCGAGGCCCTGCTGGAGCGGATCGAGAGCATCACCGGCGGCCGGCACGTGGTGGTCGACGCGGTCGACGAGAACGATCTCCGCCGGATCTGCCTCGCCGCGCTGCGCGCGGAGGAGCGCGGTCGTCGGCTGGTGTATCGCACCAGCCCCGGCCTGCTCCGTCCCAGGCTCGGCCAGAGCCCACACCCGCCGCTGAGTGCGGCCATGGTGGGTGCGGCCATCCGTCGGGCCCGCCCGACTACTCGGCACGGGCTGCTCGTGGTCGGTTCGCACGTCCCTCTGAGCAGTCGACAACTGGACCACCTGCTCAGCACCGACACCGACGTGCAGCACATCGTGATCGACGTGCCCGACTTGGTGCACGGCGCCGATCCGGCGGCCCTGCTGGCCGATCTGGTGCACCGCACCGTCGCGGCCCTCAGCGTGAGCGATGTTGTGCTCTCCACCTCGCGGCAACGGGTGGACGGCACCGACGGCGACGACAGCCTGCGCATCGCCAGGACCGTGTCCGATGCGCTGGTGTCCACCACCCGCGAGGTGCTCCGGCTGGCCGCACCGTCGTTTCTGATCGGCAAGGGCGGGATCACCTCCAGCGACCTCGCGACCGGTGCCGTTGGCCTGCGCCGGGCCACGATTCTGGGTTCGCTGCTGCCCGGGATGGTCTCGGTCTGGCAGTCCGATGATCCGCCCCTGGCCGATGTGTCGGCCACCCCGTACGCCGTCTTCCCCGGCAATGTCGGGGCCGACGACGCGCTCAGTCAGGCGCTCGCGGCGTTCCGCGCCGGGGTGAATTCCACCGGGTAGCTGGTGAGGTAGTCCTGGATCGCGACCACGGATCCGCCCCTGGCCCACTCATAGAAGTCCATCGGCTCGATCCGGGTCGCGATCGGCAGCGCCCACGCCGGCCGGTCGCTGTTGACGCCGGCCGCAACCGCCTCCGGCGCCGTCGTGGCCAGTCCGATGCCCTCGCCGGAGAGCAGGACGTCCTGGATGCCGGTGAGCATCGACACCGAGGAGATCAGCCGGCCGAGCGCCGTCGCCGACTCCGCGACCACCCGGGTCGCCACCGGGTCGCCCGCGACGGCCAGGGCGAGCACCTCGTCGTAGTCGACCGCCCGGCCCAGACCCAGCGACACCGTCTGGCAGATGTTGCCAGAAGACAGGTACGCCATGGCGCAGCCGCGGTGGCCGTCGGAGCAGAACGGCCCGGCCCGGTCGATCACGAAATGCCCGGCGGTGGGGGTGTTCGGGTGTTCGCGGCGCACCACTCTGTCGTGGATCACCAGGGAGCAGCCCACACCGACCCCCACGGTGATCAGGGCGAAGTCGGTATGCCCGCGGCCCATGCCGAACCAGTGCTGCGCCTGGGTGAGGGCGAGCACGTCGTTCTCCACCACGGTGCGGATGCCGGTGCGGGCGGCGACCGAGTCGGCCAGCGCCACGTCGTGCCAGTCCAGGGATCGGGAGACGTTCACGATCCGGCCGTCCAGCGAGTGCCCGCCGAGCGCCACACCCAGGCTGTCCGCCTGACCGGTGTCGCCGAGCAGCGCCGCGGTGATGGCCACGATCGCATCGATCACGTCGTCGGGTCTGGTCGACGCCAGCGGATGCGTGGCCCGAGCGATGATCTCGGCGCGCGCGTTGGTGACCACCGCGTAGAGGGCATCCACGTTGACCTTGACCCCCACGAAGCGCAGGTCCGCCGAGGCGTCGAGGGGCCGCGCGATGCGGCCGTGCACCGGGTCGGCCTGCGGCTCGCCCTCGACCAGGAGGCCGGAGTCCACCAGCGGCTTGGCCAGCCGGGTGAGGCTGGCCGGGGACAGGTTCAGCCGGCGCGCCACCTCGCTGCGCGACAGGGGGCCGTTCTTCACCACTTCCCGGGCGGCGGAGCGCGCCGATTCGATTGCCATCGTTCCTGGAGCGACTTCTCTGACACTCACGATTCCCACTCCGTTCGCGCCGGTACTGCGCGCGTAGCTACTGCCGACATTGCTTTTACTTTCAATAATAATCCGTTGTGCCCACCCCGAGCCAGGCCCCAATGCGCGGGTAGCGCGATCGGATTTGCGGATTGCTTGACGCGAAGTGTTTTCTATCGTAATAATATTAGACGTCGCACCAAGCCCGTTGGGCCCTAGGCAAGGAAGCCACCATGACAGAGACCACCCGACTGTTCCATTTGTTGGCCGGCGGTGTCAGTGTCGTGATCGACGCTCGAGGCGCCGGGGTCCCGCGCATCGTGCACTGGGGTGCCGCACTGAACGACGTCTCCGCCGCCGGCCTCGACCAACTGGTCAACGCGGCACGACCGCAGATCGTCTCCAACAGTATCGACGTGCTGGTGCCCCTCGGCGTGTTGCCGGAGCAGTCCACCGGCTGGGCCGGCACCCCGGGAATCGCCGGCCACCGCGATGGCGCCCACTTCACCCTCGCGCTGACCCTGCAGCGGGCCGAGGTCACCATCTCGCCCGACGCCCGCTTCGCCGACCGCCGGTTCACCGCCACCCTCACCGACCCGGCCGCCGGTGTCGCCGTCGACCTGGTGATCGAGCTTTCCGAGTCCGGCGTGCTGCGCACCCGGGCAGCCGTCACGGGCACCGGGGACGGGCGGTACACCCTCGACGGGTTGCAGCTGGCGTTGCCGGTCCCGCTGCACGCGCAGGAGATCCTCGACTTCACCGGCCGTCACGTGCGCGAGAGCAGCGCCCAGCGGCACGACTTCACCTTCGGCACCCACGTCAACGAGGGCCGGCGCGGGCGTACCGGGCATGACGCCTCTCTGCTCTACGCCGTCGGCGCCGCCGGCTTCGGTTTCCAGACCGGGGAGGTCTGGGGTGTGCAGGTGGCGTGGAGCGGCAACCACCGCAGCTACGCCGAACGGATGCCCAACGGCCGCGGCGTGATCGGCGGCGGCGAACTGTTGCTGCCCGGCGAGATCCGGCTCGGCGACGGTGACACCTACACCAGCCCGTGGCTGTACGCCTCATACGGTGACGGTCTGGACGACCTCAGCGCCCGTTTCCACGGCTTCGTGCGCGGCCGGGTCGGCTACCCCAGCTCACCCCGCCCGGTGGTGCTGAACACCTGGGAGGCCGTGTACTTCGACCAGGACCTCGACACCCTGCTGGCGCTCGCCGACCGGGCCGCCGAGGTCGGGGTGGAACGGTTCGTGCTCGACGACGGCTGGTTCCACGGGCGCCGCGACAAGTCGGCCGGCCTGGGCGACTGGCGCATCGACGAGTCGGTCTGGCCGCAGGGTCTCGACCCGCTGGTGAACCGGGTGCGGGAACTGGGTATGCAGTTCGGGCTCTGGTTCGAACCCGAGATGATCAACCCCGACTCCGACGCGGCCCGGCAGAACCCGGACTGGATCATGTCGCCCGGCCACCGACTGCCGCCGACCGCCCGGTTCCAGCAGGTGCTCGATCTCGCGAACCCGCAGGCGTTCGCCCACGTGCTCGACAGCATGAGCGCCCTCGTGGCCCGGTACGACATCGACTTCATCAAATGGGATCACAACCGTGACCTGGTCGACGCCGGGCACCCCGGAGCCGGGGTCGCCGGCGTGCACGATCAGACCCTCGCGTTCTACCGGCTGGTCGACACGCTCCGTGACCGGTTCCCCCGGCTGGAGATCGAGGCCTGCTCCTCCGGTGGCGCCCGGGCCGACCTCGAGGTGCTCGAGCGCAGCGACCGCATCTGGGCCAGCGACTGCATCGACGCCCTCGAACGTCAGCGCATCGAACGCTGGACCGGCCTGACCGTGCCGCCGGAGCTGATCGGCTCGCACGTGGGTGCGGCCACCGCGCACTCCACCAAGCGGGTGCACGACATCTCCTTCCGCGCCGGAACGGCCCTGTTCGGCAGCTTCGGCATCGAACAGAACCTCTCCCTCGCCGGTGACGACGAGATCGCCCAACTCACCCGCTGGATCGCGCTGTACAAGACGATGCGCGAGTGGATGCACCGCGGCACCGTCGTGCGCGGCGATCACCCCGACCCGTCCTACTGGTTGCGCGGGGTCGTCTCCCACGATCGCGACCAGGCGTTGTACTCCTTCGTCGCCATGGCCACGAGCGTGCAGAACCCGCCAGGGATGGTGCGTCTGCCCGGCCTGGACCCCGACCGGGTGTACCGGGTCGCCCCGCTGTCGCCGGGGGAGAGCATCCTCACCTTCAACCACCACGCCGGTCCGGCCTGGTGGGTGGACGGCATCGAGATGAGCGGGCACACCCTCGCCCGGGTGGGCCTGCAGGCCCCGGCCCTGGCGCCCGAACACCTCGCCCTCGTGCACGTCACCTCCATCACCCCCACGGAAGGCTGAGTTCGATGACCGCACCTGCCACCACCCGCCGGCCGCCCGGCCCGGCCCGGAACCACCTACCGTTGCCGGCGAAGAAGAACATGTTCGGCCTCAAGCGCCGCGAGGCCATCGCCGCCTGGCTGTTCGTGGCTCCGGCGCTCCTGGGCTTCATCGCGTTCTATGTCTGGCCGGCGCTGAGCGGCCTGTACTACAGCTTCACCGACTTCGACCTGCTGACCTCACCCGAGTTCATCGGCGTGGAGAACTACCAGCGGCTCCTGAACGACCCGCTGTTCTGGAACGCGCTCGGCACCACCAGCTGGTACGTGCTGATCAACATCGGCCTGCAAACCGTGCTCGCGCTGGGCATCGCGGTGCTCATGCAGCGACTCACCCAGTCGATGGTGGTGCGCGGGGTGATCATGTTCCCGTACCTGATCGCCAACGTGATCGCCGCGCTGGTCTGGTTCTACATGTTCGACTTCCAGTTCGGCATCATCAACGAGATCATCGACGGCATCGGGCTCGACCGGATCGCCTTCTTCGGTGAGAGCGAATGGGCCATCCCCACCGTCGCGTTCATCAACGTGTGGCGCCACATGGGTTACACCGCCCTGCTGATCTTCGCCGGGCTGCAGGCGATCCCGAAGGACGTCTACGAGGCCGGCGCCATCGACGGCGGCTCCGAGCTGCGGATGTTCCGCAGCATCACACTCCCGCTGCTCCGTCCGGTGTTGGCGATGGTGCTGGTGGTGACGGTCACCGGTTCGTTCCAGATCTTCGACACCATCGCGGTCACCACCCAGGGTGGGCCGGTCAACTCCACCCGGGTGATCAACTACTACATCTTCGACATGGCCTTCAACCGGTTCGACTTCGGTTACGGCTCGGCGATGGCGCTCGCACTGTTCGTGCTCCTCGCCGTCTTCACCTTTGTCCAATTGCGCCTGACCCGCGCCAACAAGTCCGACCTGGGATGAGCCGACCATGACAACCACCACAATCGTCCCGGCCATCGTCGATCCGACCGGTCCCGCCGCCGCCCGTCCCGGGCGGCCACGCAAGAAGAAACGCCCCCGTTTCACCGTCGGCCGTTCGCTGGCCTGGGTGGCCCTGGGCGCGGTCATGCTGATCACCCTCATCCCGTTCTACTGGATGCTGCGCACCTCGTTCTCCACCTCCACCGCGCTCGGCAGCGACCCCGGGTCGCTCCTGCCGGTGGACTTCACCCTGGGCGCGTACCAGCGGGTTCTCGGCCTGGCCACTCCCGCCGAGGCGTTGGCGGAGGGCGGCTCGGGCGCATCCATCAATTTCTGGGCGTACCTGCGCAACTCGTTGATCGTGGCCACGGTCACCACCGTCGGTCAGGTGCTGTTCTGCTCCATGGCGGCGTACGCCTTCGCCCGGCTGCGCTGGCGGGGACGCGACCTGGTGTTCTCCACCTTCATCGCCGCACTGATGGTGCCGCCGATCTTCACCACCATCCCCAACTTCGTCACCATCCGGGAACTGGGCCTGCTCAACACCTACGCCGGCATCATCCTGCCGACCCTGCTGATGACACCGTTCGCGATCTTCTTCCTGCGTCAGTTCTTCCTCGGCATCAGCCGGGAGGTCGAGGAAGCCGCGATCATCGACGGCGCCGGGCCGGTGCGCCGGTTCTTCCAGGTGATCCTGCCGCTCGGGTCAGCACCCATCGCCACCCTCGCGATCCTCACCTACATCACCTCCTGGAACGAGTACTTCTGGCCACAGCTGGTGGGACGGGAAGAGGAGGTGCGCGTTCTCACGGTCGCGCTCGGTGTCTTCCGATCGCAGACCCCGCAGGGCGGACCGGACTGGGCGGGCCTGATGGCCGCCACCCTGATCGCCGCCCTCCCGATCCTGATCATGTTCCTCTTCCTCGGCCGCCGGGTGATCAACTCGATCGGCTACTCGGGCGTCAAATAGTCCACCGAATTTTCCGCAGCATCCACATCTCGCACCACGAAAGGGAAAGAAATGAAGAAGACCACGAGAGCCCTCGCGCTTCTCGCAGCAATGCCGCTGCTCGCTCTCACCGCCTGCTCCGGCGGGGGCGGCGGCGGCAGCGACGCCGCGGCCGAGGGGTCCATCACCTACTGGCTCTGGGATTCCAACCAGCAGACGGCCTACCAGCAGTGCGCCACCGACTTCGAAGCCGCGAACCCTGGCACCACGATCAAGATCGAGCAGTACGGCTACGACGACTACTTCCAGACCCTCACCACCAGCCTCGTCGGCGGTAACGCTCCCGACGTGATCACGAACCACCCGTCGTTCTTCCCGCAGCTGGCCAGCACCGGCCAGCTGCTCGCTCTCGACGATGTCGTGGAGAGCGAGGGCATCGATTTCGCCGACTATCAGGCGGGCATCCCCGAACTGTGGGTCGGCGAAGACGGCGAACGCTACGGCATGCCGAAGGACTGGGACACCGTCGCGACCATCTACAACGCGGCCTACCTCGCCGACGGCGGGCTCACCCCGGAGAGCCTGGCGAACCTGGACTGGAACCCCGAAGACGGCGGCACCTGGGAAGACACCATCGCGCACCTCTCCATCGACAAGAACGGTGTCCGCGGCGACGAGGCCGGCTACGACCCCAAGAACGTCGATGTCTACGGACTCGGGCTCAAGTCCAAGTCGGGCATCGGCGCCTTCGGCCAGACGCAGTGGAGCATGTACGCGCTCAGCGCCGGGTGGGAGTATTCCGACAAGAACCCGTTCGGAACCGACTTCAACTACGCCGATGACGAATACATCGACACCATCGCTTGGTGGCGGTCGCTGATCGAGAAGGGCTACATGCCCAGCTACCAGGCCGCGTCCTCCGGCGTGGGCATCAAGGACGCCTTCGGAGCGGGCAGCTACGCCCTCGTCACCGACGGCAGCTGGAACGCCCGCAGCTACTACGGCTTCGACGGCATCGACGCCGGCATCGCCCCGCTGCCCACCGGCCCCACCGGTGAGCGGGTCGGAGTGCTGAACGGACTCGCCGACTCGGTGCTGGCCTCCACCGACAACGCCGAGCTGTCCAAGCAGTGGGTCGGCTACATGTCCACCGCCGCCTGCCAGGACGTTGTCGCCGAAGCGGCGGTCGTCTTTCCCGCCCTGAACAGCTCGAGCGAGAAGGCCCGCGAAGCGTTCAGCGCGGCCGGCATCGACGTCTCGGTCTACTACGACGCGGTGGCGGCCGGTTCGACCGAGCTGGCCCCGATCGCCAACCACTGGGTCGATGTGCTCGCCATCATGGAGCCGGCCGTGGAGTCGGTGTTGATCTTCCAGGCCGAGCCTGAGTCGCTCAAGGACGCCGCCGCCGAGGTCGACAAGCTCTTCGCCAACGACTGACCCCACGATCCGCGGACGCGGCGGTTGCCTCCCCCCGGGCAGCCGCCGCGTTCGTGTGTGTCAGCGGGCGGGACCGGCCAGCCACCGCATGCCGAGGCCGGCGGCGAGAGCGCCGGCGGCGCCCCAGACCAGGTCGCCGATCGTGTCGGTGTAGCCGACGAAGATGGCCTCGTCGATGAAGGTGTGCCCGATCCACTCGAAGATCTCCCAGAGCACGCCGAGCGCGAGACCCAGGGCGACGGTGGTCACGACCGCCGACAGCACCGGGCGGGGGAGGGCGTCGGCATCCGCTACCACCCGGAACCGCACCAGCAGCAGGTAGAGCAGCGCGGCACACAGTCCGTTAACCAGAAAGTGCACGGGCAGGTCCCACCACCGGGTGGTCAGGTAGATGTCGAGCACGCTGCTCCACACCGCCACCTGCAGCACCAGGCCGAACGCGATGTCGACGCTCGGGCGGATGCCCAGCAGCCGCGGCAGGATCATGCCGCCGGCCACGAGCGCCACGCTCCAGCCGGCCACCGCGCCCCAGCCGATCGCGGCGACGACGATGGCGATCAATGCCAGCACCCGGAGGGCGTCGGCAACGGTCTCAGCGAGCCCGGACGGAGCCCGCACGAGTGTTGAGGTCATGCCCCGACCCTAGTCGGATCGGCTCTCGTCGTCGTGCCCGACCGGCCGCAGCACCGCCTGCACCGGGTCATGATCGGAGGGTGATTTGCCGTCGAACCGGGTGACGTTGATACCCACGCTGGCCACGGCGACGCCCGGCCCCACCAGGATGAAATCGATGCGTTTGCCGCCCACGCGTACCCGTCGATAGTTCGGGAAGGTGCCCCACTGCGGCGTCAACCGCACGGCCGCCGCCTCCCAGGTGTCCCGCAGTGCCACCGACTCGGTCAACCGGCGGTACACCGCCGAGTCCGCGTTCGCATTGAAGTCGCCGGTGACCACGATGGTGGCGGCCGGGTCGGTGGCGCGAGCGGCGTTCACCAGCTGGAGCAGAAAGTCGGCCGAGGCGAGCCGGGAACGCCAGGAGAAGTGGTCGAAGTGGGTGTTGAACGCCAGCACCCGGGCATTCGTGGCCCGGTCGGTGAACTCTGCGGACACGATCACCCGCCGAATCTGGTTGCCCCACGACTTCGAGCCGGGCACATCGGGAGTGTCGGACAGCGACTGCTGCCGCCAGCTGACGAGCGTGAGTCGTCGGGTGTCGTAGAAGATCGGGCAGTGCTCGTCGCCGCCGTCCGGGTTCCGGCCGCGGCCGACCCACTTGTAGTCGGAGCCGAGGGAGTCCGCCACCGCGGCCACCTGGTCCGGCATCGCCTCCTGCACCCCGAGCAGGGTGGGCTGTTCGGCGATCAAGATGCGCCGCAGCAAGACCTTCCGGTCCACCCAGCGGTCCGGCCCGGTGGGCAGCAGGTGCGCCATCCGTCGACGGATGTTGTACGTCATCACGTGCACATCCGGTGCGGCCACCGGACCGATCATCCCGACTTCGGTCATCCGCCCAGCGTACGCGTGCTGTGCCCCCGGCCATGACTCGCCCACGTTCCGGAACTGGGAAAGGGCTTGCCCGAGCCGGAGGCGATCCGTTAGCGTGGAACCAGCCGATGGAGGTGACGCCGATGCAGTCCGATCTGGACCCCGTCTGCGTTCCGCGCCGTCTGCGCGCCGCCCCCGACCACGCCCGTGTTGCCCGGCGTCTCAGTGCCGGCCGGCTGCTGCGCGTTCGCCGCTCCTCGATCAACGCGCAATCCCCGTCGCTCTGAGGCCGGCCGTCCCGCTTCGCGGACTGACCGACCGCCCGCCCAACCGTTCGCCTCGACGCGAACCGCTCCGGCCGCACCGAGGCCGCCTCTTCATCCCAGACGTCCCGACGACGTCAACCTCGCCGCATCCACGCCGCGATCGACCATTCAGGAGGACGCAATGCTGCGCCCACAAGACAACCATTCCCGCGAACGCATCCGCCTCGACGGCATCTGGGGGTTCCAACTCGAACCCCACGGCGACCCCGGCGTCATGGCGGTGCCGGCCAGTTACAACGACATTCCGGTGGATGCCGCGGTGCGCGACCACATCGGTGCCGTGCTCTACACCCAGGAGGTGTGGATCCCGCGGGGCTGGGCCGGTCGCCGCATCGTGCTCGTGTTCGAGGCCGCCACCCACCGCGCGGTTGTGCGGGTGAACGGGGTGGAGATCACCCGGCACGAGGGCGGGTACACGCCGTTCGAGGCCGACCTCACCGACCTCGCCGTGCCCGGCCAGCCGGTGCTGGTCGAGGTGGAGGTCGACAACACCCTCTCCTTCCAGACCATCCCGCCGGGGGTCATCGAACAGACCCCGCACGGGCCCCGGCAGCGGTACTGGCACGACTTCTTCAACTACGCCGGCCTGCACCGCTCGGTCTGGTTGACCAGCACCGACCCCCGCCACCTCACCGACGTCACCGTGGTCACCGACCTCGACGGCGCCGACGGCCTGGTGAACTACCGAACCGACGCCACCGACGCGGCCGGCTGCCGCACCGTCGCCACCCTGCGTGACGCGGCCGGCGCCGTGGTCGCGACGCATGACGGCGCGACCGGGTCGCTGCGGGTGGTGGATGCCCACCGCTGGGCGCCAGGGGACGGCTACCTGTACGAACTCGAACTGCGGCTGCTCGACGACGAGGTGCTCGTCGACGAGTACCGGCAGACGGTCGGTATCCGCACCGTGCGGGTGGACGGCACCCGGTTCCTGATCAACGACGAACCGTTCTATTTCACCGGCTTCGCCCGGCACGAGGACATCGCGGTGCTCGGCAAGGCGCACAACGACGCCGTGCTGCTGCACGATCTCGCCCTGCTGCAGTGGTTGGGCGCGAACTCGTTGCGCACCTCGCACTACCCGCACTCGGAAGACATGCTCGACCAGGCCGACCGGCTGGGCATCGTGGTGATTGACGAGACCGCCGCCGTGGGCCTGAACATGGGCATCGGCGGGGGCGTGTTCGGGGCGCAGGGCTACGTCACCTACTCCGACGACACCATCAACACCGGCACCCAGGCCGTGCACGCGCAGGCCATCCGCGAACTCGTCGGCCGGGACAAGAACCACCCCAGCGTGGTGATGTGGAGCATCGCCAACGAACCTGAATCCGAAACGGATGCCGCGGTGGACTACTTCACCCCGCTCTTCGAGCTCACCCGGGAGTGTGACCCCACCCGGCCGGTCGGGTTCGCCAACGTGGTGCTCTCCCCGCACGGTGCCTGCAAGCTGTCGGCGCTGAGCGACGTGCTCATGCTCAACCGCTACTACGGCTGGTATCTGCAGCCCGGCGACCTCGCCGCCGCCGAGGAGAACCTGGAGACCGAGTTGCGCGCCTGGGCCACCGACGGCAAGCCGATCATCATGACCGAATACGGGGCCGACACCTACCCGGGTCTGCACGCGGCGCTGCCGACCCCGTGGACCGAGGAGTATCAGGCCGAGCTGCTCGAGCTCTACCACCGGGTGTTCGACCGGATCGACGCCATCGTCGGCGAACAGGTGTGGGTGTTCGCGGACTTCACCACCACCGCCGGGGTGATGCGGGTCGGCGGCAACAAGAAGGGCCTGTTCACCCGCGACCGGCTGCCGAAGGCGGCCGCGCACGCGATGAGACGCCGCTGGCTACCGGAGGTGACCCGATGAGCGCGCCCGCTGCCGTCGTCGTGAACGACAACGCCGCCTGGTGCTGGTTCCAAGACGAACGCGCCCTGATCGACCCGGCCGCCGGGCTGCTCGTGCTGGGGTCGGTCGCGTCGCCCACCGGTCCAGACGGTGCCCGGCGCGACGGCAACGTCGAACTGGCCGTCGTCGACCTGACCACCGGGGCCAGCGAGGTGGTGGTGCTGCACGAGAACCTCGAGGCCGACGATCACAATGTGCCCGCGCTCTGGCGGCGGGCCGACGGCCGCTGGTTGGCCGTCTACACCAAGCACAAGACCGACGACCTCACCCGCTGGCGGGTCAGCGAACCGGGGGACCCCCGCCGGTGGGGACCGGAACGCAGCTTCGACTGGACCGAGCACACCGGCGGGATCGGGGTGACCTATTCCAACCTGCACGAGCTTGACGGTCGGCTGTACTGCTTCGCCCGCGCGGTGAACGACGACCAGTGCGCGCTGGTCTCCGACGACGAGGGTGATAGCTGGAGTTATGCCGGCAAGCTCTTCACCCGACCCAAGGTCGGCTACGTCAACGGGTACACCCGGTACGTGTCCACGCCCACTCGCATCGACCTGGTCACCACCGACCACCACCCGCGGGACTACAACAACAGCATCTTCCACGGCTACCTCGAGCAGGGGGCGTTGCATCGCAGCGACGGCACGGTACTCGACCCTGCGGCGCTCAGCGGCGACGCACCCAACCAGGTCGACCTCACCACGGTCCTCGCCGCGAACACGATCCTGCCGGCCGGGTCGGTCTGGGCCGGCGAGCGGCTGTCGCACGCCTGGACCGTCGACATCCGTCGCGGCGCCGATGGCACGCTGGTCGCCGTGCTGTCGGCCCGGGCGGGCGCCGAACCTGACATTCCCGCAGCGGCATACGAGCGGATGCGCCCGGTGCCGGACCACCGGTTCGTCTACGCCCGGTTGGCCCCCGGTGGTACCTGGCAGGTGCATCCGCTGGCTCGCGCCGGTGCCGGGCTGCTGCCGCACGAGCAGGACTACACCGGGTTGGTGGCGATCGACCCGTACGACCTGGACTCGGTCTACGCGTCGCTGCCGATCGACCCGCGCGACGATACCGTGCTGGAGCGGCACGAGATCTTTCACGGCCGTACCCGGGACGCCGGCCACACCTGGACCTGGACGCCAGTCACCGAGCACTCCGCCGTCGACAACCTGCGGCCGATCGTGGTGCAGGGTGATCCCTCCCGGGTGGCGGTGCTCTGGTTCCGCGGTGCCATGGCCAGCTCGCAGAGCTTTGACTGTGAGGCGGTGGCGCTGATCCGGCCGCGCGACTGACCGAGCCGCGACTGATCCGGCCGCGACTGACCCGGCCCAGCGTCAGCGCTGCGGGCTCAGTGCTTCCAGAAGCCGGAGAAGGTGATCCGGTTCTTGGGCAGGCCGAGCTTGTGCAGGTGGCGTCGGCCACCGGTGGCCAGGCTCGACTCGCCGACCACGAACGCGTACCCGGCCGGGTCCAGCGGCGGCAGCGCCAGCACCGCCTCGAGCGCTTTCCGGCCGCCGACCAGGCTGGAGTCGTCCCGAAAGATCCATGTCACCTGCACGCCGGGCGGGCCATCCAGGTCACGCTGGTCGAGCGCGGTCGGTACCTCCTGGATCACCCGGCCCACGGTGTCCCGGGGGAGCGACCGCAGAATCCCGGTGACGGCGGGCAGGCCGCTCTCGTCGGCGACGATGAGAACCTCGGTCGCATCTGCCGGCGGGTCGAAGAGGATGCCCTGGTCGAGCAGGGCCAGTCGCTCACCCGGCTGCGCGGCGAGGGCCCAGATCGCGGCGGCACCCTCCAGCTGTCCGTCGGCGTCCCGGTGCACCACGAAGTCGATGTCCATCTCCCGCTCGGCCGGCCGGAACCCGCCCACGGTGTAGTTCGAGCAGTGCGGTCGCTCGGCCTTGCTGATCAGCAGGTACTGCCGCCACCAGCCTTTGCCGGAGATCTTGGGCAGGTGGAAGACGTCTTGGTGCGGCTGGCGCAGGAACAGCCGGAACCAGTGGTCGAAGCCCAACCAGGGAAAGTCGGCCAGCGCGGCACCGGTGATGGTGACCCGGTGCAGGTTGGGTGTCAGGGCCCCGCTGCGCAGCACCTCAGCGGCGAACAGTTCTGGGCGCGCCGGGACCGTGTGTGCTGACTTTCGGGACATGAACTGAGGGTACCCTAACCTAGCCTCCCTACCGAGCCGCCCGTCCGGTGGTCGAGCCTGTCGAGACCCCGCGCCCCGCCTGCGGTCGAACCATCCCGGAACCCGTCCTGCGGTCGCACCCTCCGGTGGTCGAGCCTGTCGAGACCCCGTGACCCGTCCTGCGAAAATGGCCTACTTTGCGCCGAGCAGCCGTTCTACCCGCGGCTTCACCTCGGTCGCCAGCAGGGAGATCGACTCCAGCAGATGCTCCTGCGGTAGCCCGCCGACATCCCCCTGCAAAAAGTGCCGCACGTGGCCGAGGTAACCGTGCAGGTGCACGATGCGGTCAGCGACCTCGTCGGGCGAGCCGACGAAGTACGCTCCCGGTGCCTGCGCCTGTCCCTCGAACTGACGGCGGTCCGGTGCCGGCCAACCGCGCAGCCGACCCATCTCGACCGTGAGGTTGTGCCAGCCGGGATAGAACCGTTCCAGCGCCTCTTTCTTGGTGGGCGCGACCAGGCCGAGGGTCGCCACCGACACCTTGATGTTGTCGCCGGTGTGACCGGCCTGCGCCGCCGACCGCCGGTAGAGCTCGGTGAGTGGCGCGAACCGGTGCGGTTCACCGCCGATGATGCCGTACGACACCGGCAGACCCAGTCGGCCCGCTCGCGCCGACGACGATGCGTTGCCGCCGGTGGCCAGCCAGATCGGCAGCCGGCCGGCGACCGGGCGCGGCACCACGGCCAGCTGGTCGAGAGCCGGCCGCACGGTGCCCGACCAGCTGACCGTCTCGGTGCTGCTGTCGTTCAACCGCATCAGCAGTTCGAGCTTCTCGGCGTAGAGGGTGTCGTAGTCGCGCAGGTCGTAACCGAACAGTGGGAAGGTCTCGACGGAGGAGCCGCGGCCGGCCGTGATCTCGATCCGGCCGCCGCCGGAGATGGCATCGGCGGTCGCGAACTGCTGGAAAACCCGCACCGGGTCGTCGGTGCTGATGATGCTCGCGGCGCTGCCCAGAATGATTCGGCCGGTCGCGGCGGCGGCCGCGGCGATGAGCGCGCCGGGGGAGGACGCGGGCATGCTCACGGTGTGGTGCTCGCCCACGCCGAAGTAGTCCATTCCGACCCGGTCGGCGTGCACGATGGCGTTGAACAGATTGCGGATGCCCTCTGCCGTGCTCCGCGTGCTGCCGTCGCTGTTCAACGGGGTGTCGCCGAAGCTGTAGGCGCCGATTTCCATGGTTTGTCCTCTATCTGGTTGCGGTCGCGTGGGTCAGGCGGCTTCGGCGAGGCCGAGTTCGACGACCAGTTCGTCGGCGGTGTGCCGCCCGCCGAAGATCGGGCCGCCGGGTTCGAACGCGGCGCCGTCCGCGAGGCTGCCGGCATAGATCGGGTCGAAGCCGAACCGGTTGATGACCTCGGCCACCACGGCGGCTGCGTCGGGCTCGCCGGCGATGGCCAGGGCGTGCCGCTGCGGGTCGCCGGCCGGTCGGGCGTCGGTTTCCAGGTCGTGGTACCCGATGTGGTTGAGCGTCTTGACCATCCGTGCGCCCGCGAAGTATTCGCCGACGACCTCGCTGCTGCTGCGGGAGTCCTCGGTGAACTCATGCAGGTCGCCGTCGATCGGCTGCCAATAGTTCATGGTGTCGATCACGATCTTGCCCACCAGGGTGGCCGCGTCGACGCTGCGGTACTTGTGCAGCGGAACCGCCAGAATGACCAGGTCAGCGGATGCGACGGCATCCGCTGCCGACATCGCCACAGCGCCCGGGGTGACAATGTCCACGATCAGCTGGATGTCTGCTGCCGGACCGGAGCCGGCGATGTTGACGGTGTAGCCGGCCTTGAGCGCGGTCCGGGCGACGGCGGAGCCCACGCGTCCTGCTCCGAGGATGCCGATCGTTGTAACCATGGAGGCCCTTCTGAAGTTGTGCAGACGGCCGAGTTCGACGCGTCGATCCTTCAACAATGCACAATTCTGCGTGAGATAGCGAACAGGGGGTAAGCTGCTAATCATTGGTTAGCGAGAGGGTGTCATGAGCATTTCGGATTTTGAGCACATCGACGCTGAAGAATGCCGGCGATTCCAGATCTCGGTTGAACTGGCCGGTCGCAAGTGGAATGCCGCGATCTTGATGGCGGGCGCTCGCGGCGCTCGCCGCTTCTCCGAGTACCGCACCCTCGTGCACGGCATCTCCGACCGGCTGCTGGCCGCCCGGCTGAGGGAGCTGGAGCAGGAGGGCCTCATCGAACGTGACGTGCAGCCCACGACTCCGGTGTCGATCAGCTACCTGCTCACCCCGTCGGGCCAGGAGCTCATTGCCCTGCTGCACCCCCTGGTCACCTGGAGCCGCACCCGCCAGTCCGCCGCCGCCCTGACCCACTAGCCCCCCTTTCTGCGACCGCCCCCGCCCGTCGTTCGACCCCGTCAAGTCCCCGCGCCCCCGCGCCCCCGCGCCCCCGCCTGCGGTTCCCGCCCACTCGGTGGTCCAGCCTGTCGAGACCCCGCGACCCAATCTGTGGACGCCCATCCCGGTGGTCGAGCCTGTCGAGACCCCGCGACCTTGTCCGCGGACGCGCCCATCCCGGTGGTCGAGCCTGTCGAGACCCCATGAGGTCGCCTACGGTTCGCTCCCACTCGGTGGTCGAGCCTGTCGAGACCCCGCGACCCAATCCGTGAACGCCCCACCCGGTGGTCGAGCCTGTCGAGACCCCGCAGGTCGATCTGTGGACGTCGGGCAGCTTGCGCAAGCCCCCTCGCGTCGGCCGGTCCTCACGTTCAGTGCGGCTTAAGACGTGCCCGCCGGAGGGGCTTCCCCTTGCTGCGAGCCGTCAGTCCTCGCCCGGCCGTTCACGATGCAGCGGAATCAACACCTGCCCCGGATCCACGCTGACCGGTGGCCGCAGCCAGAACTTGCCCTGGTTCTCGAAGATCTGCCAGCCCTGGTTATGCAGCAGCAGGTGATGACCGCGACAGAGCAGGATCCCCACGTTGATGTCCGTCGCGCCGTGATCTTTCGCCCATTCCTCAAGGTGGTGCGTCTCGGTGAACGACGGTGTTTTCTCACACCCGGGCCATTGGCAGCCGCCGTCTCTGATGGCCATGGCGGCGCGTTGTCTGGGGTTGAACAATCGTTCCTCCCGGCCGACGTCCAAGGGTCTACCCCTTGTGTCAAACGCCATCAGCATGGTGCCGGTGTCGCAGATGAACCGGTCAACGGTCTCTTGGGTGACCGGTGCGGAGTTGCCTTCCAGGTAACCGTGGCCGCTGCTGCCGGGTTCGCCGACCAGGATGTCGTCCGCGGTGAGCTCAGTAGCCGTTTTCGCGGTGGGCGCGTCCGCGGTAACCGCCTCGGTCGCCGCGACCGCCTCGTTCGTTGCGGCGGGCTGTTCGGGGTCGACGGTCGTGACGACCTGCACCACCGGGCGGCGGCCGCCGAGCATCTGGTCCGGGTTCACACTGGTGCCGGCCTTGAGCAGGTCGATGAAGCCGTCACAGGCGATCTGGTCGACGGTGCGCGGGTCGTTCTTCACCTTCTGCGACCAGGCTTCGCGTTCCGGGTCGACGAAGCGCACGCCACCGCGCTTCGGGCCGGTGAGACTGTCGAAGGTGGCCTGCACGAACGCGGCCTGCTCGGGCGGGAAGAGAGCGTTCACGTGCAACTGCCCGCTGACGTCGGTCCACATTTTCAGGTACCGGTTGTCCCACGCCTGTTGTTCGCGCTTACGGATTCCGTCTGCGTCGAGGGAGTCCCGGGTCTGCCGAGCCCGCTTGACCAGCTGGTCCAGGTTCAACGTCTGGGCGGCCTCGAGCAGCTTGGCCACCGCAGCCGCGAGGAGCGGCCCGGTGACGACCTCGTTGATCTCACCGAGTCCGCGGCGGATCGCGTCGGCCTTCCCCACCGAGAGCGTGCCTGCTGCGACCGCGTGCGAGATGGCCGCGTGCCAGGGCAACTCCACCGGCTCCTCCGGCAAGAACAAACCCGCATCGTCGAGGTCGCCATCACCACCGGCGGCTCCGTCGGGGTCGAGGTCCCGTTCAAGCTTCCGGCGCTCGGCCTCCGCCTCGGCCGCTTCCCGAGCGGCTTGGGCTGCGGCAGCGGCGGCTTCGGCGGCTTCGGTTTCGGCGAGCATCGCGCCGACCCGCACCAGCTTGTAGGCGTCGTTCTTGCTGCCACCGGTCAGGTCTTGAATCAGGGCCTCCGGCGAGAGGTGCCCCTGCTGCGCGGCCAGCCCGGATTGACCGAGTTCGTACCGGGACCGCTCCGCCAACACCCCGGCCATCCACGCCTTGCGGGTGTCGAGTTCGCGCTCCAGAACAGCGAGAGCCTTCTGGCCCGCGAGAACCTCGGCATCCGCCAAAGCGGCGTAATCAGCCCGCGTCACACCCAGCGCAGAGACGGACTGCACGGCCGCCAGCAGACCATCTCCCGAACCCGCCGCATTCACCCTCGGATCAGGCGTTGCGCCCAACCCGGTGGTGAAGGAAGATTCGAAGGTTGTCATGCCCTTGAATCCACTCCGATTCAAAGGTTTGTGTGAGAATTTCTCAGCTTGTGGATAACTTCTTTATGGCTGAATCGACTAGCGCAGCCCGGCGATGCGCTCGAGCCCCGCGCGCAGAATCAGCTCTTCGGGGTCGGCAAGCAGGTGGTGGTTGAGGTACAGGCCCTCCAGCCACTCCAACACCTCGTGCTCGGGCAGGCCAACCGCGTCCCAGTTCACGAACGGCCGCGCGAGCACGGCCGGCTGCCCGCTGATCGGGTCCGTCCAGGCCGTCGCTAGCTGCTCGTTGGGTTCGGCGTGCTCGACGTTCCAGAGCAGCGCGATCGGGTGGTTCGGCCCGTCGATGTGATCGTGCCCCACGTGACCCGCGCCCAGCCAGGGCAGCATCAGCTGTTCGCCCTCAAGCTCCAGGTGCACGATCTCCAGCGGAACGGGTTCGCTCGGGCTGGTGGCGTAGACGGTCAGGCCCAGCGCGTTCCATTCGGCGGCTTCAGCGGCATCCATGGTGAGCTCTTCGAGCACCTCACACACGTGCTTCACAAACGGCACGGCCCAAGCCAGCAGTGCGGCGGTGTCGGCGAGCGGCCAGGGGCTGTTGTCGCTGTCGGTGCCGTCGGCGTCATGAAAGTGGTGCTGGATGCTCGTGTCCGAGGCCTCGAAATGCAGCTCACCATCGGCGAAACCGATGTACACCGCGGCGCCCTCTTCCATCCACTGGGCGTCCAGTACCGGCTCCGCGAATCGCGGCGGAAGCGGCGGAGCGTCGAGGGGCAGCACGCCCAAATTGAGGACGGCGCCGAACTGCGTGTTGGGCAGGCGAAGGCTGGGGTCTGACACGATGCGGTCTCCGTGAGTAAAGGCGAGCCGTCGCCCGCAATCCCAGTATGCCGCAGCCCACCGACCAACCTGCCGGGGCGCGGCCGCCGCGCCTACGCGCGACGGCCGCCAGAGCCGGTTACGGCTTCAGAACAACCTTGATGCAGCCGTCTTCCTTGGCGCTGAAGGTCTCGTACATCTCCGGAGCCTGGTCCAGCGACACCCGGTGGGTGACGAGGTCCTCGACGCCCAGCGGGTCGGTCGGGTCTTCCACCAGCGGCAGCAGATCGTCGATCCAACGCTGAACGTTGCACTGACCCATCCGCAGCTGAATCTGCTTGTCGAACATGTTCATCAGCGGCATCGGGTCGGCGACGCCGGAGTACACGCCACTCACCGAGACGGTTCCGCCACGGCGCACGAGGTCCAGCGCCATGTGCAGGGCCGCCAGGCGGTCAACGCCCACGGTGGTGAAGATCTTTTTCGCGGCGGCGTCGGGCAGCAGGCCGGCGGCGTACTGGGTGAACGCGGCGCCGGGGTTGCCGTGCGCTTCCATGCCCACGGCGTCGACGACCGAGTCCGGGCCGCGCCCGTCGGTCGTGGCCTTGAGGGTGGCGACGAGATCGTCATCCAGGTCGAACACTTCGACGCCGTAGCGCGCAGCCATCTCGCGACGCTCCGCAACCGGGTCGACGCCGAGCACGCGGAAGCCGAGGTGGCGACCGATGCGCGCGGCGAACTGGCCGACCGGGCCCAGACCGATCACGGCGAGCGTGCCGCCCTCGGGAACGTCGGCGTACTGCACACCCTGCCAAGCGGTGGGCAGGATGTCGCTGAGGAACAGGTAGCGCTCGTCGGAGAGCTCGGTGCCGACCTTGACCGCGTTGAAGTCCGCGAACGGAACCCGCAGCTTCTCGGCCTGGCCACCGGGCACCGAGCCGTAGAGCTCACTGAATCCGTAGAGGCTGGCACCGGTATCGGTGTCGCGGTTCTGAGTGGTTTCGCACTGGCTGGTGAGGCCCTGGTTGCACATGAAGCAGTCGCCGCAGGCAATGACGAACGGAATGACCACGCGGTCACCGACGGAGAGCTTGGTGATGGCGCCACCGATCTGCTCGACGACACCCATGGTCTCGTGGCCGAGAACGTCGTCCTTGGCCAGGAACGGGCCCATCACATTGAACAGGTGCAAGTCGGAGCCGCAGATGGCGGCGGACGTAACGCGGATGACCACATCGGTCGGCTTCTGAATCTCGGGGTCGGGAACTTCCTTGACCTCAACGTTTTTGGAGCTCTGCCAGGTGAGTGCTTTCACGGTTACCTCTTCACTGTCCGATTGTGCCGGACGTCTTCGCTCTGCCCCTGTGGAGGCGAGTTTGCCAAGCCTTGTGCAGTGCGGGGCCGATTACAAGCCCCGTGAACACATCCCCAGTCTCGGCACTTTTTCGTGACGAATCAAGCATTTCAGCGTCATAGGCACGACGCACGACGGCAGCGGATGCCCCGAGCCGCCCTCACCTGTCGCCACCAGAATGCGCGTTCAAGTCGCCAACCCAGCGCCCCGGGCGGTTGCGGCATTGCGTGCGGCGAGCTGGGCGAATGCCTCGCCGAGCTCCGGCGGACCGACGACTTCGATGTCGGCGTCGAACCGGTTGAGCGTGGCCGCCAGGGCGACCCACGACCAGGAGCCGACTTCCAGGCTGCACCGCCCACCGCCGAGATCTTCGACGATGCCGTCGCCCGCGAAGGGGAGAACGTAGCTGGCCGGCCGGCCGAGAATGACCTTCCCGGTGCACGGCCACTCGTCCGCTCGGTCGGAACCCTTGAAGCGGGCGGAGACGTACTCGGCGACGTCGCCGCCGGGTATCTCGCGCGGCGTGAATCGTGGTCCGGTCGGGGTGCGCGGGCTGATTCGGTCGGCGCGGAAGATGCGCCAGTCGTCGTGGTCGAGATCCCACGCCACGAGGTACCAGCGGCCGTGCGATGTCACAAGGTGGTGCGGTTCCACCCGGCGAGGCGCAGCGAATGCCGAACCGGCGTCTGGGCCTCTACTGGCGTAGTCGAATCGCAGGATCTCGGCGGCGCGGGCAGCAGTCGAGAGGGCGATGAGCACATCCACCGAGACCGGCGCGGGTGCGGCGTCGCCGGGATGGGTGGGGAGTGTGCTGAATTCGAGGGCGTTGAGGCGGTGCCGCAGGCGGGACGGCATGACCTGCCGCACGGTGGTCAGTGCGCGCAGGGCCGCCTCCTCGATACCGGCGCCCGTGACCGTCGCCGCCTGCAACGAGATCGCCAGGGCAAGCACCTGATCGTCGTCGAACAAAAGCGGGGGCAGTTCGCTGCCGGCATCGAGCCGGTAGCCGCCATCCGCACCCATCGTCGCCTGGATGCTGTACCCCATCTCCCGCAGACGGTCGACATCGCGGCGCACCGTGCGGTGGCTGATGTTCAACCGCTTGGCCAGCACCGAGCCCGGCCAGTCGCGCCGGGTCTGCAGAAGTGACAACAGATTCAGCAGCCGGGAGGTCGTCGTCGTCATATTTCCAGACTAGGTCGCATCTAGGCCAGAAACAGACCTACATGACTGTGACTCTGGATGGTGTCAGGGAAACACCCCGCCGACGTTCTCACTAGGAGCAGAAATGACCATCCAGACCACTACCCACCTGAACTTCCGCGGCGACGCCCGCTCGGCACTGGAGTTCTACCAGTCCGCCTTCGGCGGGCACGCCGTCATCAACACCTACGCCGACTTCGGCATGCCGGCCGAACTGCCCGGCGCCGACAAGGTTGTCTTCGGTCTCGTGGCCGCGGACAACGGCTTCCGGGTGTTGGGCTACGACGTACCCGGCCAGACCGAGGGTTCGATCGCCGGCGGCGGCTCGACCCACCGGGAGAACAACACCACGGTCACCGACCAGGCGCTGTTCGTCT
>Ga0247816_10000375_pt1 | contig 25950 bp, 28 predicted proteins | sample UWRJL209509C1_FD_179930 | JGI IMG/M metagenome (GOLD analysis project Ga0247816, IMG submission 179930) | Plant litter microbial communities from Arlington Agricultural Research Station in Wisconsin, United States - UWRJ-L209-509C-1 | ecosystem: Environmental > Terrestrial > Plant litter >...
CCAACACGTTTTAGGATAAGTGGTATACCCGCTCCCGTAACGCCTGCAATTAGCAAGTTGCCTGTCATGGCCAAAAATATAACCACCCCTAATAATGGATTGTTATCAAATACCAGCGCAAATATAAAGACGATCAGTCCCGTGACCGCTCCATTGATTAAACCTACCGTGAATTCTTTTAATACTGTACGGTAAGCCTGGTTATCTGTCAGATCATATAGTGAAATCCTTCTAACGGTAACTGCTAGGGCCTGCGTAGCTGCATTTCCGCCCATTCCGGCAATGATGGTCATGTATGCCGATAATACAGCTATTTTTGAAATGGTGGGTTCAAATGAGCGCACCACGGCTGAGGCGAGAAATGCTGTACCTAAATTGATAATCAGCCATGGAAGCCTTGATTTTACCGCTTCCACCCAATTACCACTCAATTCCTCATCTTCAGAAACCCCGGAAATCTTTAAAATATCTTCTGTGTTTTCATCTTCCAAAACATCAATCACGTCATCGAAAGTTACTCTGCCCAATAACTTCATGTTCTGGTCCAATACAGGGATACTGGTAATGTTGTATTGAGAAATTAACCTGGCTACTTCCTCCTGATCGGTATCAGGGCTCACCCACGCTACATCGGATTTTACCAGTTCTGTAATCTGTACATTTCCTTTTGCCTTTATAATATCTTTTAAGGATACAATACCCTGGAAAACATTATTATCATCAATGACAAAAATTGTATAAAACTCCTCTATTTCTTCACTTTGTCTGATGATTTCATCAATTGCATCCTTTTTTGTTAAATGCAAATGGATCCTGATGAACTCTGTATTCATTAACCCACCAGCAGTATCCTCATCGTAACTTAAGAGGTTCCTGATATGAGAAGCATCATCTTCATTAAGGTCGCCCAGAATTTCCTTCTGCTCATGCTCATCCAGTTGGGAGATGATATCCGTAGCATCATCATAATCAAGTTCTTCTACAATTTCGGTCCGTTTGTCCGGGTGCAGCTGTAGTAAAAGTTCTTCGGGGTGTGCCTCCTCATGCATCTCAGAAATAATCTCTGAGGCTGTTTCTACGGGAAGCAGGTTGATGATCCGCTGCCTGTCTTCCTTGGTAAGGCTTTCAAATAAAATGGCAATTTCAGACGCATGATATTCATCCAGGATTAAGGCCAGTTGGCTATCGCTGTCAGTTAACGCAGTTTTTAGCCTGCTAACATCGGTTCTATCAAGTTCGTAAGATTGCATGTGTGGCTAAGGTAAGTATATTTTCTATTTTTCCCCGGTCCCGTTTTCACTTAAACCAACCTTTACGCCAAAAATAAATTACTTGTAGTATTGCAATGACGGCCATCACAATCATGGTATACAAATATCCATGTGCCTGGTATAACTCGGGCATATTCAGTGGCATTAACTTCCCGGTCACCGGATCCCGGTCTGAAAAGTTCATACCATAAACCCCAGCAATAAATGTTAGCGGAATGAAAATCGAAGAAATAATGGTCAGGACCTTCATGATCTCGTTCATCCTGTTGCTGATCAGGGAAAGGTACATATCAATATTACTGGAAGCAATTTCTTTGAGCGACTCAACAATATCAATTATCTGTATACAATGATCATATGCATCACGGATGAAGAGTTTAGTCTGGTCTGTAATGAGGGGACTATCGCTTCGGAGCAAATCATTCAGTTTATCCCTCTCTGGCCATGCCACCCTCCTGATACTGATCAGGTTTCGCTTGATCAGCTGGGTATCAAACATGATTGTCTTATCGGCCTTCTCAAATAGACGGTCTTCAATCAGGTCGAGGTCTTCACTCCATACGCCCAGGATTTCAAAATATGTATCCACAATAATATCCATTAGCGCGTACATAATATAACTACTCCCCGCCGTCCTTATATTGCCCTTTCCAGCCTCAAGACGTTGCCTTACGGGCTTGAGGCAGTCGGAGTAATTGTCTTGCAAAGTAAAAAGAGTATTATCTGTAAGTATAAATGACAGCTGTTCGTTTTCAAGATTTTTCTCGTCATCGAGTAAAAGCATCCTGCTAACGGCAAAAACGTAACCATCATATTCTTCCATCTTGGGGCGCTGATAGGTTCTTGTAATATCTTCAAGAACCAGTTTATTAATATTCAGATCATTGCCCAGTGTCTCAAACATTTCAACAGAACCAAAGCCTTTAATGTCTACCCAAAAGGTAAAGCTCTTATCACTGATCAGTGAGGTGATGTTTTTCAGGTTATCCAGCTCCCTAACTTCATAGGTCTTTTCATTCAGCTTGTATAATTTGATAATTGGTTTAAGCGCATTTTCATCGATATACACCACCCCTGGGCTGGTGCCTGCTTTAGGAAGTACGTATTTGTTCTTTTTTTTCTTTGATCTGTTTCTTTTATCCATAAACTAGAGGTAGTTTTTTGCCTGTGGGCCTTGGTTGAACAACAAATCGACGATGCTCATGTTTGGCAAAAAACCTGCCCGGTCTTCAAATACCTGGGAATACTTTTTGACCGGAAATAATAAGTCCGGCGATTTAAAATGCAGCTTGGACCTATAATCCAGTTCTGCCGGGATTTCTTTGATATATTCACTAGTAAAGTGCAGTTCGGGTGCCTTTTTCAACTGTTTAAAAGCCCATTGAACCAGCTCCAGATTATAATCAAAAAGGAAATCATATTTTTTCTGATAAAAAGGAACGAGCTCATCCTCATAATATTCAAAATATGGCGAATTTCTGTAACAGCTCTCGAGGCTTAGCCAATGCAGGCGCTGCCATTTAAAATCATAGCTGATCTTTACATCTTTCATCTTGGTATGGTACTTAGAACCTTTGATTACTGGCAGAAAAAGGTCCAGCGGACCATTTGGCGAGTATATCCTTGTTCTGTTGCGATTAGTTTGCTTGGGGAAATGCTCTTCTTTTTCAAGGGTAAATTCGAAATTGAGTGAATTCAGGGCAGAGAAATAACTCACCGGGGGAAGATAAAAAAGAGGAAATATAGCAGGATTGTGCATTGGTTAATTTATGTTTGCATTTTCAATGCAGGCAAAATAATGATAAAAAAAGGCTATCTCCTAGTGTTAACTGTTTTTATGTGTCCCAAACCCGTCTTTAACAGCTAATGATAGAGCCAAGTGTTGCCATAATTATCCTGAACTGGAATGGAAAAGCGCTGTTATCACGTTTTCTTCCGGGAATAGTGCAGTCTGAATACACAAACCTTCAATTGATTGTGGGCGACAATGCCTCTACGGACGATTCTGTAAATTATATCCGCAGTAATTTTCCAACCGTACATATCATACAAAACGACAGGAATTACGGATTTGCCGAAGGCTATAACCGTATAATTGACCAGGTAGATGCAGAATATTACGTTTTGCTAAACTCGGACGTGGAAGTGCCTGCGAACTGGATCAGACCTGTGATCCTTGCAATGGAAACAGATGCCCGGATTGCTGCTGCACAACCAAAGATCAAATGGTTTAGTGACAAATCGAAGTTTGAATACGCTGGTGGCGCGGGAGGCTTTATGGATATCAATGCATTTCCCTTTTGCCGTGGCAGGCTGTTTGACCAGCTTGAAACAGATTTTGGACAATATAATGATCAGAAAGAAATCTTTTGGGCAAGCGGAGCAGCCTTTTTCATCAGGAGAACACAGTGGCAGGAAAGCGGAGGTTTGGATCCCGACCTGTTTGCACATATGGAAGAAATTGATTTGTGCTGGAGGTTGAAGAACCTGGGTTACAAAATCATTTGCTGTCCCGATGCGGAAGTTTACCATGTTGGCGGGGGTACGCTTGACGCCAGCAACCCCTATAAGGTATTCCTCAATTTCAGGAACAATCTGATGATTATGCAAAAAAACCTTCCCTATGCTGAGGCCTTGTGGAAATTACCACTCCGGTTTTGCATTGACTTTGTAGCCTGGCTACAATTCATCTTAAAAGGGGATATCAAGTTTGCTTTGGCCATAAGTAAAGCCCATTATCAATTTATAATGAGCCTTAAAAGGACAGCATCAAAAAGAGGCCACACACATCTCCCCTACACTACGCATACCGGCGTTTATCTTTCCAGCGTAGTATGGAGTTTTTTCATCAAAGGTGTCAGGTCGTTCAGCCAGCTAAAAGATTTTCGATAGCCAGACGATAGCCGTCCATACCAAAACCAGTTAGTACCCCTTTACAGTTCCTGCCGCTCAGCGATACATGACGGAATTCTTCCCTGGCATAAATATTGGAAATATGGACTTCAACCACCGGGGTCTTAATAGCGGCAATCGCGTCAGCTATGGCTACCGAAGTGTGCGTATACGCACCCATATTTATGACTATCCCGTCAAAACTAAAACCGGTTTCATGCAGTTTATTGATCAGTTCACCTTCGATATTACTTTGGTAATAGCTGAGTTCAAGCACCGGGTAACGCTCTTTAAGTGTTATAAAATAATCATCGAAACTTTGGTTCCCATATATTCCCGGTTCCCTGGTTCCGAGGAGATTTAAATTTGGTCCGTTAATAATTTGTATCTTCATCCGTTCAAACTTAGCCTTAAAAAACAACAAATAAAATTTTTGTGTGATTAATTATCCCCACCATAATGCATTTAAAGCGTACCTGAAATTGGAGCGCGGACTGTCAGAAAACTCTATAGATGCCTATCTGAACGATGTAGGAAAACTACGTCAATTCTATGAAGCCAACAGCCGGGAGTTCCGGATTAAAGAGGTTTCAGACAGCGACCTATATCAGTTCATCACCTGGCTCAGCGAACTTGGAATGTTGCCAAATAGCCAGGCAAGAGTTATATCAGGATTGAAATCTTTTTTTGGTTTCCTGGTTCTGGAGCAAATTATAGATCAGGACCCTTCAGCAGAACTGGAGTCGCCAAAATTAAGCAGAAAGCTCCCGGACGTTTTAAACATACTGGAAATCAATGCGCTCCTGGCAGGAATTGATGCTTCCAGACCAGAAGGCATGCGCAGTAAAGCAATTGTGGAAGTATTATATGGTTGTGGCTTGAGGGTTACCGAACTGATCAACCTCCACATCTCAGACCTGTTTGCCACGGAGGGATATATCCGGGTAACCGGCAAAGGGAATAAAGAAAGGATAGTTCCTATTGGAGACACCGCTTTGAAATATCTGGATATCTACCTGAATGAAGTGAGGGTGCATCAGGCTATTAAGTCTGGGAACGAAGATATTATCTTTCTTAACCGATTAGGTACCAGATTGTCCCGCATATCAGTATTTACCATGATTAAAGCACTGGCAGATCAGATTGGACTAGAGAAAAGCATAAGTCCCCACACCTTCAGGCACTCCTTTGCTACACATCTGGTTGAGGGTGGTGCCGACCTTCGTGCGGTTCAGGAAATGCTTGGGCATTCAAGCATTACCACAACCGAAGTGTATACGCACCTGGATAAAGATTATCTGAGAGGAATTATAACCGATTTCCATCCAAGGACATAATTAAAGAGAACAGCGGATCATCCTGTCTTTGCCCTGCATATCTTTTCGTAAATCAATGTGAACGAAACCTTTAGATTTCAACATCTCAACCGTTTCATTACCCAGGTACTCGTTAATCTCAAAGAATAAATGTCCGCCCGGATTGAGGCTTCTTGCAGCAAAATCGGCTATACTTTTATAAAACAGCAGAGGATTTTCGTCAGTTACAAAAAGGGCAATTGCCGGTTCATGCTCCAATACATTGCAATGCATTTCGTCACGTTCTTTGAGGGTAATGTATGGCGGATTGCTCACAATGACATCATATTTTTCCAGCCCTTCATATCCAAGAATGTCTGATTGGATAAAATTAACCTGTGTATGATGATATGCCGCGTTTTCGGCAGCTACGCCAAGCGCTTCGGCAGATATGTCAAGCGCAGTTACCGTTACTTCAGGACAGTTTTTTTTCACAGCAATGGCAATGCAGCCGCTGCCGGCACCAATGTCCAGCAAACCTGATAAAGGGTTTTTACTGTCGGATACCGTGCCGATTATCCACTGAACCAGTTCCTCAGTCTCAGGACGGGGAATCAGCACTGCGGCATTTACCTTAAACCTAAGCCCATAAAACCAGGCCTCTTCAGTTATATGCTGGAAAGGCCTTCCCTCGTTTAATTGGCTTAGCATATTTATGAATATGCCGTACTCAAGATCCCCAGTTTCTTTGTCATACTGAAGAATAAGCTGGCTGCGACTAAGGCCAGACACCCGCTCTGCCGACAGAAAAAATAATTGTTTGGCTTCGTCCTCTCCGTAAAGCGAGGCTAATGTGTTAATATAGTGGTGTTCCAGCTCTTTCAGTGTCATGTAAGGGCAAAAGTAACTATTAAAGTTGCATCTGCGTGTTTGAAATATTTCAACATCTCATAAATTGAAGGTACTTTTGCTTTATATGAGCGATGAGTTATTCATGAAGCGTTGTCTGGAGTTGGCAGAAATGGGAAGCGGAAATGTAAGTCCCAACCCGATGGTCGGCTGCGTAATTGTGAGTGGGGGAAAGATTATTGGTGAAGGTTATCACAAAAAGTATGGCGGGGCACATGCCGAAGTGGTTGCTGTAAAATCAGTTACCGATACTTATGGTGATCAGGCAGCTGCGTTGTTGAAAAATGCGACAGTATATGTAAGCCTTGAGCCCTGTGCTCATTTCGGCAAAACCCCTCCCTGTGCCGACCTTTTGGTGCGTCATCAGGTGAAAAAGGTAGTCATAGGAAATCGCGACCCTTTTCCTGACGTTAATGGCAAGGGTATGGAAAAGCTGAAAGACGCAGGTATTGAAGTAATTTATGGCGTTCTGGACAAAGAATGTGCGCAGCTAAACCGGCGTTTTTTTACGCGGATCAGCAGGCAGCGCCCATATATTATTCTGAAATGGGCAAGGACAGCCAATGGCTACTTTGCACCAAAAAATACGGTTCAGCAATGGATCAGCGGACCTCTCGCGAAAAAACTGGTGCACAAATGGAGAACTGAAGAAGACGCCATACTGGTAGGTAAACAAACTGCAATAGCAGACAATCCGCAACTAAGTGCCCGCGAATGGACTGGTACTAATCCCGTTCGACTGGTCATCGACCGCAACCTTGATGTTCCGCCAGGCAACCATCTGTATGACGATAGCGCTAAAACCGTGATTCTTAATGAGAAAAAAACAGATGTGATGGGAAATGTACATTTTGTGCAAATGGAAGACATGCAATATTACCTTCCGCAAAAAATAGCTTTCCAGCTTTACCTAATGGACATTCAGTCAATCATCATAGAAGGTGGTGCCAATATTCTGAACCAATTCATCAGTGCCGGCCTATGGGATGAAGCAAGGGTATTCAATTCTGTCAGCAATTGGGAAACCGGAGTTTTTTCTCCACAGATCAATGGAAGGATTACTTCAGTCACTGAAGTAGACCAGGATCAGTTAACCATTTACGAAAACATCGAGAATCAATGATTTATATAATCATAAGCATCTGCTGCAGTGTCTCTGTAGCGGTATTACTTAAACTGGCAAGACGCTACCAAATCAACGTATTGCAGGCTGTTATGTGGAATTACCTGGCCACAATCCTGCTGAGCCTGGCGTTTTTTAAACCCTCGCTGCAAAGCATTTTCATTATTCCTTCAAATCTGCTCATTGGATTAGGCGTATTGTTGCCTGTGTTATTTCTGGTACTGGCCGCCTCCGTTAGAAACATAGGAATCGTGAAAACGGACATAGCACAGCGTCTGTCTTTATTTATTCCGGTGCTGGCTGCCTTATTTCTTTTTCATGAGAGTTTCAGCACTTTGAAAATAGCAGGCCTGATTATTGGATTTGCTGCGATATTTTTAACGCTGTTTCGCAAGGGTAACGGTGTGAAAACAGATGCATTAAATTACGTGTATCCTGTGCTGGTGTTCGTTGGATTTGGTGTGATTGATGTTCTTTTTAAACAAGTGGCCAGTGACAAATCAATCCCCTATACCAGCGCCCTGCTAATTGCCTTCTGCATTTCGTTTTTTGTGGCTTTGCTTATTCTTCTATATACCGCACTTGTTAAAAAACAAAAAGTGCAGCTGATAAATTTTGCCTGTGGCATAGTTCTGGGATGTTTTAATTTCGGTAACATTCTCTTCTATTTAAAAGCACATAGGGAATTGGCTGCAAATCCATCAACGGTTTTCGCAGCAATGAATATGGGTGTTATTTTGATGGGCAGTCTTGTTGGCATTATCATTTTTAAAGAGAAAGTAAGTAAACTCAATTATATTGGAATAGCTCTGGCTTTGTGCGCGATTTTATTGATCACCTTATCTCAGGCGAATGTTGTTTGATGATACCTACAAAACTATAGAGCAGACGGCGGAAGGTACTTTTAAAGACAAGGGGAGCAAATTTATAGCATTTGCCTACCCACTTCAGTCGGAAACCGAAGTAAAGGGAATTACTTCTAAATTACGGGCAGAACACACTAAAGCCAATCATTTTTGCTACGCTTACCGCCTCACTCCGGACCGCAATATTTACCGGGTAAATGATGACGGCGAGCCTTCTGGCACAGCAGGACGGCCAATCCTAAATGTACTGCTGTCGGCCGACCTCACTAATATACTGATTTTGGTGGTACGCTATTTTGGAGGAACCCTGCTCGGCGTACCGGGACTGATCAACGCCTACAAGTCTGCCGCCGCAGAAGCTATAGCAGTTGCCGTCGTAGTAGACAAAACTGTAAATGACAGATACGAGATAAAATTTGATTATCTTGTAATGAATGATGTGATGAGACTGATAAAGGAAGAACCGCTTAATGTAATAGAACAAAAGTTTGACAATGAATGCAGCATTATATTTGAAGTTCGAACTTCACAGTTGAATAAGGTTCTTCAAAGAATTGAAAAACTTACCGGGGTTGCTGTTCATTACATTGGTACAAACTAATCATCACCATATAAAATTACGATGCAAAAATTATCAGAAGCGGATTTAGTTATCAACACAGATGGAAGCATATATCATTTGAACCTGCTGCCAGGTGACGTTGCAGATACGGTAATCACTGTCGGAGATCCGGATAGAATTCCTGCAGTAACCAGGCATTTTGACCGCATTGAATTTAAAAAAGGAAAACGGGAATTTCTCACCCAAACAGGTTATATCGGTGCAAAGCGGATCACAGTTATTTCAACGGGGATTGGTACCGACAATATTGATATTGTTATTAACGAACTGGATGCTCTTGTAAACATAGATTTCGATAAGAGAGAAGTAAAGGATAAATTAACTTCATTGAATATCATTCGGATTGGCACCTCTGGCGCGGTGCAGCATGACCTGCCAATGGGTACAATTCTGGCTGCTTCGCATGGAATCGGGCTTGACTCACTGATGCAATACTACAAAACTGAACCTACTGGTAATGAAAGAGATATATTGACTCATATTAACTCACACTTTTCATCGTTCAATGGTATCTTTCCGTATATAACTTCGGCCGATGATAGCCTGATGAAAAGCATAGCCTATGGTATGGAAAAGGGAATGACAGTAACTGCCCCTGGCTTTTATGCACCACAAGGGAGACAAGTTCGCGCACAAAACGGAATACCCAACTTTATAGGTCTGTTAAATAGTTTCAATTATCAGGATTACCGGATTACGAACCTGGAAATGGAAACGGCAGGTATATACGCTTTAGCCAGGATACTCGGGCATAAAGCATTATCTATAAATGCGATTTTAGCAAATCGCGTAAATTTCCAGTTTAGCAAAGATCCTAATGCCGTTGTAGACGAAGCAATCAAACTTGTATTGGAACGGATCATAGCGATGCCCTAACCCAACAAAAACGAACACCATCTGCTCCACCTCAAATAATTACCTACCAGATCCATTACTACTAACTACCAATGACTAAAACACGACACTTTTTCCTTATTCTATTATTAGGTTCCCTCACAGCATTGGGGCCGTTCTCCATAGACATGTACCTTCCGGGCTTTCCGGCAATTGCAAAAGACCTGCACACCACTGTAGCTAAAGTTTCCTTGTCACTCTCCGGATTTTTTATAGGCATATCGGTTGGTCAATTACTTTACGGGCCCTTGCTAGATCGTTTTGGCCGCAAGAAGCCTTTATATATTGGTTTAATGGTATATATTCTCGCATCTATTGGCTGTGCTTATGCAAGCAGTATTAATAGCCTGATTGTTTGGAGATGTATACAGGCAATTGGAAGTTGTGCCGCGGCAGTTGCTTCGATTGCAATGGTAAGGGACCTTTTTCCGGTTTCCGAAAATGCCAAGGTATTTTCCTTGCTGATGCTTGTTGTGGGTGTTTCGCCAATGATTGCGCCCACGGTTGGAGGATATGTTACTACTTCGTTTGGCTGGCACGCGGTATTCATCGTGCTGATGTTGCTTGGTCTGGTAAACCTGCTCGCCAGTATTTTTGGACTTCCTGACAGCTATAAACCTGACACTACAATATCATTGAAACCAAAGCCTATTCTCAAAAACTTTCTAGCGGTGTTGTCAGAGCCCCAGTTTTACACCTACGCATTTACAGGTGCCGTGGCATTCTCTGGGCTATTTGCCTATGTGGCGGGCTCCCCGCTCCTTTTCATGGATATTTTCGCTGTGAAGGAGGAGACATATGGCTGGATATTTGCATTTTTATCAATAGGACTAATCGGAGCCAGTCAGGTTAATACCATTTTGCTAAGAAAGTACAGCAGTGAACAACTGATATTTGCGGCGCTGATTTGCCAGGCCATTACAGGTATCGTTTTTGTTGTGGGCAGTATTAATGGGTGGTTTGGACTGCCATCAACAATTTTCCTGCTGTTTATTTTTCTCAGCTGTCTTGGTATTGCAAGTCCGAATACATCTGCACTTTCTCTTGCCCCATTCACCAAGAATGCAGGCAGTGCTTCAGCTTTAATGGGCGCGGTTCAGATGGGACTGGGTACATTGGCTTCCATAGGTGTAAGCATGTTTGATACGCGCTCATCTTTACCGATGGTCGCTATCATGGCTTCTACGTCATTGATTGCGCTGGCTATACTTTATTTTGGCCGGAAAACAATAACCAATAAGATTGAAGCCGGAAAAGACGGCGCCGCACCAGCGTTTCACTAAATTATCTTGGGGTAATGTCTGGGAATAACTTTGTTAAAATCTTAACCGTAAATTACGGGAATACGATGGCGGATTTTTATTTTCGGAGATTGCGTTTCGTGACCATTAATAACGTCCTCATATGTAAAAAGTTTAGGGATTATGAAAAACGGCAAACAAAAAAACAGGGGCAGATGTTCAATTGAAAGACCAATTAGAATAAATATGTTAAGCAAGACAACACATAGACTTACAATCTTAGCAGCTAAAAAACTGCTGGACAACAATAAAACGGAAACCATAAGTACGGCAAAGCGCGTACTATCTATAGTTGCAGGAGCTTACATTGTTCAACGGGGCATCAGGAGTATTACTAAACATCCGTTATTGAGCATCCAGGAAACCTTACTGGGTGTTTTTCTGGTTTATGACGCCGTAAAAGGAATAGCGGATACTTACCCGGTACTGCCGACAGATGACAACCAGATCAGAAGAAACCAGATACAAGGTAATGATCCGGCAAGTGCCACTCCTGCTTTTGTATAGTCGTAGGAATGATGTTTAAGCACCAATATTAAAATCGCTTACCAATGCGATGTAATTTACCGGAGATAAACATTTCTGTTTATCTCCGGTATAATTTTAATCCGGCTGGTATGTAAGCAGTAGATGGAAGAATCTTTGCAGCTCATAAAGTACTTCTTTTATCTGGTGACATTTTTCGTACTGAGACCTCTGGAATGGATGCATGTAGCGGATTTCTGGCAAGCGATTGAGTATTTCAAGCACATTGATAATTAAACCGTTAACAGATTTGAGGTTATCACGAACATAAAATTTAAAATCATCTCTAAATATCTTAACATCATTGAGAGCTCTACGTTTAATACGTTCAACTTCAAGATGCAGAAAGCTTTCATTTGCCAATTGTTTTACTGGGGCAGAAATTGCTATTTGCCCTACGAGATGAGTAAGTGGACCTAGTTCATTATAACTGTCCACCATGATGATGTAAATAGTCATTATATATATATTAATTAATAGTTTTCTTGAATGTAATAATCAGGGAGCCAGCTTAGTGGATGGTTTTATCAATTTTTGACCTAAGTTTCTGTAAACTATCATCTTTAATCTGCCTGACTCGTTCCTTGCTTAAGGCTACTACCAATGCAATATCATCCAGGCTTCTGGGCTCGGAACCGCAAAGCCCAAAGAACAGTCTCAGCACTACCTCCTCTTTTTGCTGCAAAGATTTAAGCAATTGCAGCACTTCCTTTGATTGATCCTCGAGCATCAGCTGATGCTCCGGACCAGGATGATCGCTGGTGAGTACGCTGTGCAAATTACTGTCCGTATTGGGGTTGGCCGCAACATCAAGTGAGGTAACATGAAGGGCATGTTTAAGAGATATGGCGACCCTTGTATCCTGACTATTGATATCTTCAGCAATCTCATCTACTGTTGGGACACGCTCTAACCTCTGTTCCAATCCTGAGCTGGCTTTATTGATCCTTGATATGGAGTTGATCACATTATGAGGCAGGCGGACCATCCTGGTTTGCTCTGTAATAGCGAGCATAATAGACTGTCTGATCCACCATACGGCAAAGGATATAAATTTAAATCCCTTGGTAGGATCAAATCTGCTCGCCGCTTTAATCAGTCCCACATTACCCTCATTAATCAGATCGCCCAGGCTTAGTCCCCTGTACTGATACTTTTTGGCTACAGATACCACAAATCTGAGATTGGTCCGAACTAAACGTTCCAATGCGTCCTGGTCTCCATTCCTGGCTTTGAGGGACAACTTTACTTCTTCTTCAATACTTAACAACGGTATCTTTGCAATTTCTGCCATATATCGGTCAACAGAAGCCGAGTCGCGCTCTGTAATTGACCTATCTATTTTCAGCTCTCTCATTGATTACAAATTTTACACAAATATTGGTATTTTAAAGTAATTAAAGAAATTTATTTTATTATTTAGAATATTAATAACGTAACTCTGTTTTTCATTAATAATTGATAATAAATACACCCCAAACATTACGAATAAAATAAAAATATTCATTCATTTGTTATTTAATATTTACTGAATTAATTTTGTCCCGGGATAATCAAAATTTGACACAATAAGTTATGATATACGAATTAGACGAGATAGATAAAGAAATCTTAAGATATATTCAGGATAACCCTTCACACCTAATAAAACAGCTTGCAATGGCCACAAATTTACCGCAGTCCTCGGCATATGATCGGTTTAGACGGCTAAAAAATCTGGGCTTTGTTACAAGGGACGGAGCAAGGCTAAACAAACACCTGCTAGGACTGGAGATAGAGGGATATATTCATTTGAGGTTATTAAAATGTTCAACTGCTAACCTGCAGATTTTTAAAAACGATCTCCTAAATATCAAGGGGATCTGCAGCTGCATTTGTGTTTCCGGCCGCTATAACATTAAATTGAAAGTTGTTACAGCCAATACGAGTTCATTCTTCCAGATTCTGAACAGAATTGCATCGCTGGACAATGTGAGGGATGTGGAGGATTATATCTGGCTCGAAGATATTATTGAGGAACGTGGCCTGGATTTTTAATTCATGAAACATACTGCAACGCTGAATAGTTAATATATCAAAAATAAGCCTATGCCTTCAACAGTAATCAAAAACTTCAGTTATGATCCCGTCACTGCAAAATTGACGGTCACCTTCCTGTCCGGTAATGTATATGCCTATAAAAATGTCCCTAAAAAAATTTACCGATCACTAAAGAGAGCGGGATCGAAAGGCAGGTATTTTAACAAATTCATCAGGGGCGCCTTCGAATTTGAACATCTCGAATAAATTGTTCCGATCTCAAATGATAAGTGCTACCTGCCCAGCGTACAAATTATTGATATATTTCGGCGGAAACGATTAAGTTTGCATCTTAATTGTTATTCATGTTAAAACGGATTCCTTCCTACCTCGGTATTATTTTTTTAAATGTCCTCTCCCTTTTGCCGCTATCCGTACTTTATCTCTTTGCGACTATACTCTATTGGGCAATCTTCTATGTTGTTAAATACCGGAGAAAAGTGGTCAGGACAAATCTCCAGAATGCATTCCCTGAAAAGAGCAAGGCAGAGATAGACCTGATAGAGAAGCGTTTTTATAAATATCTTGCAGCCCTGATTTTCGAGATCATCAAGACGGCAAATATCTCCGAAGCGGAACTACAGAAAAGGTTTACTTTCAAAAATATTGATTTAATCAATGCTTATTTTGAACGCGGCGAAAGTGTAGTTGTATGTTCAGCGCATTATGGCAATTGGGAATGGGGTACCCTGGCTATTGGCTCGTTTGCAAAAACAGAGGTGTACCCAATTTACAAACCCCTTTCAAATGAAGTATTTGACAGCTGGTTTTACGGTATCCGTACGCGTTTTGGAAATCATATGGTTTCAATGCGCCAAACTTATCGTGAGGTGAACAGAACTATAAACGAGACTACCCTCTTTTGCTTCGGGAATGACCAGGCTCCACCCTATTCAGAAATGCAGGTGTGGAGAGAATTTCTGAACCAGCAGACTTCAATTCAACTAGGAATGGAGAAGATAGCTATAAAAACCAACAGACCTGTATTTTATATTAAGGTTAACGTAATTAAAAAAGGATATTATGAGGTAGACTGCGTGCCCCTTTGTTTAGATCCCAGGCAGTCTACCGTAGAAGAAATTACTGAACTTCACACACGCCTTCTCGAGAAGATTATACGAGAACAGCCCCAATACTGGCTATGGAGCCATAAACGATGGAAACACAAGCCTGCTACTCTGTAACCTTCAAATGTAATGCAGCCGTAGTTTGTGCCCTGATATCTTTTGCGAGCTGGGAATCATCACTTAACGTTTTTCCGTAAGAAGGGATCATACTTGTCAGCTTGTGTTTCCATTCTGCAGTGTCCATTTTGTCCTTAAAACAACGTTCCATCAATGTAATCATGATCGATACAGCGGTGGATGCACCCGGAGAAGCGCCAAGCAAAGCAGCAATCGAACCGTCTGCAGCGGTTACAACTTCAGTTCCAAACTCAAGAATACCGCCATGCTCTGCGTGTTTTTTAATAACCTGAACCCGCTGACCAGCAGTTTCCAGTTCCCAATCTTTCATCTGGGCACCCGGAAGGTACTCTTTAAGTGCAGACAGACGGTCTTCAGGAGATTGTCTTACCTGATCAATCAGGTACTTGGTCAATGGGATATTGTCTAAGCCTGCCGCAATCATTGGACGTATATTATTCACCTTAATAGACATTGGCAGGTCTAGTAAAGATCCATTTTTAAGAAAGCGCGTTGAAAACCCTGCATAAGGGCCAAACAGCAAAGCTTTTTTACCGTCGATCATCCTTGTATCCAGGTGTGGTACCGACATTGGAGGTGAACCAACCGCGGCCTTTCCATAAACTTTGGCATTATGACGTTCAATTACTTCAGGGTTCACACATTTTAACCATTGTCCGCTCACCGGAAAACCACCGAAGCCTTTACCTTCAGGAATAGCAGATTTTTCTAGCAATGGCAGTGAACCACCCCCGGCACCGATAAAAACAAACTTTGCTTTCACCGTTCTTTTTTCACCGTTCTCTTCATTTCTTATTTTCAGTTCCCAAAGCCCGTCCTTTTGCTTTAGTTTACGTACTTCCTGATTAAACTCCATAGATACATTGGACTTTGTCATCAGTGAGTTGAACATCATCCTGGTCAATGCGCCAAAGTTGACATCAGTGCCGAGCAACATCCTTGTTGCTGCAACAGCCTCATTTGGATCGCGACCTGCCATAACCAACGGCATCCATTCTTCCAGTAGTTTCGCATCTTCAGAATAAGTCATTTCCTTGAAAAGTTCGCATTGCTGGAGTTTCTCAAAACGTTTCTTTAAAAAATCAACGTTATCTTTTCCCCACACAAAACTCATATGCGGAATGCTCTTGATAAACGTCTCAGGTGAGTCTACCAGTTTATTTTCAACTAAAAATGTCCAGAATTGCTTAGATATTTCGAACGATTCAGCAATTGCTACAGCCTTATTAGTTTCTACTGAGCCATCTGCCAGCTGTGGTGTATAATTTAATTCGCAAAATGCCGAGTGTCCCGTTCCAGCATTGTTCCAGGCGTCAGAACTTTCAGCAGCAGCAACGTCCAGCCTTTCGAAAATTTCTACACTTATTTCCGGTGCGAGCTCTTTGAGGAGCACGCCTAATGTCGCACTCATAATGCCTGCACCAATTAACACTACATCAACTACTTTATCGGAACTAATATTTTTACTGGTCATGTAAGGATAGATAATTATTCTTTATATCGGCCACAAAATTAATATAATGGGCGACAGTTGAAGGGTAAATTTCTATTTTATGCGTCATATTTTTAATCATTTCAGAGAAAGTAACTAAAAAATTATCTCACCTGACCGTTTCCGCGTACTACCCATTTATAACTTGTCATTTCCTCCAATCCCATAGGCCCGCGGGCATGTAGTTTTTGGGTGCTGATACCGATCTCTGCACCAAGTCCAAACTGTCCGCCATCGGTAAATGCTGTAGATGCATTGGCATATACAGCAGCGGCATCAACCGCAGTTAGGAATATTTCCTGAACATCCGCATCCTCCGCAACAATGGCTTCGCTGTGTTTGGAACTGTGATCTGCAATGTGTGCCAACGCATGTTCCAGGCCGTCAACTGTTTTAACAGCCATTTTGTAGTCCAGAAACTCTGTCCCGAAGTGTTCCTCACTGGCATGGAACAACAGATTTTCGGGATATGAACCATTAATAGCCTCATATGCGTCATGATCCGCGAAGATCTGGACAGATTTTTCGGCCAGTGGTAAAATAAGCGCTGCCAGGTCATGAAGGCGAAGCGAATGAACAAGTAGACAATCTAATGAATTGCAAACACTTACCCTTCTGGTTTTAGAGTTATAGATGATATCCCTTCCCTTGGCAAGGTCTCCTGATATATCGAAATAAGTATGAACAATTCCTGCACCTGTTTCAATTACGGGAACCCTGCTGTTCTGGCGCACATAGTTAATTAGCGACTGGCTTCCTCTTGGAATCAGGACATCTACGAGACCCACTGCATTTAGCAGAGCCGCCGTCGCTTCCCGTTCGACAGGAAGCAATGTGGCAACATTGATGTTTATTTTGTGATTGGAAAGTACCTCATGGATAATATTAATCAGCGCGAGGTTAGAATAACCTGCATCACTTCCGCCCTTCAGCACGGCAACGTTGCCGGTTTTAAAACATAGTGAAAACACATCCAATGTAACATTGGGCCTTGCCTCATAGATCACGCCAACCACGCCAAGCGGCACACGTACCTTACTTAACTGCAGTCCATTTGGCAGCGTTTTGGAAAGCATCACCTGTGCTAATGGGCTTTCCAAAGCAGCAACATTGCGTATCTCCTTTGCAATTGATTCGAGCCGTTCATCAGTGAGCATCAGCCTGTCGTATTTAGGATCATCAGGAGCCATGCGGTCCAGGTCTTTCTGATTGGCCAGAATTACTTCATCCTTACGCTCCAGCAATGCATCGGCCAAATCGAATAATACGCTGTTAGTTAAATTCTTATTTAAAAGGTGAAGCGTTCTGCTGGCAATTAGTGCCTTCTCAAAATATATGCTATAGTTGTTTTCCATTTTGACTTATCGTACTGCGTAAAAATAATTATAATGCACCAATGGCTTCTGTCCTTTCTGTCCGGTTCTTTCTTTGGCCTTATCAGAACCGTATTCTGCAATGCCTAATCCAATGAGGACCTTATCCTGATCGAGCAGTCTGATAATATCACCTTTCTCAAAACCAGAAACCACTTCCAATATCCCAATGGGAAGCACGCTTCGGGCCTGACCAGAAATAAGGGCCTGCGTTGCACCCCCGTTTAACATAACCTCGCCAGTGGCGGAATGCTCTGAATGTGCTATCCATTTCTTTTTACCTGACGTATTCTTTTCAGGAACAAAGTAGGTATTCACTACACTTCCGCTAATGAGATCAGTCAAAATATTACTGCGTGTTCCATTGGCAATATGTACTGGGATACCCAGTTTAGCTACTTTCTGCGCCATGCCCAGTTTGGTTACCATCCCACCTCTTCCAGAGCCCGACTTAGCAGTACTGATAAACTGGCCCACAGTATCGTTGTCGCGTTTGATCTCCGTGATCACGCTTGATTCTGGTAGTTTAGGATCACCGTTGTAGATGCCATCTACATTGGACAATATAATCAGGGCGTCTGCATCCAGCATAGATGCGACTAATCCTGCCAATTCATCATTATCTGTAAACATGAGTTCTGTGACAGAGACCACATCATTTTCATTGATCACCGGGATGACCTGGTGTTTCAGCAAAATGCTGAGGCAGTTCTTTATGTTGAGGTAATGTTTCCGGTCGCGGAAATCCTCTTTTGTAACCAATACCTGTGAGCAAAGCAACTGCTGCTTCTCAAACAGTGAAAGGTAGAGATTGATCAGTTTGATTTGTCCGATGGAAGACAGTAATTGTCTTGCCGCAACAGCATCGTGTTTTTCTGAAATGCTAATCATGCTCCTTCCGGCGGCGACAGCACCTGAGGATACCAGGACTACAGCTTTTCCCTGTTTTTTTAGTGTTACAATCTGGTCGACCAAATGCGCAATCCTCGTTTCGTCAGGGAAGCCATTTGGTTTGGTAAGTACGTTTGAACCGATTTTTACAACGATTTTTTTATAAGCAGCGGCCATAATAATTAAAAGATGATTATAATATATTTGTATAGCTACAGGAGGGCGATTAATCCTGTCCAGCCCGTTTGGTGGCCCGCCCCCATACCTTTACCATTATCGCCATCAAAATACTCGTAAAACATTACGTAATCTTTAAAATGTGGGTCATGGTCAAATTTAGGGTGGCCACCCGAGGCGGGTCGTTCTCCAGCCCCGTTCTTAAGGAAGAGCCTTTTCAAACGTTTACTGAGCAAGTCCGCAATTTCTGCAAGACTAAAGAATTCACCTGAGTACGTAGGATATTCCACCTTAAAATCCTCTGTATAATATGAGTGATAACGTTTTAGCGATTCTATAATTAAATAATTCAAGGGCATCCAGATTGGCCCACGCCAGTTGCTGTTGCCACCAAACATATTGGAATCACTTTCTTCAGGCACGTAACGTACGGTATAAGTGGCCCCATCCAGCTGATAAACAAATGGCTTCTCTTCGTATGACCGCGATAATGACCTTACGCCATATTCAGAAAGGAATTCCGTAGTATCCAGCATACGTTTTAACAACAATTTCATCCTGTGCCCTCTTAATAAAGATAGTAAATGCTGGTTATCTCCCATGGTTTTTTCCCAATGGCTAATCAGTTGCGCCAGGTCCGGGCGGCGTGCTACAAAACGCCACATCTGCTCCTTTAACTTTGGCAGTTTACCCCACTTGCCCTCGTCAAAAACAACATTTGCAAACATTGGTATGATCCCTACAATACTTCGCAGGCGAAGGGTGTCTGATGTACTATCGGGTTTCCGTAACATGTCATAATAAAAACCATCGACATCGTCCCACAAACCGCTGGAATCTTCTCCCATATTTGATATAGAGCCCGAAATGTACAAGAAATGTTCAAAGAACTTAATAGCCATACCTTCAAAAACACGGTGATTAGATGCCAGTTCAAGGCTTATTTCAAACATATTTAATGCATACATCGCCATCCAGCTCGTTCCATCTGCCTGTTCCAGAAAACCTCCGCCCGGTACAGGTTGGCTCCTGTTGAAAATACCTATGTTATCAAGGCCAAGAAAACCACCTTCAAATATGTTGTTACCTTCACTGTCTTTTTGGTTTACCCACCATGTGAAATTAAGCAATAGCTTGTTAAACAGGTCAATCAGAAAGGTCAGGTCTCCCCTGCCTTTGGTTTTCTTATCAATTTGGTATACATGCCAAGTGGCCATTGCATGTACCGGAGGGTTCACATCACTTAAATCCCATTCATAAGCCGGCAATTGTCCGCTGGGATGCATATAATTTGCGCTAACCATCAGCCTTAACTGCTCCTTAGCAAAATCCGGGTCAACTGCCGCAAAACTGATACAATGAAAAGCCAGGTCCCATGCCGCAAACCATGGGTATTCCCACTTATCAGGCATAGATAGAATATCAGAAGCAACAAAGTGTTTCCAGCGTGAGTTTCTGGCCTTTTTCCGCTGTGAGGGCGGCGCAGGCATTCCCGGATCGCCCTTCAGCCATCGGTTAACATCATAATTATAAAACTGTTTGTTCCAGAACATCCCCGCCCATGCCTGGCGCTGCATTTTTTTTTCTTCCGGATCAATCACCGCATCCTGACAGGTCCTGTAAAAATCGTCTGTCTCCTCTATACGCTGAGCAAACACCGTGTCAAAATCATCAAACGGTAATGCATGTTTATCTTTAGATAATCTAACTTTAACTACCCTGTGCGCACCGGCAGGAATATTGAGCTGATGCCAAATCGCTACTTTAGTTCCCGTCTGACCAGGGTTAACTGCACTGGCATTGTCGTTCACAATTGCTTCGTTTACACCATCTTTGACATACCGGGAGCCATTAGGAAAATTATCCAGACGTTGGTTATTGCTCTCGTTATCCGTAAACAGGAACTTAGGCATGCCATCAACACAACAGTGGTAGTTTCCAATGTCCTGCGACCGTAATAAGAGTGTATTACGCCCCTGATTAAGTATTTCAGGCTTGGTAGCTTCGGTTCCTAGTGTCCAGGTATTTCTAAACCAGAGCTGCGGAATAACATGCACCAGTGCATCATGATCGCTGCGGTTCCAGATGGTGTACCGGAAGAGCAGGTCTTCTTCTGTATTTTTTGCAAATTCGATAAAAACATCAGCGTAGTCATCATCATCAAACAGACCGGTATCTATTAACTCATATTCAGGCTGCAATTTTCCGCGTTTTGCATTTTCTTCAATCAGCAAGGAATAAGGAAAAGGTTGCAACGGATACTTGTACAGCATTTTCATATAGCTGTGCGTAGGGCTGCTGTCCAAATGGAAGTAGATCTCTTTTACATCTTCTCCGTGGTTACCCTGGCCGTTTGTTAATCCAAATAATCTTTCTTTAAGGATAGCATCTTTTCCGTTCCATAAAGCAAGCGCTACACATAAAAATTGCTTTTCGTCGCTAAAGCCGCCTATCCCTTCTTCGCCCCAGCGATAGGCCTTACTCCTGGCCATATCATGCGATATGTGGTTCCAGGCATCACCGTTTGCACTATAATCTTCACGAACTGTTCCCCACTGTCTGTCACTCAGATAAGGGCCCCATTTCAGCCAGTTTTCTTTACCGGCGTAATTACTTTCGAGGCGCTGTTGTTCGGGTTTCGCTGACGTACTGGTGTTCATTCCTCAATAATAAGGAATGTTGGGCAAATATTATAGATTTATAACCTCCTATTTAGAACCTGGCCGAAAATACAATTCCTGGTTTTCCGTTCTGGAAGGCAGGCATCATCACCGTGTTTGTATTTTTTTTACCAAATACCGCACGTTTTACCGAGGGGTAAACAAGGTAGGCAAACTTGGTGGAGAGTATTCCTAATCCCGCACCTGCCACTACATCACTAAACCAGTGATAACTTTTATACAATCTCAATACCGATGTGGCCGTTGCCATTCCATAACCTGCTGCAGTGTACCATGCAGAAGTTTCACCATATTCCTGACGAAGGAATTCTGCTGTGGCAAAAGCTGTCGCCGCGTGGCCGGAAGGAAAAGAGTAATCATTGAGACGATTTGGCCGCATGCGATTGCTGCTGGCTTTCAGTACGCCTACACTTACGGTTGTAAACACGCCTGCGATAACCAGGATAGAGGTTTTATCGCGGAAATTATTTTTACCTTTTATCCCAAACAGGTCAAGACCATAAACTACCGCTATGGGTGCATACCGCAGATAGTCATCAACGCTGGTGTAAAAGTTCCGGTTATCATGTTTTATGGAGTTATGAATATTATCATCCAGTTTTCGGAGTGAGCTTGAGTTGATGGCGACAAAGCCGTAGGTCACTGCCACAGTAGCTGGTATAAAAGCATACAATTTAAGTTTACCCTGGTCTTTAAGTTTTGGCCGGCGCTGTGAGGTGTCTGTTTTAATGGATTGTAGCGAATCAACCACCTGCGCCTTCAAGGGTCCAAAGCCTATAAAGAGTGCAAAAAAACAAAGAGAAAAGTATTTAATCATGATATGATCTACGAAATTAACATTAAGTAAGCTCCGAATTAACATAAATTTATTGTTATTGTTCACTTAAATAAGGTCAGACTGTAGGAATAATCGAAACAAAATGTTCTGAACAAAACGAGTTGGATCAAAAAAACTTTGATAATCAATTATTTGTTCTTAAATTCATAGTAATAATACTAACCAAATATATCATGAAAACACTATCGAGAATTCTGGACTGGGGCGACCGCCACCATCCGAAATGGCTGGACTATTTAAGAATGGCCCTGGGACTAACACTCATTTGGAAAGGACTTGCCTTCGCTTTTAATTTACATGCTTTTACTCTTTTAATGGACAATGCAGGTTTGGGTACAGCTGTTTCCCTCAGCCTGATTGCACACCTGATCATTTTACTGCATATGATAGGCGGGTTAATGATTGCTTTAGGTACGCATACTCGGATGTTTTGTTTGCTCAACCTTCCGGTGTTGCTGGTGGCAGTATTCTATGTAAACCTTCCTGAGCAGATTTTCAGGCCGTACTCTGAGTTTTGGTTCTCCTGTCTTGTTACGCTTACATTGGTTTGTTTCTTTGTTGAGGGAGATGGGGTTTTATCTGTAGAATACGACAAAAGTAGTATTGCAGAATAAATAACACTCACATTCGGCGCACACCGTGATATTTGCATGCAGTTGCAGAGCTGTATCTTATTTTTTAAGATATTTTTCAATAATAACGTAAATATGGACTGGTTTTTGAATAACAAAATACAAAACAACATTTATTTAAAAACTAATTGCCATGGATTACAAGAAATTATTGACCGATCAGCTGGATAGAAGTACAGATAAGACTCCTGTAGTTGTTGCCCTATTAGCTGGCTTAGCAGTAGGCGCTGCCTTAGGAGTATTGTTTGCACCAGCAAGCGGAGCTGAAACAAGAGATTTGATTAACGACAAATCTAAAGATTTGGCAGAAAGTGCCAAAGACAAATTGCAGACCTACAAAGAAAAATTAAAATCAAGTGCAGATCATTTGGCTGAAACAGCCAAAGATAAGTACCAGACATATAGTGAGAAAATACAAACCGGTGCAGATGAAATTGCTGATCTTAAAGACAGGGCAGTAGATTCTGTGAAATCTAAGTTTAACCAGGCAAAGGATGAAGTATCTGACGCTGAAACCGAAATAAAAAACGCTTAAACTCATTCATCCGGTTAGGATTAAATACATAAATCCGGCTATACAGATAGCCGGATTTTTTATGCTTCATTATTTATACCAAGCGCAAGATAAATTTCTGCAAAAAGCAACCCGCTGCCGCCACCATAATGTGGTATTATGTGGATCGATGGCTGTATTGCCTTAATTTCCGTGATGAGGAGGGTTTCAAGTTCATCTGTGAGTCCCGCTCCGATCAATAGAACCTCGTAAGTAGTTTCCATGCATTTAGCAACCGCTTCTTCAACGGTGCCCACTCCCATCGCCTGCCACATGGAATTTGTGTTCAGAAGCCTTAATACGGTTTCCCTAATCTTTTCATTGGTGCCAATTACCAGGATTTCAGTTTTCTTTGCCATAATTAAAATTCCATAGGAACGTCCATAATTAAAAATTCGGCGTTGGTATTTGCCTGTATAGTAAAGTTTTCAGTATCCCAGATCCCATAGCCGTCTCTGCTGTCCAACGCCTGACCATTGACGGTAACCTTGCCTTCAAGTACAAAAATGTAAGCTCCATTTCCTTTCTTGTGAATAGAATAGTCTACAGCGGTGTTTTCTTCGAGCTTACCCAGGTTGAACCAGGCATCCTGATGAATCCAGATGCCAGCATCATCCTGATCAGGGGATAAGATTTGAACCAATTGGTTTGGCTGTTCTGGTAGATCAATTTTTTTCTGATCGTACCGCGGATCTACGTTCCTTTTGTTTGGGAATACCCATATCTGCAAAAACTTAACCGGTTTGCTTTTATCTTTATTGTATTCAGTATGATATATACCTGTACCTGCACTCATCGCTTGGATCTCTCCGGGTTCGATTGTTGCGATATTCCCCATGCTGTCCTTATGTTGGAGTGCACCCTCCAAAGGCAAGGAAATGATTTCCATGTTATCGTGCGGATGTTCGCCAAAACCCATACCGCCATCAACAGAATCGTCATTTAATACGCGCAACGCGCCAAACTGAATGCGTTCGGGATTAAAGTAACTTGAAAAACTAAATGTATGATAGCTTTTTAACCATCCGTGATCTGCCCCGCCTCTTGATGCTGCGGTATGTAAAACTGTTTGTGCCATGATTGATATTTTTAAGTATAACAAATTTACGGCATGGCACAAACAATACTCTTATCATAGAATAAGAAATGAAGCGCACTTAAAGTTTTACAGGGTTAACCTGTAACCCAATATTGCCCACACTCCTGGCATTGGGACCGCACTGGCCTGGATGAAATTGACGTCGAAGATGTTCGAAGCATCTGCATAGATACTACTGTTTTTAAACCTGTATGCGATTCGTGCATCCATAAGAGTATAATCTTTATAGCTGATCCGCTCACAGTATCTTGCGGTTAAGGTAACCGACATCACCTTTAAAAAATCTGTAGTTGCTGTGGCACTCAACTGATTTTTGAGCGACTCAATGGCATACCTGGAAAATGTAGCCAAAGGAATAGTTGTTTTAACAGTCGGATCAAGATTGGTATAGGCCAGGCCAAATCTCATGTTATTAAATACTTTTCCGTGGAAATCACCTGTATTATAATCTGCACTCAGGGTATATCCCATTGTATTTAACTGACTAAAATTTTTAGGTTGCCATGGATCAGATTGCTGGTTTCTAACCCAATCTATGAAATTGGAAATTCGCCTTTTGAATACACTTGCGTTGAGGACAAAGTGATTTGAATTGTATTTGACACCGCCCTCTGCGTATCTTGATTTTTCAGGGCTCAGCTGGTCATTACCAATATTGGTAGGCCCTTTATAATACAGATCTGTAAAAGTTGGTAACCTCTCTCCCGTTCCAACGTTTACGAAAAGTTTCCAGTGGTCCAGAATAGTATATCCTGCATCAATACCAGGAAATGCCTGCCAGCCGAAATCAGAATTATAATTCACATATGTCCCTGCGTTAATCAGGAGATTTTGAACCAGGTCAAATTTATATTCGCCATAAAAACCTGCGTTATCCCGGCTGCGCTTGCCCAGATTGGTACTGTTTATTTTTTCCTTTCTGCCTTCAAGTCCCAATCCAAACTCCCCAATTCCCGTGGTAAAGCTATTGTTTAGTTCGGCACTCATCACCTGCGTAACATGATGGTTATGAAATTTATCCGGAGTCTGTTTTACGTACAGGTAATCATCAACGTTGTTCCTGTAACTTATTCTGGGCAATAATGTCCAGAATGAAGTTAACTGTGTTTTATAGGCCACCGCTGCAAGCGCTGTTTTTACGGTCTCCTCAGATTCAATATCTCCGGGGGCTGCATAATAAGCGTTGGCACCATAGTTATTGTGGATGTAACCACCGCTGATATCCAGCTGAT
>Ga0247816_10000376_pt1 | contig 25786 bp, 20 predicted proteins | sample UWRJL209509C1_FD_179930 | JGI IMG/M metagenome (GOLD analysis project Ga0247816, IMG submission 179930) | Plant litter microbial communities from Arlington Agricultural Research Station in Wisconsin, United States - UWRJ-L209-509C-1 | ecosystem: Environmental > Terrestrial > Plant litter >...
AAACCCCCGTCGCACGTTTCAGCGGCGCGATGAACTTATCAGAGTTTGCTTCCGCCAGACTACCTGTATGCAGTAGCGTCACATCCTTAATGCCCGTGTTCTTTTTGACATCCTCAATATCCTTTTGGTCGTACGCCGCAGAATCGCCCGTTGCTGCCGTGATCACCACAATATGTGCCTTATCCTTTCCTCCCGCCAGTTCCACAAACTTATTCCAGATTGACGTTGTACTGCCAACATTCCCACCGATAATAAGCAGGCTACCCTTTGCCGGTCCGTGCCGCGTCACCGAAGAAGTATCAATTTTAATCGGCTGCTGCCCCAGTACCGGTGTAGCCAGGGACAGAAACAGTATTATAGTTTTGTATAAAAATTTCATAATAATTTATGCTGGAACGTTATTGAAAAAGAAAATTTGTGTCGCGACAAACCACAGGCATACGCCCGTAATCATAACTTACGCTGCCAAACCAGCAGCATCAAACAAAAAATAAGAGTAATTTTTTAGGAAATAAGCAGATCAACAACAACCAAAGTGACAGCAACAAATGTTTGCCATCCTAGTCCTGATCTGATGATTGGAGCTGGTATAAAGTAATGTTGAATTCATAGCCATACTGATAATAGTTCCCGTGATTGACGTTCTTTAAATCAAATATATAAGATTAAATATTACCATGCAATTAATTCTACTAAATTAATAGAATTAATACATAAACATCAGATATTCAAAACTTACTGGATCGTTATCATAGTGAGGTTCACCATTAATATTCTACACGCCGGGAGAAGATTAAGAAATTAAACATGTTAAAACTTTCTGAAATTTGACATTGAAATAAACTATTTTATGCAGGCCATTTTATTTTTTTTCTAGGCATAAAGAAGCCTTTAATGCAGTTTGAGTTTCGAATGCAGATTTGTATATGGCTTTTATCGAAGATACCTGCACCGGTATATGCCGGCCCACCTTCAGTAAATACTCCCCTAGTTGAGTCAAATAGTTGGTAATCACTGTAGCCTTTAGATGCTAGGTCCGCTTTATATTGTGTTAGAATTCTTGCATGCATATATTCTAGCAGGGTGCAATCCAATTCTCTTAACAGGAGGTCATTATGCTTATCTTGTTTTATGTTTTTGTTTATAGGTAGTGGCTGACTAATACTTGTATAGTCCTTTTTCAAAAGCTTATAGTAAGATTTTACGACATCTATTGAACTTTTGTCGGTAAGATCACAGCAATTACCTAGCTGTATAACAGCACCTACAACAGAAGGTTTTTTTATCGATCCTCGTTTTTTTTTATCCTTTGCCCATACTAAAGCTCTTTCGTAGTTATTTTCCCAAAAGTAAATTCCATGACCTAGCCAGTCATAGTTTTCTTTACTCATTTTATAATCGTTGGGATTGATAAGCAGTCGATCCCGAACAGTCTCATCGCATCCGTGGAAACCAAGAATCAGATTGGGACGCTGATTGTACATCTATTTTTTCTTTGAATAAGACGCTAAGGCAGGGTAGTGCTTGGTATAATTTCCTTTCCTATTAAGAATTCCTGCACTCACAAGCCTGTCCATTGCTTCCTGCTTTGATGAACTATTCTTGCGCGTATTGTTAGCAAGATCGATAAGTTTTTGCATGTCTTTGTTGCTCATGATCTATTTTTTACTCTATACAAATTTAAGTAGAATTTTGGTTTAAACCAAAATGTTCCCCGGACTCGTATTGAGAGAAAAAAAGACCCTGCTGTTTTTCGACATGCAAGATTTTGCTGAAAGCAAAATGTTGAGGAGAAAAACAGCAGGGTCTTTTTTTCCCTTTCGGTTCCCCTTTTGACCTACTGTGAAAGTATTCATTGCTGACAGCTCAGAAGATCATAGCTACCTGGAAATGATACTGCGCCCCTTACTAAAGGGTAAAAAAAGGTGGTGTTGTTTTTCGACATGCAAGATTTTGCGCAGCAAAATGTTGAGGAGAAAAATAATACCACCTTTTTTTACCTATTCTGGCGCAACAACTCCAGCCTTGCCTTCTGCTCAGCAATGCGACTTTCCAGTCGGTCATGCTTCTCTTTATTATGCAGTGCCGCACTCACATGGTCCGCCTGATGATCATGGTGATTATCCACCCATGTGGTAAACTGTTTTTCCTGATGTTCCGCATTGCCGCTTAGTTTTTTCAGCAATTCTTCCCGCTTGATCTTTAGTAACAATAGTTTCTCGTTCCATTCAGATTGGTGTTGCTCATCTGCCGCCAGATATGCCGTTTCCGCTTTCTTGATATCCTCATTCAGCACCTCCAGTTCAGTGATTGCAGGAACATAAACCTCCTCATCAATATTGATCCGGTGAATATCAGCAGTCAGCGGCGTTAATACCGAATTGATTGGCACTTCCCAATCCTCCCATACATGCGCCACCAGCAAAGATTTTCCGTTTGGAATGTTTGCAGACATCCTGTCCAGGTAATCAGATACCCCTTCCGCCTTTACCGTATCTCCCGCAGCACCGACCACCATACCTGCTCCTATTCCCACCAGGAAGCCAAGTGGCCCTGCCAATAAACCGATGAGTCCGCCGATAATACCACCCCCGATTGCACTATATCCTTCAGCTTCATCCTTTGCCGAGCGGATTGACGTCACCCCTGCCTCGTCTTTCGACAGCACATACGATTCGCCCAGCGAAATATCTTGTAGGGAATCTAGCTGCTGAAGAGCCAGTAAACCCTTAAATGCCTCTGTTTCATTTGGAAACATAGCCTGAATCATTCTTTCCATAACCTAATCAATTTTTCAAGATTGTATACATTATATAATGATTAATCAGGGAGTTTTGTTTTGAAATCTATACTGTTTACGTAAGGAATACGCGCGTTCGCGTAATATTGTTTCAACTTAACAACATAACAACTACTTTAGAATTATGAGATACCTGGCCATAAATATCAATTATGAATTAGATCAGGACTGGTACTGCAAATGTGCCTCAGTGATCGATTGTTACAGTTACTTTGACCGTTTAGGTACCGGGCATGGCCCCATGGTGGCCATTTACGACATAGAGCAGGAAAAGTATCTTTGGATTGCCGCCGACCACCAGCAAAGTGACGGAAGGTTGAACAAAATTGTGACAGGTGCAGTAAAAAAGATAAAAGAACACAGCTAAGCAGCTGTATATTATAATTAACATTTACCTATTAAATACTATTAACTACTATTATTTCCCAGCTGCCTCATCGTCAGGCATCTGGGATTTTTTATGCCATTTAAATTATCCCAAAGGGCAGTTTTTACAACGTTTCCCTTTTTTCCACTTCTCACAACACTTCTTTTTCTTCTTTTTGGAGTCTTTCGAGTCCTTATCTTTATCCTTCTTCTTATCCAAAATACACGTATTGGTGGTAAACAACAATTATCAGACCAACCTGATCTTGCTGAACCACTTGTTAAAAATAGCAGCGTAGGTACCGTTTGTATGTAACAGCTCCATTGCTTCATTGATCTGATCCTTCAGCACAACATCACCTTTCTTCATCGCGATAGCGTAATGTGATTCCGTACCGGGCATAAACATCCCGATTTCAAGTCCTTCGTGACGGTGTAGAAACCCTCCCGCAATTGGCGAATCATCAATCAGTACATCGATTCTTCCTGCCAGTAGCTTCTCGTACAATTCCTTGTTCGTTTCTGCATGAACGGTTACATTCGAAGGAAATTGCGACATCACATATTTTTCTGCTTCAGTAGCGATACGGATACCTATCTTTTTATTTTTGAAATCGCTTAAATCCGTTAGTACAGCACCCTGATTAACAATTGCACATAACTGGAACTGCAGATAAGGCTTGCTGAATTCCAGGATCATTTTTCTTGAACTGGTCATGGTAACCGCAGAGCAGATCATATCCAGTTCACCTTTGTATAACTTTTCAAGAATATTTGCCCATAAAGAAACTTCATAGTGGAGCTCTAGGTCGAGTAGTTCAGCAATCGCGGAGATCATATCTACCTCAAAACCTTCAAATACAGCCGAGTTATAGTCACTGTGTAAAGGAAAAGGAGCCGCTGAATCCAGGCCTATCTTCAATATTCGCATCATATTTTATTTTATAGTGGCAATTTTAGTGATTTTTAAAGCTCTTTTCCAATTATCTACAATATATCGATTTCTTTTTACCCTTAGAATACTAAACTACCTGAAAATGAATCCAAATAAAAGACCAATAACTGCCGCAATCATTGTACTTAAGAAATTAACGCCGTCATTGTTCAATTTACCCCTTCTTTCCAGCGTAGCGCCCAGCACCGAATCGGCATAGCTACCAGCTGCCCCTGCAATAATAATGCATAAAAAGACAATATTAAATCCTTGTGCGACAGCATAAATAGCCGCAATTACAGTTGCGCCCGCCATACCAAAAAGCGTACCCTCAAGGCTGACCAGCCCGTCCATTCCCCGGGCTTCCTTTTTCCAGGTCAGACAGTTGTAGAAATTCTTACCGTATAACATGCCCATTTCCGAGGATAACGTGTCGGCAGTGGCCGATGCCAGACTTGCGCTGAGCATCAGCAGAAAGTGTGCAGCATATTGCGGCAGCACCAGCATCAATACAGCAAAAACTACTGCGGCACCAGAATTTGCCAGCACCTGGCTGGATTTACGCTGGACATGATCTTCGGGTTTTTCCAGAGCCTGTTTTTGGTTGCGGCCCCAGGACGTTGCAGCAGTTCCCAATGAAAAGAAAAGGGTCAGCATGATGATCCCAGTATAGCCTGCGCCAAGGTAAAGTAAAACACCGCAGACAAAACCTGTCAGCGCAGCTGAAGGGGTTAACCTTTTGGTTGAAATACTGAATATTACGCCTGCAACGAGCAGTACGGCAACGGGAAGATCTTTCCAATACATCATCAGCCGTCAAAGATAAGTCAATCCCAGAGATAACAAAACGGCTTTAACCGTAATTTAATGACATTTTTAGGTATAAATCCCCTTACAATCTTATATTTACGCCAGAAACCAAATTGTAGTGTCTAAATATATCTCCTGGCTTGCGCTGATCTTATTGCTTTTTTTTGCAGGTAACGGGCTGCTGTACAGCCAGACACTTCCGGTGATCAAAAACCTGGGAATCCCGATCGTAAAAGATACCAGTTCTACTGATGTGAGCAATCAGGTGGATGTGAGCGACCTCTTCAAACAATTGTTGCGGAAGAAAAAAGCGGCCCCGAGGAATAAAAAAAGCGGCAGTCTGACGATATTGCCTACTATTGGTTATACACCGAGTACAGGATTCGAATTTGGCGTGGACGTTTCGGGCTCGCGTTATTTCGGCGATCCGGAAAACACTACGCTATCAGTATTTGATGCGTATACAGCAATCTCTACCAATGAACTGGCATTGCTTCAGCTCACCCATAATATTTATACGAAAGGAAATAAATGGAACCTTCAGGGGAGTTACGACCTGGGAAAAACCGTGGTGCTGGACCACGGACTGGGCACAACAGGGAAACGTACAGAACAGATCCCCATCCGGTTCAAATACATTAAACTGAGTGAGAACGTATACAAAAACTTCCTGCCCAATTTTTATGCGGGTGCAGGACTGGCCTTTAACTATTACACCAGTATAGACGAAGAACTGGCGGATGTGCCGGGCAAGAAAACCTATAATTACCTGTACAGCGTCAAAAACAACTACCCGACAAAAAGTTATTTCGCAAGTGGTTTGCTGCTGAACCTGCAATACAATACGCGTGACCAGCCCTACCGCCCGTACAAAGGTTTGTATGTAGACCTGATTATGCGGGCCAACCAGAAATGGCTGGGAAGTGAAAAGAACTCGCTGCAGCTAAAAACGGAATTGAGAAAGTACTGGAGTTTATCGGCCAAAAATCCTGAGCATGTTTTGGCGTACTGGCTTTGGGGATCTTATTTGCTGAATGGTTCGCTCCCCTACCTGGAACTGCCGGGTACAGGAAGTGATGTGCCGCAGCGGATTGGCCGGGGTTATACGATTGGCCGTTTCAAAGGCCCTTCTTACTTTTACAATGAAGCGGAGTACCGCTTCCCGATTACCAGAAACAAACTGATCAGCGGTGTAGCCTTTTTTAATATGGAAACCGCGAGCAACCAGGAAAACGTGAAACTGTTTAACTACTGGGAACCAGGTACGGGCGCTGGGATTCGGATCCTGTTCGATAAACATACGCGCTCGAACCTGTGTATTGACTACGGTTTTGGAAACTATGGCTCGAGAGGTGTGTTTGTAGGATTAAATGAAGTCTTCTAGAATTCGAACTGCACCTTTGCGCGTAAACCATATTCTGACACACCCGGGTTATTGAGGTAATTGAAACGTTTGACCATATCAAAACGCAATACTTTAAAGATGTTCCCGATGCCGATACTGCCCTCGATGTAAGGTTTGCTTCCCAGTGAATAGGTAGTTGGCACACCATCGCCGTTTTTAGGGAACTGAAGGATATCAGGATGTAATCCGGGATCATTTTCATCCCTGATCCCACCCATTATACCTTTGAAGGTGACATACTCCCTAAGCTTGAGCTTATTCAGCAGAGGGATACGGTTAACAAACAGGCCGTTAAAGTTATGGTCAATATTCAGGCTGACATAGTGATCACTCACAAACTCCTGAAAGTTCATCAGGTTATAAGCGTAAACCTGGTACGAGTACGATTGATTGGCATGATGGATATCCAGCAAGGGGAATGGCACTTTACCAAAGATATACCCACCTTCCAGGCGCACATCTGAACGCCCGAACTGCGACATATAAAATCTTTTATCAATGGTACCGATGACGTTCTGGTAGCTGTAACCACCGCCCAATAACCCTTTAACGCCATTGGCGAAATTGAGATAGAACACCGGATACTTTTCAATAGTCCGTTCCCTGCGGGTTTTACCCTGGTAAAAACGTTCGTACGGGGCATAACGCAGTTCGAGGTTAAATTCGGAACTGACGATGTGATCCAGACGTTCGAGACGGCCGTCTACAAACCTGTCGTAAACCAGGGCCTGGGCAGGTTGCTGTCTCCATCTTCTGAAACCAAGGTTAAAGGAGAAGTGGTTCTGGTATTCCTGCATGTATTCTACGCGCCAGAATTCGCTATAGATAAACTGGTTATTTGTACCACGTCTGAAAGAGGATACAATATTGTCTTCGGGAACGGAGGTTTTGGATTCGTCACCCGGGATATCAATATCTTTTTTGTAACTGGCACGAATGAAACTCTGGGGGAACTTATAAATTGATTTGTTGTTGAGCGAGTATGCGGCACTACCGAAATATTTCCATTTCTGGTCTTTGAAACCGTAGGCGCCATAGGCCGCGAGGTACCAGCGTGTACTGAAATCGGTAGTGGTCCTGCCACCAAAGCGCAGCCTGAAACCTTCCTGGTTGTTGTAACTGTAGAAACCATAAAAAGGGCCAATCTCTACAGGACCAAATTGTTTGTAACCGATGAATAAAATAGAAGCCACATCCATGAGTCGCTTGAAGGATTTCATATTACCAAGGGTATCGATATTGCTGTAGATCTTCAGTTTGTCTTTCGCCAGCGTATCTAAACGGTTTTCCGTCCAGTACTGGTCGGACCGCTTATCGGCACCCTCTGCAACTACGAGGCTTTCGCCACGGTATACGCTGTCGGGCAACAAGACGTTGGACTTGTAATTTTTTACGATGACGGTCCTTTCTCCTTTGAAGCCCCTGCCCCCTTCTTTACCCAAACCGAAATCTACCAGCAGGTGACTTTTGCTGAGGTGATACTTACCGGACGTATCTGTATCAAAGTTGAGCTTTACTTCCATTGCGCGGACAAAGTTCATGTTGACGCCCTTGCCTGTTTTTAGAAACGCATCCTGCACGGCATATTTGCCATCCATGGTGATATAAATCCGTCCTTCAAACAGCAAGCCGTTTTCGTTCCTGGGAATAAAGGAAAGCTCGATCAGGTTTGGGCTGTGGGTCTTGATGGTATCGGTGATAAAAAACTTATAAAAAGCCGGCGCACCATCTGCTATGGGACTGAGGAACTGGCTGTTGGTAAAGACGATATTGTTATCATAAATGTTCACATCAGCATACATTCTTTCGAAGTAGGTACCGATGGCATTGTTGTCAACCAGGCCATCGTCAAAGTTGACATGTTTATCTGCGAGCATAACCACCTTGGTTTTCTCAGGGTTTTTGCGGTAATAATTTTGCGAGAGGCGTTCACGTAAATAAACGGGAAGGATATTCTTTCCCCCTACTTCATTGGAATCCTGTACATCAAAAAGGAACTGGTATTTTTTGAAGATCTTTTTATTCTTGAATTTCTCGCTGAGGTTACTGAGGGAAAACTGCATCCAGTCGTACTGCTGATATTCCACCGCCACATCGCTCTGCATTCTGTTCATGGGTTTATGCTCAATCACTTTATGGATGAGCTCAACCGCAGGGTTGTCTTTGTTGCGGTAACGCGCTTTTTTAGCGGAACTGATTTTAACTTCGGTAAGGCTTTGTGAGGTTTCTACCAGTTTGATATTGATTACCTGGGTGGTAGAGGGCACTACATTTAATACCACGCCCTTGTAGCCTACATAATTTATCTGCAGTAAAGTGTAGGGCTGGGGACTGCTCAAACGGAAATGCCCCTCGGCATCGGTTTTGGCCATTACACCGGAACCTTTAAAGAGCACGGTAACATACGGTAAAGGATTTCTGTCCTTACTATCAGTGATGGTTCCTGTAACTACCGTGCTTTGTGCAGCGGCATCAAAAGAGAAGAGAAAAGTGAGAAAAATCAGTGTATAAAAAGACTTCTTTTTAATATCATTCATATGGAAAACGCCGGGCCTAAAAGTCTTTTTATCGCAGTACAGGATAACAATAGCTCAATCTACGATCTAAAATGATCATTTCCAATGAAGAATTCAATTTCATAGCTATTCTACCATTTTTTTGTGTTAAAAAATGTTAAAATACCGGAATTCCACTTCAAAGAGAAAAATGAGCAGGGATGTTTACTTACTGTCAATAGTTATTATGAAATGATAACGTAGATTTTTCAGAAATGTTTTACCGCTTTCTGGCACCTGCCAGTTCCTGGTGATTTTCTCTGAAAGATTTGGGCGCCTCGGTGGTCTGCCTCTTGAAAAACATATTGAAATTGGCAGGGTATTCGAAGCCCAGGCAGTAGCCGATTTCGGAGATATTCCACTCGGTATGTTTGAGCAGGGAAATGGCCTCGTTAGCTATCCTTTTGGAAATATGCTCTGAGGTAGTCTTTCCGGTAATCTCTTTCACGGCATGATTGAGATGGTTGACGTGCACGTTTAAACGCTCCGCGAAGTCGTTTGCCGTACGCAGTTCCAGTATATGGTCGGTACTATAAATAGGAAACTGCCTTTCCAGCAATTCTGAAAACAAGGTGGCTAAACGTGAGGAAGCATTGGGCGATTTGGCGCCTGGTTTTTCATGCGGGGTCATCTTGATCCCTTCATGGATCAGCAAGTTGACGTAGTTACGGATGAGGTCGTACTTATAGGAATAATCGGTATCAATTTCTGCAAGCATTTTCTCGAAAATAGCACTGATGGCCATCACCTGTGCTTCATCCAAATAAAACACGGGCACATCCTGGATCCTGGCCAGCATAGGATCGCTGGAAGGCTGTGAACGGTGCCACATGAAACTTTCGGTGAACAGGCAAAAGTAACCCGACTGGAATTCTGAAGTGGTTTCCCAGGAATAGGGAACTTTTGGGTTATTGAACAATAGGGCCGGACCATCGATCACAATTTTTTCATTGGGATAATGCAGCACGCCTTTGCCAATGATCAGTGAGATCTTGTAAAAATCCCTCCTGTTATAGGGAGAAGGGTTAAGTGTGCAATAACCGGAGCGCTTAAACACATTGAAATGTCCCATATGCTCGTCTTCTATAGAGCCGGGAATAACCACATCTGGCCGGTTTGCAGCAAACATTTGGTAGAATTCCAAAAGGGACATACTTCTTTTCACGTGTTAAATTTGCGCAAAATTTAAATATGTCCCTCCTGTTATTCTGTAAAATATTTGTTTTTGATACTCCTTTTATGAGAAAAGGACTAAAAAACTACAATTCCAGTGTATTTCCCTATTTGTATTCTATTTAATTTTATCTCCAGTACGTATTTCTTCTGATGCCACCGTCACCAGTACGTCACCATCGGCAATACCACCGTAAATCTCAAGTTTATCTTCAGTTTCACGTCCTTTTTTTACTTCAACCAGTTCAGCTTTGTTTTTATTTGAACGGATAACGTATATTTTTTCTGCACCGTCAACTAAAGCTGTTTTTGGAATGATAAAAGTGCTGACGTTTGAGGGAAGCGGAATAGACACATCGGCAACCATGCCCGGTAACAATTGTTTGGTTAAATTAGGAACATCCATCTCTACCCTCTCGGCACGTAAACGACTATCTAAAGCGCCCGACATCCGTTTTACTTTTGCAGTGAAAAGGCTGTTTGGTTTTGATTTCACGGTGAAGGAGATGACGTCGCCCTCTTTGAGGTAACCGGTATACAGTTCAGGAATGGAAACTGCCAGCCTGAGGCGTTTCTGATCCTGCAAAGTGAAAATCGGCAAGGCCGAACCGGAACCTGTAGGCCCTACAAATGCACCTAAGTTTACATTTCTGGCAGATACGATGCCGCTGAACGGTGCACGGATCTGCAGGTAACCGATGGTACTTCCCACTTCCCTGAAAGCCGCTTTTGCTGCATTGAGCTGCGCTTCATCGGAATTTCTTTTGGCAACGGCCTGATCAAGGTCGTTTTTGGAGATGGTACCCGGGGTTTTACTCGTTTCCAGCAACCTGTCGTAATTGGCTTTACTTGCGGTAAACACTGCTTCCTGTGATTTGAGCCTGGACTCGGCCGCAGCGAGCTGTGAGCTGATCTCGGGTGCTTCAAGGGTCATGAGCAGCTGGCCTTTGGTCACTTCAGAACCTATATCTACATTGAGGGTTTTCACAAAGCTGCTGACTTTGGCATATATATCTACCTGCTGATACGCAATCAGCTCGCCCGGCATTTTGAGCGCGGTGGACAATTCCTGTTTTTTCAGCACAAAGGTTGGGATAGCTGCCACTTCTGCACCTGGATCTTTATCGTTTTTTTCCTTGTGCTTGCAACTCCCCAGGAAAGTTAATAGGGCAATACTGCTGAGTAAAACTGTGCTGCGACGGAATATTGTTGTGTTCATTCTGTTTGATCTATGTTCTTAACTATTTAACCTCTTGTAAACCTTTAATGTAATGTACGCTTTCTTCGTCCTCTGGATCTAATGAAGGGGATTTGACAGGAACATTGCCCTGTACCCATGCAAATACCATCGGCAGGATAAGCAATACCGCAAATGTTGATGCGAGTAAACCACCAATTACCGCTCTTCCGAGTGGGGCAATGGCTTCGCCACCTTCGCCTTCGCCAATTGCCATCGGCAACATACCTACTACCATGGCCGCACTAGTCATGATAATTGGACGTAAACGTAAGCCTGCAGCTTCACGCGCAGATTTTAAGGCGTCTCCATTCACGAGCCTAAGCTCTTCTGCATTGGTAATGAGCATCACTGCATTGGCAACGGATACCCCAACGGACATAATGATACCCATATAAGATTGTAGGTTAAGCGTTGAACCCCACAAAGTTAATACCACCAGTGAGCCGAGTACTACGGCAGGGACTGTTGCGAGCACCACAACTGGTACCCTGAACGACTGGAAGTTGGCGGAAAGCATGAGGAAAATCACGACAATAGCAACCAGTAAACCGTTCTGGAGACTGATTAAGGTTTCATCAAGCACTTTACCCATACCTACCTGTTCTACGGTTACCCCTCTAGGCAGTTTGCCAATCGAAGCGATTGCTTTGGATACGTCTTTATTGGCGGTACCTAAATCGGTTTCATGTAAATTGGCGGTGATGGACAGGAACGGCGTGGCACCCATATCATCGGCTTCGCCATAGGTTGTGTCTGACTTAATAGTAGCCACATCACTTAAAGTAGGACGGGTAGTATTCTGCAGCAGGGAGATCTCGCCCATATCATCCTTGGTTTTCATCTGGTTAAAAGGAACCTGCACCTGCACGGAGTAGGAAAGTCCGGCTTTGGTATCGATCCAGGTATTTTTTTCCGTGTAACGGGACGAAGAGGTTGAGGCTACGAGCGACCGGGCGATATCATTGAGGTCGACACCCAGCTGAGCGGCACGCACCCTGTCAATTTGTACGTTTAATGAAGGATACTTGATGGGCTGGGCCAGCTGCGCATCACGCATATAACCGATAGCTTTAATTTTACTGAGGACTTTTCCGGCGAATTCTTCGTTCAGTTTTTTGTTCTTTCCTGAAATCCTGATTTCTACAGGCGTTGGAGATCCCTGGCTCAGTACTTTATCGGTCAGCTCAATAGGTTCAAACGACAGTTTCACATCTGGCATTACTTTCCTGATACGTCCGCGCAGCTGATCTTTAAATTCTTCCATGTCACCTTCCCAGTCCTTCAGCGAAACCTGGAACACGGCTTCATGCGGACCACCCATGAAGAGGTAGATTGGGTTTACGGAATATTGTGAGGGATGCTGACCTACGTATACCGAGGAGATCCCCACATGGTCTGCACCTGCAATGTTTTTGATTTCTTTCAATACCACATTGGCTTTTTCTTCGGTACGTTCTAACCTGGTACCGGCCGGGGCACGCATACGGAGCTGGAACTGACTTGAGTTTACCCTTGGCAGTACGTCGCGCCCGATGGTGAGCAGGAATAATACCGCTAAGCCAACAATCACAACAATATAGGTGATTACAACAGTCTTGGTATATTTAAATAACCTGTCAATTAACAGCATGAACCTGTTCCTGAATTTATCAAACTTGGTGAGTTTTTGCGGGTGGTTGAACTCGGCTTTATCTACCAGGATTTTCTTCTGGTCGAGCGTATGACGTTCAGATTCCAGGGTTAAACCTGTCTGGTTGAAAGCATCTTCGTCATCGGTAATGTTAGGATCAGTTTTCTCATGTTTGTACACATGGTCCTGCATCAGCCAGTTGGCCATCACCGGCACAAAGGTTTGTGACAACAGGAAGGAAACTACCATGGAGAAACCAATGGCCAGGGCCAATGGAAGGAACAGGGCACCAGGAATCCCAGTCATGGTAAATGCCGGGGCAAATACGGCGAGGATACACAAGAGGATCAGCAATTTAGGGAAAGCGATCTCCTTGCAGGCATCCCAGATGGCCAGGGCCTTGGGTTTATGCATGTCCAGATGCTGGTGGATATTCTCTATGGTTACCGTCGACTCATCCACGAGGATACCGATGGCCAGGGCTAAACCTGAGAGCGACATGATATTGATAGTCTGACCAAATAGTTTGAGGAACAATACCCCTGAGATAATTGAGGTAGGGATAGTCAGTATTACGATGAGTGCCGCACGCCTGTCGCCCAGGAACAGCAATACCATTAAACCGGTAAGCACCGCTCCAATGACCCCTTCTTTGATTAAACTTTCTACGGAGTTGATCACGTAAACCGACTGGTCAAACTCGTAAGTTAGTTTTACATCTTCAGGCAGGGTATTTTGAATTTTAGGAAGGTTGGCTTTTAAGCCTTTTACCACATCCCAGGTGGATGCATCCCCTGATTTTGCAATGTTTACATATACAGAGCGTTTTCCGTTGATGAGCGCGTAACCCGCTGTTAAATCTGCACCATCCTTTACCACGGCCACATCTTTGAGGTAGATATTTTGAACAGTACCTTTAAACAAAGGGATATCTTCAAATTCCTTTACGGTTTTGATGGTGTAATTGGTAGGGGTGATATAGTTCATATCCCCTATCCTTACGTTTCCTGATGGTGCGGTCTGGTTATTGACTTTAATGGCGTTGACGATCTGGTCTACCGATAGGTTATGCGAACGCATTAAACCTGGGTCGACGTTAATTTCTATAGAGCGGGGACTACCACCTGATGGTGCCGGTGCCAGTAATCCCGGTACAGCGGTAAAAGATGGCCTTACAAAAGTATTGGCCAGATCCTGCAGTTCGTCATTACTGCGGGTGGCACTGCTGAGCACCAGTTGCCCTACTGGCAGTGAAGAAGCATCAAAACGGATCACAAATGGAGGTTGCGAACCGGGAGGGAAATTGGACTGCGCCCTGTTGGACAAGGCACTGAGCTCTGCCGCGGCCTGGGCCATGTTTGTTCCTTCATAATAAGTAAGCTTCATCAGCATCAGGCCCTGTGTGTTTTTGGTCTCGATACTTTTGATACCATTGGCAAACAGGAGGATGTTTACGTAGTTCTTACCGAAATAAGCTTCCATTTGCTCTGGTGTATACCCTCCAAAAGGGTGGGCAATGTAGATTACGGGAAGGTTCATCTGGGGCAGGATATCTACCTTGATGCTGGTCATGGCGCTGATCCCAAAGAACAGCATACCTGCAACGAACACCATGATGGATATGGGCTTGCGCAGTGCGAAACGTATTAAATTCATATCTGTGGGAAAAGCTTAAAATTCATTAATAAAGAGGTTGTAATCTCCCATGGCGGCAGATTTGATGAGCAGGGCCTGCCAAACGTTGGTATAGGCGATGTCGCGGTCGGTTTCTGCTTTGTTGAGCGCAAATAGCGCCTGCGTTAGGTCGACCAGTGTAGTTAAGCCATTCTTGTAGAGTACGCTTCTTTGCAGATACGCCTGTGAAGCTGCTTTTACCTGTTCGGGCGCCTCAGCATAATTGGCCATGGCATTCCTGATTTTGGTTTCGGACAGGGCCAGCTGCGAATGTAACTGCTGGTCTACCAGTTGGTATTCGTTTTCGAGACCCTGACTGGTATAACGCTGCGCCTTTACCTGTGGCGAGTTACGCAGCAGTGTGGTCAGGTTCCAGGTTAGTCCTACCCCTACCAGGTAATTTGCACGCGTTGGGTTGATACCATCAGTATAACTGTGGGAAAAATCGTTGAGGTTATTTACATAATTGGCCCCGAAACCGGAAGCCCTGCCCTGGAATACACCAATGAATGAAAAGGTGGGGTAAATGAGTTTTTTATAATAACTGAGCTGCTGCAGACTTACATCGACCCTGTTCCTGTAGTATTTAAGAACGGGATGTTCTTTGAAGTTGGCAGTAGTGTCTGACAATAATATAGCTTGTGGTACGTGGTTAATGGAAGCGGTATCCAATTGGAAATCTGTAGCCGTTACCCCCATCAGTACGCCCAGGCGGTTGGCTTGTTCCTGCTGAAGGTCGATTGCATTGGTAAGCGCGATCTTTGCGCTGGACACTGCTGCGTTGGCCAATGCAGAATCTACTCCGGCGATGAGGCCGTTTTTGGCACGTACTACGGCGTTATTTTTAAAAACGATGGCCCGTTCGAGGTTTTTCTGCTGCGATTTTGCCAAACGTTGTGCGGCAAGCAGATTGAGATAGGCTGATGATACACGCACTTCGTGCTGGAAGATTTCCTGGTTAAGGTCGTTCTCGTCCCTGCGGAGGGTTGCTTTGGTGACGTTAATGCGTTCCCTGATACGGCCAAAACTAAAAAAATCCCAGTTGATGTTGCTGAGATACAACGCGCCAAAGGCTGCGTTCCAGTTTTGGCTGCCGAGCGTAGGGCCGGAAGAGGCAACGTTTAACCCCGGTCCTAATGGCGCCAAAGGCCCCGTTTGTCCGTTTACCGTACCATAATCCTGCTGTGCGGAGAGGGTAAAGTTGGGCAGGTATTCTCTTTTGGATTGCTCAACACTTTGTTTGGAAGCATTAACGTAGTTTGTTTTTGCCTTTATTGTACCATAGTTTGCTATTGCAGTGCTAATGGCCTCTTTCATATTTAAGGTCTGGGCATCTACAGCGGCACTGGCACATAATAAAGAACAACAAATAAGGGTAGAAACGGGTAGTCGCGGCATCATGCAGGCATTAAATTAAACAGATATTCTACTTAGTGTTTTTCTTACACAACAAAAGTATACGATACGTTGACCGGGAAAATATTCCGTTCAAATCAAAACTTATTAAATTCAAAGAATTAGGCCTTGAATGAGTTTAAATCGTCATTTCTCTAATATAGGGCATCTGTGGCTGCAAAAAAGAACATCGGCAGGATTGTTACACTATCCCCGTTACATGCTGCTTACACGGGTTCAACACTTGCATTAAAACGACATTAAAAATCGATCAACTTAAGTTTTTTGATAGACGACGGACTTGATGAATTTTCCGTAATAAAAGCGGGTTTGCAGGATGTGGTACGACTGCTCATGGAAGCAGTGTTCTGTACTGAGCAGCTGCCTGGCCTCTATGTTTGAAATCTGTTTAAAAAAGAGGTACATGGCTTTGAGCAGATAGGACTGCCATTTTTTTCCCTCTGAATGGTAAAAATCTGAAAATAACCAAAAGCCACTGGGATTAAGTTTTTGATGGAGCAGGTCGAATACTTTGGTAATGGTTTGTTGCTGGAAATTATCGAAGAGAAAGGCAGTGAGAATGACGTCGTAGGTTGCAGGGGCATTCTGTTTTAAATCTTCTGCTCTATTTTGATCGAGATCTTCTACAATACTTTGATCCTGTTCTTTTGCGCTACTTTGATCTTGATCTTTTGCTCTACTTTGATTTTGATCTTCTGCCGCACGCTGAACCTGATCTTCTGGTATGCTTCCGCCCAGTTCCTCTGCGGGAGAATGGACGAAGGTGACCTGGTTAGCCCTAACATTTCTTTTTCGGGAGAGCTCGAGCATTTTTGCGGAGATTTCTACATAGGTTACCCGGAGCCCGGAGGAATGCAGTTTTGCGATTTCTTCAAGGATCCAGCCCGTCCCCCCGCCCACGATGAGGACGCTGCTGTTTGCCGGGATGAAATGGAGCTGGTCGATCTGCGCCTTCAGCTGCGCGCGAAAAAAGACCATTCTGCTGAGGACATCATAATACCTGGCGATCCGATCGTAATTGTTGCGCATGTTGTCGTTGTATTACTGTTGTTGTCTTTGGATTCCTGTTATTATTGTATTGCTGTTGTATTGCTGTTGTTGTATTGCTGTGGCTGTTGTTGGTGGTGGTGTATTGCTGTTGGTGTTGTATTGCTATTGTTGTTCTTGTTGCTGTCGATGTTGCTATTGCTGTTTGTATTGGTGTTGTTTTAGCTACTTGTAATTGATATCAGCGATTATCAGTTATAAATTGATACCACTGCCTATAATATACTTAGCTTCTTGTCCGGTACCTATCAAATAATCTGCATCCCGATGACCCCGCAAATTGCTTTGACAAGGATAAGCCCATCAATGACGATAAGATAATAAAAGATTTTCTTTTTTTGGTTCATGGACCATGCAACAACAATAGTGAGCAGGAATGGAATAAGGTTGAACAGCACCCGTCCCGGTGGAAATTGCATGTAAACAGCGAAAATAAGCAACGAAATCACACCCAGGATTAATAAAGGGATAAGTATGTAAAATATCGTTTTTTTGAGGCCAAGCCGTACAACAAAAGTTTTTAGCTGACTGTTGTAATCAATCTCATAATCCTTCATATCAAACATGATAGCGTTTACCGTACAGAACATCCAGTTTTTGATAAACAGGAAAAACCACAATGAAGATTCTACGATATCAATTCCCGATTCTATTCTTAAAAGTATAAGCGGTAGTATATTTACTGTGGCTGCCCATACAAAGCCAATGATAAAGGGCTTTAACCATCCGGTATTGCGCAGGTTGAGATTGAAGAAAAACACGGGTACGAGGCCGTAATATAACATTGCTACCGCCAGAACCACTGCTACACAAATCCAGTAAGGATATGGCAGCTGGAAAATTGCCTGGTAGTCGCGGCTGATCATGTAGAGGAAATCCAGCAGGCAGATACCACTGAGGACCACCTGACTGAAGCGTATGAAGTTGTGGTGCCTCCCATACCATGCCGTTCTGGGGTTACTGGTATTTTGGCTGTTGGTAGCGCCCATGTACGCGTACGTATAATATATAATGGGCGCCAGAAATAACAGGAGATAGTAATTCAGGGAATTGAACGGAATTTTAAGCTGCAGGGTGGACTCAACCGTTAAGGCCACCGCCAGCAGGCCGACAAAGTAGTTACCAAAAAATATAAAACGTAAAATCTTTGCGCCCATGTTCAATACCCTGAATAGATAGTCCTTAATTTGTGTCGGAAAGGTATTTCAGCACCGCAATCATATCTTCGTCGCCATATCCTTTATCTGATGCAGCCTGGAGGGTTTGATATACAGATTTCCCCGCAGGGGTATCCATTCCATTTTCGGTTGCCAGCCTCAGATCTTTTTTCAGCAGGTCCAGTGCAAAAGCAGGTTTGAAATTATCATTGATAATATTATCCGTTTTCATTTTCGTCATGCCGCAGCCAACAGCACTCGCATTGATAATAGGCAGTAGTAAATCGGCCGATAAGCCATTTTTGCGTGCAAACACTACTGCTTCTGCCAGTGCCTGTGTGGCAATACCCAGCATCAGGTTTACCGACAACTTAGCAACATTGGCCTTTCCATTTTCACCAAGATAAATGGAAGCTTTGCCCAGTGCATCAAAAACTGGTTTGACATATTGGTATAGGGATTCATCCCCTCCAACCATAATCACCAGTTGCGCTTCTTCAGCGGGTTTTACACTGCCCGCAACGGGTGCATCCAGATAGCTGATCCCTTTTTCGGCACATAAGCCCGCCAGGTAAATTGTTGTTTCTGGCGAAACCGTGCTCATATCGGCCATGGTTAGTTTTTTATCTGCCCTTACGGAAAAAATTCCGTTTGCACCTTCGTATACGGCTTTTACGGCTGCATCGTCTGCGAGCATGGTAATAATTACATCTGAAGTAGCAACCAGTTCGGCAGGCGAATAGGCCACAGCTATTTTTATCTCTTTACTTAAGGCTTCTGTTTTATCTGAACTGCGGTTATATACTGTTACCTCAAATCCTGCTTTTACCAGGTTTTTCACCATTGGGGTACCCATATTACCGAGTCCTATCCAACCAATATTTATCTTTTCACTCATCTTATATATACATTAGACTATACTATTTAGTTGTCATCTGATTGGAATTAATTATTCTCTGATATCACGATCGTGATATGCTCAACCAGTAACCATTCTCTCCCCCGTTCCTTTGCGTTATCGAATCTCTTCCCCTTTCCTTTGCGTTATTGAATCTCTCCCCCCTTTCCCTTGCCTTATCCAAGTGCTCCGCGCTGCTTTGCGTTATCGAATTTCTCGGCGCTGCTTTTGCCGATCCGGCATTCCTCGATCCTCTTCGTTCTGCGTCAATTTCAGACAGGACTATTTGGGTATTTTTTAAGAATATCTTCAATTCTCGGATCGGGCACCAAATCGGTAATTGCAATGATCTTCAGCTGTCTGAAATCAGGATGAAGCGTATTGATTACATAATTACAGGATTCTGGCATTACTGCGGAGGGTACTTTTAGCAGGGGCATCCTCAATTGGTCGAACCATTCGTTACCCAATGGCTGACAATGGCTGTAGTCATAGGGATCACGCCAGTCGGGATCCAGCACCCGCTCTTCGATGCTGCTGATCAGCAGATCGTCGGGCACGTGTATAAAAGCGATCTTAAAATCCTGGTTGAAACCCACCCCCTGCCGCCTTACCATATTTTCGAGGAAAGCCAGCGGTATATTTTCGGCGCAATAGATAACCGGACGGCCTGCTGCGGCCCATCTTCCGTTTGCCCCTGAAGCGGTTAATGTAGTGACATAATTTTTATGCCCGATTCTAAAAATTATCATGAAGAATATTAAACGGCATCGCCATAAGCCATTTTCACCAGCTCATCCGCAACAAGATCTACACCGCCGGGCGTAGTTAACCAGTCCATTGGGCGCTCTTTTGAGTTCCAGAAAGGCTTGTTTAACCAGTAGCTGAACTCGTCTACGGTTCCAAATAGTTCAACCCCTTTTTTATAAAGGCCAATCAACTTCAGCAGATGCTCGCCATAAACAGGCTCAAGAAGCTTTTTCTGCTCTTTATAATTGCTGATGGTACGGGATGAGATGTTGATGAGATCGGCAAGTGATTTGTTGGAAATATTGATTGCTTCGGCGAAATCATAAAAAAGACCGGGTTTTAATCCCTGTCTGGCATACTGAAATACCTTCATATCATCGCTTACATCAATCGCACTAAACTTTATGCGAAGTGTTTCTGTTCGTTTGTCTAAAAGTAATGCGTTTGTAGCTGACATAATCTTTAGGTTTTAAAACACTAATGTACGAATAATTTCGCAATGACAAGTGAAATTATTCGTACACAAATCTATTTACCAACGCCATGGTGTTAAAAATGCGCTTTATAATTGTGCTGGAGGTATGTTTATCGTAGTGAATCGCCCTATCATTTATTTAGTTATTCATTTATAACCCGAATTTTGATATTTCTCAAACTATAAGTTTCACCTTAAATTCCCTCCTGATTACTGAACCAATTTTTCGGCCCGCATTAAGTTATCAGTATTCTGCAGGATTTTAGCTTTCAGCCTTGGGTTATAACCCGGGTTGGTTTCGAGGAAATTGCGGACAATTGCAGCAGCCTGTCTACTTTGATACAAACCAAAACTTGCCTGCAACCAGGATTGAGGGAAAAATATATCGCCGGTAGACTGTATTTCTTCGAGCATCCCCAGACTTTCCTTCAGGTAACGCAGGCTTGAAGACTGTCGCAGCGGATGATGCAGGTAATACAACGCGGCCAGCACGTTTGATTCCTTTTGCCTGTTTGCGGGCGACTTCAATTCTTTAAAAAACTGGTCGCGTTTCCGTTGATCTGACGACACAGCCGGCATAATAAATTCGAAACGCTTTTTACGGTCAGTATTGGTGATCCTGGTATCCTGTAGCATCAGTATGGACTGATCGGCGTCATCCCGAACGGCCAGTGAAAAGGCCAGGCTCGTGTAGTCGTCTTCCGACAGGGAGATCCCCGCAGGTGCCTGTTGGGATTTCCATACCTGGTACAACCTGTTCCTTGCCGCAGCACTGGTGAAGATATCCTGATAAGCTTTAAACAATTGCTTTTTGTTATTGCTGCTTTGTTGCTGCAGCAAGGCGCCCCATATCTGTTTTTCCAGCGAAGCTGACAGCTGGATACGTTTGGCCGGACTACTGAACTGCCAGTAAATGGTGCTGATATAACCAGTGAGTAATTTGATATTGAGTTCTTCCTGCTCTTTGGCCAATGCCCCGCCAAATGTGCTTAACATTGCTGCATGCGTAATTTTACCACTCAGCATCTGCTCATAAAGGCTGATATAGGCAGTGGCGCGATGCAGGGGTTTTTCCATCGCGAACAGGTGTTGCGGTAATGCCGCATCTACTGGCCATTGCCCATAACCATCTCCGGCAGAATTAAAAAGTATAAATACCGGTTTCGCCATTCCAACAGCCTCTTTCACCTGTGTCTTTTCAGCGTTAAGGTTTACTTTGATCACTTTAACCGAAGAAGGGTAAAAAAGAGTAAGCTCAAAAGTTTGGGGCCATACCCGCTTTGTGCCATATTCGGCCTTTTGGATCAGCTCAAAATGATTGATCTTTTGGTCCTGATAAGTAATTTGATAACTGATTAAAGGCCGGCCACTTTCGTTTACCCAGATCTTGTTCCATTCTTTCAGATTTGACGGTGTGTGTTTATCCAGGATCTGTATCAGATCGGGCCATGAAGCATTGCTTCTGGCATATTTAGCCAGATATTCCCTTATCCCCTGCTGAAAGGCGGTTTTACCCATCAGGTTTTCAAGTTGCTGCATCATGATAGGTGCTTTGTGGTAAATGATATTACCATATAACGAACCCGCATCCTTGAGGTTGTCCAGGGGCTGACGAATGGGATTGGCACCAGCTGTACGGTCTACAGCATAGGCAGCAGGAAAATGATCAATCAGGAATTTTAACGCATAACTTTCAGTCCCAGCTGCATTTTCGGCACTTTTATCTGCCATAAAATTGGCGAAAACTTCCTTCATCCATACATCAGAGAACCAATCCATCGTGACCATATCGCCAAACCACATATGTGCAGTTTCGTGGGCAATGAGATTGTTCCTGGAATTCAGCTGGTCTTTTGTGGCACCTGCATCCAGAAACAGCGATGAAGCCTTATACTGAATGGCGCCGGGGTGTTCCATACCGCCAAACTGGAAATCGGGAATGGCCACAAAGCCAAATTTTTGAAATGGATAAGGGATACCTGTCCAGTTTTCGTAATAGCTGAGTGCGGCGGAATGAATAGAAAATATAGCCGGCAAACTTGGTGCGAGTTTGGCCTGATCGGTTTCGCGATACAGGAATTCTGTTGTTTTTGCGCCCACCAGCCCGGTGTACAATTGAAAATTGCCCGCTGCAAAAGCAAAATGATAAGTGCTTAATAAGTCGGACGTTTTAAAATGATATGTTTTATTGGCCCCGGTGATTACAGAATCTTTCAATTCGCCATTGGCGATGGCTTTCCAGCTTTTAGGAAGTTTTAAGCTGAGGGTATACACCGCCTTAAGGTCGGGCTGATCAAAACAGGGAAATGCCGTACGGGCACGGTCGGGCACAAACAAAGTATACAGGTAATCAGGATTGCGGTTCAACGCTGCATCCCCGGCAGTAAATTCAATCTGCAATTCGTTTTTTCCTTTCAGCAAACAGTCGGCCGGCAGAATAAGATGTTCCTGCTGATAGTTGCGTTCTATCTGACGTCCGTTAATCACCAGCGAACTGATTTTTGAAGGATCCTCCTTAAAATCTACCTGAAGCCCCAACCGGGTTGAACTGAGTTTGAAAGTTAAAACTTCATGTGCGATGACAGGCTTCATCTTTTCTGCCGGGATATCAAGATCAAGATGATAATGGATATCAGTTAATACAGCTTTACGATAAACGGCCAGTGCTCTGCTTACCCCCTTTTCTATAGGCGGTTCATTTACCGCTTTGCGGGATGAACAGGATACCAAAACGACTAAAAGCGGAAACAGAATATTGAGGTAACGATACATAAGGCCAATTTACATATTTAGCGCAGAATCGAAAGTTTAGTTTGCAATTTGATACTGATGAGCTACTGATGAGCTATTGATGAGCTACTGATGAGCTACTGAGGCAGCAGCTGTTCATGACCCGGCCCAACCCAATGTCTCGATGCCTAATTCAATTGATCCGGAGGGAATAAACAGGTCCTGAACATCTTGTCAAATCCGTAAACCTTGAGCCCCTTACCAATGAGCACAATTTTGGTTTCCCTGATTTCATCAGGAAGCCAGTTTTCCCCTAGTGTGATAGAAAGCGATTTACCTACCGTTTGCAGTATGATCCTGCTGTCAAACTGGTGACTGTAAATGATACCTTTAACCCGGTATACATTGGTAGACTGTGCGATAAGAAAAACCATCATACGGTGTTCCAGATCATGGAGGTTCATGCTTTCCCGGTACTTTAGCAGGATAGTCTCGATGTCACTGTGTTCGTGACGCTGGTGGGAATTACTGAAAGCCCTTAGCGGCTGTTTTTCGGGTTGAGCGTTACTCAGGCTAAACATTCCCCGGGGGGTAGCCACAGGTTTTGGGTTACTGTAAAAATTGGCGAAGCGTTCCCGCGCAAACAACTTGCTGACCTTGAAGTCCTGCCCGTCTGCAACCAGCGTTTCTGCAAAAGGATTGATCGCTTTTAAGATCGCCTGCAGCTCGGTGACATATTCCGGGGCCACCTTCTCTACCTTGTTTAACAAAATGAGGTCGCTAAAGGCAATCTGTTTGATAGCTTCAGGATGATCTTTTAACTGGTCTTCAATGAGTTCCGCATCAACAATACAGATGACCCTTTTCAGATCGAAACCGCGCTTGACATTATCACTGGTGAGAAAGGGATGTGCGATATTTGCAGGATCTGCAATGCCTGTAGCCTCGATGATCAGGTGGTCCCAGGATTCCCTTTTGTCCCAAAGACTGTTGAGCAGTTCATAGATATTTTCGTTCAGCGTGCAGCAAAGACAACCGTTGTTGAGCTCGATGATATCATCCTCGCCTTTAAGGATGAGCCCAGCATCAATGCTTTCTTCCCCAATCTCGTTTTCTATTATTGCAAACCTGACATCCTTCTTTTTAGCAATGACTGCATTGAGAACGGTTGTTTTACCTGCGCCCAGGAAGCCTGTCAATAGGGTTACTTCTTTTGCTTTCATTTGATATTTGTATTAAGGTAACATTTTTATTCAGCAAACATTGGTTAGAAATGTCAGTTCGTAATTTTCATGTTGCGCTACCGGTAATTTAGTTTCTATTTTTCTTGCTCTTCTACAAAACCTGTACATTGCCCAACAAAGATAAACAAACGCAATTCTGTTGCAAACATTAAACACACACATGAACAATTCATTTATTAAACCACTATTTCTGGCATCCGGGCTGCTACTCGCTTCCCTTGCCGGATTTGCCCAGGACAACCTGGTCAACTCTTTAAAAAACAACCAATCTGCCAACAGTACCGCAGGCTTCAAATTCACCGACATCATCAATCTGGAGAACACACCCGTGCAAAATCAGGGTTCATCTGGTACCTGCTGGAGTTACTCCACCAACTCATTCCTTGAATCTGAGATGATCAGAATGGGAAAAGCCCCTGTAGCATTGTCGCAAATCTTCTCGGCCCGCAACGCCTACGTTGAAAAAGGAATCAATTACGTACGCATGCACGGAGCAGTAACCCTTGGTGATGGAGGTGCTTTGCACGATGTCATCAACATGTACAAAGAATACGGTGCAGTGCCACAAATCAACTATACCGGCCTGAACTATGGTACCAAAAACAATAAGTTTGCCGAAATGGGTGCCATCACCACCGGCATGCTAGAAGCTGTTGTTAAAAATGCAAACGGGACCCTTACCCCCAACTGGGAGAAAGCCTATACCAGTGTAATAGACTCCTATTTAGGTGCCGTACCTGAGAAATTTGATTACAAAGGCAAGAGTTATACCCCGCAAACATTCGCCAAAGAGGTTGTGGGTATTAAACCCGACGATTACGTAGAACTTTCATCCTTCAGCGATCATCCTTTTTACAGTAAATTCACCCTGCTGGTACCCGACAACTGGTCGTTCGACCAGGTGTACAACGTTCCCGTAAATGAAATTACCGATATCATAGACAATGCCCTGAAAAAAGGCTATTCCGTAGCCTGGGCCACCGATGTAAGCGAAAAGTCCTTCTCCTACAAAAATGGTGTAGCCTACGTACCGGCCAAACCTGTGGAAGAAATGGATGCCAAAGAAACCGCCAGCATGTTCAGCGAACCAAAACCCGAAATGGAAATCACCCAGGAAAACCGCCAAAAAGCGTTCGATAACTACCAGACAACCGACGATCACGGCATGCACATCGTAGGCCTTGCAAAAGACCAAAACGGCCGCGAATACTACATCGTGAAAAACTCATGGGGCGTAACCAACGACTACAAAGGCTACCTGTACGTAACCAAAAACTACGTAAAATACAAAACAACGGCCTTCTTGCTGCACAAAGGCGGTATCCCCGCTACAATCAGCAAAAAACTGGGATCATAACCCAAACTGTATATAGGTGCTTACTACTAAAAACAGCTTAAAACAAGGCGCTGCCTACTGGATTATACAAGCCACTCTGCAATCCGTTTTCGTTAAGGAATACAGTAATTGCTACCGGATTAGAC
>Ga0247816_10000379_pt1 | contig 25616 bp, 14 predicted proteins | sample UWRJL209509C1_FD_179930 | JGI IMG/M metagenome (GOLD analysis project Ga0247816, IMG submission 179930) | Plant litter microbial communities from Arlington Agricultural Research Station in Wisconsin, United States - UWRJ-L209-509C-1 | ecosystem: Environmental > Terrestrial > Plant litter >...
CGACTTCGCAAATCGTCGGCACCCAGGCGTTCTTCAACGTGCTGGCCGGCGAGCGCTACAAGACCATCACCAACGAAGTGAAGCTGTACCTGCAAGGCGGCTACGGCAAGGCGCCGGGCACCGTGAATGAAAAACTGCGACGCCAGGCCATCGGCAGCGAAGAGGTGATCGACGTTCGCCCGGCCGACCTGCTGAAGCCGGAAATGACCAAACTGCGTGGCGAAATCGGCACTTTGGCCAAGTCCGAAGAAGACGTGCTGACCTACGCGATGTTCCCGGACATCGGGCGCAAGTTCCTCGAAGAACGCGACGCCGGCACCCTGAGCCCGGAAGTGCTGCTGCCGATTCCTGAAGCCGGCGGCGTAGCCCGTGCCGGTGGCGAAGGCGTGCCGACCGAGTTCGTGATCGACGTGCACGGCGAGAGCTACCGCGTGGACATCACCGGTGTCGGCGTCAAGGCCGAAGGCAAGCGTCACTTCTACCTGTCCATCGATGGCATGCCGGAAGAAGTGGTGTTCGAACCGCTCAACGAGTTTGTCAGCAGTGGCGGCAGCAAGCGCAAGCACGCCAGCGAGCCGGGCCATGTCAGCACGGCGATGCCGGGCAATATCGTCGACGTATTGGTCAAGGAAGGCGATGTGGTGAAAGCCGGCCAGGCCGTGTTGATCACTGAAGCGATGAAGATGGAGACCGAAGTTCAGGCATCGATTGCCGGCAAGGTGACCGCCGTGCACGTGGCCAAGGGCGACCGGGTGAATCCTGGCGAAATCCTGATTGAAATCGAAGGCTGATTAACAGCCTTCGACACTACCGCTTAATCCTCGGGGGGGCATGTGCCCCCTTTTTTTTCGCCTCGGATAAGGGGTTTATCAGAAGCTCAGGGTCCATTGGCCCATCAAGCCCTGGTTGCGGCTGTTAGTGCCGGTTTCAACGTTATACGTCAGGCCCACGGTCTGGTATTCCGAGAGGCCCAGATCCAGGCCAGCACGCATGGCCAGGCTGTCACGGTCCAGCGAAGTACCCTGGGTGGTGAAATTGCCATTAAGGCCCATCTCGCTTATCCAGCGCGAGGACTGGCGAACCTGGCTGCCTACATCGCCGTACAGGTGTTTCCAGCTGGTGCTCAAGTGCGGCGTCAGGCTCAACTGGTTGTCGAACTTATGCAGGCTGGCCAGACGAATACCGAACGTGCTGCTGAGATTTTCCTGGGTTTGCGCGCCGACGTTGAGGGCCGCGTCGCCACCTTTTTCCTTGAAGCTGTCGCGGTGGTAGCGCTGATAGCCGAGGCCGGCGAAAGGCTCGGCGCTGAAGCTGCCCTGGCCTACCTGATAACCCACTTCGCCGAACGCCGTTTGGCTCTGGGCGTTGTACTTGCCCTTGAGCTGATCTTTTTCGCCAAAGATATCGACATTGCGTTTGTTGTTGCCGTCGTGGCTGCTATAGATCGCACCCAGGCGCAGTGCCAGCGGGCCGTCCTGGCGCACGGCATAGGCGCCCAGGTGCCAGCTGTCCAGCGTGGCGTCGAAGCGCTTGGCGTCGAAGTCGCTGGTGGTTTTAGCGCCCATTACACCCGCGCGCCAGGCATGATCGACAGCCCAGTCGGCGCCGACCAACAGGCCTTGCGTACCTTGCTTCAGGCCGGCGCTGCCACCCTGGCCTTCGAGCCGGCCAGAGGCGCCCAGGCCTTGAAGCCAGAAGCGGCCGTTGGCGTCGCCTGCAGTGTCGGTGGGGATGGCGCGCATGGCTGAGAGCAGGTGGGCGGTTATCTGTTCGGTGCCTTTCTGGGTAGCTGCGGCCAGGTTGGCGTTTTGACTGCCGGCCAGTTGTTCCAGGGCCTCGCTCGCGGCTACCGGGTTCTCGAGGAGGAGGTTTTGGAGGTCAAGCAGGTCCCTTCTGTCCTCAGGCGATATGCCCCCGCTTTTCAGCATTGACTCGATGGAGGCATCCAGCATTCGACCGGCCTGCCGACCGTTGGCAGTCGTCGCATGGCTGGCGAAGGAAGGGTTAGGGGGGCTTGGTTTGAAACTATCGATATCGGGTGCGTTATCGAAGATGTTCTCTTCCGGTGCCGTGCTCTGCGCTGTTATGAAATTGTCCTCGCCCTCAGCGTCATCCCACTGCAGGTCATCCCACGTCAGGTTTTCTCCATGGCGAAGATCGCTTTGTGCATAAGCGTATTGAGTACTGGAAATGCCGAGCGCGAGCGCGATAGCGAATATGAGTCGTTGCTTGGTAAATGGCATGCAATTCCCGCCTCTGAGTGTGAGGCCGGGAATTTAGCGAGGTAGAGGGGTAATAACTGTCAGGCTATCCCCTCCACGCTTGCGGGAAATTTCTCTAGTGAAGGGCGATTAAAAACTCATCTGCCATTGCCCGATCAACCCATGATTGCGGCTGTTACTGCCTATTTCACCGCTGTAACCCACACCCAGGGTGTGACGGGCCGACAGGCCGACATCCAGCCCCGCTTCGAGCAACAGGCTGTCGCGGTCCAGGGCGCTGCCTTCGACGTTGAACGCCGTGCCACCCATCAGGAAGGCCTGGCGGGTGCTGCTGTCGACGTCGCCATAGGTGTGTTTCCAGCCGGCGCTGACCCGTGGTGTGAGGCTGATGCCATTGTCCAATTGGCTCAAGTGCGCCAGGCGCAGACCGAAGGTGCTGCTGAAGTTGTCCTGGGTTTGCCCGTCGACATGCAGGGCCGCGGCGCCGCCTTTTTCGTTGTAGCTGTCACGCTGGTAGCGCTGGTAAGCGAGGTTGGCAAACGGCTCGGCACTCAAGCGTCCGCTGCCCATGGCGTAGCCCAGTTCGGCGAAGGCTTGCTGGCTGTTAGCGTCGTAGTCACCTTTGGGACGATCGCTGAAGCCATCGAAGGCCACCGTACGCTTGCTGTCGCCCTGGTGCCCGCTGTAGGCCGCGCCCAGGCGCAACGCCAGCGGCCCGCTCTGGCGCATGGCGTAGACGCCGGCGTGCCAGCTGTCGACGCTACCGTCGACGCCGGTGGTGTCCAGGTCGGTCTTCGAGTAGCCACCCAGCACGCCCACGCGCCATTGATCATCAAGTGCCCAATCGGCACCCAGCACGGTGCCCTTGGTGCGTTGCGTCAGGCCATTGCTGCCGTGTTCGCCGTCAAGCTTGCCGTAGCTGCCGATGCCTTGCAGCCACAGGCGGCCACGGGCGTTGGGGTCGTTGAGATTGCGCGCTTCGGCGGGCACACCGGTCGCCGCGAGCACGGGTGTTTCGCGTTGATCAAGGCCTACCAGTAATCCCGCGCCGCCGCCCAGTTGATGCATCGCGTTCAGCATGCTGTTGCCGACCTGGGCGCTTGCGCCGAGGGTAGCGCTGGTCAGGTTGGCGCTGCTGCTGCCCGCCAGTTGCTCGATGGCTGCGCCCGCGCTGCCGTTGGTGGTGTTGAGCAACGCGTTATACAGCGTGTTGTTTTTGCCCAGGCTCGCCACTGCGTTGGCGGCGTTGCTGCCGTTGCCAGTGCTGGCGAATTGATTGAAGGCCACATCGTTACGGTTGTACGTCAGGCCGACCTGGGTCGGGCTGTAATCCAGAGTCGGGGTGAGGAAGGCATAGTCGCTGGTGACCTTGGCGAAGGTGCCGTCGATGCTTGCGGCTTGCAGCACGGTGTAGTGGCTCTGCCATGGGTAGGTGCCGGTGCCGGGATTGACCGCCAGGGTCGCGCCATTCAGGTACGCGGTGCCACCAACCTGCACCGGCGCGCTGCTGCCGTCGGCATTCACGCCGTAGGCCAGGGTCGAGCCGCTGGTCATGGTCAGGTCGCGGGTGATGGTCGCGGTACCGAGGGCCGTGCTGGTCTGCAGGGTGCCGTTGACCACTAAGCTGCCGACGCTGCCGCCACCGGCATAAGTCCCGCCTTCGTCGACGGTCAGGTTGCCGGCGATCCCACCCTGGTTGATCAGTTTGGCGCCGCTGAAAATCTCGCCGCCGTCGCTGAAATCACCGCTGCCGGTGAGGGTCCAGGTGCCTTGCTTGACGTCCAGCCATTCGAAGTTGCGGCTGTCGCCAAAGCTGCCACCGGCCGGGTCATCCATGGTCAGGCGGTCGTAGCCGGCGCCGCCGTCGACCAGGCCGATAAAACGGCTGCCGTTACGCAGGATCAGGTTGTCATCGCCGCCGCCCAAATCCAGGGCCATGCCGTTGCTGCCGCTGATGGTGCCTGCGTTGATCACGGTGTCGGCATACTCGCCGACGAACTTCACGCCAAAGCCGTCCAGGCCCTGGATGATCCCGTGGTTTTCCAGGGTGGTGGCCGCCACGCCCGGGCCGTCGCTGCCGTCGTCCACCAGGATCGCGTTGTTGGCGCCACTCACCAGCGCGCCGACGGCGTTGAACACGTAGCCGCCGCCGAGGGCAATGCCTTCGCTGCCGTTGGCAAAACCGTTCTTGTCGACGCCGCCCGCACCAACGCCCTGGATGATGCCGTAGTTTTCGATATGGCCGATGTGGTCGATGTCCACGCCATCCCCGTCGCCATTGGGTTGCAGCCCGGAGAACGCGCCGGTGATGGTGCCGTGGTTGATCACGGTACCATCGCCATCGGAACCAAAGCCCGAGCCGTTGCGGCCGATCACTGTGCCGTAGTTGGTCAGTGTCGCGCCCAGGTCGGTGGTGATGCCGTGGCGGCCGCCGGAGATGAGGCCATAGTTGGTGACCGTCACGCCGGTGGCGGAGTCGATGTCGACACCGTCGAACTTGTCGTCGCGGGAGAAGGTGTCGCCGGTGGAAATCTCGCCGTAGTTGGTAATCGTGGCGTTGCCGCCGGTCTTCATGCCGTCACTGGCATCACCGTGAATCAGCCCGCCCGCGCGGTTGATGATGGTGGTGGTGACATTCGCGCTGCGCACGGAATCCAGGTCCAGCGCTTGGCCGGTGGCAGAGCGAATAGTGCCGCTGTTATCGATCAACAGACTGCCGCTGGCGAAGTTGCTGTTGATACGCAGCGCATCGTTGTCGCCCTGGATCAGGCCGCCAGCGCGGTTGTAGATGGTGTAGTTGCGCGCGGCGGTGAGGTCGCCGCTGCTGTCGATGCCCCGGCCCCCGGTGGAAGTGATGGTGCCCGAGTTGTCGATCACCACGCCATTGCCGCTGGTGCCGTCCTTCAACGTGACCGCGACTTTGCTGGTGGTGATGCTACCGGGTCCGGAAATCGTCAACGAATCACTGCCGCCCAGGGTTAGACCGGTGGTGGTGGGGGTGTCGATTTGCAGCGTCTTGGGCGGGGTTGGTGCCGCGTCAACAAAGCTGCTGCTGACCAGCAGGCCAATGGTGAGCGCAAGACGATGAGGCGACGGGGGCATGGCAGGCGACCTTGTTGTTGGAAAAGAGTCGACCTGTATAGCGGAGGTTTTTTACAGAATGATGGCGGGAAGGTGACAGGGCGGGGTTTGCAATTTACTGCAGATTATCTGACGTTGTTTCGAGATAAATGCATTTTAATGCAGTTTTTGATGTGCATAGCGCTCTTGTTTGCACTATATTGCATATCAATTGTCTCTTTTGCCCGAAAACCGCATTAAATTGCAGATCAAAGCCATGTTCAGCCTGACATTACAGATCTACACCGATGGGAAATGGCAGGACGCGATGGCGTTGACTTTTGATACGCCGCAGCAGGGCTTCGAAAGCCGGTGCAGTTTTGGTTATAGCCAACGTTATCTGGTTGATCATCTTGAAGATATACGAACCCCTTTCGCCAAGGCCGTGAGCGCAAAATTCCCGCTCGAGTGGGAGGGCAACAGAACCCAAGGCGCGCCCGCTTTTCTCCATGACATCGCACCGGCGGGGGCCGCAAAACGCTTTCTAATGACCCGCATCGGCCGGGAAAAACCAGACGGCATTAGTGCCGATCTCTTTCTTCTGGCGAGAAGTACACCGGCTCCCATTGGCCATATGCGGATCAAAGAATCAGCTGAAACCCTGGATAGTCGTCCCCCCATGGGATTCGAACGCCAGGAAGTGATCCAGCGTGACAACCGGTTCCTGGAATATGCCTATGAACAAGGAGCGGCAATTGGGGGGGCCACGGGTGCAGGTGGTGAAGCGCCCAAGTTACTGCTGACGGAAAGCCAGGATGGCCTGCTTTTCCCGGATGCCGTGCTGGGAGACGAGCAGGTCAAGCAGCATTGGTTCGTGAAGTTTGCACGCAAGAAAGGCATGCAGCTTGACCAGGACATCTTGCGTAGCGAATACCACTACTACAAAGCCTTGCAGACCTTGGGCATTGAGACTGTCGCGGTGCAAGGCTTGGCCCTGGAAGAAGCGACTAAGCCAAGTTTGTGGATGCACAGGTTTGATCGACGTGTCACCGCGCAGGGCGTCGAGCGCCATGCCGTGGAGTCAATTTACTCACTGGCTGGTGTCACTGTTCCGGGCAGCGCCATGGGACATCGTGAAGTGGTTGAGCTGTTGGTTGGCTTATGGAAAGAGGCTGGTCAATCCCACGAAGTACACGACCTGGTGGGGCAGTACCTCAAGCGTGACTTGTTGAACAAGATCCTCGGCAACTCCGACAACCACGGTCGAAACACGTCGATCATCCGAGAGGCGGGCGCTTTTCGCCTCGCGCCCATCTACGATTTGGCGCCGATGGTGATGGATGACGAAGGCATTACCCGCTCTACCAAGTGGCCCCGGGATTTGGAACGGGCCGGTGACGTGGATTGGCGTGGAGTGTGTCGCTCTTTAAGCGACTTCGTTGCCCCCGAAGTGTTATTCGAAGGGCTATTGGAGGCGGCACAACAGCTTTTGGCATTGCCCGACATTCTGAGTGCCAATGGCTTGCCCGCGGTGACCATGAATCATCCCGGCATCGCTCTAAAGAACTTGCCACAGCGTTTGAAAGAGTGGGGGTTGAAATGAGCCTTACAGTTGAAGAACGAACGCAGCTGATCGAAAGCATTCAGGATGCATTGGCCGAGGGTTCGCTGGAGATCGCCGAGGCCGTGCGCCGTCTGCGGACCGAAGTGACCGGCTTGCACCAAAGTCAGTTCGCCAGAATGTGCAAAATTTCGGTACGCACGTTGGTGCATATCGAGCATGGCGAGGGCAATCAGACACTCAGGTCGTTGAACGCGGTGTTCAGGCCGTTTGGATTGAAGATGGGTGTGGTGAAGGTTCGTAGAAATTTGTAAAAAAGGTGAATCTGCTGTTGCAGGATGGTTGTGACGCCGGACCTGAGCAGAAGGCTCGGATACGCTGAGGATCTACCGTGGGAGCCGGGCTTGCCCGCGATGGCGGTGTGTCAGTCGACGAATTCAGCGACTGAAACCACCGCTATCGCAGGCAAGCCAGCTCCCACCGGGGATTTGCGGCGTTTTACAGATTCAGTTTCGGCATTCCACCAAGCTTTTCAACTGCCCATCTGCACTCTGGTTTGCATCCGACAACCACCGCTCAAACCCGGCCCCAATCGCCGGCCATTCCCCATCCAGGATCGAATACCACGCGGTGTCGCGGTTCTGCCCTTTCACCACCATGTGCTGGCGAAACACCCCTTCAAAACTGAAACCCAGCCGCTCTGCCGCGTATTTGGAGCGGGCATTGCCGTTGTTGCATTTCCACTCCAGGCGGCGATAGCCCTGTTCGAACGAGTGCCTGGCCAGCAAGTAGACCGCCTCGGTGCTTTTCGGCGAGCGCTGCATCGGCGCGCCGAAGGTGACGTGGCCGATTTCGATGCGGCCCTGGGCCGGCACGATGGACATCAGGCTGAGGATGCCCTGCACGTCACCGCTGGCACGGTCGATCACGCTGAAGAAGTAGGGGTCGCTGTGGGCCGCGTGGTTATTGAGCCAGGCATCGAAAACGGCGCGCTCGGGGAAGGGGCCGTAAGGCAAGTAGTCCCACAGTTTCGGATCGGCGCCGGGGCCTTCCAGGGCTTGCCACAGGCCATCGCCATGGCGGGCCGGGTCGAGTTTTTCCAGGCGGATGAAACGCCCTTCGATAACGGTAACGGTGGGGGCTGGAACACCTGTCCAGTCTGCCAATGATGTCGACATGCAGCTCTCCTTAAAGACCTTTGCGAAACTGAATGAAGCCCGGGCGTTCGGCGATGCGTTCGTACAACTGGATGGCGGTGGCGTTGGTTTCATGGGTCAGCCAGTGGACTTTGGCGCAGCCGTCGGCCTTGGACGTGGCGTAGACGAATTCAATGAGTTTGCGGCCCACCCCGGTGCCACGCTGGGCCGGGTCCACCAGCAAGTCTTGCAGGTAGCAGGAGTTTTCGATGCTCCAGTTGGAGCGATGGTAGATGAAGTTGACCATGCCCACGGCCTTGCCGTCCTGCCAGGCCAGTGCCGAGTGGGTCGGCTCGCTGGCGTCGATCAGCCGCTGCCAGGTGTTCTGGCTGACGGCGTCCGGCAGTTCGGTGTTGTAAAAGCGCAGGTAGGCCTGCCACAGGGGCAGCCAGGCGGCGTGGTCGGCGGCGGTGACCTGGCGAATGTCGATCTGGCTCATGTTGGCTCCTTGGGAATAAAGCGGGCGAAGGTCTGGTCGCGTATGTCGGTGCTGGTAGCCAGTCCGTCACGCACGCCGGCGACGTCGGCTGCGCTGCGGTTCTGGCTGAGTTTGCGTTTGCCTTGCAGGCGCTGGATCGGCAGGGCAAAACCGACGATGGCCTTGAGCATGCCTTCGACGTAATCGGCCGGGGCGTCGCTGACTTTCCACGGTTGGTCGCGATTGCCTTCATGGCGGTCGGTCAGGGCGCTGACCAGCCTGAGCAGACGCTCTGCGTCGGTGAACACCTCGGCAGTCCCGTAGGCGTGGACCGCGATGTAGTTCCAGGTGGGCACCACTTTGCCGTGCTCGGCCTTGGCCGGGTAAAACGCCGGGCTGATGTAGGCGTCGGCGCCAGCAAAAATCACCAACGCCTCGCTGCCGTTTTGCAGGTCCTGCCACTGCCGGTTGGCCTTGGCCATGTGCCCATAAAGGGTGCCGTTTGGACCTTCATCCGGGTTGAGCAGCAGTGGCAAGTGGCTGGCTTGCAAGCCTTGTTCGCCAAAGGTGATCAACTGCGCCAGGCGGGTGTGCTGGATCAGTTGCTGGATTTCGGGCAAATCATCGAGGGCAAAGGCGCGTGGTGTGTACATGAAGATTTTCCTTGGCGAATGCCTGCATCCTAGGCAGGCTATTGGTTCGATGTAAGAGCCATCCAGTGCAAATTTCATAGGTCCAATTTTATGCCTTCGATAGAGCCACCGCTGTCGTTCAACCCTGCCGGTATCGAACTGGACCGTCGTCAGGGCCTGACACGCCAGCTCTATCAGGCCTTGCGTCAGCGGGTGCTGGATGGGCGCCTGGTCAGCGGCACCCGGCTGCCCGCCAGTCGCGACCTGGCGGCGGCGTTATCGATTTCCCGCAACAGCGTGGTGCGCGCCTACGACCAACTGTATGCCGAGGGTTTTATCGAAGGGCGGGTCGGGGATGGCACTTACGTTGCGCAGCTGCCGCAAACCCAGGTCCGTTGCAAAAAACTATCCACAAATCTATCCACAGGGTTTTCAACAGGCTTATCCCCAGGGTTATCCACAAAACCTGTAGATTTACCTGTGATTTCATCCAGTCAAGTTATCCACAGCCCGGCGTTGGGGCGAGTGGAAAGCAATCATTTGCCGCTGCCGCCGCCAGGGCCGCCACGGGCTTTTCGGGTGGGCGTGCCGGCGTTCGATCTTTTCCCTTTCGACGTATGGGCCAAGCTGAATGCGGCTTTCTGGCGCAAACCGGACTTGCAGCAACTGTGTTACGGCGACCCGGCGGGGGATGAGCGCTTGCGCGGTTTGATCGCCGCCTATTTGCGCAGCTCCAGGGGTATGCAATGCACAGCTGAGCAAATAGTGATCACCAGCGGCGCGCAGCAGGCAATCAGCCTTTGTGCACAGCTGCTGGTGACGCCTGGCGATGGCGTGGCAGTGGAAAATCCGGGGTACCGCGCGGCCGGTCATGCGTTCGCGATTGCCGGGGCGAAACTTCACGGTGTGGCGGTGGACGCCGAAGGCATTGATTGCGCGGCGCTGAACCGCATCGACCCCTGTCGGCTGGCCTATGTCACACCGTCCCACCAATACCCGCTGGGCGTGGTGATGAGTCTGGCCCGTCGCCTGGAGTTGCTGGCCTGGGCCGAGCGCACGGGCGGCTGGATCGTCGAGGACGACTACGACGGTGAATACCGTTACAGCGGCGCGCCGCTGGCGCCTTTGGCAGCCCTGGACCGCAGCGGTCGGGTGCTCTACGTCGGTACTTTCGGCAAGGTCGCGTTTCCGGCATTGCGCCTGGGTTATCTGGTGCTGCCAGCGGGGCTGGTGCAGGCCTTTGCCCGACGCCGGGCGGTGGATGTGCGTCATTCCGAGGTCAGCACTCAGGCGGTGATGGCCGAGTTCATGGCCGCCGGGCACTTTCAGCGCCATGTGCGGCGTATGCGGCGTGCGGCGCTGAGTCGGCGGGATGCGTTACTGGCCGGCTGGCCCGAGGCAATTCCGGGGGTTGGCCGTTTACCCGCGGTGGCCGCAGGGTTGCATTTGACGGTGCCGGTCGAGGGCCTGGCGCGGCAGCGCGAACTGGTGGAACAGGCCGCCGCCGTCGGGGTGGAAATCAATGGATTGAGCACCTACTGGCTGCCCGACTCCAGCACCCCGGCGGACCAACGCGCCGGCCTGGTGCTGGGGTTCGCGGCCGTGCCCGAGGCGCAGATCAGCCTTGCCTTGAAGTGCCTGGGCCAGGCTTGGCGCTAGCGGTGCCGCTGGTGCCGGGGACGGACACCGGAACCGGGTTCAAAAACAGCAACCTGGCCAGTTGCGGGCCGATCTTGCTGCGGTAGATTTCCCGGCTTGCCTGTTCGGACGTCGCTTCCCGATCTTCGAAGCCCCCGCCCAGGCGGCGCTGCGCCGGGGTTTTGAGGTGGGCGGTGGTGTAGCCCTCGTCATGGGCGTTCAGTGTTTCGTAGTGAAAATGGGCGTACCACAACGGTCGTTTGGTTTTCTGGTCGAGGATTTCATATTCCTGCATATAGCCCTTTTTGGGGCCGAGCTTTTGGCGTTTACCCACGGGCTGGATGCTGATCTCGCCCTCACCGGACAGCAGTTCGAGGTGAGCTGCCGTGGGAGGCCTGGCCTTGAGCATCTCGTTATTGATGCGCCGCGCTTCGCGGTAGAGCTTTTTGACCGCCTCATCAAGCCGTTGGGTCACCGCCAGGGAGGCGGTGTTGTCGGTCTCGTTGCTGGCATTGGCGGCACTTTCGACCACCTGGCTTGCGTGTTCCAGCTTCAGTGCCTGGCGCTGGAATTTCTCCATGATCTCCACCGGCAGCCGCTGTGTGTCGCCGGCAAGCACTTGGGTGCGCTGGATAAAACCCTCCACGTCGTCGAGCAGGGCTCTGCCCCGTTTGAGGCTGGTGGCCACGCTGACGGTGGGTGGGCGGCTGACGTGCGGCGTGGCGGGCTGGCGTTTTACCCAGACCCCTGGGGTTTTTTCGTGATAGGTCGCAATGACCTTGCCCGTCAGCGGCGCCTTGACGTCATACAGGCCCGGTTCATTTTCCCGCGGCTCGCCGACCACGATGCCCTTGAAGCGGGTCTTGATGATCTTTCTCCTGGGCGGTTGCGGTGCGGTCGAGGGGCCGGGCCTGGCGTCCAGTACGCGTTTTTCCCGCAGGGCGGCGTTCAACTGCGTGGCGGCCCGTTGTGCGAATTTGTCGACCCGTTGGCGTGTGTCCTCGACGGCCTCTTTCAGCACGCCCTCGGGGTGCTCGTTTGGCAGGTCCAGCAGGTCTTGATTGATCACGGCAAACTGGTCAACCAGGTTGTCCAGGGCCTCGATTTGTTGAGTGAGGTCGGATTCAGGCAGGGCGAGGAGGAGGCTGCGGGTGCTTTGGATGGCGACGTCGGCGGAATCCATGATGTCGTTGATGCTGCTGCGGGCATCGGCCATGGAGGCCGAGCGGTTTTCCTGCACGCACAAATAGCGGGACAGGGAGACTCGAAACGCGTGCATGTCGTCCAGTTCAAAAGGCGGCAGCCTGCTACGGGTTCGCAACTCCAGTTGCGCGCCCTCGGCGCCCAGCCCTTTGAGTTCTTTGAAACGTGAGTGAATGTATTCGACGAGGGTGATCATGCTTTGGGTTTGATCGGCTAGACGCCGGTGGTCGGTGATGGCTTTGGCATCACCCGTCAAATGGTGTTCGACGGCATCCAGGGCGGCTTCGAATGGCGTCAGTTGTTCGTTGATGGCCGCCTGAGCCATGAGCATTTGCTGTTCCACGTACCTGAGCATGCGCCGGGTGTAGTCCGGCACGGTGTCGAGAATATTGAGTGACTTCAGTTGGGCAATCGGTACGTCGTACTCATTGCGGCGTTTTTCCAGGGCCTCGATATAGGTCGCCAGTTGCGCTTGCGCGGTTTCGGGCGGCGCTGCCCGGCTGGCGGCCTGGGCGGTTTCCAGCGCGGCGTATTTCTGTTGTTTTGTGTCGTCGAAGGCGTCGAGTTGCACGCGCAAGTCGTTGATGGTGGCAGGTTTGCGGCGCTGACCTTTTTTCAGGCGGTTCTTGAACCCCGCGCCACGCAGGCGCAAGCGTGTGTCGATGAACCAGTGGCCTGCCCGATTGTTGACGAGTAACGGGCCGAGGCGGGTGGGGTTTTGGGGATCGATAATCATCGCCATGTCATTTTCATTCACCACCACCTGGAACCAGCGCTGGCCCACGGGGGCATACCAGTGATCACCCAGCGGGTAGAGGTGCTGGTGCGAGCCGGGCTCGGTCTGTTGCGCGCCAAGGTTTTCGGGTTGAGTCACGCCGAAGCTGTCCAGGGTTTTCTTCAGGCTCAACGGTTTGCGGGTCAACGCGCCGAGGGTATGCAGGGATGATTCATGGTCGGCGGGCAACTGAGTGGTGTCGACTGTCGGCAGTTGCGTGATGAGCGGTTTTTTCGGCACCGGGAGGATGTCCTCCAGGCCAGAGAGGGCGGTTTTTTCACTGCGCCCGGCGGGGATGTTGCGGATGGCCAGGTGCAGTGCCAGGGCCATGCCCAGGTTGAGAAAGATATCGGTCAAGGCTGACCACTTGGCCTCGCTGTCGCCGGCTTCGCTGGCATCGACCACTTGCTGCACGTCATCGATCAGTTGCCCGATCCAGGCGGCTGCGCCCACGGTCTTGCCCAAAAACGGCAGGGCTGCATTGAAAATCAGCCAGCCGGCATGCTTGAAACTTTCCCAGCGCGCTTCCGCGTTGGACACCGATTGCTGGTCGGCCAGCTCCACCAGAGCGTTGGCGTTGGACTTGAACAGCGAGGCCAGGTCGTTGTCATGCAACACCTCGCTACCGAGAATCACCTGGCCGCTCATGGTCAATGCGGTCAACGGCTCGATGAGCATTTTGGACAGCACCCAGGGCGAGGTCAGCGAGCCGGGAAAGACAAACTGCGAGTACTCAAAACGCACACTGTCGGGCAGCCAGGCCAGCACTGACTGGCGTACGGGCGTGGTCTGTTTGACGGCATAGATCAGGTTGTTGGGCGAGGCAAACTGCAGCAGCGGTTTATCGAACAGCGGTCGGTACAACAGGCAGGGGCCGCTGTTGGGGTCCAGGGGGCCAATCACAAACATGTTGCCGACCGGGTCGGCGGTCTGGCTCAGGCGGCGTGTCGGGATAAACGCCAGGGGCCGGATGACAATGGGTTGGCCGCCCACGCGCCGTTGGTTGGGATCGACTTCCATTGCCGCGCAGATGTAACGGTAACCTTGCTCGTCGACCCCGTATTGACCGCGCATCTTGTATTGCAAGGCCAACAGAGGCAGCTGCAGGCGCAGTTGGTCGATGTAGAGGGTCTGCCGGTTCTGGGATTGGGTGGTGTCTGCGAGCAGCGTGTCTTTGATCAGTTTGGGGTACTGCTCGCCGATATTCACCTCGGTGATCAGGTCTTGCAGGTAGCTTGCGTCCAGCCAGTCCGGCAGGCTGCGACCGTTCTGATGGTGTATGCGTTTGTTGCCCAGGGGCAGGGCGATCAGGTTTTCCAGGGCCAGCTCACTCAAGGTGAAGGTGGCCGTGCTGGTCAGGCCCGGCGCGGTAAACAGCCCCCACACTTGCTGGCTGGTGACGGTGATGCGCACTTGGGCCAGCTTGAGTGCCAGTTGCTGTTCCAACTGGGTGGTGGCCCCCAGTCCCAGTGTCTGCTTCTGCTCCACCGTGAGTTTTTTGGCCATGGCTTTGGCCAGGCTTTGCAGGGCGTAATCGCCAATCGACGGAATTTCATCCAGGTAGGTTTGATTGCTGTTGCGGTTGTTCAGGGCGGCGAGGTCGAGCATGTACCGGCTGTAGCTGGACAGGTCGGCGGGGGCGGCATCCTTGAGCCAGTCGGGCAGGGCGGCGCCGATCCTTTCGAGTTTTTCCTGGTCGGCATCCGACAGTTGGCTGAATTCCGCTCGTTCGTGTTTCACCGAGCCGTTGGCGACCTGCAGCGGCTCGCCGAGCTCGCCCAGGGCGTCGATTTGCAGGCTGATCAGCACGCAGGCCTGGTACTCGAAGAAATTCCCCTCAGGTTCAAACAGCCGCCATTGCAGCGACTCGTCCTTCAGGTTGGTGGTGCTGCGGGCCAGCGATTGCCCCAGGGCTTGGAGGCTGTCGAATTGCTCATAGCCGGTGGCAAGCGAGTACGTGAGGATCATCGTGTGATCTTCGTGGGTGCCGATCAGCACGGCAAGGGAGGCCAGGTTGACGTGTTGGCTGTGGGTGCCGGTGTCGACATCGATGTCCATCAGGTAAGCGCGGGTGCGGTATTTGTCGTGGGGCAGGCGCACGGAGTAATCAGGAAACAGGAACACGTTTTTCGCCATGGCCAGCTCGTCTTCGTCCCAACCCACCGCGGCCTTGATGTCCCAGACCTCCTGCAGGCTGCTGGCCAAGGCCTGCCAGCGGGCGCCACGGGAGCCGTTGGTGGCGTTCCAGAAGTCCAGTTGTTGTTCCTGGTACGCGGTGAACAGCAGCGGGGCAAATTCGTTGATCAACTGGGCGATGGCATCTACGCGCACCGGCAAGTGAACGTCCGGGCCGTAATTGCGGCGGTAGGTGAGGTAATGCTCCCCGTCGATATACACCACCGGCGTGCCGGACAGGGCATGCCTGGCCAGTGCTCCGCTGAGGGACTCCGCATGGGGCGCGCCGGGGACGAGTTCAGTGTTGTTGGCGATCAGCCAGTTGGGCGAAACCACAATGGCCTGGTCCGGGTCGATGTCTTGCCGGGGGTACAGCTCTTTCAACGCCGGGCGCAAGGTATTGGCGGCCACCTCGCGAATGGAGGGGCCGGTGGTCAGTTGGGTGAGCAGTATGTTGGTGTTGACGGAGGGCGGAAGGGCCTGGGCCATGGAGCGATTCCTTGCTGACAAAAAGGCGGTGGGAGTGCCTGAAAGTAGCGAGGTGTGCAGGGCTCGGGTGGTACTTAACTGTGGGCGAGGGCGCTGTTCCCTCGCCACACGGTGAGTCAGGTCCCGGATTTGATCTTGGTCCAGGCCCGGGTTCTGGCCCGCTCTGCATCACGACCCAGGGGTTTCAAGGTGTAGAGCGTGGCCATGGCTGCTTCGGTGGGGTACAGGTTGGGGTTGTTGCGGATCGCCGGGTCCACCAGATTGGTGGCGTCCTTGTTGGGGTTGGGGTAGCCGACAAAGTCGCTGATCGGTGCGATCACGGCTGGTTGCAGCAGGTAGTTGATAAAGGTGTAGGCGTCTTCCGGGTCTCTTGCGCCCTTGGGAATCGCGAGCATGTCGAACCAGATCGGCGCACCTTCCTTGGGCAGGCGCATGTCCACTGTCACGCCGTTCTTCGCTTCTTTGGCACGGTTGGCGGCCTGGGAGAAACTGCCGGAATAACCGACAGCCACGCAGATGTCGCCGTTGGCAATGTCAGCCATGTATTTGGATGAGTGGAAGTAGGTAATGTACGGACGGATCTTCATCAGCAATGCTTCGGCCTTCACATAGTCCGCCGGGTTGCTGCTGTTGGGGTCCAGGCCCAGGTGCTGCAAGGCCAGCGGCAATATCTCCGAAGGCGAATCCAGCAACGCCACGCCGCACTGCTTGAGCTTGCTGATGTTCTCTTCCTTGAAGATCAGGTCCCAGCTGTCCACGGGGGCGTTTGCCCCGAGCGCGGCCTTGACCTTGTCCGGGTTGAAGCCGATCAGGATGGTGCCGTACATGTAAGGCACGGCGAATTTGTTGCCGGGGTCGTTGGCTTCGATCAGCTTCATCAGCTTTGGATCGAGGTGGTTCCAGTTCGCCAGTTTGCTGCGGTCCAACGGCTGGAACACCGAGGCTTCGATCTGCTTGGCCAGGAACACGTTGGACGGCACCACCACGTCGTAGCCGGAGTTGCCGGTGAGCAACTTGGCTTCCAGGGCCTCGTTGGTGTCGAAGATGTCGTAGACCAGTTTGACCTTGGGGTTCTGGGCCTTGAAGTCATCCAGGGCCTTGGGGGTGATGTAGTCGAACCAGTTGTAGACCCGCAGGGTGGTTTCTTCGGCGTGTGCCACACCGCTGAAAGCGGCGGCGCACAGAACCAGATGCTTGAGCATGTTCATGATGCTAACCCCTCGAAACCTTCAAGAACGTTGACGGCGTTGATGCCGATTTCTTCGACGGCGTAGCCGCCTTCCATGACAAACAGCGTGGGTTTGCCCAGTTGCGCGATACGCGCGCCCATGGCCAGGTAGTCCGGGCTGTCGAGTTTGAATTGCGAGATCGGGTCGTCCTTGAACGTGTCGACGCCCAGGGACACCACCACGATGTCGGCACCGTAGCGCCGGATCTCCGCGCAGGCCTGTTCCAGCGCCGCGCTCCAGGTATCCCAGCCCGAGCCTGCCGGCAGCGGATAGTTGAAGTTGAACCCCTCGCCAGCGCCTTCGCCCAGCTCATCGGCGTAACCGAGGAAGAACGGAAACTCCGCTTCCGGGTGGCCGTGGATCGAGGTAAACAGCACATCGCTGCGCTCATAGAAAATCGATTGGGTGCCATTGCCGTGGTGGTAATCCACGTCAAGAATCGCGACCTTTTTGTGGCCCTGATCGAGAAAGGCCTGGGCGGCGATGGCGGCGTTGTTGAGGTAGCAATAGCCGCCCATCAAGTCGCCGGCGGCGTGATGACCGGGCGGGCGACACAGGGCGAAGGCACTGTGTGCGCCTTGCTGGATCGCTTGTTGGGCGGTCAGTGCCACCTGGGCTGCGCTGTAGGCTGCTTGCCAGGTGCCGGCGGTAATCGGCGCCCCGCCGTCGAAGCTGTAATAGCCGAGCTGGCCGTGCAGGCTGGTGGGGATCACCTTGCGCAAGGTGCGGGCGGGCCAGGTGTAGGGCAGCAAGTCGCCGTCCTGGTTGAATGCCGTCCAGCGTTGCCAGGCGCCTTTGAAGAAGTCCAGGTAGGCGGTGCTGTGGATGCGTTGCAGCGGGGCCAGGCCAAAATCCTCGGGCGCGTGCACCGGGCCCAGCTCGCGGTCCCGGACCCGCTGCAGTACGTGGTCGGCGCGGGACGGCATTTCAAAGCAGGGCATCAGTTGCCCGTCCATCAATTCGCAGCGGCCGTGGTGCAGGTGGTGATCGTCCGAGTAGATCGTCAGCATATTGTTGTTCTCCGCAGGCGGTATCGGTGCATCCAGTCTTGCGGCGGGCTGGGTTTAAGAGAACGGCAGGAGCGGCCAAAAGGGGATAAATACGGCCAAAGTGTGTGTCCGAAATTCGCCCCTCAATGGGGCGTCACGCGCGAAACTGGCTCGGCGCCACGCCGCTCCAGCGCACGAAGGCATGCCTGAAGCTGGCGGTCTCGCTGAAACCCAGCGCTTCGGCAATCCGGTAGATCGGCAGTTCATCCTCCCCCAGCAACTGCTTGGCCCGCTCGAAGCGTAGCTCGTCGAGCAATTCCTGGTAGCTGCAACCCTGCTCGTGCAAATGCCGGCGCAAGGTGCGCGCCGAGCAGTTCAACTGTTGGGCCAACCCTTCAAGGCCCGGCGCCGCCTGCAACTGGCCGGCGAGCAACTGGCGAATTCGCCCCAGCCAGGCCTGGCGGCCGGTGAACTCCAGGTTCTGCTTGCGGCAGCGCTCGGCCATGGCCTGGTGGGTGATGGCGTCGGCCAGGGGTAACGGCTGGTCGAGCCAACGCCTGTCGAAGGCAAAGGCGTTGGCGGTGGCTTGAAACTGCAACGGGCAGGCGAATCGCTCGCGGTAGTGCGCTTGATAATCCGGCGCGTCGTATTCAAAGCGTGCGCCGAGCAGCGGTAGCGGGTGGCCCAACAGGTCGTCGCAGATGACTTTCAACGAGACCAGGCAGAACTCGACGTTGAAGGTTTCCAGCGCCGGGTTTTCCCGATAATCACCGGCGCTGAACCAGATGCGCTCGCCGTCTTCCACCAGGCTCAGATCGAAAAGCGTTCCCAACAGCGCCGGATACCGCAGTGCCAAGCGCAAAGCGTCACCGAAGGTGGCACTGGTGAGCAGGGCATATCCGAGCATGCCGTAGGACGAAACGTGCATGCGCCGACCCAGTTCCAGGCCGATATCCCGTTGCAGCGCCACGGCATTGGCGCACACACGCATCTCCTGGTTGGTGGTGATGCGGGTGTCGGCGCGGCTCAAGTCTGCCGGGCAGATGCCGCTTCCGGCGAGCAGGGTTTCAGCGGGCAGGCCCAGGTGCTTGAACGCGTTGAGTACCAGCGAGACGGCATTGAGGGTGGTGAGGTGGGAGTGCAGCATGTGCGGTTCCAGGCAAGGGTTGCCTGGAACCGAGCAAGTTGTGTGCCGTCACTGCGCCCCGAAGAACACCCGCCTGGCTTGTTCCAGGCTGATTTCACTGCGGTAGAAGTCGATCTTCTGTTGATCGCTCAGGCTTGGGATGTGGTTGGCGTCCGCGCCTTGGCGCACTTCTTCCGGGGTTTTAAGGCGTGCCGAGACAAATGACTTGGCCATGGTCCACGCTGCTGAATAGTGAAAGTGTGCGTACCAGAGGAGCATGTGGGTACTGCGTTCGCTGATGGTGTACACGTCCAGATAGTCGGTCGGCCCATTGCGCTGGCGGTTGACGGTTTTTTTGATGCTGATCTCATTTTTACTTTTGAGCCACTCAATGCCCTCGGCGGTGGGTGGCCGTTGCTTGATGGTGCGCAGCCGGTAGCTGCTGGCCTCCTCATACAGCTTCTTCACCGCAGTGCTGAGCTGTTTGCCTACGGTGGCGGCCGAGCGTGTCTCGCTTTCGGTGGCATTGCTCTGGGTAAGGGCGTGCTCGATGGCGTCGTCGGCCCGCTCCAGCGACATGGCATGTTGGTGCAGCATGTATTCGATGCCGGACGCGGTGCGGGTAGCCTCGCTGATCTGGGTACTGGCGCGTTGATTGAATGCCGGCAACCCGTCAAGCAATGCCTGGCCGGCGTCGATACTGGCCGGCAGGTCGAGCGCTGGAGCCGGCGTTGCGGAGGGCTTGATTTGCTGGACCCATTGCCCGGGCTGTTTCTCATGAAAGGTCGCCATCACTTGCTGGGTCAGCGGTGAGCGAATGTCCACAAGGTCGGTCTCCAGCCCCGCCGACGTCAGACGCGGCTCGCCGATGAGCACGCCGTTGTAGCGTGTGTTGATGAACTTCTTCCTGGGCCTGGGGGGCGTGGGGGGCGGGGTCGGGCGGCTTCTGAGGGTTTCTCGGTCAGTGTGCAGCATGCCCAGCTCGATCAATGCCCGTCGAGCATAGATGCCGATCTGCTCACGCAAGCGCGCAATCGGCTGGTCCTGGGCCTGGTCGGGGAAGTCTTCCGGGAAGTCCTGCAAGCGTTCGTCGAGCGTCTTGAACTGCTCGATCAGGCTGTTGAGGGTTTCGATGCGTTCGTCGAGCCGTGCTTCGCTGCGTTCCCCCAGAGTATCGCGCAGGCCCTGCACGGCGATTTCGGCGGTATCGACAATGCGGTCGATGGCCACCCAGGCGTCTGGCGCGCTGGCCGTGCTTTTCTCGGACAAACACAAATTGCGCGCCAGGCTGACTTGCAGGGCGTTGAGGTCCTCGAGGGTGTACGCGGGCATCAGGCGTTTGGTGTTCTGGATCAGTTGCAACCCTTCCTTTGCCAGCCCCTGGAGACGGCTGAAACGTGACTGCACGTAATCCAGGCGCGCGATCATGTCGCGGTTCATCTCGCTCATCTGCCAGGCGTCGGCGATATGCCGCTGCTGCGGGGATTCGGCTTGGGTTTCGATCTGGTTGAGGACGGTCCTGAGCTTGGGCGTAAAGGTGGTAAGGGCTTCGGTAATGCCAGCCTGTGTGAGGTCCAGTTGCACCTTCAGGTAGCCCAGGGCTTGTTGCTGATAGTTCGTCACCGGCGCAAAGACATTCAGGGTGTTCAGTTGCGTCAGTGCGGTTTCGTAGTCCTGGCGCTGGTTTTCCAGAGTGGCCAGGTACAGCCGGCGATGGGTGGCTTGCGCGGAGGTGGACGGCGCGTCGGCCATGGCGTTCTGGACCTGTTGCAGATGGGTTTGAGCGGCGGTTTTTTCGCGCTCGAACTTCTCCAGCTTGGCACGCACCTCAAGGGCTTTCAGGCTCGCCACGTCCTTGGCCTTTTTGGTCTTGAGCTTGGGACCGCCACCACGCAGGCGCAGGCGCGTATCGATAAACCATTCGCCCTTGGCATTGTTGATCAGGGGTGGGCCGTTATGGCCTGGCTGTTTCGGGTCGATGATGACGACGGTATCGCCTTCATCCACCGTGACCTCAAACCAGCGCGGCCCCACCGGGGCATACCATTTTGGCCCCAGCGGGTAGAGATGCGTGTAGGCACCGGTGGCGGTGTTCTGGCTGCCCAGGCCTTGAGGCTTGCTGACTTTGATGCTGTCCAGCCGCTTCGCCAGGCTGCTTGCGGTGAGTGTTATGGCACCGCCGGTGTACAGGGATTGTGGATGATCGTGCGGCAGTTCGGGGCCGCTGATGTCCTTGAGTTGTTTCACATCCAGCGCGACGGGGGCGGCAGATACCGGCTTCTCGGCAGAGCTTGCGGGCAAACGGCGCCTGGCGGGCTGGGTGCGACGCACAGCGTGCAAGGTGATCGCCATGCCCAGGTTCATCAGCAGTTCAACGAGGGCCGCCCAGCGCTCCTGGTCTTTAGGGCGCTGCTGGGCGTCGACGACCTGTTGCAGTTGGTCCATGACTTGCCAGACCCACGCGGCGGCGCCCGCGGTACTGCCCAGAAATGGCAGCGCGGCATTCAGCGCCAGCCAACCGGCGTGCTTGAAGGTGGCCCAGCGGTTTTCTGCATTCGACACCGATTGGCGGTCGGCCAACTCCACCAGCGCATTGGCGTTGGCCTTGAACAGGTTGGCGAGCAGGTCGCCGTTGAGCGGCGTGCCGCCGAGGCTCATGGGGCCGCTCATGATGAGCAGTTTGGCCGGGTCCACCAGAAAACGCACAACCGCCCACGGCGACGGCAATTGCCCCGGGAAGGTGTAGTTGGCGTAGTCAGTGCGCACGGCCTCTGGCAGCCAGGCGAGCACTGCGTCCCGCAGGTTGAGGTCCTGGGTTATCGCGTAAAGCAGGTTGGTGGGTGACGGATATTGGATCAGCGGCGGTTCGAACAGCGGGCGATACAACAGGCACGGGCCAGTGCTTGGGTCCTGGGGGCCGATGACATACATATTCGCCACCTCATCGACGGCGCCGCCGTCCCGGCGCAAGGGCAAAAAGGCCAGGGGCCGCAAGACGATGGGTTGGCCGTCTACCTGGCGGTCGGCGTCCAGTGGCTCCATCAGTGCCGCTACATACCGATAGCCGCGCTCGTCGATGCCGGACTGCCCGAGAATCTTGTACTGCAGGGCCAGCAATGGCAGTTGGATGCGCAGGTGCTGGCTGTACAGGGCTTGCCGGCGTGCCGATTCCTGGGGGTCGTCCAGCAGTTTTTGCTTGATCAGCAGGGGGTATTGGCGGCCGATATCGACCTGGCTTACGAGGCTTTCCACATAGTCCGTGGTCAACCACTCGGGCACGCTGCGCGCGTTGTGCAGCACCAGGCTCTTGTTGCCCAAGGGCAGGGCGATCAGGTTTTGCAGCGCCAGGTCGACCAGGCTGAAGGTGGTCGTCTCGATCTTTCCGGGTACCGTGAACAGCCCCCAGACCACCTGGCTTTGCACGCGAATCTCAAGGTCGCCGAGGGTGAGCGCTGCGGCGTCGGCATGTTGCGCAATCATCTGCGTGCGCAGCGCATCGAGGGTGTACTCGCGCAGCGGCGCGATACCTTCCTGATAGGACGCGCCGGCGTTAGTGCTGTGCAGCGCCGCCAGCTCCTTGAGGTGTCTGGAGTACAACGCCATGTCGCTGCTGGACGCGCTCTTCAGCCACTCGGGCAGCGCGTCCTGATACCACTGGATGTCCGGTCCATTGGAGGGAGTCAGGGTCTCGACTGCGGGCGGGGAACTTAGCGTCACGCCGTTGGCATCACCCTGGCGCATGGCGGAAAAATCAATCGCGCCGATGGCCTCGATCTGGATTGCAATCAGCGCGCAGGCCTGCTGGTCGAAGAAGTTGCCGTCGGGTTCGAACAGTCGCCATTGCAGGGGCGCGTCGGACCCCGAGGCGATCACATACCGGGGCAAGGCCTTGCCCAGCTCCGCCAGGGAGTCGAATCGTTCATAGCCGTGCAGCAGCGAGTACGTGAGAATAATCGTGCGGGTTTCATGGGTGCCGGCCAGTACTGCGATTGGCAGCACCTTGAGGCTGCTGGTATCTGCCTCCACACCTTGCCCAATATCGATCAGGCAGGCTTTGCAGGCGAACGGATCGCCCGTCCGGTTCAGGCGGTCGGGGTTGTTGAACAGCTGGCGCGCCATGTCGAGGTCGGTGCCTTTCCAGTTGGGGGCCGTGGTCACATCCCACATGTTGCGCAGGCAGGTGGACAGCATCTGCCACTGCGGCGCCATGCCGTTGCGGGTGTTCCAGAAGGCGAGCTGCTGCTCCTGATAAGCGCTGAGCATCACCGGCGCCAGCAGGTTGATCAGGTTACCGACCTCGCTGATGCGCACGGGCAAATGCACGGCCGGTACGGTAATGGGCTGTTGGGTGAGGAAGTGTTCACTCTCAATGAACATGCTTGGTACAGCAAGCACGGCCTGTATGGCGAGCACGTCGGTCAGCGCCTGGTAGTGCGCGGTGGCAGGCAGGATCTGATCGTCCACGATGTGCCAGGCGGGCGTGCAGACCAGGGTGATATCGGGGTCGATAGCCAGCGTCGGATATAAGTCCCGCAGCGATTGACGCAGCAGCGTTGCGGCGATTTCGCGGAAGGAGGGGCCGAGGCGCAGCTGGGTCAGCAAGGCGTCGGCGGCGTTGGAGCGGGTGGGTGAGGTCATGGGCGTGCCTGTCATGCGCATAGGGAAACCCGAGGCAAGACCTCGGGGTTTCCATGCTAAGCAGCGGCGCGCCAGGCAGGCGGTGAATATGTAGCGGGCTTTAGCTCAACTCACCGCACAGGTCGAGTTCGATCAGCCGGCGAACTTCGGCATTCTCCAGGCTCGCGCCGAGCAGCGCATTGAGCTTGCCGAACACCGCTTCCCGGGTCATCCCGCCGCCGGACAACACGCCCACGCTGCGCAAGCGGCTGCCGGCTTCATACACATCCAGCTCCACGCCGCCTTCATGGCATTGGGTGATTGCCACCACGACCACGCCGTTGTCTTGCGCCCGCTTGAGGCTGGCGAGGAATTCGGGGTTGTCGCTCGGCCCGGTGCCGCTGCCGAAGCATTCGAGCACCAGCGCCTGGATGCCGCTGTCGATCAGCGCGTCCAACTGCGCGGCGGCAATGCCGGGCACCAAGGGCAGCACGCCGACATTGGCCAGCGCCTTGGCCTGGCGGTAATGCAGCGCTGCCGGAAGCATTTCTGCCTGGTCCACGCCGCCGTTACGCTGCAACGCGGCAAACGGATGGCGACCAAAACTGCGGATTTTTGCGCAGCGGGTTGGGGCCATCAGCACGCCGTGGAAATACAACTGCACGCCCGGTACCAGGCCTTCGCCCAAGGCCACCAGCGCGCCGCTGACGTTTTCCCAGGCATCGCTGTCGGGCACGCCGGCCGGCAGCATCGAACCAGTAAACACTACCGGTACAGGCAGGCCCAGCAGTTGGAAACTCATGGCCGCCGCACTGTAGGCCAGGGTGTCGGTGCCGTGCAGGATCAGCACGGCGTCGCAGCCGGCATCCACCGCTTCGACCACGGCCACACGCAAATGCTGCCAATAGGCGGGCGTCATGTTGGCGCTGTCGATCAGTGGGGACATTTCCTGGAAGCGCCAGGCCGGCACGTCCAGTTGGGCGAGGGCTTCGCTCATGCGGGCTTCAAAACCCGAAGCCGGCGCCAGGCCGTTTGCACTGGCCTGCATGCCGATGGTGCCACCGGTGTAGAGCACCATGATGTTGTTAGCTGGGGACATCGAAAAATCTCCTGAACGAAAAACGCCGCCGGGCCCAGAGCATGCCCAAGGCCGGGCGGCGTGTCATCTATCTAGGCTTACTACGCTTAGCGTTGCGCTTGAGCGTTCAGTTCAGCGGTTGCCTGTGCGGCAGGTTCCGGCTTCACCGGATTGGCCGGCCAAGCCTTGCGGTCCAGGTCCAGGTCCGGGAACTGGCTGGAATCAAACACTGGAGTCCTGATGCCCGCCGCACGCTGGTTGTCGTAGTCGTTCAGGATGCGCATGGCGATCTTGAACAGGAACGCCAGGGCGAACAAGTTGACGAACGCGAGCATGGTCATGGTGATGTCGGCGAAGGCGAACACGGTGCCGAGGTTCTCGATGGAGCCCCAGAAAATCAGCACCAGCACCAGTGCGCGGTAGCCCATCAACACCTTGCGGTTGTCGCCCACGATGAAGCGCAGGTTGCTCTCGCCGAGGTAGTAGTTGTACATGATCGAGGTGAACACGAATAACGCCAGGGCCACCGAGATGAACATCCGGCCCCAGTCGCCGACGACTGCCGCCAGCGAGTTCTGGGTTAGGGCAATGCCGTCGCCTTCAAAACCTGGGGTGTAGAAGCCCGAGAGCAGGATCAGCAGCGCAGTGCAGGTGCAGATCACGAAGGTGTCGAGGAACACGCTGAACGCTTGCACCACGCCCTGGGCGATTGGGTGCTCTACCGACGCCACGGCCGCCACGTTCGGCGCACTGCCCAAACCGGCTTCGTTGGCGAACACGCCGCGCTTCACGCCCATGATGATTGCGCTGCCCACCAGGCCACCGAAGGCTTGGTCCAGACCGAAGGCGCTCTTGACGATGGTCGCGAGCATGGCTGGCACGTGGTCGAATTGCAGCACGATCACGTACAGGGTCACGGCGATGTAGACCAGAGTCTTGACCGGTACCAGCAGGTCGGCGATCGAGGCGATACGCTTGATCCCGCCGATGAATACCAGGCCCAGCAATACCGCCAAAGCCAGGCCGGTGTAGGTGGTGTCCAGGCCGAACGCATTGTTCAGCGAGTGAGTCACTGCGTGGGCTTGCAGGCCGTTGAAGGCGAAGCCAAAGGTCACCAGCAGCAGGAACGCCATCACCATGCCCAGCCAGCGTTTTTGCAGGCCGTGCTGGATGTAATAGGCCGGGCCGCCACGGTAGGTGCCTTCAGC
>Ga0247816_10000382_pt1 | contig 25542 bp, 23 predicted proteins | sample UWRJL209509C1_FD_179930 | JGI IMG/M metagenome (GOLD analysis project Ga0247816, IMG submission 179930) | Plant litter microbial communities from Arlington Agricultural Research Station in Wisconsin, United States - UWRJ-L209-509C-1 | ecosystem: Environmental > Terrestrial > Plant litter >...
ACGTTGATCGCCAGCAAAAAAACCGCTTCCGAAAAATAATTGCCGCCGCGCTGAAAAAAATCCCAGAGGTGTACGTCTTTGTAGCTCCTTGTATTGCGAATGACTCGCAATACCAAAAAACAAGGCGATGAACCATGGGTAACCGATCACCTGCCGCACTGGCGATTCTGTGCGTAGCAATCAACACTGCGATTTTCCAGCCAAGCGTGGCTGTGGCAGCAGAGCCGACGCCCGCGCCCAGTGATCAGGCTATCCGGTTTTTCGACATTGCGGCCCAACCCCTGACCACCGCGCTGAGCGCTTTCGCTCGCCAGGCCAACCTGCAACTGGGCCTGGAAGCCGGGCTGGTGGATGGCCTGCAAGCCCAGGCGCTGCGCGGCAACTTCACCCAGGAGCAAGCCCTGCAACGGCTGCTCGGGGATGCATCGGTCAGTTGGAAAATTGACGGCCAACGCAGCCTGATCCTCAGCCGTCGCGGCCAGGCCAATGCGGTTCAGGACGACGATCTGGATGACTCGCAATTGCTCGGCCCCGTCACCATCAAGGGCGGCCAGACCAGCCGTTTGACCGGCGACGCAGCGCAGGTCTACACCCAGGTCGGTTCCAGCGTGTTTATCTCCGGCGAAACCATCAACCGTTTCCGTGGTTCGTCCCCGGCCGACATCCTCAAGGGCGTGCCCGGCGTGCAGACCGGTGACAGCCGCAACGGCGGCGCACTCGACGTGAACATCCGTGGCGTCCAGGGCCAGAGCCGGGTGCCGGTCACCATCGACGGCAGCCAGCAGGCCATCGACGCCTACCGGGGTTACGGCGGCATGCAGCAGCGCAGCTACATCGACCCGGACCTGATCAGCTCCATCACCGTCGACAAGGGCCCAAGCCTGGGCGCCGATGCGGCAGGCGCCATCGGCGGCATGGTCAAGATGAAAACCCTGCAACCCAAGGACATCCTCAAGGACGGCGAAACCGTTGGCGTGCGCCTCAAGGGCGACATCTCCAGCAACAGCGTCGAGCGCCCAAAGGAATACAACTCGGTGCCCCGCAGTGGCAGCAACAGCCTGTTCGACCCGCAGGCGCATTCAGGCAGCGTGGCGTTCGCCAGCACCAGCGATACCGTGGACTTTGTCGCCGCCTACACCCAGCGCGAAAACGGCAACTATTACGCCGGCAAAAAGGGCTACAAGAAATACCAGGTGTTTCAGCAAGTCCGCAGGTGGGACCCGAGCACCCGCAAATACATCTACGTCACCCAGGAAGCCAACGGCCCGGCCAAAGTGTTCAAGGCAGGCAACGAAGTGCTCAACACATCCACCGATACCGAATCGGTGCTGCTCAAGACCATCATCAAGCCGGCGCCGGACCAGGCCCTGGAGTTGGCCTACCGCTACACCGATGGCGAATACGGTGAAGTGATGCCCTCGCGGATCATCCGCAACACCAGCGGCACCGTGCCCCAGTGGCAACCGGGCACCATGCGCATCAACGCCTACACCGCGCGCTACACCTACAAACCCGAAGACAATCCACTGGTGGATTTGAGCGCCAATGCCTGGACCACCAAGGCCCAAAGCGAAGCATTCAACGGCTTGAGCACCGTCACCCCACTGTTCGGCTACGAAGGCGAACCGGATCAGTTGAGTGAGGACGGCTACCAGGATGCGCTGCGCAACCGCACCAAGGACAAACGTTGGGGCGTGGACCTGAGCAACACCTCGCGCTTCGACACCCAGGTCGGCAAGTTCGCCTGGGCTTACGGCGGCTCCTATCAGCGAGAAAAACTCAGCCCCGATGACAATTCGCCGGTGCTGCAATCGGACCTGGAACAAAACCGCTTTATCCGCAGCGGCGAGCGCCAGGAAGGCAGCCTCGTCAGTTCCCTGGAATGGGCGCCGATCCAGCGCCTGACGTTTACCGTGGGCGGGCGCTACAGCGAGTTCCACAGCAAGGACCACAACCGCCAGGCCAGCCCTGCCACCTTCGGCACCCGCCCGGTCCGCTGGACCTGGCTGTACAAGAACGGCAAACGCATGGACTACGTGTACTGGCGCCCCGACCAGCAAGGCAACTTCACCCGGGATTCGCTCAACGCCACGCCGTTTGGCAAGGGCACCGTCGGCAACACCGGTTACGACGACTTCGAAGCCGATGACACGGAGATGCAGAAGTACGCCACCAGCTACAGCTACGCCAAGCCCATCGAGCGCCGCGACCATGCGTTCACGCCGTCATTCGGGGTGAAGTTCGACCTTACCGACGCCAGCTTCCTGTACCTCAACTACAGCGAAGGCGTGCGCATGCCGAGCCTGTTTGAATCCACCCTCGGTTTATTCACCGCTGCGGTGCCGGGTGGCAGCCTCAAACCCGAGCACAGCAAGAACTGGGAGTTCGGCGCCAGCACCTTGAAGAACGACCTGCTGATTGAGGGCGACACCGCCGCTGCCAAGCTTGCGTACTTCAACAACAAGATCGAAAACTACATCACCCGCGACTACCAGGACATCTCTGCGGGCAACCTGCAGAACGTCGACAGCTTCACGGTCAAGGGCATCGAATTGCAGACCAGCTATGACATGGGCCGCGTATTCGCCGACGTCTCCGCCACCTATTACCTGAACGCCAAAACCTGCGCGCCGGACCTGGCGCAGAAGCTGCGCGATGACGGCACACCCACGCCCGATTGCGTCGACGGCGGCTTCCCCGGCTCCTACACCAACACCCAGAACCCGCCCAAGTACTCCATCAACACCACCTTGGGCAGCCGCTGGTTTGACAACAGCCTGGTGCTCGGCGGGCGCATGGTCTACAACAGCGCGCCCACCGCCAAACTCGACAAACCGTGGAACGACGGCATCACCACCAACCAGATCTACTACCAGAAGTCGGCGATTTTCGACCTGTTCGCCAGCTACGAAATTGTCAAAGGCACCCAATTGGACTTCTCGGTACAAAACCTGACCAACGTGTATTACCTGGACCCACTGGCGCAAAGCTTTATGCCCGCGCCGGGACGCACCTTGCGTACAGGGCTGACGGTAAAGTTCTGACATGACCCACGACTACCTGAACCCGCCTCGCAAGGCGTTATGGAGCGTTGCAACGCTGATCACCCTGGGCATCTACGCGGCTATCACCGCGTGGCTGCTCTACTCGCCTGCCGTGTCGGTCGCGCAGGCTGCGCCGGCCGCCATCATGATCGAACTGGCCGCCACACCCGTAGCGCAGGCCGTGGAGGAAGACCTGCAAGTGGCGCCGGACAAGGTGGTGCAGAAACAGCTGAATACACCGTCGGAAACGCCGCCAAAGGAGGTGGTCAAAAAGGTAACCCCGGCGAAGAAACCAAGCCCCGCCAAACAGGCTACTTCTCCACTCAAGGACACCGCCCAGGGCACCTACTCATCGGCGCCGGAACACGCTCAGGAATTTGCACAAGCGCCGAACAAACCACAGGAACAACCGGCGCAGCCCACCCCAACGGCCACCACCGCGCCGCCCAAACTCGATGCGCAAACCGCCAACACCACGGCGGCCACCGAATCGTCCCGTGGCAACGCGGACCCGGCTTTGAAGGTGCAATGGGAGGCCAAATTGCTGGCGCACCTGGAACGCTTCAAACGCTACCCGCAAAACGCTCGTGACCGTGGCGACCGGGGTGTGGCTTACCTGCGATTTGAGATCGACAGCAACGGCAAGGTGCTCAGCGCGAACGTCGTTCGCTCGGCAGGTTTTGTGGATTTGGACGCGGCCACGCTGGACATGATCAGCCGCGCCTCCCCCGTACCGCGCCCGCCGGAGGGCAGCAAGATGCGGTTTACGGTGCCGGTGGTGTTTGCGAAGTAGGCGTCATGTGACGCAACAGTTTTGACAGCAGTGGTGCGCAGCAGCGGTCTAGGGTCTGTAGGGACAGGCAACCAGCAGCTCATCTGCTGATTAAAATACCCCTTGCAAACCTTATAAAAGACTTATTAATCTCTGATGAATTCAATCCTTTGGACTCGTAAAGCGGTGAAGCAGTTATTACGCTTGCATTCACAACATCAAAGGCAAGTTCGCGATGCGGTCTCTACTCTCGAACACATGCCAGATGTCAACAATGTCAAAGCGTTGGTTAACTACAGCAAGGGTTATCGATTGCGCGCAGGCAACTATCGAGTACTTTTCGACTGGGACGGGAAAATCCATGTGATCAGCATTCAAGAGGTCAAGAAACGTGACGAACGCACCTACTGACATACAAATCATTAACGACTTAGAGGGAAAGCCCGCCTTCGTGGTGATTCCTTATCAGCAATACCTGGCTCAGCAAAACCATCAGGACCTGGTTCCACATTCAGTAGTCAGCCGTATCGTAGAGGGCGCCACGCCAATACGTGCCTGGCGTGAGCACCTCAACCTGACACAGGAGGAAGTAGCCAAACGCCTGGGCATTTCCCAACCAGCGTTCGCTCAGCAGGAGGCAGTCAATAAGCCTCGCCGAGCAACACGGCAGAAGATTGCAAAGGCGTTCGGCATCAATCCAGATCAGTTAGAGCTATAGAACTCACTCAGGAAAATCCGCCCCCTCGGTCACGTCAGCCCACGCTTCAAAATCCGTACTCAACGCCTTTACTTTGGTTCGCGCAAAGGTCAATGCGGCCTTGCCCAGCAGTAGGCGCAAGGGCGGCTGTTCAGCCTCGACTGCCTTGACGATGGCAATCGCCGCACGCACCGGGTCACCCGGTTGCTTGCCGCTGTAACTGCGCACAGCCGCAGCGCGTGCCACGGCAGTTTGCTGGTAGTCCGCAATCGCGTGAGCAGCCTCGTTGGCCGAGCGCCCGGCCCAGTCGGTGCGGAACGGACCCGGCTCCACCAACAACACCCTGATCCCCAGCGGCGCGACTTCCAGCGACAGCGCCTCGGAGAGCGCCTCAACTGCAAATTTGCTCGCGTTGTAGAAGCTCAGCGAAGGGAATGCAGCAATGCCGCCCACCGAGGAAATATTCACCACGCTGCCCGAACGCCGCGCGCGCATGCCCGGCAAGGCAGCGCGGGTCATGGCGCTCAAGCCCCAGACGTTGATTTCGAACATGTTGCGCACATCGGCCAAATCGCTTTCTTCGAAAGAACCGAAGTAGCCGACGCCGGCGTTGTTGACCAGTACATCGATATGCCCGAAGCGCTCTTCGGCTGCTTTGACAGCGGCCTCGACCTGGGCTTGGTCGGTGACGTCCAGCGCCAGGACCAGGGCGATGTCTTCGTGACCAGCGACGATGTCTTGCACTTGCTGCGGGTTACGCGCGGTGACTACGGTCGGGTAGCCGAGGCTCAGGGTGTGCAGCGCCAATTGGCGGCCGAAGCCGGTGGAACAGCCAGTGATAAACCAGACGGGTTTTGCGGTGGAAGTCGTCATGAAGGGTCAATCCTCGTGTGTGTAGGAAAAGTATGCGCGCCGCTGTTCTTGCTAAAAAGATGCATAATCCACAAGGCCCTTTCGGAATTACCACACAATGGACGCTCCCGATTTCCAGCAATTGCGCCTGTTCCTGCAGGTTGCGCGCTCGAAAAGCTTCACCCAGGCGGCCGACGCCAGCAGCCTGTCGGTGTCTACCGTCAGCCATCGGGTGCGCGCTCTGGAGCAGCAGTTGGGCGTGCAGTTGCTTAACCGCACGACCCGCAGCGTCAGCGTGACCGAGGCCGGCGAACAACTGATTCAGAAGATCACGCCACTGCTGGAAGAGCTGCAAACCAGCCTGCACAGCGTCGCGGCCGCTACGGTTGACGCCGCAGGCACCTTGCGCCTGAACATCCCATCCACCGCCAGCAGGATGGTGCTGCAACCGCTACTCCAGCGTTTTTTGCGCAAATACCCGGGGATCAACCTGGAAGTGGCCGTGGACAACAGCCTGGTGGACATCGTGGCCCAGGGCTTTGATGCAGGCATCCGCTACGACCACGTGCTGGCTGAAGACATGGTGGTGATACCGGTGGCGACGCAACTGCGGTTCGTGATTGTCGCCACGCCGCAGTACCTGGCGGGGCGTAAGCTGCCCACCCATCCCCACGATTTGCTGGAGCATGAGTGCGTTAACTACCGCAGCGCGCAGACCGGTTCGCTGCACCGTTGGGACTTTGAAAAGGCCGGCAAGCAGATGCGGGTTACGGTAAAAGGCCGGCTGGCGACCAACGACATTGAACTGATGGTCAGGGCTGCACTGGATGGCTTCGGCTTTGCCTACGTCGCGCGGTCCAGCGTCGAGCAATACCTGCAACGCGGTGAGCTGGTAGAGGTACTGAATGACTGGATCGCCCACAGCGCGCTGTACCTGTATTACTTCAACCGCACGAATACGCCGAAGAAATTGCGGGTGTTTATCGAATTCCTGAAGGACGAGTTCGGGACGTGATACCCGGCCTTTCCCGTGGTTAACCCAAAAAGCGAACTTAAGCATGCTCTACCGCCTAGCCGCCGACAGCCTCGTGATGTTTCACCTGTCGTTCATTCTGTTCGTACTGTTCGGCGGCTTGCTCGCGCTCAAATGGCGCCCGGTGATCTGGCTGCACCTGCCTGCCGCCGCGTGGGGCGTAGCAGTTGAAGTGTTCCACCTGCCCTGCCCGCTTACGCGCTGGGAAAACCTGTTTCGCCAACTGGCGGGGCAGGACGGTTATGGCGGCGGGTTTATCGAGCATTACATCCTGGCCATGATTTACCCGGCCGGTTTGACCCCGCAGATACAACTGGGTTTGGGCGCCTTCGTGTTGTTGATCAACGTCGCGGTGTATGTGCGGCTGATCAGGCGATCGTAGGCGCCCGATTGCAGCGTTACGTACAGGATTGAGACAGCTTCGCTGGTGAAGAATCAAGCCTTCCGATCCCCGTAGACGCCCGCCATGTCCGAATCCTTCGAAGTCCCCAGCCCTCACGAAAAACACGTCGAACACACCACCGAACATGCCCACGGGCGCGGCGACAATTTCGCCAGCCGTATCGCCGTGATGACCGCGATCATGGCGACCGTCGGCGCGATGCTCAGCTACCAGGCCGGCTCCACCGAAAGCGAAGCGGCGATGGACAAAAACAACGCTGCGATCTTCAAGACTGAAGCGGCCAACCAATGGAATTACTACCAGGCCAAATCCAGTCGGCAGAACCTGGCAGAACTGGCGACCCATATTCCAGGCGTGGATGCCGCGCACTACAACGACGAAATCCAGCGCTACAAAAGTCAGAAGGAAGACGTGCGCAAGGAGGCTGAAAAACTTGAAGCGACCTCCAGGGAATGGAACGAAAAATCAGAGTTGGTGCTGCACCAACATCACCGCTGGGCACAGGCGATGACCGCGATTCAGATCGCGATTTCGTTGGCGGCGATTACGCTGTTGACGAGGAAGGAATGGCTCAAGCGAATGGCGTATACCGCAGGCGGAGTAAGCGTGGTGCTGGGTGGGATGGCCTGGCTGCATATTTAAGGTTAAAAATGCCATCGCTGTATAATAAAATGCATAACGACCGCTTTATCAAGGAACCGAAATGGAACGCTCTACCGAATTTCCCGTGCTGTTGTTCTCCTACGGCACGCTGCAGGACAAGGCCGTGCAACTGGCCAACTTCGGACGGGAATTAGTGGGCCAGCAGGATGCAATGTTGGGGTATTCGAAAAGTTGGGTAGAAATTACCGACCCTGAGGTGTTGGCGGCCAGTGGCAAGACGCACCATCCGATCGTTGCTCCGAGCGAGCGCAATGGGGACAGCGTTGAGGGGATGGTGTTTCAGATCACCGAGAAGGAACTGGCGGCGGCGGATGCTTATGAGGTGTCGGACTATAAGCGGGTTTCGGTGGAATTGGTTTCGGGGTTGACTGCCTGGGTTTATGTGCAGGCTTTTTTATATCCCAGAAACTACAAAACCCCTGATTTCTCTCGAAACCAGGGGTTCTGTTTACATCGAATTTGGCGGTGAAGGAGAGAATCGAAAGCGCCCGCGCCCGCACCCTCAATCGCTCAGCCGAGGTCCCGGAATACAAGGGCTCCAGCGGTGCCAGTTGCGCGAAAGTGTTCCCATGCCATTCCCACGAGCATCAGCTTGCACCTCAGTACGCGTGCGCATCACACGTACAGGGGTCTGAAATTCGAAATCTAGAGGGGGGGCAAAAAAAAGAGTAACATAAGTAATCTTGACCGTTTTTTACGTCCAAGCCGTTGAAAATAAAGGGCTTTGCATTCCTGCCAAAAGGTAATTTTTAAGTAATATCGAAGTAATCTGATTACTCTTTATAAATGTAATTCGCTTCTTTATGAAAACCCTTTAAAAACAATAATTTGGCAAATAATTACCTTTTCAATTACTTCTCTATTACTCCTTTTTGTAATAACGAACGCCACGGTATACGTGGGCTCCAGCCCATTGCCCAAACGTGGTTACTGAAATTACTCTTTTTGAAATACCCCCCCTCTACCTACACAGCAACGCCTCCAGGCCTTTCGAATAAATACCCCCTCGGTGCAGGTTCCGCAGGCTTTCAACCTCCCCACAACGCCAAGCAAGCGCCCAGCCTGAGCCGCCAGGAGTGGTCCGCAGGGGCGCAGAAAAAACGACCCATTTTAGCCCGCAGGCGAGGTGGGGGGACGACGGCGCGCGCAAGAGCCTGACTCAGTGCTTCACCTGTCACTCCGCGAACGGAAGATGACGTCCAAATGAGTCATGACCCAGTGAACATTTGAAAAAAGTGGGATTTTCAAACACAACGCAATAGAAGGGATTCTCGCTAATGCTGGCGCTTTGATGGCTTCTCGACATATAATAATTAACTTATCAACCTACAATTCAAGGAAGAACAATGCTAGGAATATTTTTAGCTATCTCACTCATTCTTAGCCTAATCTTCTTATTCTTGCTTTATCGTACCTATTCACGACCGAAGGAAAATACTAGAGAGCAATATGCATTTAGATGCCTAACAACAGTCACAACTTTAGCAACGTTATGCATTGCTTCTATTACTTCAAAGACCAGCTTGCCAGACCAGCTACTATCAGCCGCATTAAAAATTTCAGGAAATTCAGTCCCAGACACACCACCAGCACCAATTAGCGAGCACATATTGCTCGTCTTAGTATTTATAGCAACAGCTGTTTTCATATCAAAATCGCATGCCAGCTGGGAAGGGAAAATTTCTACGGACGAAGAAGAAAAACGTCGAATGAAACACGCAACGGGAATGCTTTCTCAAGGTTTTGAGGAGGTGATTAGAATTGCAAAACACCGACCACAACGTAAAATATACGTTGATGACAAGCGTCTCGATTCAGTTGCAACACCTAGTGAACCGAACCTAGTTTGGCACGACCACGCCCGTGAACTTTTTGAATTATGGATGCCTGTATGCAACTTCACTCGTAACGAGGTAGTCGCTTGGAACCAACGCGAAAGATGTTGGCACGGTCGAAACAAGGCAAAAAATGTAGACACATTTTTATACTGTGAAGAAAGTATTTTCGGCCAGAGCCACCTTGATGCTTTTACAAAATACGCTTCGGGAATCTCCAGCGAAAAAGCGGAACTTTATGCAATAGTTAAGAAATATCCAGCCAACTTAGTTCTCACCAACGGATACGGCTCGAAAAATGGAATCACAATACTTTCAGAAAACTATCTATACGAAAAACTAGTTGATTTCTCAGACTACTTTAACGACATCACCCGCAGAGTTGAGAGCAATACATTCCCCAACAGCGACAGAGTAATAAAAGACATCTATACTCCATCGAGCATATCTTCCGACCCGACAGGAGTTGAGACTCTATCACCTGACTTTGGGGAATATCTTTCATCATGGTCTAGAAAACCTGCCGGCAAGCAAATCGCAATAATGGGGGAATATGGACAGGGCAAAAGCACCGGTGCTCTTATGTATGTGTATGAGTCATACATTTCAAATTTTTCAAATTCGAATGGCCGTATACCTATCCTGATGGAGTTACGCGGAAAGAGCCCTGCAAATCTAGAACCTCAAGAACTTCTAGGAGCGTGGGCCCAGCAATATCAGTTACAAGCCAGCGCATTAATGAAGCTTTTAATTGCTGGCAAGCTAATAATCATATTTGAAGGATTTGACGAGATGGCGAACATCTCGAATGCAGAAGCTCGCATCGCGCACTTCCGATCTCTTTGGATGTTTGCTTTTCCAAAAAGTAAAATAATCTTCACCGGCCGTCGAAATTTGTTTTTTGAAGACAAAGAGTTACATATAGTCTTTAAAGGCACCGATGATAGCGTCTCAGGGCACCTTTGTGAGGTAGTGCATTTATGCCCATTCGATCAGCTCAAAATAAAACAAAGTTTACGCTGGATGGACACATGTAGCGCCGAGGAGATAATCGCTGCTGCCTCAACGAATGTCCAAATTCTGGATATAGTTTCAAGACCTTCCTTACTTTACATTGTAGCCTCTCTTTGGAGCGACATGCGCCAACTATTTAATCAGGGCGGTATTTCATCTGCACAAGTAATAGACAAATTCGTCATGCACAGTTACGCAAGACAAGAGATGAAAGAGCGCACGTTAGGCTTTATGAAACTTACAAAAACAGAGAGAAGATATTTCCACGAAGGAATTGCAGTCTACATGGCCTCAACCGGCTCAACCAATCAGATCACAGCATCAGACTTAGCAGCGGCTATTCAACGACTTTATAAATCTCACCCTGAAAACTCTCACATTTCTGACACAGTGCTTTCTGAAACTGATCGCCCACCCTTGCGGTCAAGATTACCAGAGAGTGAAGAAACAATTGAAATGATACTTACAGATGTAAGAACACATGGAATCCTAGTAAATGACCTTGGAAAAAGGGAAGCATTTAGATTCGCACATAAGTCTTTCTATGAAATGCTTGCAGCCAAAGCCCAAGCTTATAACTTGTTAGAAGTAGAGCCAGTATTCTATCGCGCCATCAAGCATGCCATGGACGGAAAAATTGAAGCTGTAGCAGCAGACAGACCGGAAATACTTGCATTTTTCTCGGAGTTTTTTATCGCCCATATACGGCGTTTCAACGAAAAAACTGAAATTCCTATGGTAGCTTTTGACAGGCTTGTCGGCACAACTAAGCCATGGCCACTTGCTCGAAGATTTAAGCTAATTGCTGCCTCAATGCTACATAGCAGAAAATTCAAGGTCATCATAACAATTATTATTACTGTTATGATGGCAACCACCGTAGTGCTTGGCAGCGATGTTGGACGCTCTTGGCTTGGCCTTAAACCAACACCGATAAAACCACAAATAGAATTCTCACTAACTAATTGGGCTTTTTTGTCAGGATTACTATTTTTCGCCACTTATACTATATGCGCCATGTATTCAACATCTGCATCCACGCGCTTTTTAAAGAAAGCCAGACTTTGGGTTGCCGTCATCATATCAGTCGACAACTCAACTCGATCTACAGAAGGTTTTTCAGCTTTGATTCGCATTCTTGGAAAGACAGCCGCTCGGGATATCACCATAAAAACATGTAAATATTATTCTATCACTCCTCCGAACACACTTAACTTGGACATACCATCGCCCAAACAAGTATGACCTCCAGTCTTTCTCAGTTACGACATTTTAGTTAAATTCAAGCCGGTGCAATGCTACCGGCTCGATATTACAAGGTTAGTCTCCAACTTATATTTTCAGAGATAAGTCATAACATGTAAACCTAATCACCTCCTCCCCAAGCCAGTCATTCACCTGCGCCATACGCGCCTGAATCGGCTCCAGTTCATTGGCTGCATAGATCTGCGCTGCCTCCCTGATAGAACCAAACCCACCCGCGTTCTGCGGCGCAATGCCCATCAACTGCGGCGGAATGCGCAAGCTGGCCAGCACGTCGTCGCGGGTCTGGTTTTTGATCGAGTTGAATTCATCCTTAGCCGTCACTTCACTAACCGGGATGATCTGTAACCCGTCTTTTTTGCCGTTCGGCGAGTACACGAACCGGTTGCGAAAGTTGCCTGGCCCCTTGGAATCCTTGAGCGCCTTGCGCAGTGAATCGACGTCCGCCTCGTTCTGCGCGGCGTCGGTCATGTAGAGGATGAAGCCGGCATGGCTGCCGTTCTCGTAATACTTGCGGAGAAACAGCGTGGCCGATTCATTCAGCAACGCCGACTGCAAGGCGCTGATCCACTCGGGCAGGCCATACACCTCCTGGTGCAGATCCGTTTCCCGCAGATGAAAAACGGTGCCCGGTTCAAATTCATGTTCCTCCTTCCAGACCTGGACCATGAACTTCCGGCCATCCTTACCCGAGCGCATGTACTTCGCCAGCGGCGGTACCAGCTCGCGCACCAGGCCTAGCATCGAGCGCCGTCCTTCCAGATAGCCGTTACCCAGGCACAGGAAGTCCAGGGCGAACTGTTCGAACGCTGCCCGCGACAGCAGCCGGTGTGGAATGAAGGTTTTGCTTAGCAAATTGCGCTTGAACATCAGACCCGAATGAAGGTGCACGCTGGAACCCACCGACCGTGCCAGACCGTCCAGCGACAGCGGTGGCTCGTACCAGCGCCCGTTAAACCAGCACTCCAGATAATCGAACACCTCCCGGCCACTCAACACTGGGGACGGGTCGCCAAAACTGAACGCCTCCATCTTGCTATCACTGCGCGGAATAAACTCCTGCGCTGTAACCGTGGAAGCCTGGGCCACTTGCTTAGTATTTCTTCGGCGGTTCGACATCAAAAATCTCCATCCGCCCGGTATTGGCAGTGGTCTGCCCCTCCAGCGGTTCGTTGTGCAATGCGTGAAAGAGCGCCCACGCCAGATCGGCGTGGCCGATGTTGTCGTTGCGGCCGGCGGTGTAGGTGAATTGGCGACCGCCTGCGGTGATGGTCTTGCGGATCGCCATCAACGACTGGGCCATGTCGGTCCAGCCGGCGTCGAACTCCAGCCGGCCCCGGTGGATCACGTCGTAGGCCTTCAGCACCAGGCGGGTCTTGACCTCAGGCGAATAGCTGAAGGTGGTGACATTGGGGAAGAATTGGCGCACCAGCTGCGCCACGCCGCTGCCCAGACCGGTGACGTCAATGCCGATGTACGTCACCCAGTAGCGGTCGCAGACGGCTTTGATCACGCTCGCCTGCACCGCGAAGTCCATGCCTCGGAATTGGTGACGCTCCAGTACCCGGAACTTGCCACCAGGCACCAGCGGCGTCGCGACTACCACCAGGCCCGAGCAATCGCCGGTTTCCGCCGGGTCATACCCCACCCACACCTGGCGGTCGCCGAACGGCCGCATCGCAAACGGCTTGTAGTCCTCGGCCCACTCGACCCAGCTGTCGACCATGCAGGGCTGCAACACCGTCAGCGGAAAAATGCTCGCACCGTCGTCGACGAATTCGCACATGAGCAGGTTGGCGAACGCTTCCGGGCTGTACTCCCTACGCAGTTCTTCAATGTCGAACAGGTCGCAACCGCCCTGCTCCGCGTCAAGGATCGTGACGATCTGTCGCCACAACCGGTCTTCGCAGAACCTACCCTGCTGGAGCGCCCCGTGAGATACGTCGACTTTGGTGTGTTGCGCCGCCGGCTTGCCCTTGTTGAAGCGCTCGCCCGTCCAGAAGGTGTAGGCCTCATGGGCCATGGTCGACGGCGTTGAGAAGTAGGTTTTACGCCACTTCTTGTGCATCGCCATACCCGAAGCAACCTTGTTCAGCGCCTCAAACTTGAATGTCCAGAAGAATTCGTCGAAGTAGAAATTGCCTTGGTAGCCCTGGGCCGTGCGTGCGTTGGTACCAAGGAAAAACAGTTCGGCACCGTTCGGCAGCACGATGGGATCACCAGTCAGCTCGACACCGATGGCCGAGAACAGCTTCGGGCATTACCTCGACCTTTGGCTGACCATCAAGAGCAACAGCGTGGCGGCCACCTCCTTCCGTGGCTACAAGAACAAGGCCGAGGTCCATGTGCGGCCGCGCTGGGGTGACATTCAGATCGACCAAATTGACCACCTGGACCTGCAGGAGTGGATTCAGGGGCCGCTGTCGAAGCGACTGAAGAACAAGACCATCCGAGACATCATCAGCAATGTGCGCCAGGTGTTCCGGCTATACCGCACCCGGAAGAAAGTCGCGCAAGACCCGACCGAGGGACTTTTCGTCCGCCTTCCCGATCCTGAAGCACCGGACCCGTTCACCAGGGCAGAGATCAAGCAGATCCTCGAAACACACACCAGCCGCACTCAGGAGCTGCTGATGGTGCAGTTCATGATTTGGGCTGGCCCGCGGGTGTCTGAGACCATTGCACCGGCCTGGGAGGATGTCGACCTGAAACAGGGGACGGTAACTTTCCGCCGGTCCAAGGTGCGGGGGGGCCTATCGCGTGACGAAAACCCGGCGCTCTACGCGCAAGGTGCGTCTGCTGGAGCCTGCGTGGGATGCCCTGCGCAAGCTGGACGCCATCAACCAGCTCAAGACCGTGGATACGGTGGATGTCGTCGAGCGGGACAACAAGACGGTCCGCAAGCACAAGCTGCACTTCGTATTCCTGAACACCAAGAGCGGCTTGTCGCACGTCAGCGACTTTGTCGTGAGGGACAGGTTCTTCAACGCGCACTTGAAAGCGGCCGGCGTTCGTTATCGCGGACCTGGCCAGTGTCGGCACACCTACGCTAGCCATCTGCTTACCACCGGCGTGGCTTCGGTTGACTGGATTGCGGAGCAGATGGGTCACACCAGCGCGAATATGATCCGGCAGCACTATGGTACTTGGATTAATGATGACGGCCCGGACGTCATAGCGATGCTGCAATCAGCCTTACAGCTATGACTGCAAGGGCTAACACTGATCAAGTTAGAAGCATGGATTTCGAAGCGACTCTGTTCTTCAAAGACAAGTACGCCCCGCAACGTATTAAAGTGCGGGGCGTTCATTAAGCGAACAGTGTGTTTTACATGAACATTTATGCTTCGGCAGCAACTGTCTCTTCGCGCTCCGCTCTCCCAATAAGATCGCGTAAAGTGATGGCCACGTCCCGCGCCATCAGGTCATAACGTTGCCCAGCGAAGAAAGCCTTCTGCTCGGCACGCTCAATGGCCTCTCTATCAATCTCAGAAGACAGCCTCAGTCTCGCAACGTCCTGACCCGCGTCCCACCATTCGTTGAAAGCCGCATGTGTCGCATCACTCTTGGTTTTGAGTAGGTGTGTACTGATAGACGCCATCGCGCAGAATCCCTTCTATAGAGTTATTAATAATCGTTCGTTAAACCCGCTGGTCGTACAGTCCAGTACCGGCCTTAGCTTTCGGCTTGCCTAACACGTATTTTATGTGGCTTTGCGCATTCGGTACGGTCCCTTGTACGACCGCCAGCAACTTCCAGCCATCTGCCAACATCTTGTTGACATCTTCAGTACCCCAAGCCTCAGCAACTTCACCCACGTCATCAAAAATCATCTCAACATCTCCCTCTGTGATGGCCAATTGTAATCACATCACTACAGGGGAAAAAAGAGAGTTTTTATAACCAAATGTGGCGAAAAAAAATACCAATTCATGGTTTATGTGTGATAGGCGGTTATGTAAAACACACCGCGAACAGACCCAAGCATTGCTAGATAACAATGGGGGGACACGCAGTCGTTCCCATGGATGTTCCCATAAAGGCCTTTTTCGCCGCCCTGAAAATACAAAACCCCTGAAAACTTTAACGTTTTCAGGGGTTTAGTCGTTTCGAATTTGGCGGTGAAGGAGAGATTCGAACTCTCGATACAATTTCTTGTATACACACTTTCCAGGCGTGCTCCTTAAGCCACTCGGACACTTCACCGTATCTCGTCAAACTGATTCAGTCTGTCGAGGCGCGCTAATGTAGTCGAAAGTCTTTCTGATGGCAAAGGGTTTTTTCAGAATTTTCATGCGCTTAGACGGTTATCCCGTTACAGGCACTTGAGTCGACCGACCGACCATGGCGATTCTGCCATTCTCAGGCACACAGAGCGCTTGTCTATAGTGGCTGCTGCGCCCCGCCGAGGGCCGCGCGCGGGCGGGCATGCGGGAAAAGTCTGACTGGGCAGTCAGTCACAGCGCTTTACCGGGGCCGGCGTGGTGGGTAACGTCTGCCGTCTGTTCTTCTATTACAAGCATTACAAGGAATCGCGTCATGAGTGAGTTGATTGCTTACCACCTCGAAGACGGTATCGCGACCCTGACCTTGAGCAACGGCAAGGTCAATGCCATTTCGCCAGCAGTGGTCAGTGCGTTCAATGAAGCACTGGACCAGGCTGAGAAAGATCGGGCTGTGGTGATTATCACGGGCCAACCGGGCATTTTGTCGGGTGGTTACGATTTGAAGGTGATGACCGCCGGCCCGAAAGAAGCGGTGAGCCTGGTGACGTCGGGGTCGACCCTGGCCCGTCGCCTGCTGTCGCACCCGTTCCCGGTGATTGTTGCTTGCCCTGGCCACGCTGTGGCCAAGGGTGCGTTCCTGTTGCTGTCGGCGGACTATCGGATTGGTGTCGACGGCCCGTTCAGCATTGGCCTGAATGAAGTGATGATCGGCATGACCATGCACCACGCCGGGATCGAGCTGGCGCGTGATCGCCTGCGCAAGTCGGCGTTTCACCGTTCGGTGATCAATGCCGAAATGTTTAACCCACAGGATGCAGTGGGCGCCGGGTTCCTCGACAAGCTGGTAGCGCCCGAGGAGTTGCAGGCTGCCGCGTTGGAAGCGGCGCGCCAGTTGAAGAAGATCAATATGAACGCTCACAAGCACACCAAGCTGAAGGTGCGTAAGGCGCTGCTGGAGGCGCTGGATGATGCAATTATTCAGGACCAAGGCCATATGGGTTAAGTAGACCCACGCCCGCGGAAACGAAGCCCGACCATGAGTCGGGCTTTTTCTTACAAATAAATCCGAATCGCCCTAAGCCGCTCTAAACAGTATCTGCCGCCGGATATTGAAACATGTGCTTAAACATCGCCTATCTCCTACCTCTATAGGGGCAATTGCCGAATACAGTGCACGTCCGTACACTGCGCGACCTTCTATTCCGTGGGCCGTGCCGATGCTTTTTTTGTTACGCATGTTGTTGATGGGCCTGCATTTTGTTGTCGCGGGTGTGCTGGGCATCCTGCTGGGGATCTGCCGGCCATTCAATCCGGACAACAGCCGCCTTTGCGCGCGCCTGTATGCAGTACCTGCGATGTGGATTTTGCGCCTGCGGATCAAGGCTCAGGTCGACTCATTGCGTAACAAGCCCAGCAGTTGCGTGATCATCGCCAACCATCAGTCCAACTATGACTTGTTTGTATTCGGCACGGTGGTGCCCTACCGCACGGTGTGTATCGGTAAAAAGAGCCTGAAGTGGGTACCGCTGTTCGGTCAGTTGTTCTGGCTCGCGGGCAATGTGTTGATTGACCGGGGCAATGCGCACAAGGCGCGCCGCTCGATGCTCACCACCACGCACACCTTGCAGCATAAAGACACATCGATCTGGGTGTTTGCGGAGGGTACACGCAACTTCGGTGAAACCTTGCTGCCGTTCAAGAAAGGTGCGTTCCAAATGGCGATTGCTGCGGGCGTGCCGATCGTGCAGGTATGCGTCAGCACTTATGTGAAGCACATGAAGCTCAATCGCTGGGACAGTGGCGATATCTTGATTCGTTCGTTGCCGCCGATTCCTACGACCGGGCTGACGCTGGATGACATGCCAAGGTTGATGGAGACCTGCCGCAAGCAGATGCGCGAGTGTATTGAGGCGATGGACCGCGAGCTGGAAATCGTCCCCGGTAGGAGCGAGCTTGCTCGCGAAGGGCGTTAACGATTACGCGACCATTTTGGATTAACGTAGTGCTCTGAAGTTTTTCGCGAGCAAGCTCGCTCCTACAGGGAGGCAGTTCAGGCTAAGCTGGCCTGCAACTGTCCTCCAATGAAGAAGCGATCAGCACTATGGGTAGAGTTGTTGCGGCCGCCGTCTATAGCGCCGGAAAGAAAGTCACCGATATCACCCTCGACGAAGGCGCAGCGTGGGCCGCCAAGCCTGACCACTTTGTGTGGATCGGCCTGGAAGAGCCCAGCGCCCTGGAACTGGCCAACCTTCAACGCCAGTTCAACCTGCACGAACTGGCCATCGAGGATGCGCTGGAAAAACACAGCCGCCCCAAGCTGGAAACCTTCGGCGATGCGCTGTTTATCGTGACCTACTCGCCGGTTCGCGATAACGGCAAGCTGGAGTTTATCGAGACCCATATCTTCGCCGGCAACGGCTACATCATCACCGCCCGCAACGGCCACTCGGCGTCCTACGGCTATGTACGCCAGCGCTGTGAGGCGCGGCCGCTGTTGCTGGAGCACGGGGAAGATTTCGTACTGTATGCCCTGCTGGATTTCGTCACAGAAAACTACCAGCCGGTGAGCGAGGCGATTCATGCCGAGATTGATGAGCTGGAACGCAACGTACTGTGTGATTCGCTGAACGAGCGGGATATCCAGAACCTGCATGGTCTGCGCCGTGATGTGCTGCGGCTGCGACGCTATGTGGCGCCGATGGTGGAGATCAGCGAGGAGTTGCAGAAGCTGAGCTTCCCGTTTATCGACAAGAACATGCGCCCGTACTTTCGCGATGTGCAAATTCACGTCACGCGGCAAATGGAAGACCTGGCGACCCTGCGCGACATTGCCAGCCAAACCATTGAGATTGGCGTGTTGCTGGAAGCCTCGCGCCAGAGCGTGGTGCAACGCAAGTTCGCGGCCTGGGCGGCGATCCTCGCATTCCCGACGGCGGTGGCCGGGATCTACGGAATGAACTTCCAGAACATGCCGGAGCTGCAATGGCACTACGGCTATTTTGCGGTACTGGGGTTTATCGCAGTGGGGTGCACGGGCTTGTGGGCCAGCTTCAAGCGGTCGGGGTGGCTGTAACGCGCCGAGCTCAATCTGTTGAAGATCAACATGTGGGAGCTGGCTTGCCTGCTCCCAGATTAATCTGCGTTGTGTTGAAGACTGAGCTTCGTGGCCTAAACAGTTTCGGGCTTGTGCGCCACAAACCGCATCATCCATTCCGCCACGGTGACGCCGTGGTGGTCACGCTTCAGGCTCGCGACGCCATCGGTGTAGACCTTCTCCCCCAACGTTGTCTGAAGAATCTCCAGCAACTCGCGGGAATAGTCGTGGATAAACTCCGGGTGGCCCTGGAAGCACAGCACTTGATCTTCAATGTGGTACGCCGCAAACGGGCAGAAGTCGCTGGAAGCGATCACCGTGGCGTTTTCCGGCAGGCTGGTCACTTGGTCCTGGTGGCTGATCAATAGCGTCAGCTCTTCCACCACCGGGCTCATCCACGGCGCCTTGGCGTTGAGTGTGTAGTCATGGATGCCCATGCCCCAGCCCTTGCTCGCCCGCTCGGTCTTGCCGCCCAACAGCAGCGCAAGCAATTGGTGGCCGAAACAAATGCCGATCAGCTTGTCGCCACGTGCGTAGCGGTCCAACAAGTAGGTCTTGAGGGTTTGAATCCACGGGTCGGTGCCAAAGGAATCGGCCTTGCTGCCGGTTACCAGGTACGCGTCGAACACTTCAGCATCGGCCGGGTATTCGCCCTGCACCACGTTGTAGACGATGAACTCGGCAGCAATCGGCTGTTTGGAAAACAGGCGCTTGAACATCTGCCCGTAACCTTGGTACTGATCGATCAGTCCAGGGCGCAGGATATCGGTTTCCAGGATGCAGACGCGTAGCGACATAAAAAATACCTGACACGGCGATGGGAATAATGAACACCCCAAGAGCCTGCCCTGAAATACCCCCACAAGGCAAGCCCGCCCTACATTTTGATCACCGAAACACTTCCCCCTGTGCGGCTTTCTCCAGTAACAGCGCCGGCGGCGCGAACCGCTCACCGTATTGCTCGGCCAGGTAACGCGCACGGGCGATGAAGTCGTTCAGGCCGTACTGATTGATAAATTGCAACGCCCCGCCGCTCCAGGCCGCAAAGCCAATGCCGAAGATCGAGCCGACGTTGGCATCGGCGGTGGACATCAACACGCCCTCCTCCACACAACGCACAGTTTCGATGGCCTGTATAAACAGCAGCCTATCGCGCACGTCCTGCTGCGAGATCTGTTGGTCAGGTCTTTCAAAACGGCTTTTCAGCTCCGGCCACAGGTATTTCTGCCCGCCCTGCGGGTACTCGTAGAAACCACCACCCGCCGCCTTGCCGGAACGCTGGTATTCATTGAGCAGCAAATCAATCACTGCAAACGCCGGGTGTTGTGGCAACGGCTTGCTTTCAGCTTGCAGGTCCTTGGCCGCCTGCTGTCGGATATGGCTCATCAAACTGAGGGAAACTTCGTCAGAGACCGCAAGCGGGCCAACCGGCATCCCGGCCTTGCGCGCTTCGGTCTCGATCATCGGCGCAGCCACGCCTTCGCCCAGCATAGCGATGCCTTCGTTGGTGAAGGTGCCGAACACCCGCGAGGTAAAGAAGCCGCGACTGTCGTTGACCACAATCGGGGTTTTCTTGATTTGCAGGACGAAATCAAACCCTCGGGCAAGGGTTTCGTCGCTGGTGTGGGTGCCCTTGATGATTTCCACCAGGGGCATTTTGTCCACGGGGCTAAAGAAATGCAGGCCAATGAACTTGCCCGGGGCCGGCACTGCCCTGGCCAGTCCGCTGATGGGCAACGTCGAAGTATTGGAGGCGATCACCGCGTCAGCGCCCACGACACTTTGCGCGGCGGCCGAGACCTTGGCCTTAAGGTCACGGTCTTCGAAGACGGCTTCGATGATCAAGTCGCATCCTGCGAGGTCATCATCAACCTCCGTAGGGAAAATCCGTGCGAGGATGTTTTCCCGCTGCTCAGCGGTCAATTGCCCACGGCTGACCTTCTTGTCCAGCAATACCGCCGAATGCGCCTTGCCCTTTTCTGCCGCCGCCAGGCTGATGTCCTTGAGTACCACCTCGACACCTGCCGAAGCGCTGACGTAAGCAATCCCCGCGCCCATCATCCCGGCGCCGAGCACGCCGACCTTGCGCGTGACATAGGGCGCAAACCCTTGCGGGCGCGAACTGCCGGCGTTGATTTCGTTGAGCTGGAACCAAAAGGTGCCGATCATGTTCTTCGCCACTTGGCCGGTGACCAACTCGGTGAAATAGCGGGTTTCGATCAGGTGTGCGGTGTCGAAATCCACCTGGGCGCCTTCCACGGCGGCACACAGAATTTTCTCTGGGGCGGGGAAACAGCCGTTGGTTTTGCTGCGCAGAATCGACGGCGCGATGGCGAGCATTTGTGCCACTTTCGGGTTTGATGGCGTGCCACCGGGGATCTGATAACCGCTGACATCCCAGGGCTGTTTCGCCGCAGGGTTGGCCAGTATCCAGGCCCGGGACTTGGCCAGCAGCTCATCCCGATCCGTCGCCAACTCATCCACCAACCCGGCTTGCAGCGCCTGTTGCGGCGTAATCTTTTTCCCTTCCAGCAAGTAGGGCAAAGCCTTTTCCAGCCCCAGCATGCGTACCATCCGCACGACTCCACCACCACCCGGCAGCAGGCCAAGGGTGACTTCCGGCAAGCCCAGTTGCACCGACTTGTGATCCAGCGCGACCCGATGCTGGCACGCCAGGCAAATCTCCCAGCCACCGCCCAGTGCTGCGCCGTTGATGGCCGCCACCACCGGTTTGCCGAGGGTTTCCAGGGCACGGAGCTGCGCCTTCAGCACTCGCACACCGTCCTGGAATTGCTTGGCGTGGGGTTTGTCGACCTTGATCAGTTCATTGAGGTCGCCGCCGGCAAAGAAGGTCTTCTTCGCGGAAGTGATGATCACCCCGGCAATCGCGTCTTTCTCCGCGTCCAGGCGCGCGACGGTGGCCGCCATCGCCTCGCGGTAGGCCGCGTTCATGGTGTTGGCGCTCTGGCCCGGCATGTCGAGGGTCAGTAGCACAATCTGGTCCTGGCCCTTTTCGTAACGAATGGCATCGGTCATGGCAAATTCCTTAGGCTCAGAGGCGCTCGATAATGGTGGCGATACCCATGCCGCCGCCGACACACAGCGTGGCCAGGCCATAGCGCAGCTGGCGCGCCTCCAGCTCGTCGAGCAAGGTGCCGAGGATCGCGCAACCAGTGGCGCCCAACGGGTGGCCCATGGCGATGGAGCCGCCGTTGACATTGACCCGCGTGGCGTCGATGCGCATGTCCTTGATGAACTTGAGCACCACCGAAGCAAACGCTTCGTTGACCTCAAACAGGTCGATGTCTTCAATCCGCAGACCGGCCTTGACCAAGGCCTTGCGGGTAGCCGGCGCGGGGCCGGTGAGCATGATGGTCGGGTCGGTGCTGGTGACGGCCGTGGCGACGATGCGTGCCCGGGGTTGCAGGCCGAGTTCGCGGCCTTTTGCTTGGGAACCGATCAACATCAGCGCTGCTCCATCGACGATCCCGGAACTGTTGCCCGGTGTATGCACGTGATGGATGCGCTCAACGTGACTGTAGACCCGCAACGCCGTGGCATCGAAGCCCAGTTGCCCAATCATTTCGAAGCTCGGCTTGAGTTTGCCCAAGCCTTCCAGGGTTGAGTCGGCGCGGATGAATTCGTCGTGGTCCAGCAGCACGATGCCATTTTGGTCCTGCACCGGGATCAGGGATTTGTTGAAGGAACCGTCTGATCTTGCCCTCGCCGCTTTCTGCTGGGAATGCAGGGCAAAGGCATCGACGTCTTGGCGAGTGAAGCCTTCAAGGGTGGCGATCAGGTCGGCACCGATCCCCTGGGGCGTGAAGTGGCTGTGCATATTGGTTTGCGGGTCCAGCACCCAGGCGCCACCGTCGCTGCCCATGGGCACGCGGGACATGGATTCGACCCCACCGACCACCACCAGGTCTTCGAACCCGGAGCGCACTTTCATTGCCCCGAGATTGACCGCCTCCAGGCCCGAGGCACAGAAGCGGTTGACCTGCACACCGGCGACGCTGACGTCCCAGTCCGCTACCAGGGCCGCGGTCTTGGCGATGTCTGCGCCCTGATCGCCCACTGGAGTGACGCAGCCGAGCACGATGTCATCCACCTGCCGTGTATCAAGATTTGTGCGTTGTGCAAGCGCACTCAGCAGGCCGGCCACCAGGTTTACTGGCTTGACGCTGTGCAAGGCGCCGTCAGCCTTGCCTTTGCCGCGGGGTGTACGTATCGCATCAAAGATCAACGCTTGGGTCATGACGTCCTCGAACCACTGTGCAATGAATCGTGCTCCTACCTTAGGCGCCGGAGCGGCGGATTCAATGACCGAAGCGCTCATTGACCTTGACGGTCACGCTCAGACGAACGGTAGGAGGCCGTCGGGAAAGGCTGATTAATCGTTTTAGCTGTCTAGCCAAGGGTCTGGCGTCAAGATGGCGATAGGCCTCATGCGTTTTTTAGAGGTTTATTTTATTAGTTGATACTAAATGGATCTAAGCCACGTAGAACGAGGGCTCTAAGGTTCTATCTGTAAGAGGTAGCTGCCGGGTTTTGCTGGAGCACCTGTAAGAAAAGCGACACTTCATATCGTCATACTGAATGTACCGGCACGCATTTGACGCTCAGGAATAACAACAAAAGGCAGTCAGCCATGTTCAAGCACTCGAAAGTACGTCAGGCGGGACTTATTCTGTTCGCCACCACACTGATTCTGATTTTGCCCAACTTGACCAAGGTCATTGGGTGACCCCTCAGCCTCCCACATTCTGTGCAGATGAAGCATCAGGATTGCAGCCTTTGGCAGCACCTACCGGGAAATTGCGTACAGCTGTCCCGTGATAGGCGCTGCCTTTTTGCGTGCCGGTTATTTGCGGTTCTGGAGTATTGTTAACCCACGCCGACCTTCCGACACGGGCTCCTTCTTGAAACAGACCCTTGCTTTCCTGACCCTGCTGCTGGCCTTGCCAGCCTCTGCCGCGCAACTGACCATCGAACTGGATCACGCCAGCAACACCTGGCAAACCGCCGAGCTGCTTAACCACCCGGATGCGCAGACGGTGCAGATCGTTGATGACGTTTCCTACAAGCGCAACATGACGTATCGCGCGGTTCCGCTGGCGGTTCTGTTGCCGGGAATCAAGCCTGAAAACCATCTGCAGGCGGTGGCGCTGGACGGCTTTGCCGCAGAACTGGCTGCGGCTCCGCTGCTGGAAAAGAACGGTGCACGGGCGTGGTTGGCGGTGGAAGACCCGGCTCATCCCTGGCCCCCCCTGGCGCAAGGAAAACCCAGTGCCGGGCCGTTTTATCTGGTGTGGACCGACCCGCAAGCCGGACCTGTCAGCCCTGAGCAGTGGCCGTTTCAGATCTCCGGAATCAAGCAATTAACTACCGTTGCAGAGCGCTTTCCGGCGTTGCTGCCCGACCCGAAGCTGGCCGCGGATGATCCGGTGAATCAGGGTTTCGCGTTGTTCCAGAAGAACTGCCTGGCGTGCCATCGCCTGAACGGTGCGGGGGATGCGCAGGTGGGGCCTGACCTGAATATTCCTTACAGCCCAACGGAGTACTTCAGCGGTGATTTTCTCAAGCGTTATATCCGCGACCCGCAAAGCATGAGGCATTGGCCACAGGCGAAAATGCCGGCGTTTGCGCAGAGTGTGCTGCCGGATGCGGACCTGGATTTGCTGGTGGGGTATTTGAAGCATATGGCGGGGCGTAAGCAGCAGCCCTGAAGGATGCGGCGCTTATAAGGGCCTCATCGCAGCATGTATCTACACATCTTGTGAGTACATATCCGTTGCTGCGGTCAGGGTTGATATGGGTTCCGCCCTTACGGCGGCTCACTTTTGATAGAGCGCAAAAGTAAGCAAAACGCTCTTGCCCCACCACTCGGCACCTCGCTTGGGCTCGGTGTGCCCGCACTCCGGCATTGCTCCGCGGGCCGCCGCGATGGGCCATCCTTGGCCCAGCGCGGCTAAACCGGCGTCCTGCCGGTTTACCCGCTCCGCACTACCTGCGTTCGGCCATCGTGGTTTAACGGGGCGCCTCAGATCAAGATCACAAGCAGATCAAAAGCAAGAGCACGGCGGCCTGAAAGCCGACCTGAGTGGTGTGAAGCAAGAGCAGATCAAGAGCAGATCAAGAGCAGATCAAGAGCAGATCAAGAGCAGATCAAGAGCAGATCAAGAGCAGATCAAGAGCAGATCAAGAGCAGATCAAGAGCAGATCAAGAGCAGATCAAGAGCAGATATTCCTATGGCCACAGATTCTTTGTGTGGCCACTGGCTCTTCTGTGGGAGCTGGCTTGCCTGCGATGGCCTCACCACTTTTTACCTGAAAAAATACAGTTCAAAATGTGGGAGCGGGCTTGCTCGCGAATGCGGTGGGTCAGTCAATACATGTGGTGGCTGACACACCGCCTTCGCGAGCAAGCCCGCTCCCACAGTTTGATCCAGTTCATTCAGGTAGACCGAGGTGCCTGCATCGCAGCGATGCGGCGACCCGACAAGCCAGCTCCCACACTGGACCGCGTTGGCTTTTGATTTTTTCGCTTTTGCTTCTACCACTCAGGTCGGCTTTCAGGCCGCCGTGCTCTTGATCTGCTTTTGATCTTGATCTTAGGCGCCCCGTTAAACCACGCTGGCCGAAC
>Ga0247816_10000383_pt1 | contig 25528 bp, 22 predicted proteins | sample UWRJL209509C1_FD_179930 | JGI IMG/M metagenome (GOLD analysis project Ga0247816, IMG submission 179930) | Plant litter microbial communities from Arlington Agricultural Research Station in Wisconsin, United States - UWRJ-L209-509C-1 | ecosystem: Environmental > Terrestrial > Plant litter >...
AGGCATCAGACACCAAGATGCAGCCGTAACTACCGTTTGCGGCGTCACGCGCGGTTGTTTCGACATAGCAACTGGTGACTACACCGATGAACACTAGGCGAGCCAAACCGAGTCGGCTAAAGATTTTTTCGTGCCGGTAGAGCGCAAATGGTCAACAAACTTTGCCACGGCCCAAAATCATCTCAGTCAATAAGAGCCTCCCCATCTGAACCCGAAGATGGAAGAGCACCAACAGCCTAGCCCAAACCGCCGCGTTGCATGACGTCGACGATGATTGGCACCGGCGTTATCAAATGGGTGCGCATCATTGCTATTGCACGAACGGCATCGCGGGCGAGGATGGCTTCGACCAGCGCAGCATGCTCCTTGCGCTTGAGCGCTAGGGATTCTTCAGAAAACACCGTCTGGGTCAGCCACAGGTGGCGGTAGCGCTCGGCTTGGTCGAACAGGTAGGTACGCGCCTGAAGTAAATGCTTGGAGCCGCAGCCGGCCGCAATGGCACTGTGGAAAGCCTTGTGCCTCTCATCCCAAACGTCGAGCACCTGCTCGCGGGTTTTCACGTCCATCACCTTCGATAGCGTATGGGACTGCGCGAGTATCTGAGCCTCCCATGCGTCATTACCTCGCTCGATGGCGAGGCCGACAATCATGGCCTCCAGGTTAGCGCGCGCATCATAGATGTCCTGCATCTCCTGCAGTGACATAGATGCTACGCGGTAGCCTTTCTGGCTGATCACCACCACTAGATGTTCAGCTACCAGTTGTGACAATGCTTCTCGCAGAGGTCCTACACCAAGGCCATAGCGCTCCTTCAGACCGCTCATGAGGAGCTTCTCCCCGGGCTTGAAGACTCCACGGATAATGTCCCGCTTAAGCCGCTCATACCCGCTGAATGCGGAGTTGTGCCTGGGGGCGAGGCTATCCAATGTGCTGCTCCTCAACTCATCAAAGCCGCATCATACCTAAACATCTACCGAGCTAAAAACATTGGACAAAGTCTGATATTGTCGCCAATAGATTAAAGTGTAGACATTTTATAGATTTGGCGATATTTTTCTTTTGCATGACCCAAATCAAGACGGGAAGCCGTTTACCCCCACTTTGCCAGGAATCGCCATGAACGCCTTTTCTCAGATTCAGGACCTTGTGATGCCGCAGCCATCGGAGAGCAAGGGGTTCACCCTCACCCCTTCCAGACAATCGCCTCGCCTTCTTGAGCTGACCTTCGCCAAGGAAATCGTCGACGCCTTCGTCAGTGCTGTTGCCGAGTGGCCGGTCCAGGCTCTGGAGTACAAGTCGTTCCTGCGCTTTCGGGTCGCGCAGATCCTTGACGAGCTGTGCGAATGCACCCTGCGCCCGGTGCTGGTCAACACCATCCTGGACCGCGCCACCGGCGGCATGCTGATCACGCCAGACGGTCTGGACGATGTGTCCCAGGCCGATGACATGGTCAAATTCTCCTCGGCCGTTGCACACCTGATCGGCCGCTCCAACTTCGATGCTATGAGCGGCCAGTTCTACGCGCGCTTTGTAGTGGTCAACACCGACAACTCCGACAGCTACCTGCGCCAGCCACATCGGGTCATGGAACTGCACAACGATGGCACCTTCGTCCAGGAGCGTACTGACTACGTGATGATGATGAAGATTGACGAGCAGAACATGGAAGGCGGCAACTCCCTGCTGCTGCACCTGGACGACTGGAAGGATCTACAGCACTACTACACGCACCCACTTGCCCGCCGTGAAATGCGCTTCACGGCACCTCCTAGCAAGAACGTGCGTGAAGACGTGTTCCACGCGGTGTTCGACAACGATGCCGAGGGCCGCCCGACCATGCGCTACATTGACCAGTTCGTGCAGCCCAAGGACTTCGAGGAAGGCATCTGGCTGAACGCCATGAGCGAATCCCTGGAAGGCTGCCCGCAGAAGTTGTCGGTACCGGTGCCGATCGGCAGTTTCGTGCTGGTCAACAACATGTTCTGGCTGCACGGACGCGACCGTTTCACCGCCCACCAGGGCCTGCGTCGTGAGCTGATGCGGCAGCGTGGCTATATCAGCTACCAGAAAACCCTGTACCAGCGTGGTCAGTGAGGTTTGCTAAGCGCTGAGCTGAACTGACCAGGGCCCCCCTGAGGCCCTGGTCGCGCTTCCAACAAAAACCTAATCCATGTGGGTGCAATCCAATGGCTGTGTACGACTTCATCATCATCGGCGGCGGCATTGTGGGCATGTCCACGGCCATGCAACTGACTCAGGTTTACCCCGACGCAAAAATCCTCCTGCTGGAGAAAGAGCCCGGCCCGGCCATGCACCAGACCGGCCACAACAGCGGCGTAATCCATGCCGGCGTCTACTACACCCCGGGCAGCCTGAAGGCGCGCTTCTGTCTGGAAGGCAACAAGGCCACCAAGGCCTTCTGCGACAAGCACGGCATCCCTTATGACGAGTGCGGCAAGTTGTTGGTGGCTACCAACGAACTGGAAATGCAGCGCATGAGCGCGCTATGGGATCGCACCGAAGCCAACGGCATCAAGCGTGACTGGCTGTCGGCCGCAGAATTGCGCGAGCGTGAGCCAAACATCGTTGGTCTGGGCGGCATCTTCGTGCCATCGAGCGGCATCGTGAATTACGCTCAGGTCACTTCGGCCATGGCCCGTGAATTCGAAGCAGCTGGAGGCGAGATCCGCTACAACAGTGAAGTGCTCGCCATCGACGAGCGTGCGGACGAGGTGGTGGTGCACAGCAAAGACCAGGAGCACCGCGGGCGTTTCCTGATCACCTGTTCGGGCCTGATGGCCGACCGTGTCGTGCGTATGCTAGGGATCAAGCCGAACTTCATCATCTGCCCTTTCCGTGGTGAGTACTACCTTTTGCCCAAGCAACACAACCAGATCGTCAACCATCTGATCTACCCGATCCCGGACCCGTCCATGCCGTTCCTTGGCGTGCACCTGACCCGCATGATCGACGGCACCGTCACTGTCGGCCCCAATGCCGTTTTGGCAACGAAGCGCGAAGGCTATCGCAAGACCGATATTTCGCTTTCCGATATGTTCGAGACTCTGACCTCTCCGGGCATTCTAAAAGTGCTGGTGAAGAACCTGCGCCCCGGCCTGATCGAGATGAAAAACTCTCTGTTCAAAGGCGGTTACCTGAAGGAAGTACAGAAGTACTGCCCGAGCATCAATAAGAGCGACCTAACCACCTATCCAGCCGGTGTCCGCGCTCAGGCGGTTTCCCTGGACGGCAAATTGATCGACGATTTCCTATTCGTCAACACCTCACGCAGCATCAGCGTCTGCAACGCCCCGTCGCCGGCAGCGACTTCGGCCATCCCGATCGGCGCGCACATCGTCGAAAAGGTCCGCGAGCAGCTCGAGAGTACAGTCGTCAGTTTCGTCAAACCCTTCAACTCAGCTCGGCCAGCCCCTCTGGCGGCAACTATCGCAACCCAATAACGAGGAATTTCGCGTGCAACTCAACGATCTGCAACTGTTCCGCCAAAAAGCCTATATCGACGGTGTATGGGTGGATGCCGACAATGGCCAGACCCTCAAGGTCAACAATCCGGCCACCGATGAAATCATCGGCAACGTACCTAAGATGGGAGTCACCGAGACCCGTCGTGCAATTGAGGCCGCTGATCGCGCACTGCCGGCTTGGCGCTCGCTGACCGCTAAGGAACGCGCCAACAAACTGCGTAAATGGTTCGAACTGATGATGGCGAACCAGGAAGATCTAGCGCGTCTGATGACCCTGGAACAAGGCAAACCGCTGACCGAGTCACGTGGCGAAATTGCCTACGCCGCGTCCTTCCTGGAGTGGTTTGGCGAGGAAGCCAAGCGCGTCTACGGCGACATGATCCCCGGTCACCAGGCCGACAAGCGCCTGATGGTACTCAAGCAGCCGATCGGCGTCACCGCAGCCATCACTCCGTGGAACTTCCCCTCGGCAATGATCACCCGTAAAGCCGGCCCTGCCCTTGCCGCCGGTTGCACCATGGTACTCAAGCCTGCTTCGCAAACCCCGTACTCAGCGTTGGCATTGGCAGAGCTGGCCGAACGTGCCGGCATCCCCAAAGGTGTGTTTAACGTAGTCACTGGCAGCGCCGGTGAAGTCGGTGGCGAGCTGACCGGCAACCCGATCGTGCGCAAGCTGACCTTCACCGGCTCGACCGAAATTGGACGCCAGTTGATGGTCGAGTGCGCCAAAGACATCAAGAAAGTATCCCTAGAACTGGGTGGCAATGCGCCTTTCATCGTCTTCGATGACGCCGACCTAGATGCCGCCGTCGATGGCGCGCTGATCTCCAAGTACCGCAATAATGGTCAGACTTGCGTATGCGCTAATCGCCTGTACATTCAGGACGGTGTCTACGACGCCTTCGTTGAGAAGCTTACCGTTGCTGTCGCCAAGTTAAATATCGGTAACGGCCTTGATGACGGCATCACCACTGGCCCATTGATCGACGCCAAGGCGCTGGCCAAGGTGCAGGAGCATATCGAAGACGCCGTCGCCAAGGGTGCCAGGGTTGTGGCCGGCGGAAAGCCGCACGCGCTGGGCGGCACATTCTTTGAACCGACGATCCTGATTGATGTACCTCGCAACGCCGCCGTCGCCAAGGAAGAGACCTTCGGCCCATTGGCACCGCTATTTCGCTTCAAAGATGAGGCTGATGTAATCGCCTTGGCCAACGACACTGAATTCGGCCTGGCGTCCTATTTCTACGCTAGCGACCTCAGTCGAGTGTTCCGCGTCGGCGAAGCGCTGGAGTACGGCATCGTCGGTATCAATACTGGGGTCATATCCAACGAAGTGGCGCCGTTCGGTGGCATCAAGGCTTCGGGGCTGGGTCGCGAAGGTTCCAAGTACGGCATCGAGGACTATCTGGAGATCAAATACCTCTGCATCGGTATCTGAGCATCACCCCGAATACCGCTATCAAAAAGGTAAGACCATGAATAAAAAACACAAAATATAATCTAAGCCACGATTTGAGGACTCGTCACCACGCGCACCAATGTTGGAGTCATCGTCGCGAATCTGTTCGTCGATTCCGGGCGAGCCATCGCGAAGGCCGGACCTACTGCCGTGCTGGCTTATATTTTTGCATGCCCTCTGGTCATTCTCGTAACGCGCAAGCCTGCCGAAATGACCGTTACATAGCCAGGCACCGGTTCCTTTCTAAAATACGCAGACCGTGCAATTAGCAAATGGGCAGGCATCAGCATCGCCTGGCTTAACTGATGGTCCTGGGTCCTGATCATTCCGATCAAGGCGAGTATCGTTGCGACTATTATCTACGGTGGATTACCAGATCGGGACATCTGGGTGCTATAGGTGGTCACTTACGCCGCAACCTATGGAATCATCACATGCTACGCGATCAAAAACGGACTTTCGGTCGCTCTGTTTCCAGGGGTGTTGTTTGGTCGCACCGGCACAATACTGGCCACACTGAGTACCGTTGATATCCGGCAGCGTTCAGAACTAAATGGACAAACTCAACTAGTTCCTGCTGCCCTACTATCCGATAGACCTGGTTCCGCTGGAGGTGAGGACCGGCAGCGACTACTAGATCTCTTCGCTCTATCACTTCGCGTACGACTGAAGGGACGTGATGATTGGTGTCAATAGCGACACAATCTGAATAGTTGTCCGAAATCTCTCCTTCATTACACTGGAGGATTTCATTGTCTGCCCAACTAAATTTAGTTAGGCCTAATGGTTAGATTTAATCAATAAACAGGCGAACTCCTATTGTAGGACACCTCTAAACCTTCAGTGTCGCCCAGCAAATACACCTTCGGCGTCACCAAAGCCATAGATTTCAGCCACGATCGGCATTTCCGCTGGAATATTTTATTTGTCCAAGCCTTTTTTACTAAGGCTAACTCGATAGACTAGCGGCGGCGCATTGAATATTTTTCCTGCAATCCACCGTCATGCTAATTGCTTGTTTATCTCGATATCGCCCATAAACATAAAGACTTACAATGATCCGATAAACTAAATCAACCAGCAACGATTTTAACCTACACAAGCGAAAAGGCCCGCGACGCAGGCCTTTGATGACATCTACCAAGGGATCGCTTGACTTTGAAAGTCAACAAAAAACAGCCCCGATTGACCAGCGTGATTATTAATTGTATCGCTCAACCCTTTAGCGCTTGTCTCAACATCGATAGGAGCATCCAACCCTCCCATGCTAGTTCTGACCCAACCAGGCATTAACGCAAAAATTGTGCGGTCATTCCCCGCGCGAGCGGCATAGCTACGCAGTAGCATGTTCAATGCAGCCTTGCTGGCACGGTAGACTTCATAGCCACCGCTTGTATTGGAAGACACGCTAGCCAAGGCGGAAGACATAGCGGCGATACACCCTTTGGGCTTGACCAAATTCGACAAAACCTCGATTGAACGCAGTGGGCTTAACGCATTGGTAACCATTAAGTGCACGAATTCTTCAGTGCTTATTTGGTTGATCGTTTGTTCCGGATCATCGCTAACTCCTGCATTGATAAAGAGTACATCCAACGATACATCCCTTAGACGCTCAGCTAGATTAGTAATCTCTTCACGCCGATTAATATCAACTTGCTCAACTCGTAGATTCCCATCAGATGCCAGTGCAAGGAGTGCTAAGTCAGAGGAATCAGATAGGACACGCTCTGTGGCGATAACCCTCCATTGACGAGAGAGGTATTCTTTTACGAGCCCGAGCCCAATACCTCGCGACGCGCCTACAATCAAGATAGTTTGATTAGTGATAATTTTAGACACAGTTTCACTTCCATTCTAGCGGACTATATTAATTTGCTATTTTAAAAGTCAGTTGAGAGCCATCGACTGACTGTAGCGCTTGGGTCGAAATAATCTCCTCAACCGTGCTGCTATGTTACCTTCAGGTTAGAGGCTGCGCTTACTGCTGGGAGGCAATAATTTACAGAAAGTCTCTTTAGATATCATTGGTGCTCACGATTACCTAAGGAAACAAACCGTTGTAGGCTTACAAGAATAGATCACGACAGCAATTAGCGCAGGTAATTTGTTTAAGATTTTACGGACGCTGCCATGTGGGCAATTTATCGCTGAGGCTGATAATCTTGTATCGAAAACAGAGCGCGCATTCGTGCGACTCGATAAACTTAATATCTTTCACGACAACTTAACCGCGAAACACTAATATTTAGACATATTAAAAGAAATTCAAAGCACTGGTATGTAAATCCTGCAGCGACCTCAGACCACCTCCAATCTTAAGTAATTTTAAATTGACGGCAATGACCCTGAGTCAAGGTGAGTACTTACGCGGCATAACTATCCCAAATTTGTTGACCCAGCGATACAGAGTTGCTCTAGAGATACCTAGTTCTTTTGCCGCTAGATCTGGTTTCCAGCGATGCAGTACGAGTGCGTCGATCATAATCTGACGCGTCGAGCGATCGTTTCTAAGCTCTAAGGTAGGAGCTAACTGTGACTCATAAAGCTCAGGAGGTAGATCGCCCAGACGGATCACAGAGTCGACGTGAACTGCAAAGGCGTATCGCAACACAAAACGTAACTGCCTGATATTACCAGGCCATTTATAAGTTAAAAGTAATTGCATCGCGGGCTCTTCGATTCTTGGTAAAAAGCTATGTACTCCTGCTTCCTCAGCCAAGAGCCGCTCTATCAATGTGGCTTTATCATTACGCTGGCGCAGGGGTGGGACTTCGAACTTTACGCCATTTAGACGGTAATACAAATCCTCGCGAAACTGTCCTTCGGCGACCATCTGGCGTAAGTCTTTATGAGATGCACAAATGAGATGAAGATCAATTCTGCGACTCTGTGTTGACCCGAGCGGGACGACCTCCCCATCGTTCAGTACTCGTAACAGACGAGATTGCATGATGAGCGGCATATCACCAATTTCATCGAGAAAAAGGGTCCCGCCTTCGGCCTGATGAATTAGACCATTCTTGCCTTTAGTCGCTGCACCAGTGAAAGCACCTGGGGCGTATCCAAACAGTTCACTCTCAATAAGAGATTCGGGAATAGCAGCACAGTTGATTGCAACGAACGGCTTATTACTACGAGAGCTACAATTATGTAGTTGGTGCGCGAAGTGCTCCTTACCAGCCCCCGTCTCGCCTTGGATTAAGATTGGTAAGTGACGGTTTTTTACTCGCACACCCAATTGTAGATTGCGAGCTATAGTTTCATCATCATTGTCCAAAATCAAGGATGGTACCGAGATGCTTGTTGAAGCGACGATGCTAGTACGCATGTGTAGATTGTGAGAAGCGCTATAGCTAGTTAAGCCATCCGTGCTTGCACGAAGCTCGTCTGGTTTGAACACTTCATAGACACTTGTCGGAACAAACCCATAACGCTGCATCAGGTAGAAGCGAGCGCCTGAATTCAACGCTTGAATTTGACCATCGCTGTCCCAACCGAAGAGATAATCAGGTCGACTATCAATATATAGCGCTGAAGCGTGCGCGCGGAGTAATGAAAGTCCGCGCGTACTGTGCATAAAAAAAGCGTTCTCAATATCGCGCGCACTTTGCTTTACAAGTTGTAGGGTAAGGTGCTGACTTCGAGCATCATCTGGAGCCTGCAGAGAGGTGGCGTTTAGCACACCCAGAAGACGTCCGTCTGGACCAAAAATCGGCGCTGCTGAGCAGCTTAGATTAATAAAGGCTGCACGGAAATGCTCTCTTTTGTGAATCGACACTGCCTCACCGAGGGCCGCCGCCAGCGCAATGCCACAAGTACCCTCCTGACCTTCGGACCAGCACGTACCTAGCTCAACTCCTGCCCTACGGAGATCCGGTCGAACCAACATATTCGCCTGAATACTAAGGGTGCATCCCTCAGCATCAGTCAACAACACTCCGTAATCAGCAACGGCGATTCTTTCAACCAGGCGTGACATCTCCTCACTGGCGACTGAGATAAAATCCCTGGACCGCTCCTGTAAGACACTGATTTGATTAGCTTCGAGAATACGCGGCCCGTCATGAGAAGCAGGATCCAGGTGGTAGCGGCTAAATGAGCGCCGCCAAGACTCCATGATTTTCGGACAAATCGTTCCATGACTAGAGGCATCGGCACTGCCGAGAAGCTGGCTTACTCGTTCCACATGGAGCTCTGGAAAGTTGTTCATCAGAAACTCAAGTTAGCTAGTGTTATACCATTTGAATATAGATTTAACTCAGCAACAAGCCCCGCTCATCAGTTATCGCAGAAAGTCTCATATGCAAAAGACGCAGCGTCTCATTGAGATGCTGCGTCTCACGCAGAAAGGCTGATCACGCATTAAGAACTGGCGAAAAAGACCTATGACGCGCAGCCATTGGCAAATCATTGCTGGTGGCACACCCCTTGCTAAAAGATAGCCACTGGTTAGTTTTACATACGTTGTGAACCGGCCAGAAATAAAAATAAATATCTTCAATTAGCTGGAGAAAAAAATGAATAACAAATTACCCGCCCATAATAATTCTAATGACACGATCACTCTTGACGCACTGATTGTCGGAGCTGGTTTTGGCGGTCTTTATGCGCTGAAAAATCTGCGTGATAAACTAGGACTTACCGTGCGAGTGATCGACAAAGCCGGAGGCGTAGGAGGAACTTGGTTCTGGAATAAATACCCAGGAGCTCTATCGGACACCGAGTCATTTTCTTATTGCTATTCTTGGGATCCGGAACTCTTACAAGAGTGGGAGATAACTACCCGTTACTTAACGCAACCGCAAATTTTGAAGTATCTCAATCACGTTGCTGACCGCCACGATCTTCGTCGTAACATTGACCTTGAAACTGCGTTGACACAGGCTCGCTACGACGAAGCGGCCGCTGTTTGGGACGTTTACACCGATAATGGTAACCATTTTCGGGCACGCTATTTGATCACTGCTCTAGGGATACTCTCTGCTTCAAACTCACCTTCAATTCCTGGAATAGAGAAATTTAAAGGTATCGTATACCACACATCTGATTGGCCAGACAACGCGACACTTGCAGGAAAAAAAGTAGGTGTAATTGGTACTGGATCGACCGGTGTTCAAGTCATCACGTCTATCGCGCCAATTGTCCGCCATCTGAGCGTTTTCCAGCGCTCACCACAATATAGCGTGCCAATTGGTAACGGACCTGTAGATGTTACATATGTCAAAAATATTAAAGAAAATTATTCGGAAATTTGGAAGGGAATTAAAAACTCAACATTTGCTTTTGGGTTTAAGGAAAGCAAAAAATCAGTATTTGACGTTGATGATGTCACCCGACAACAAATTTTCGAGGACGCTTGGAACTACGGTGGTGGCTTCCGATTCGTATTCGAAACATTCACAGATATCGCCACGAACGAAATAGCCAATCAATACGCACAGGATTTCATTCGTAAAAAAATTGCTAAAATTGTTAAGGACCCAGATGTTGCGCGTAAATTAACTCCTCACGATCTGTACGCAAAACGACCGCTATGCGACAGCGGGTACTATCAAACATTTAATCGTGACAATGTATCGCTAGTGGATATAAAGAGCACTCCCATAGTCCAGGTTACCGAGACAGGAGTTAAAACTAGTGATGGTGTTGAGCATGAGCTAGACGTCCTGATCTTTGCCACCGGCTTCGATGCAGTTGATGGGAATTATAAATGTGTCGACATCATCGGGCGCGGCGGAGAACATATTCGTGATCATTGGGAATCGGGCCCTTCAAGCTACGTCTCAGTGGCCACATCAGGCTTCCCAAACCTTTTTATGGTTCTAGGCCCAAATGGTCCATTCACTAATATTCCCCCGACTATAGAAGTTATAGTCGACTGGATCACGGAGCTAGTAAAACACTCTGAAAATGAAGGATATACCAGTGTAGAAGCGAATCTAGATGCCGAAAGCAATTGGACCATCCGGTGTCAGGAAATTGCTGAGCAGACTCTTTATTCAAAGGCGGACTCTTGGCTATTTGGAGCAAATATTCCGGGCAAGAAGAAAACCGTCTACTTCTATTTGAAAGGATTAGCATCGTTTAGTGAAGAGCTCCGATTCATTCAAGAAAATAGTTACCAAGGCTTTTCGTTTGGTACCGAAGCGAACGCTACCAAACGCACTGCAACCACTCAGATCAAGCAAGGAGATATGGCATGAGTGCGGTCGCCAGTAAAAAACTTATAGGAATGAAAGCACTTGTAACAGGAGCTGGCCGCGGCATTGGACAGTCAATTGCAATTGCTCTAGCTCGCGGAGGTGCTGATGTTGCAGTTGCAGACCTAACGTTAGAGTCTGTACAGGAAACAGCCGCAGCAATCCGCCACGAAGGGCGCGAAGCGCTCGAACTAAACGTTGATGTCGCCGACTTCGACTCTGTCCAGCGGATGTTCGGACTGCTAACAAAGAATTTCGGCCATCTCGATATAGCTGTGAACAACGCTGGAGTGCTGGGTCTGTATAAAGTTTCGGATATGCCTGTAGATGAGTGGGACCGGGTAATGAATGTTAACTCGCGTGGTGTCTTCTATTGCTGTAAAGCAGAGCTGGAGCTAATGCAGCCAAGGCGGTTTGGACGAATCATCAACACTGCATCGATTGCAGGCAAAGTAGGCCTACCAGACATGGCACACTATTCGGCGTCAAAGTTTGCAGTGATCGGCTTTACCAATTCGTTAGCCAAAGAAGTCGCACGCGATGGGATCACTGTTAATGCGCTTTGCCCTGGCATTGTTGGCACGGGTATGTGGCGCGGCCTGGACGGTGTAGCCAGACGTTGGGCAAAACCGGGTGAAAGTGAGGACCAAGCGTGGGACCGGCTGCAGGAGGGACTACTTCCTCAGGGGGAAGCGCAAACACCTGAAGATATGGCAGAGCTCGTACTTTATTTGGTCACGGCAGCTCACGTCACAGGCCAGGCTATTGCCGTGGATGGAGGCTTCTCACTATGAAAGAAGCAGTGTCTGGTTTAGTCGATATCAGAGGAGCACGAGCGTAAACGCCGATTGATCAGTTGGACCCTGACGAGGCAGTAATTTGGCTCTCTAGGGTCTTTGATATCGTTTTATCGAGTTACTGTGCTAATCACCTCAGGTATTTGTACCTGCACCATTGATACTGTCAGGCGTAATCGCTACAACGACAATCAGTTCAGTTGCCAGTCGAGAAAGAAGCGACTGGTAACTGCCGGTCAGAATTTGAATGTTTTATCCAAGTGCCACAAGCCTTATGGAGAAGATCACACAGGAACCTTTAAACGTCAGCGTGGTATATAGACAACTTAATAAATCAATTTTTGAATCGTCACTATATTATTCAAAAAAACTTTGAAATAGGTCCATTAAGAAGCAGTTTTATCTTGGTATATTCCGTGAGGCGGGGAGCGCTAGGAATAATAAAAGTTTGCACTCATAGCCGTAATCGTCAAAGATCACGACAGTAGTAACCAACAGAAAATTGCCAGTGATTTTGATATTATTGCGTGGATCAGAGCATGATTCGCTTGGGGGTTGGGGGAGCAATGGGCCGACGCAGTCGGTTCCACAGATTGAAACAGAATGGACACTGACCTTATTTAGATACCCCAAGAGCCATTGCAACATAAAAGTCAAATTTTGATACACCGGCATACCGACGGACTGAGAAAGAATACCGCTCAGTTGGCCACGCTGTTCGCTCTATCAAATCTGTGGATAGCTTGAAAAAGCTAATGGGTATAGGTGAGTTACGCGTATAACGCGGGTGAAATGGGCTGGCAAGGAGGTACGCACGGGGTGCTAGCGAGAATATAGCGCCGAATGCCATAGTATTTCAACTTGCTGCGTGGTAGCAGCAAGTTGATTGGTGCTGTTCCTAGGATTGATCATTCGCAAAATGACGATGTACCAACGAGCCGACGCCCGAATAATCTTCGGGCGTCTGAATGGCACACACTAAATGCAGGTAACGGCTGCGACGCATACCTACTCAGGGTAAATAACCGTCGCTAGCGTGCGCTGTCGGTACGATACTGCCTACAAATCGGGTTCCACTAAATGCTCGTCCGTCCTCCTCATGCAAGCTGAAGCTTTCCGTCTATCAAGCGCGAAATTGATAGCGGATTTTCATTTCGTAGCGCGGCGGGCAATAGCTCGTCCGGTACATCCTGATAGCATACAGGCCGCAAGAAGCGATCAATTGCCGCTGAACCAACGGATGTCGTACGACTGTCCGAGGTTGCCGGGAAGGGGCCGCCGTGTACCATCGCGTGGCATACTTCCACCCCTGTGGGGAAGCCGTTACACAGAATCCGTCCAGCTTTGCGCTCGAGCACCGCTATCAGCAATCCCGCATGGGCATAATCCCCTTTATCTAATTGCAGTGTCGCGGTCAGTTGGCCATCCAGACTTTCAGCAACCTGTATGAACTCTGTTACGTCCTGGCACTCAACGACTAGCGATGTGGCTCCAAACATCTCCTCTCTTAACGTCCCGTCATTTATAAAGTTATGGGCGTTCGTAAGGTACAGTCCCGCTCGGCCCTGGTTTGGGGCCTTAGTTGGTACACCGACAACCACTTCGCGCGTTTTCGGATTTTTTGCCAATCTCAACACACTTTCGGTATAAGCTTGGTGAATGCCTGGCGTCAGCATCGTTTGACTTTTGGCTTCCTTGAGTACATCTGTAACTGAGTCGAGAAAACAGTCCAGTTCGGGACCTCGGAGGGCGATTACCAGACCTGGGTTAGTGCAGAGTTGTCCCGCGCTTATCGTCAATGACTGAGCAAACGCTAAACCGATCTCCCGGGCACGCGCCTTCAGCGCTTCAGGCATCAAAAATACGGGATTGATCGAACTCATTTCGGCGTAAACAGGGATGGGTTCTGGACGGCTAGCGGCAATATCGATTAAGGCTGTACCGCCGCTCCTTGAACCGGTAAAACCTACCGCTTTAATGAGTGGATGCTTGACCAATTCTTGCCCGACTTCCTGCCCGGAACCAAACAATAGCGAAAACACCCCAGAAGGCAGATCACAGCTCTCAACCGCTTTCTTTAGTGCGCGGCCCACTAACTCAGATGTACCTGGGTGAGCAGAGTGAGCCTTGACAATGACCGGACATCCGGCAGCAAATGCCGAAGCGGTATCGCCGCCTGCGACGGAGAACGCTAGCGGAAAGTTGCTGGCACCGAATAGTGCTACGGGACCCATTGGGATCTTGCGAAGACGTAAATCTGCCCGTGCAACTGGTTGTCGCAGCGGGAGAGGATGATCAATTCGTACATCTAAATAGTGACCTGCCCGCACAACCGATGCAAATAACCTTAGTTGATTTATCGTCCGGCTGCACTCACCTTCAATTCGAGCTTTTGGAAGACCTGTCTCAGATATGGCTCGCTCAATGAGCTGATCGCCCAAGGCCGAAATTTCATGGGCACACTGTTCTAAAAATTCAGCCCGTTGTTCAGGGCAGGTTTCTCGATACACATTGAAAGCCTGCCATGCCAACTGTGCTGCATCGTTGACATTAGTGGCGGTAGCGCCTCCAAAAGATGGCTCAAGCAATTCATTAGTAGCGGGATCACGTGCAAATATAGAAGCACTTTCTCCAAATACCTCTCGATTCCCAATGAGCAGTTGTCCTGTTACTTTCATTGATATAACTCCTAGGATAATTTCAGTTGCGAGTAGCACGCACAATCTTATCGCCGTGTTAACGACAGTTATTTAATTTTAAGTTTCAATAACGCTTTATCGGCTGTGAATTTTCGACAACACTATCGGATCGCTGTGATCAGACGACAATGTCCATCGCTTTCCTATACTTGTTTGGCGAAACCCCTTGTTGCCCAGAAAAGAATCGCGTGAAATTACTGGCTGGTAAAAATCCGACCTGCTCCGCAATTGCTTGCATTGAAAGATTTCGTAGTGCAACTCCTTTCAGACAAGCTTCCATGCGAACCATATTGATGAACGTCGCTGGTGGGAGACCGGTAGTTCGAGTAAACAATCTAAAAAACTGAGCTCTCGAAAGACCTATGGAGCTTGCTAGCTCGTCTAAAGTGGCAGGCTCATCATTACTATGCAGAATATGCTCCACAACTATCCTGATACGAGAGTCAAATCCAAGTTCACCGTACATCCCGCCATGTAATAGTAGCGTTCTCGGAGTAACAATATTAATCACCTCCAGAAATATCTCAGCCATTAACTCGCTGATACGAGGCTTTAGAGGTGTAATGTTATGAACTAGTTGTTCTAGCGAATCGTCTCTCAACTGGCTGAGTTTTGCTGGCACGGTTGCTATTGGCTTATTGAAAAACTTAGGGTGGGCACTAAGCATGAATCGACTGTCGAGCGCCTTCAACCATAGTGGGTTTAGATATAAGGCAAGAAGGATAGTCGGCTCTGGGTTGCTTCGGTGCAGGTAAAAATGGGGCTCCCAAGCGTTAACAAGTAAAACAGAGTTGTTTGTTACCAGATGCTCGTGTTGTCTTACGCCGAAGCGGATGTCCGGCCCACCTACTTTAAAGATGATATGACATTGAGTGTGCGCATGCCGGACCATTGATTGATCAAGCCGGAGAAGCGCAACTCGCCCAAAGTCGCCATGGATGATACGCAAGGGATCGGACATTGCAGGTCCTCAATGAGAAAACGAGGCATTTAACAGTTTTCTGTTATGTATCAATTACATAGTGCGCCGGTTACTCCATCGTTGATGGCCAACTGCTTTTCACTTCGACACCTACAGTATAACGCGGTGCTGCGGGGCAGGGAGGAGGACTTATCGAATCGTCTCATGGAATTTTTTGTATTAAAATTCATGAACCGAGAGCGGTATCTTGTCTTATCATCGCCAACCACGCTCTACGTATACTCTCTTCTGAGGGAGGTACGCACGACCGTTTGGCACCGGCACCTTACATTACCCGCCGATAGGTGATCTCCGTTAATTCCGGAATTCAACGGAGACAAGCTCACTCTAAGGCATTAGTAACGAATCAGAAATTTTAAATATATTCCGAACCGCAAGCCAGCCACACAATCGGGAATTGCGATTACTCAGACTTTAATAGATCCATGTTGGCCGCATGATCTATGCGGCTTAAGTTTAACACCTGACGGCCATCTCACAAACCATGTTTGCCGCAAGTCTATTTCGTTGCCGGATCTGAAACTCTCTATCAAACAACGAGCGCGAGACCTACTTCAGGAAGCTTTGTGACCAGAAGCTCTTAAAGCCACTTTTTTGTCCGAGTTAGCCGAAGCGATATTTTCAATCCAGCATGCCTTGCCTCTACAATATTTGCGCACTCGCAGCCACCGAGCGCGCAAAATAAGAGTCATACCAAGTTGCTATTCTAGGACTATTTGTACTCAACCAAAATTTCGCGATAAGTATTTTTTCCTATATTTTTAGCTTTGTGGGTAGCCGGTATAGTAGAGCCTTTTCCGTTATCGGACAAAACCTCTATAACACCATCTTCACACTTTAGTGAAAAAACTCCGCCCGTGGGAACTTCAAACAAACCAACGTCGCTCCCATGCTCATCGAAGATCTGTAAAGGAGCGCCTTGAATCGTATACCACATATAAGAGCGCTCGTGAGTATGCAGGGCAGATTCTTCACCGGGCTCCAATTCAAAAGCCCAGACGGCAACTTTGTCATTTTCGAAAAGTTTTGCATTACCGACGTTTTCAGTGACCACCTTAGTTTGCTCTTGCTTCATGATTATCGCCTCAACTTTGTAATTTCTTATATGAGATTTGTTCAACCCTATATGGCTTGTCGCGTAGAACCGTCGAAAAGTCATTGATCAATAATATACCACCAGCTTGAGCGCATGCTTCTCGCTAGGACGCGTGATTTAACTGGCCTGCTTGTTATTTATCATTACGTCTCACTATTTTAGCTCCCCCCCTATTTCAGACGCTTTACCTGTACCAAGCTGGTGACTCTGCACATAAAAATAGTTTGTTTGCGTGTAGAGAGGGGCTAAGCACACCGCTGGATACTAAAATTTATATGGGACATTATAAATGCGAAGTTATACTCGCCGGGAAATTAAGGTATATGGTCAAGACATTAGCTTTCTTGAGGCTGGAGATGGGCCACACTCTGTCGTCCTTCTTCATGGTATTACCAGTGACGCATGTAATTGGCTAGGAACGATTCCTGCGTTGGCCAAAGCGGGATTTCGGGTTATTGCACCGGATCATCTGGGTTTTGGTTCTTCTTCAAAGCCAACGCTACCATTGAGGCCTGCAACCCTAGCAGATATGCTCGGCGCGATAATTCATACCTTGGGTCTCGAGCGCCCTTCATTAGTGGGACAGTCCATGGGCGGGCATGTTGCAGGAATTCTTGCAGCACGAAATCCGGAGCGGATTAATCGTCTGGTGCTGTCAAATGCTGGATATGCACTTGCTTTACCCACGGACGGCGAGATTGAAGACTGTGGCCACTCAAATGTTCCAGGGGCGCTGCGACTGTTTAATCCTGCAACTCGAGCTGAAGCTAAGGCGTTGCTCGAGATGGTTTTTCATGACAAGCCGAGATTCATCTCATCCGAGTCAGTAGACAAGTTCTTCGCGCTCCGTCTGGCTGCGCTTGACGGTGGGTCAATTGGCTCCATCGTTGAATCATGGAAACAGCATGCCGATGCGCTTGATCCGTTACTGTCGAAACTAGGTATGGTTCCTACACTCATCATTCAATCTGAAAACGATGAAGTGGCCCCTAAACATTTAGGAGAAAAACTTCATCGCGATATTCCAGGTTCATGCTTCGTTCTCATCAAGAACTGCGGTCATGAGCCTGCTCTCGAGGCTACTGAAGAATACAATAATATCCTGATTGGCTTCTTACAGGACTAAATTTTCTCTAACTAGGCCGAGTTTGCGAGTCTCAATCGCGTCGAAGCGTTTAGTTTCTGGGAAGCGGGTACCCTCCTTCACGCGACCTGGCCCACTTCGATGGCTTCAACCCTGCCAGCGACGCTGCGGAAGGTGCCGGTCACAATTACCGGCACCTGGGCCACATTGCGCACCTCGCCGGCGAAGTCCACGAAAAAGGCCTCACTGATGCTGCTTTGTGAATGCCCTCTCTTCCCCTTCGTCCTTGACTAGACTACCAACCACTGTTGGCTGCTCCAACGGGACGCCCGACAACACCAGCAGATCATGATCCGTATCCGGATCCAAGCTTTCATCAGTTTCCCTCTGCTCGCATGAATAACCTTCCGACGCTTGTTGGTTATACGGCGGTGAAACCGCCGTCTGCAGTTACTTCAGAACCAGTCATAAATGAAGCTTTCTCAGACAGCAGGAAAGCAAGTACTTCGGAGATTTCGTTTGGCTGACCTAAGCGCCGCATAATCGTCGTCCCTAGTAACAGGTTGAGCTTTTCAGGATCGCTTTCAAAATCCGCGGTCATAGGTGTGCTGATGGTTCCTGGATGCAACGAGTTCACGCGAATGCCATATTTCGCGTAGTCAACAGCCAGGCCTTTGGTGAAAAGTCGAATCGCACCTTTCGTTGCACAGTAGGCACTCATACCCGGCATATTCGCGACGAAGCCGGAGATCGATGAGATGTTTACGATCGATCCTGCCCCGGCGCGCTGCATTGCCGGCAACACCGCCTGGCACCCCAAGAAAGTGCCCTTGACGTTGATTTCGAATAGTCGATCCCAATCTTCTTCAGCGAGTGTCTCAGCGGGTTCACGCACCAGGATGCCGGCGTTGTTGACCAGGCCATCTATCTTCCCGAACTCGTCGATCACTGCGCCGACAACATGTTTCCAATGCTTCAGTGATGTGACGTCGAGCCTATGGAACCTGGCCTTGCCCGAGTCCGAGGTGATTTGCGTCGCCAGTGTTTCGCCTCGATCACTGACGTCAGTGATAATGACTTGCGCGCCTTCGGCGGCGAGCAAGCGGCAGTGCGCTTCGCCCATACCATTGGCTCCGCCCGTAACTAGTATTACTTTGTCGTTCAACATGGTTGTCTCCATCGCTGACATGGTGCCAGGCATCATTTCAAGTACTGTCCAATATTGGCTTGGGTCAGTGGCACCCATGGAATGTCGTATTGTTTTGCAGTCCCGTCTTTCCACTGAACCCCGTTAGCCCAGATGTCGGCCTTGGGTTGATATGACGGCCCGACAATCGAACGAATCGCTAGATCCATAGCGCCCTGCCCTTCAGCTTTAGGGTCCTTGAAAAGGGTAAAGAGATGACCGTCACGCACCGCGCGTTGACCATCTGGCACACCGTCCAGGGAGACGATAGGAACGGTCGCAGGATCGATGTTCTTCGAACGCATCGCCTGAATAACACCCAAGGCCATTTCATCGTTCTCGGCAATAACACCATCGATTTTGTCGCCATACAGCGATATCCAGTTTTCCATGACCGCCAGGCCTTCGGCACGAGACCAGTTGGCGGTTTTCGCAGCCAGTAGCCTCACGTCTGGGTTGGCTTTCAAAACTTCATCGATACCGATACGGCGCATCACCTGAGGCGAGTTACCGATAGGACCTTCAACCAGGACAATGTTGCCTTTACCTTTGAGTTTCTCGACTAGAGCGGTGGTCACCATCCGGCCACCGTCTGTGTCATTCGTGCCGACGTAAGCGAACAGCTGATCGGAATCCGCACGAGTCACGGAACTAACCACCGGGATATTGGCAGCGGCAGCGCGAGCAATCGGAGCACCAGCAGCCTTGTAGTCCATCGGTGCGAAAATTATCGCGTCGTACTGTTGGGTAATTGCGGTATCGATCTGATTGCTTTGAACCATCGCATCGAACTTACCGTCGAGGACTGTCATCTTGACTGTGCCGTCCTTGACCATTGGGTGCTCACGCATTGCATTGGTCCAGTTGGACATCTGCTCAGTCATCCCGAATGGCATGACTGCAATTCTGTAGGGGGTCTGCGCGAACGCAACATTCCAGGATGCACTGGCAAGAATCGCCACTGCCAAATGCTGCACGAGCTTCATTAGCTTTTTCATGATGTTTTATCCGGTTTGTTGTTTTTATGTTGGAACGATTTATTGCTGGCTGAATTTGAGTGTTGTTACTTGCGTCGGGAGGTATCGAGAAGCACAGCTCCAACGATGATCAAACCCTTGATGACTTGCTGGTAATAGGAAGAAACGCCCATCAGATCGAGGCCGTTGTTGATCGTGCCGATGATCAGAGCGCCGAACAGGGTTCCGACCAAACTGCCCTTGCCGCCGGACAGACTGGTACCGCCGATCACTACAGCAGCAATAGCATCCAGTTCATAAGACACGCCGGCCTGTGGCAACGCGGCAGTCGTACGTGCAGTCAGAAGCAAACCTGCCAGGCCAGCCAGGAGCCCTGAAATGACGTAAGCCAATGTGATGATGCGTGGAACCTTGATGCCACTGGTAGCGGCACTGCGCTCACTGCCACCGACGGCATAGATGTGACGACCAAACACGGTATGACGCAAAACGAACCAGCAAATACCGAACACGACTGCAAGCAAGACGATCGGAACAGGGATACCTAACAGGGTGCCGCTGCCGAGCCACAGCAAGGGTTTTGACAGATTGGGAATCGGTTGACCGTCAGTGAAAATGAAGGTGATGCCACGCGCCACACTGAGCATACCCAACGTGACAACAAAGGGTGGCAACGCCAGCTTCGACACCGCAATGCCGTTAACCGCGCCCAAAGCTGCTCCGACCGCGCAAGCCGCCAGGATCACCACAACGATGTCGTGAGAGTTGGCCGTGATCGCCAGACTGGCGCCTACTGCACCGGCCAGTGCCATTACTGCACCTACGGACAGGTCGATGCCTTTGGTCAGGATGACGAATGTCACTCCGATGGCGAGCATGCCGTTAATCGATGTCTGTCGAATGATGTTGGTCCAGTTACCCCACGTCAGGAAAAACTCGTTAGCGATACTGAGAAACGTACACAACACGATAAACGCAACTACGATGCCATATCTGCTGGCGAGGTTAATACCCAGGCGAGACAGTCGAGGGCCAGCTGGCATTGCCAGTGCAGTCCCCGAGGAAACATTGTGTTTCATGATTAATCTCCGAAATGATAAATCGCGCGTATCAGCAAGCTGCGTGCAGCAGCGAAGCTTGATTTGCACTGTGTCCAGGTAGCTCCTGGTTCACCCGGCCCTTTTTGAAAATGACGATCCGGTCGCTCAATTGCAGGATTTCCGGGGCCTCGGATGACACCACCAGCACTGCGCCTCCATTGCGTGCGAACTGCTCCAATAGCGCGTAGATTTCCTGCTTCGCACCTTCATCGATTCCTCGAGTCGGCTCATCGCAGATCAACAGTCTTGGGTTAGTTGAGAGACAACGGGCAATCACAACCTTTTGCTGATTCCCACCGCTCATGGTGGATACGGCAAGGTTGTCGGATGCCGTGCGGATATGCAGGCGCTCGATCATTGCCTTGGAGTGATCTCGCTCCTGGCTGCCACGGATAACGCCATTGCGTGAGAAGCGGCCGAGGGCAGACAACGAGATGTTGTGGCGTATGGACGCGCCAAGGACCAATCCGCTCTCCTTGCGATCCTCGGTGATCATGGCCATGCCAGCAGCAATGGATTTGTCGGGCCGCTCTGCATCGAGCTCTATACCTTCCATATGAACGCTGCCACTGTCCCTTGGGCCAATGCCATAGACGGAATTGAGAAACTCGCTCCGCCCTGACCCCATCAAACCGTAGATGCCAACGATCTCCCCCGATGCAACCTGCAAGGAAACGTTTTCAAATTGCTGGGCGCGGCTCAACGATTTCACATCGAGCATCACCGGGCCCGACTCGGCTCGTGATGCGCGTGTTGGTTCGCCGATTTCCCGACCGACAATCTGTTGAACCAGGTAGGCTCGATCGATATTTTCGATGCTGCCGGTTTCAACGAAGCCGCCATCACGAAAGACCGTGTAGCTGTCTGCGATCTCGAAGATTTCTTCTAACCGGTGACTGACGTAAATGACACCAGCACCCTGGGATGTCAGGCTGCGAATAGCATCGAAGAGGATATGAGTTTCTCGTTCCCCGATGGCTGACGTTGGCTCGTCCATGATGACAATGTCGGCGTCATAGCTGAACGCCTTGGCGATCTCAACCAACTGAATTTCAGCCAGGCTGAGTGAGGCCATCTGAGCCGTTGGATTGATTGCAAATTTCAGTCGTGAAAGCAGAGCAGCGGCATCTGCACGCATCCGCCGGCTGTCTACCATCACGCCACCAATTCGAGGCTCACGCCCCAGGTAGATGTTCTCCGCCACGGTCATATAAGGGATGGGGGACAGCTCTTGAGTGATGATGGCTATTCGATGAGCCAAGGCTTCGCCTGGAGTGCAGAAGTCGACTTCTTTTCCAGACACCCGCACCGAACCGCCATCACGTTGAAGAATGCCCATCAGGATATTCAGGAAAGTTGATTTCCCGGCGCCATTCCCTCCACATAAAGCATGCACGCTGCCGCGAGCAAGCCTGAAGGTTCCGTTGTGCAATGCAGGAACGCCATTGAACGACTTGGTGACCCCTTCGGCTTCAACAAGCAAATGATTCATGGGTTCGAACTCCGTAGATATCAGAGTGCTTTCAGGTAAGCGGCGGACCAGAGCAGCTGGTTGCAAGCTTGCGTTATTCCGCCGCGTTGTCCTCCTCGGGTCACGCGATCACGCGACCTGAAAAGTGGACGACTAGACCGCGGTGTAACCGCCATCTACTACCAGTTCGCTACCGGTCATAAACGAAGACTCACTGGAGGCAAGGAACAGAACGGCACTTGCGATCTCTTCTGCCCGTGCCGGACGGCCGAGCAGCGAAGGACCCAGCAGCTTTTTGGTCGCGACAGGATCTTCGAGAACACCGCGGGTCATGTCAGTGGCGGTCAGGCTTGGATGTACCGAGTTGACGCGGATACCGTCGACAGCGACTTCGGAGGCAGTGGCTTTGGTCAGCAAACGTACAGCGCCTTTGGACGCAACGTAGGCAGCAGCGTCAGGGAAAGCGACGATGCCCCAGTTGGAGCAAATGTTGACGATCGAGCCGCCACCGCTTTTACGCATGTGCGGGATAACGGCACGAGAACCCAGGAAGACGCCACGCACGTTGACATTGAAGGTTTTGTCCCACTCGTCAACCGTGCACGTTTCCGTCGAGCCGGATAAATATATACCCGCGTTGTTAACCAGCACGTCGAGGCACCCGAAACGATCCACTACAGCTGCGGCAGCGGCAGTCCACTGCTCTTCCGAAGCCACATCCAGCGGCACGAACATGGACTCGGATCCGGTCTCAGCCTCAATACACTGACTGGCAGCTATACCAGCCTGCTCATCACGGTCCGCAATCACCACTTTCGCACCTTCTTTTGCAAACAGAAGAGCTGTGGCGAAGCCCATCCCTAATGCACCACCCGTCACTATCGCGATCTTATTTTCTAGACGTTTCACATCAGTCTCCTCAAGCAGTTCAATAGCCTCAGAAGCGAGGCTTGAAAAAAGTATTGAGCGATCGATAAATTTTGTCAACGAGGTTTTTTTAATCTCTTCAGATGCGTTGGCTGGAATGATTTAGCACCAAAATCCAAGCAAAACACAAGTTTATCCGAATGAAATAGGGAAAAACAAATCGGGCAGACGGAGCAAAAAATAGCGATATTTGCTTTTTTTTCGGAGCAACCATATCGTATTGTTTTTATCGTTTGATCAATACGGAGAGGATTATGAGCATCCAACATCTCGATCACTTCACTCTGCGCACCGCGAAGGTCGAGGAAACGTCTGCGTTCTATCGTGACGCCATCGGCCTGGAAGAAGGATGGCGACCCGGCTTCTCGTTTCCCGGCAAATGGCTTTACTCAGCTGGACGCCCGCTACTGCATATCGCCAGCCTGAATACCGAAAACGCGGAGTTGAATTCTTATCTGGGGGCGCGAAGTGGGGGCAGTGGTTCCGGGTCCCTGGATCACATTGCCTTCCGATGCAGCGATCTTGCTGAGCATCAGCAGCGCCTTTTGAATCTGGGCCTGAAGTTCAGTGAGCGAGTGGTGCCAGATCTGTCGGAGCACCAGGTGTTCGTCGACGATCCTAACGGCATCAAAATTGAGCTGATTTTTGCTTACTTGCCTGAAAACACCGTGATCGGCGATGATCTCGGCGTCCTGCATTTTCAGAAAGCTGACGGCTGATCGGTGAAAACCGAGGCTGAGATTTTTAATGACCTCCCCAGATGTAATTCCTCCAGCAGCAACGGAAGATCCCGGTACGGGCAACAAACCTCAAAGCAAGGAGGTGCCTACACGCTCGCGCGCTAAACATATGTCCAGCTCGGATCGAGAAGCGCACATCGTGCGGCGCGCTATCGAATGCTTCTCGACCCAAGGATTTGGTGTAAGCACACGTGAATTGGCGACTTATATCGGTGTGACGCAACCGTTGCTCTATCACTACTTCGGCAGCAAGGAGAATCTCGTCGACAGGGTTTATCGGGAGGTTTTCTTTTCCCGCTGGAACCCGGAATGGGACGAAGTGATACAGGACACCGCGAGGCCGCTAGAGGAACGGCTCGTTACTTATCTTGAGGACTACACGCGCGCCATTATCAGCAATGACTGGATACGTCTTTTCGTATTTGCCGCGCTTGATGATCCATCGTTGAACAAACGCTACATCGAACTTTTGCACGAGAGGATTTTCAAGCCGGTGCTTCGAGAAATTCGCTCACAAAATGGTCTGCCACCTGAGCCTACGGAAATCGATCTTGAGCTGTTTTGGGGTTTCCATTCGAGCTTCTTCTACATGGGTGTCAGGAAGTGGATATACCGCATGGAGATCCCTGAAAAGCTACCGACTGTGGTGCGCGCTCACGTTCATGCCTTTCTCAACGGGTTCCCATCAACTCTGCGAAGCGGCCATACAGCGAGCTGAAAATCTACTCTCACAGCAACTACGACCAAGATTTCCAGCGCCTTGATCATCAGACACGCATCCGATTCACCTGACCATAGCCAATGCATAACTCGGCACGCGAGGACATGAACAACGGCAGGCAGCTAACGCCATTTCCTTCGCCAAGATGTATGCGATGTCGTCACAATGGAAGTGATTCGGCTGTTTATAAAATGGATTTCGCGCGCTCAAACCGAACGATCCGACCCTCCAGCTCTTATGTCTGGCCACCCAGTATCTCCGCAGGCGGGCCACCTCGAAGATTGTCCAGAGCTAATCTCTGCTATTACCAATGCGAACAACAAAAAGCTACATTTCCCCTATCGAATAGCATCTCCACACCATCACCGCCCAATGAAAGATGTCACGACCTTTTTGGTCAATATTAATCTAATGAATCTGACGCTTAAAGATTTGTTTTCCCTAATAATTTAGGCTCGGGTGCGATGAAGAAGTTGTAGTGGTCAACTGATCCCGGACACGACGTTAAGTCTTTTTTCGGACTGAGCTGGTGCCAGTCCGTTATTGAACTGGTGTGGCCGAATCCAGTTATAGCGATGCATCAAATAATGACTGATATCGC
>Ga0247816_10000384_pt1 | contig 25514 bp, 20 predicted proteins | sample UWRJL209509C1_FD_179930 | JGI IMG/M metagenome (GOLD analysis project Ga0247816, IMG submission 179930) | Plant litter microbial communities from Arlington Agricultural Research Station in Wisconsin, United States - UWRJ-L209-509C-1 | ecosystem: Environmental > Terrestrial > Plant litter >...
AAAAAAGAAAACAGGGTTTTCTTTAGTTCTGAAACAGATGCCCTGATTAACAATTTTCGTCCTTGTGGAAACTGTATGGCAAAGGAATATAAAAAATGGAAAAATGGAATTATTTGACAGGTTAGCAAATCCCGAAATCAATTTGTTACCTATAGACGGAACGGTCAATTATTACGGCAAATTATTGGATCCGGACGAAGCAGATCATTATTTTAAAGCCTTGCTAACCGGTATTGAATGGAGAAACGACGAGGCAGTTATTTTCGGTAAAAAAATAATTACAAGGCGAAAAGTGGCCTGGTATGGGGAAGAACCTTTTCAATATACCTATTCCAAAACCACAAAATATGCGTTGCCCTGGACAAAAGAATTGCTCGGATTAAAAAAACTTGTAGAAAAGGAAACGACTGAAACCTTTAACTCCTGCCTCCTCAATCTCTACCATAATGGAGGAGAGGGGATGGCCTGGCACAGTGATGCGGAAACAGATTTAAAGAAAAACGGCGCAATTGCTTCTTTAAGCCTTGGTGCTGAACGTAAATTCGCTTTTAAGCACAAAATAACCAATGAGAAGGTGGAGTTGATTCTGGAGAACGGAAGCCTTCTGATCATGAAAGGTATCACTCAAAGCCACTGGCTTCACCGCCTTCCGCCCACTAAACTTATCGTAGCACCCAGGGTAAACTTAACGTTTAGGACGATTGCGAAAAGCTAAGTTAATTGACCGAAAAGTCAGTTTAGCTGATTGAAAAGCTATTCTAGTTGATTGCAAAGTTAGTTTGGTTGATCGCATGGACAGGTAATATATCATTCTACAGACAATTGGCTTGGGTATTTTTTATATTTTTAGCGCGCTAAAACTTAAACCTGAATGTTAAAAAACAAAATACTATTCCTTGTCATAGTCATAGCTGTGATGAACATTGTGTTGCCATCAAAATGTGCAGCACAGAGTGGAAAAAAGTTGCTTCCGCTTACTTCGTTTGTTGATCCTTTTATTGGATCCAAAGGGCACGGACACGTCTTTGTCGGCGCAAATGTTCCCACGGGAGCAGTCCAGTTGGGCCCTTCGCAAATCATGCAGGATTGGGACGAATTCAATGGTTGGGACTGGTGCAGCGGCTACAATTACATCAGTAAGGAAATCCTGGGGTTTTCACACACACATCTAAGCGGTACGGGTATTGGCGACTTGAACGACGTACTGATTGTACCTGCCAACGGTGAAGTTCAGCTTACACCTGCCAAGTTCAACAATATGGCCAGCGGATACGGTTCATTTTTCTCTAAAGACAGCGAAATCTGTAAACCAGGTTATTACTCGGTATATCTTGATAAGTATAAGGTTAAGGCTGAGTTGACGGCTACTGAAAGGGTGGGCTTCCATTCATATCACTATGATAAAACTGATAATGCACACTTATTGCTTGATCTGGATTTTACAATGTTGTGGGACAAATCGGTTGCCTCTTCGATTACCCAAATCAATGATAGTACTTTTGTCGGGTATCGTTATTCTACCGGATGGTCGAAAGATCAGCGTGTGTTTTTTGCAATAGTATTATCAGTACCAGTCAGCAAAGCAGTATTGTATAATGGAACCAATCCTCAAACAGGAAAAGAAGTGAAAGGGGTAGGGGTAAAAGCCGCCTTATTCTTTGATGCGGTGAAAAACCCGGATATAAAAGTTAAGGTGGGTATATCGCCGGTAAGTACTGTAAACGCACTGGCAAACATTACAGCGGAAGTTCCAAAATGGGACTTTGAAAAGGTTAAGGAAGCGGCCGATCATTCCTGGAACAAAACGCTGAATAGAATTGTGTTTGAAGCCGATAAGGAAACAAAAACTGTTTTCTACACCTCTTTGTACCATTCTTATATTTCGCCAACTATTTTCAACGACCATAATGGCGACTACCGTGGTACTGACAAAAAGGTTTATACCCAACAGAAGTTTACTAATTACACTACGTTCTCGTTATGGGATACCTACAGGGCATTAAATCCATTGTTGACAGTGATTGATCCATCTAAGGTGAAAGACCTGGTGCATAGTCTGCTGGTAATTTATCAGCAACAAGGCAAATTGCCGATGTGGCCCCTGCAGGGAAGTGAAACGGAATGCATGATCGGCTATCCGGCTGTTCCGGTAATTACCGATGCCTATTTGAAAGGTCTGATTGATCCTGCAGATATTAATCTTGCTTATACGGCAATAAGGACTACTGCGATGATGGAGGAAAAAGGGGTAGAGTATGTAAAAAAGCTCCAGTACATCCCTGCTGATAAAATGAAAGAATCTGTAGCCTGGGGACTTGAATATGCAATCGCAGATTGGGGCATTGCCAAAATGGCAGAAAAATTAGGTAAAAAAGACGATGCGGTTTATTTTGCCAAAAGGGCTAAGCTTTATGAAAAATACTACGATCCACAGGAGAGATTTTTTGTAGGAAGATTGGCAAACGGTAGTTTCAAAAGGCCTTTTGACCCGCTATACGCTAAACAAAATGATTTCTGTGAAGGTAACGGCTGGCAATATAACTGGTTGGCACCGCAGGATCCATATGGTTTGATTAAACTAAACGGGGGAGAACCTGCTTTTACGGCAAAACTGGATACATTGTTCACCATGTCTTCTGAACTGAAGGAGGCCTCGAATGATGTAACCGGACTGATAGGCCAGTATGCGCAGGGCGATGAGCCAAGTCACCATATAGCCTATTTGTACAACTATGTGGGCAAGCCATGGCGGACTGCGGAAGTTGTAAGGGAAGTGATGACCAAGTATTATACTACCGAAAAAGACGGAATATGTGGCAATGAGGATGCTGGACAGATGAGCGCATGGTATGTGCTTTCGTCGATGGGTTTTTATTCAGTAAATCCAATGAGTGGGGTTTATGTAATAGGATCACCTGTTATGGATAAAGCCACCATAGATCTGGGGAACAAAACATTCGCTATTACTGTAGAAAACCAAAGCAAGAAAAATATCTACGTGCAAAAAATCACCCTTAATGGAAAGCCGTACTCAAAATCTTATATCAGGCACAGCGATGTGATTAAAGGCGGTAGCATGGTGTTTTACATGGGTAATACACCTTCTAAAACTTTTGGTGTGAACAAAGCAGACCGGCCTTCATAATTCGGTACTAAAATTTAACGGCTGGCTATTTAGCCGGCCGTTTTTTTCTTGAAGAACTCATTGATATAAAATAAAGGAATCCCGATAAGGGCAATAATGAGACCCGGCCAGGTAAACCCTGGTTTATAAATAATCAGCAAGACGCAAAATGCGGTGCCCAATACTATATACAATGCCGGTAAATAGGGGTATCCTATTGCTTTGTATGGCCTTTCAATATCTGGTTTTTTGATCCGCAGGATATAAACGCCTAAAATTGTGAGTACATAAAACAGCACTGCTATGAAGGTTATCATGTCTAATAAATCGCCGTACTTTCCACTAAGACATAACAATGAGGCCATTAAACACTGAATCCACAACGCAAAGGCCGGAACAGAATGTTTGTTTAAATGTGATGCCTTGTCAAAAAACAAGCCGTCTTTGGCCATTGAATAGTATACCCGTGCGCCGGCCAAGATCAAGCCGTTATTACAGCCAAAGGTAGCCACCATGATCAATACTGCCATTACGATAGTTCCTTTGGCGCCAAAAATAGCATGCGAGGCGACCAGACCAACCCTGTCTTTTTCCGCGGATGCAATGTCAGACAAGGGGAGTACAGCAGTGAACATGAGGTTTAGCAAAACATAAATTAGGGTCACTAAAACAGTACCTATCAGCAGGCTTCTGCCAATATTCTTTTTAGGATCGCGGATTTCCCCGGCAACAAAGGTTACGTTGTTCCATGCCTCGTAACTCATGATGGCACCCACCAGCGCAGCAGCGAGGGCTCCGGCAAATGCAGGTATTCCCTGATAAGTACTGAACTTACCGCTGGTATCCAGTTGTTTAAAATCCAGATTGGCCCAGTTGGCATTCCAAACTGCGGTATCCAGGTGGATAAAGCCAAAAACTATCAAGCCTGCTATACTCAGGATTTTTGTCGCGGTAAAAATACTCTGTACAATTTTGCCCCCTTTCACCCCTTTAGTATTGATGTAGGTGATAAATACCAGTAACAGGATGGCAAATGCCTGGGCAGGTGAAATGGTAAAACTGCCGATTTTCAGGAATACCAGGTCCTCGCTCAATTCTGGAACAAAATAGGCAAGAAATTTAGAGAAGGAAACACCTACGGCCGCAATGGTACCGGTTTGGATCACCGCGAAAAGGCTCCATCCGTAAACAAAGGCAACCAAGGGATTGTAGGCTTCTTTTAAATAGGTATACTGACCGCCCGCCCTGGGGTACATGGCACTCAGCTCCCCGTAACTTAAGGCAGCAATCAATGTCATTATCCCACCAATAACCCATACGGCAATAAACCAAAGTGAAGAACCTGTGTGCCTGGTAATATCAGCGGCAACAATAAAAATGCCCGAACCTATCATACTGCCAACCACTAAAAAGATGGCATCCAATAGACCAATTTCTCTTTTAAGCGTGGCATTTTCTGTTTGATTATCTGCCATTGTTACTTTAAATCTGCTGTTGTGTAAGGTGTAACAGGGGTTTCTTTGGGAATACGCCCTTGTAGCTCCGAAAGTGATGCATTTGGCAGGTGAGGCAAAACCAGTTTCGAGAACCAGGCTGCTTCTTCTTTTAAAGGGAAACCTGAAAAAATAAATGCCCTGAAACCCATGTCTATATAACGGTTTATTTTTTCAATAATCTGTTCAGGGCTTCCTACCAGTCCCCCACCGCAACCTGAAAATACTTTTCCTATGTCTGTCCACAGCAACTGTTCTATATACCCGTCCTCATCTGCTTCTTCCCTTAGCTGATCCTGCCGTAGCACACCTAGAGAGCGTGAATCTTCGCCGCGGCTCCTGATTTCTTTTGCCCGCTCTTCATCCAGTTTTGAGGTCAGTTTTTTTGCATAATCCCTTGCTTCCTGTTCAGTTTCCCTTACAATAACATGAATACGGAGCCCGAAATCTATCTTGCGGCCATACGCTGCTGCGCGTGCGCTCATATCCTGAATGGTTTCATATAAACTCTCTTCCCGTTCAGGCCAGGTCAAAAATACGTCGCAATGTTTGGCACATACATCACGTGATCCCTCTGAGGTTCCTCCAAAATATAACAATGGCCCCCCGTTTTGCTGGTAAGGCTTCGCCGGGTCTGCAGGTAAATCTATCTTATAATGTTTTCCTTCTAGTTTGATCCTGTCCTGTGTCCAGGCCTGCTTTAAAATTTCGATTGTCTCATTGCAGCGCTGATAACGCAGCTCCGGAATTTCACGCAGTCCGGGCAGATCAGAATTGATGATATTAATGGCCAACCGACCTTCTAACACATGATCCAGGTTAGAAATAGCCCTTGCCAGTGTAGGTGGATGGATCTCACCGGTACGGATAGCCACCAACAATTTAATTTTACTGGTAAAAGGAGCTATTGCTGCGGCAAAAGTTATGGCTTCCTGCCCAACTGTATAAGACGTAGGAAAAAGGATGTTTTTAAAACCTGAGGCCTCGGCCTGCAGGGCAATATCCTTGCAGTGTTCAAAGTTACTCCTGCGGCTTTCATCCAGGATACCCAGATAATCTGTATCACCACCAATAATGTCATCAAACCAACCAATTTCCGCCGTACGTTCTGTTGTGCGCACAGCAACGGCATCCCATTTTTTTATCGCTTTCATCAGTAAATTTTGTTATGTACCGGTTTCGAACTAACCACGGGCGTTTTCACAGCCCGCTGCGAAAATGCCCGTGGTTAGTTCATTAGAGTTTTTTATAAATTGTTTTTCCTTCTTTGATAGTTTCGAGAACGGTAACATCTTTGATTTTAGAGGGATCAATGGTCGTGATGTCATCTGACAGAATTACAAAATCGGCCAGTTTTCCTTTTTCTATTGAACCTTTGGAGTTTTCTTCCTGGTACTCATAGGCACCATTGATGGTAATTGCCCTTAGTCCTTCAATTGGCGTTAAACGCTCATCCGGACCAATAACTTTACCCGAACGTGATTCGCGCACAACCGATGTCCACAATAAAAACAGCTGGTTGACAGGTGTTACCGGGAAATCTGTATGGTTGGTAGCTACTACACCCTTTTTGATGGCAGATTTAAGCGGGCTCAAGAAACTTGCGCGTTCTATGCCGAGGTTGCGGATGTGCACATCGCCCCAGAAATAGGCATGATTACTAAACATCGCGGCTATAATCCCAAGTCTTTTGTAAGCATCCAACTGATCAGGTCTTACAAACTGAGAGTGTATAGTCACCGGTCTGCGGTTATTGCTGCTGGTGTTTAAGGTTTTATTCGCATTGTCTATAGCTTTTAAATACATATCTATAGTTGCATCTCCGTTGCAATGGACGAATGGACGAATATTGTGCTGAAAAGAGTTAATTACAAATGCGTTAAACTGATCCTGTGTAATATTGGGAAAGCCTGTGCATTCGGCATGGTTGCAGCCGGGCACTTCTACTAAATAAGATTTGCTGAAAAACGCGGTTTTGCCCTGGGGTGAACCATCGGCCACCATCTTTGTGCCCGCCAGTTTCAGATGGTTTTTAAGTACCCCAAATTTATATTCGGGGTTTTTTAAAACGGTTTCAATGGTAGGATAGCCCGGCAAGGCTTCAATATCAATGAATAAGGCATTCTTTGCGGCGGCCTGATGTAACAGTGTTAGCGATTCTAAACTGGTATATCCATCCTGTGCGGTGGTAATCCCGTGACTGGCGTAGAACAACTGCTGCTCTTTTAAACTTTTCAGCTGGTCGTCCAGCGATGGTGCCGGTCTGGCTGGTCTTTTCAATAACCGTGCTGCAGATTCCTGTAGCAATCCTGTAGGTTCATTGCTGTCTTTTTTACGTTCTATTGCACCACCAGCAGGATTTGGCGTGTTTTTATCGATGCCCGAAACCTTTAGTGCATATGAATTGGATACAGACATGTGCCCGTTGATGTTGGTCACCGTTACCGGATTATTTGGAAAGGCTGCATCCAGGTCCTCTTTATTGGGATGTCTTTTTTCCGCCAGTTGGTCCTGGTCGTACCCAAAGGCATCAATCCATTCGCCCTCAGGAATGTTCTTTTGTTTCTGAAAATCCTTTATCCTGCTCACCAGATCGGCAATGTTTTTTACATCGCCCATAGGCGGCGAACCTACATTCACTGTGGTTGACCGTGACAAGCCCATGAAATGGCTATGTCCGTCTATAAATCCCGGAACAAGGGTTCTTCCATTAAGGTCAATTACCTGCGTAGCCGCGGTCCTGAGTTTACCAATCTCTGTGGCCGTACCTACTGCTGCAATTTTACCCTCCTTTACCAATACTGCTTGTGCAACTGTATTGGAGGCATCAACAGTTATAATTTTTCCGTTGGTATAGATCGTTTGTGCGTGGCTTTTCTGGACAAGCAGCAATAAAGCCGTACTAATGATGATGCTGGAAATCTTCTTCATCTCTTCTGTTTTTTGTGTTAAGGATAAATTATCTTGGTGCCAGGTTATTATAGGCGAGTTCATTACTTGGTATAGGCCATACATAGTTGCTTGCGGTTACCGGTACTTCTGGTGCAGTACCTGCATTCCCGCTTTTTGCAGGCAATGGCAGTACCTGTCTAAGCAAATCCGGAGTCCTGAAACCTTCGCCCAGTAATTCAATACGCCTTTCTGTAAGAATTGTACTGATCAGTTCTGCTTTAGTGCCTACGCCCGTAGTGAATACATAAGCCGGATTGGACCTGTTGCGTACTGCCTTGAGCAGCGACAAGGCGGTATTTAAGTCGTTCTTTTGGGCTGCGGCTTCTGCATAATTCAGCAAAACTTCAGCATAACGTACCAGGGGGATGTAATCCAGGTATGGTGCCCCGTTTTTTGCAAATTTCTTCACTAGTTGTTGTCCGCTGGTATTGGTGTTAATCAGGCTTTTACGCAGGTCCGGCGACGCGGCTGAGAACACCGCATTGGATATAATACCTCCATTTGTATTGAGGTACAGAACCGGCGACAAATAATTGTATGCCAAAGCACTCTGTTGTCCGGGTGCTTCAGAGGCGATGACAAAAGCAATGCTGAATATTGCTTCAGAACCTGTATAAGATCCATTGAATAACCTGGTCAGGTCTGGTTCCAAACTATGAGTAACCGAACCTCCCGTGTATTGATATGGTGCTGCAGCGGGCACCAGTTTCGCAGCTTCAATAACCACTTTGTCGTAGTCTGATTTTGCCAGATAAACCCTGGTTTTAAGTGAGATTGCCGTTGCTTTATGTGCCCTCGAAGCATTAAGCAGCGCGGTAGAATACGAAGCTGGTAAGTCTGTTTCTGCTTCATCAAGGTCTTTGAGTATCTGCGTGTATATTTCGGCAGTGGTACTAAAAGCCAGATCGTTGTTTCCGCCCGTAGTTTCACCTTTCAGCCGAAGTGGCAAGGCCAGGCCGGTGCTGCTTTGGTTATATGGCTTTACAAAGGTTTGAACCAGACTGAAGTACGCAAAGGCCCTTACAAATTTGGCTTCAGCCAGGTAATTCTTTTTGGTGGCATCATCCAGAACGCTGGAAGTGGATAGGTTATCGATTAAGATGTTAGCCGAATTAATTACCCTATATCCGGCGGTCCATACCGCATTGACAAAATCGCCCGATGCAGAAATGGTTTGGTTCCATACGTTGGCCCCGGTGGAGTTATTACCGTCATTCTGGCTGAACTCATTTCCCCGTTGTTCGTTAAAAACTAAATACCGGCCGCCGTAATATCCGGGATCGCTCAGTTGTCCGTAAAGGGCATTTACCTGAGATCCGATTTTTGCAGGGGTACTGTACGCATCACTGCCGGCAATGGTAGTAATGGGTGAAACCTCTAACTCACCTTTCTGGCAAGAAACCGTCAGGATGCTTAAAATCGAGATCAGGAGCAGTCCTTTGAGGTAAACCGGTGTATTCATATATTTAAATTTCATTTTGCTTTAAATTAAGGTGTGACAATCAGCTGCTAAAAAGATAGGTTAAGTCCGAGTGTGAATGTTCTGGCATTTGCCGGAACATTTTGGTCTTTACCAGAGTTGATAGAGTTTCCGTTGATGGATATTTCCGGATCAGAACCCGTGTAGTTAGTCACGGTAAACAGGTTTGTTACCTGTCCGTAAATCCTTGCCACAGAGATATATTTGCCTATGCCGTCTTTTGGCAGTGCCACACGGTAACCGAGACTGATATTCTTCAGTTTAAGGTAATTGCCACTTTCTACGTTAGCACTGTTTGAAGAAGAAAAGCCACCCGTAAAACTGTCACCCCATACCAGTTTTGGAATATCCGTGACCTGCCCTGGAGTTGTCCATCTGTCCAGGATAAACGTTCCATTGTTAAAATATCGCTGATCGGAGATGGTTGAACGGGTTCCGTTGTACAGCTTATTGCCGCCAGAGAATGTTAATCCCACCGTTAAATCAAATCCTTTGTAAGAAAAATTATTGTTCAAACCGCCGTACCAGGTTGGCAGCGAAGGCCCCTGTATCCTTCCATCTGCATAGTTATCAATCCGAGGGGCTGTGGTTCCGTCCAGGTAGGTGAAGTTTTTGGTGATCGCATCATACTGTACCTGTTCGTTATTTTTATTGATGTAGATCTGGTTTCCATTGGCCGGATTGATCCCCTCAACAGGGACTGCAAAAATGGAACCTACCGAATAACCCACGCGGGTCACATTCTGAATCCCAAAAGTACTGAGCACTGTAGGGTAGATATCAGCACCGTTTCCCAGCGAAGTAACTTTGTTTTGCAACGTAGAAATGTTAAAATCGGCGCTCCATTTAAAATCTGTCTGCGTGATGATGCGGGCGTTGATGTCAAATTCAAATCCCTTATTGTATAATGAGCCTACATTGGCGATGATCGAGTTTCCGGGAATACCTTGCGAGGCCGATTGCGGGGCACTCAATATCAAACCATCGATATCATTTTTATAATAATCTGCGGTTACGTTGACCCTGCTGTCGAAAAGGGAAAATTCCAAGCCATAGTCAAGTTTTTTACTCGATTCCCATTGAAGGTTCGAGTTACCGGCTTGTGTAAAGTTTAAGGTTGGTGTACCTGCATAAGTTCCGGAGCCGTATTTAGTGAGTGAGGCATAGTCGTCCAGGCTGCTGTTACCTACTACACCATAACTAAACCTGAGTTTTAGTGCATTTACCGATTTGGAAACTGCCGAATGCTTGAAGAAATCTTCTTCCGATACGTTCCAGCCTACAGAACCGCCACCAAAATTACCCCATTTGTTGCCAGTGGCGAGTGCAGATAAACCATCTCTCCTGAAGTTTAAGCTAAAGAGGTATTTCCTTTTGAAATCATAATTCACATTGCTGAAATAAGAAAGGATGGCATTCTCTGTCTGGATATTGGCAGAAGGAGTGATGTTTGTCCAGCCCCCCTGGTAGCTGGTGAAAAAAGGATCCGATAAACCAGTGCGGGTGGCACCCCAGCCGTTGATTTTCGTGGTAATGAGCTCATGCCCCAGTAAAACCTTGAAATTATGGTCTTTCGCAATCTCAGTAGTGTAGATCAACGTGTTGGTCCAGTTGGAACGCTTATATTTTGTGATCGAATTGGCCGCTGATCCATTGGTAGAAAAGCCATCGCCACTCAGCGGGTTCCTGAAACTGATGTTTTCTACCATCAGGTTGTTAAGGCCATAGAGGGTTTTGAATTTGAGGTTTTTTAACAGCGATAACTCTGCATATACACTTCCAACAAATGTGTTGTTTTCAGATGTGTTTTTATCAAGGTCCAGGATAGTTTGAAGATTGTAAGCATTAAATACACCCAGTGCAGTACTGTTAGGGCCATACCCTATATTTCCGTTACTGGTATTGATGTTATAGGAGCCGTCGTTATTGTATACATTTACATTTGGTGGTAAAATGTAAGTCAATCTACCGAGCGGCTGTAAGCCAATGTATTGTGTATTAACACTGTTTCCCGATGAAGCGGAGATTGAGTTAGGCCCCGTTGCACCACTATTAGGACCTGAATTCAGTGAATTGTTGTATGATGCGTTTGTTCCTATCGTGAGCAGGTTATTCACCTGGTGCTCCAGGTTGAGGCGGATACCTTCCCTTTTAAAGCTGTTCGTTTTCAGGATTCCGTCCTGGTCGCTGTAATTGAGCCCTAAAAAGTAATTGGTACGCTCCGTTGCGCCCGAGATACTCAGGTTATGATTTTGCGAAACCGCAGTCTGGTAGGCTACATCATACCAGTTGGTTTGCGTGGTGGAGCCGTCCGGATTGGTTCCCAACACGAAACCCGGGGCTAAACCTGCGTTTATACGGGCCTCATTTTTAATAGCTACATATTGCGAAGCATCCAGTAATTCAGGTAAATTGTATGGGCTGCTGAAACTTACCCACGCACCATAATCAACTTTAACCGCGCCTCTTTTTCCTTTTTTTGTAGTGACAATTAATACACCATTTGCAGCCCTCGATCCATAAATGGCTGTTGCTGATGCGTCTTTAAGTACCTCTATACTTTCAATATCACTTGGATTGATATCGGACAGGGGGTTGTTGCCTACCGCATCACCTCCCGATCCTGTAAATACCGTAACGCCATCTATGATAATCAACGGATAGATAGAAGAAGTAATGGAATTTACGCCCCGGATTCTGAGAACGGGGGTACTGTTTAACGCTCCCGAAGGCTGTACCATATTTACACCCGCGGCCTGTCCGCCCAACAGCTGATCGAAACTTTGTGCAGGTCTGTTTTCTATGACCGACGCTTTAATCTGCGAGGCAGAACCTGTAAAGGCCTTTTTGCTTTGAGAGGTGTAACCTGTAATCACCACATCATTCATCTGATAGGCGTCGGGTTCTAACCTGATTTCTACAGGTGAACGGCTAACTGTAACCCTTTGAGTTTTGTAGCCAATATAACTTACAATCAGTACCGCAGGCAATTTCTGTCCGGTTACAAATTTAAAAGCCCCGTTATCATCGGTAAGTACACTATGGGTTACGCCTTCCAACTGAACTACCGCCCTTGGTAACGACTCCTTCGTTTGCCCGTCAACGACTGTACCACTGATGTTTGCATTAATTAATGGGGCTGGTACTGTTTGAGCTTGTGTGTTAATTGGGACCACAGAAAGTATCGTCCCTACGGTGACTGGACTTCCTAAAACAAGCCATAGGAAGAGCACACGTTTGTATTGTGCAAGGATATGCATATATTTACAATAGTTAAATGTTAATTGAAGCAGGGTCCAACGCCAATCGAATTCCTGCTTCTTCCGAGTTTATCTTATTTAGGGGATTACGTTAAGTTTTCCCCTTCTTATGTCTGTGAATGTTATTTACTACCTCATCCACACAGTAGGACAGATCACATGCAACAACAACACGCAGTAGATTTTATAAAGAAGTAGCTTATTTTTAGGTCAAGCGGTTTTTTAGTAAAATTTTGGGTCATATTGGTTTGTGCTTTAGGGTGGTAAATATATATTTTAATAAATACTCTACCAAATTGATAGACATAATATTTCTTTTTTATTTGCGTTGCAGCCTAAATTTCATAGCCACTATCAATAAATAAACACAGTTGAACTGATGTATGAACCCACCCCAGATGTAGCCGTCGAATTATGTAAAGTGTACTTTAAAAATAAGCCGCAATTTTTTAAAGTATACTTTACATAAAGGTGGAACATTGTTAAAGTACACTTTAAAAATATCGATCCTGTTGTGAATTAGAACTGTTCAATGAATTTTATGATCAACCGTTCTTTATCCTTAGGGAATGCATAGTTGATTTAGCTGATGACCTATCCATTTTATGTATAGCTCAATTCACCCGAACACTGATATATTCGTATAACTAATTTCAACATAATGGTACAGCTGAATAATGATTTGTGCAATTTCCTCAGGAAATTAAATAACCAGTTTGAATCTTTCTCTAACGGAGTTATTATTGTAAAAAACGGAATACTAAGAGGCCTTACCTTCAAAATCAATGATAAAGAAGGGTATGTGCATGTGAATGAACATTTCGATTTGGATTTTGATGCCGAAAAAACTTCACTCCAGAACCTTGTACATTATCTTTATCAATGTAAAATCATCACCAACTCCGATTTGAAGGTGATCAATTCAGTACAGCAGGAAGGGGCGTAAAACTGAACTTTAGTTGAAACTGAAGTTTAGTGTTTGCCTAAATTCCCTGTCATTGACAATATCTCAAAGGTATAGGTGAGTTGCGTCTTGTTTTTTTGGTAGGCTTGCAGTGCATCCCAGAGGGAATTAAATTTAGTTTGCTTCAGGTTGTTTTTAACATCCCGGCAAAAGGCAGTAATACTAACGTCTTTCCACTCATTACTGCTCGTTGATAATTCAATCATTGGAGAAGCTTCGCCTTTTGACAAAAGAGAGATCTTAAAACTATCCAGGATGTCTGTGAGCAAACGGAATGGCGTTTCGCTGTCACGGTACAGATCGGGGAATAGGTCGTCCAGGTGAATGGACTCTATGTTTTTTTCCAGGGTCGTGACCTGGTTGATGAAGGCAGTCCGGATATTATCTGCCGAGTCATCTGGCACAGCAAGATCCTTCTGGAGCATTTTAACCGATTTCAAAGCATCTGCCATGGCTACCCTTGCCTCCATATTGTCGGTTTTAAGGTATTGCTTGTGGGCAGATTGAAAGCGCTCAATGGCTTGTATGCTTGTACTCAATAAAGACGGAGCATTAAAATAATTTTTGATGAAAGGTTTCATAAATCATTCCTTACTGGCAGTATAAGTTTCACCTCAAACTGCGATGTTACCACTTCTGTAAAAATAGTGATTTTGTTGTATGCCGGAAATTTTTTACAAATTAATTTTATGAGCACCAATCTGTTGTATACTTTTTTAGCGTTCTTGCTGAAGTCGGCCGATTCTGGTTTTAATTCTTTTGGTCAAGTAAAGGTACATGACCATTTCGTGCATACGCTGGTCATTATTAAAGAGCCTGTTGGTATGCATATGAAAAAGATCAGATAACAGCTTGTCTTTTTCCACTCCCTTGCTTGTTTCCAATACTTGTAAAAAGCACTTTTGAGTAGCTCTCATTTTTTTTTCAGGAAGTTTCCTATCATCAGTTGCGGTCTCATCTGTAAAATCCTTATAAGCTTTGTTCACCTTTTTAAACCCTTCGGTTGAAATGTTCATTTCTGCTGAGAACGCGCCTGCCATTTTTTCGGCAAATTTGAGTTGCTCCTGGAGCGAAAATCCAATAGCCTGCATGATATTCTCCATCAGGATAATGGAGATATAATATAGCAGATTTACAGTGAAGGGTTTGCTTAGCAGGTGCAAGACAAAGGTGCTGTCGGTACCAAAACATTTTTCAACAAGGTGCATCCGTTCCTTTCCATAACGTTCAAGTTCAGGTCGGTAAGTTTTAAGCTGTAGATCGGCAACAATTCCCTGTTCGGTATAGGGGCGCAATAATTTGGATAAACCAGCTATCAGGTCGCCCGTTTCGCCCTTTTCTTTTGGCTGAATCCGCAACCGGATGTGGTATGATGGGTCCATATAACGGATGAAGAAACAGTTTTTTATTTTCTTTTTTATATGGTTCAGGTAGTGAGTATGGATTGCCAGCAACAGAGATGTACTGTTTGAAGGATGACAATAGATTTCAAAGTAAAGCCACTCTTCTCCGGGTAAATATGCAGATGTGTAAACTGCGTTGTCAATAGGTGGTGCAAAGGGATAAGCGGTATAAATTTGTTCGTTGTGCTCCAGGTTAATAATAAATTCCGAGATGTACGGGAATTGATTTTCGTCTGTAACCAGTTGTTTGTCTGCAATAAGGGTTTCTTCAATATAAAAATCCGTTTTATTTTTACAGAATAACAGGAATGCATGCCTGTCCTCTTCAAGTGTTGGATTGAAAGTAAGGGTTTGATCGGCAAACCCACATTTAAAAGGTGCCGTTAACCGGATGTCAGACAACCATTGGGTTAAGGCGTTCATTGTTCCCGTTTTATCCGTCCCGGTACATATTTGCTGCGGCACCAGCCATTTTTCGGGCGACAGAACAACATGTTTGTATTGTATCCTTTGATAATGCGAAAGCCCCGGGAACATGTTTAGCACATTAATATTTAAGGACGAGCGCAGGTTTTGGTGCTGAAGGTCTGACAGGAACCTGAAAACGGACAAATCAGAACGTGCATAATTATAAGCCGATGCAAGTTTGGGCACAACACGTTTTTGGTATTTGGCCGAATGCAGCACAAACTCATTGTTTTTTACACTCAGCAGCAGATCGTCCAGGTCAATAGCCTCCGCACTTTCCGTCCAGCTCAATATTGGTAGTTCGTATGAATAGATAGATTTCCGCCGGTTAATGTTATCCGCATTTTTCTCCAGCTGATAGGCGATGTCAAAAAAGAGAACACCCGGATTGGCGTCCTGTTCTGTTTGTGCAAGCCGCTGCCCAATGCGTGTAACTTCATCACTCGCCATTGAAAACCGGCCGAGGAGAGAATTGGCCGTGCATCCGCCGATCTGTGACACAACCAACAAATCGCCTGCGTATTGCAGCATTAGGCTGAATGTATTGGCAAGCATTTCAGTATTGCTTATTCCTGCATCTTTGAAATCTTCCAGCTGCACAGTTTTCTGTTGTATCATGCCATTCAGTATAAACTGGTATATCGCGGGGTAATCGATACTGCGGACGTCCTTGTTTTGTTGCTGCCGGTGTGCCTTCATTTCCTGCACCAGCGGATCCTCACTGCTGTCCAGCGTAAGGGATTCATATCCTACACCCATTTCGGGATCCATTGCAACCAGCAAAGGAACCACTTTGTCTTCGAAACGCCTGCTAAATAGACTCCGGCAATGGTTTAATGCTGCGTTTTTATTTGGACTTAGGTGTCGGCAGAGGAAGTCAATCAGTTCAGGGATGATATGAATCTTCCTTTGAGAAATGCAACCGTCTAATATTTTTCGCTCTGCGATGATATAATCATTGTTTTTTTCTGTCTTTGGATACCCTATACGTTTAAAATAATCTGTTCCCGTAATATTGGGCTGAAAATCGGTGAGCAGCAGCTGCGATTTAATCAGCTGCTGTATGAAATAACTGGCGAGCGATTTCTTTAAGCCCAGTTCTGTATGCAGAAAATGGCGAAGTTCCTGCAATGTGCATTTTGTATGGCAGAACTTTAGCGTTTTCAGCGTGGTTTGTTCAACCTGAACTGCCGACAATTCGAAAGATGCATTGTCGAGGTTTACATAACGTAGTTCCTGGTCACACTGGTACGCTGTGGTATTTGTCCTAAAAAAGATGGCATTATTACTTAGGTACTTAGGATCCATATTAAGGAGCTCTTTTTCCTGCCAGTTGGGAAAACGATGGGTGATTGTTTCCCGGGAAAGTACTACGGTGCCGGATTGGTTTTCTTTGCTGACCGGAATTAGTGAAAATGCAGCAAAGTGACCGAATGGAGTAGCCCTGTATTTTGCCCTGTTAAAATACTTCCAGATGGTGAACCTGATTTTAGGATCGAGATTAAGCAGGGACTCTTCATCGTAGTCTTTAATGAGATCGAAGAATTCAGGAGATGATTCCTGAATATAGCTTTTGAGTTCAGGCCATGCTTTCTTCATGTCCTGCTGTATGACGAATACAGGTGTGCGGCAAATACTAATTGGTGAGAACGTCAGCTTCATTACCTTAATTTTATGGCGTTAATATATTACATCCTAAAGATACAAATACAGTAATTGAGTTTAATAAATAAGTTTATTAATTTTTATATAAACTTTAAATAAATTATCTGCCATTCCATATTCGAATTCGTAGTGATCTGAATATGCGTGATTTAGCCGCATATTGATGTTGGCCAAACCTGTATGATTACATTTAATGTCGCTTTGGCGGTTGGGTAGGTTACAGGTTTTAATAATAATATATTCGTTTGTAGCTTCTACGCAGATCTGGGCCGGTTCATTCTCATCCTGAAGGTTACCATGTTTAAATAGGTTTTCTACAGTAGTCAATAAAACAATAGGAATAATTTTCACTTTGGGGTTATCCATCTGCTGAATGCATTTAATGTTCAGCTTGTGGTTAAATCTTAGCTGGTTAAGGCCAATGATATTCTGTACCTGATCTAGTTCTTTGCTCAGTAAAATCTTGTCAGAATTGCTTTCAAGTGCAAAACTCATAATACCGGATAACCGCATCATGGCTTCATCGGCTTCTGCGGGATTTCTTTTCGCTGCGTATTTTATAAAACTTAGGGTATTAAAAAGTAGATGGGGATTGATCTGCGCGCGGAGGAAGTCCTGCTCTGCACGAAGCAGGTCATTTGTCAGCTTTTCATTTTCGATAGCCTGGGTGAAAGATTTCTCTTTTTTCTGGTAATAGCTGAGTAGGAAGTAATAGCCTGTGCCATAGAGGATGAAGTAGATTCCTCGCCAAATCGCTGTCATAATATATTTTTTTTGCAAGAATGATGATTGATATTCTTCATAACCGAGCTTCCACAATAACTGAGTGATCAAAAATGTCAATGTACAGTATGCTGTGATTTCCAAGACTACCAGTAATGGGATACGCAAAATGTCTATGTATCTATGAACAGAAAACTTCTTTAATAGAATTCCTGAATGGAAGTAAAACAAGGAAATATTTAGTAGATAAAATAAGATATATACTTCTAAGGGCTTGAGATTTCGTGACACTGCAACGGAAAATTGTACCTCATATACTATGAAAATAGACCAGCATAAAATATGTACCCTGGTTGATTTTGAGACATTTGACCCTACTTTATATAATAAACCGCGCATTTAATATAATAAATATGATTAAAATTTTCTTCTGAGATAATATTGGGCTCATCATTTAAAAAAAACGTTATGAACCCTACTAGAAAAAATCTCAGACTAAAGAAAAAAACATTGTTTGTTTTCAAAACTCAAACTCAAAATTTAAATCGGTTTAATACATCGGATCCAATTTCAATAACCGTAACTACTCCACAAACCTCAATATAGGGTAGATTGTCTGGTTTTAACTAAGATCTCAAAGTGTGTTTCTTCAGAAATTCAAGGAACACACTTTTATATTTATCCCCTATCTGGTAATTCTGACCGGTTGAAAGTCTTGCAATATTCCCATCCACACGATCCAGATAGTTCAGCGAAATGATAATAGATTTATTGATCCTGAAAAACACATCCATCAGCTGCAATTTATCTTCCATTGCTTTCAAGCCCATGTAGGTAATTTCATGTCCTGTGGTGGTATGGATCATGATGTAATTCAACATCGCTTCGATGAAGATAATCTCACTATATTTTATTTTAATAAAACTGCTTTTTTGTCCGCCTTTGATAAACAGGAACTGATTCTCATCGCGCTGCAGCTTAATGATATTTTGAAATTTTCGATCCAGGTCTTCTATTTCCTGGCGGAAGGCTAAATAACTTACCGGTTTAAGTAAATAACCATCTGCTTTGCTCTCAAATGCTTCAGGTGCATAATCACGGTAGGCAGTTACATATACAAGGAAATGGCAGTAATTCTTCATAATTTCTGCGGCCTCTATTCCATTTAAAACGGGCATGTTGATATCTGAAAAAATAATGTCTACATGGCTTTCCTCTTTAAGGTAAGCCATTGCCAGTCGGGCGTCAGAAAAGCGTTCCAGCAAATTCAAGTGTGGAACCTGGGCTATTAAATCACACAGTTCTTCTATACCGTGCGGCTCATCATCGATGACAATACAAGTCATTAGCATAAAACATTAATTTAAAATAGGTAACAGCGTTAACAATAAGCATAAATATACAACCTATAGTGATAATATCAACTTTTTAAAAAAAAAGGATTTTTCATATAATATTCTACCCGTTTTATATAAGTTTTTATTATTACGGCTTTTCTGGTAATACCTTTCGATTATTAAATAAGTAAGCCAAATTTCTACCTATGAAGCCGCCATGGCTTACTAAACTAGTATGAGGGCTATGGCGGTTTTTAATGAGTTAAACAAACCAAATATATTCTTATGAAAAACAAAGAAAACACGAAACGAAAGCTGATCGAAGCCGTAGGTGCCATTATCAAAAGCGAAGGGTTTAATAATTTAGGTGTTAATAAGGTGGCTAAAGCTGCCGGCGTTTCAAAAATGTTGATCTATCGTTACTTTGGCGGACTTGAACAACTGCGCAAGGCGTACATCTCAGAAAACGACTTTCTAAAAAAATATCTTTCAACCGATCCGGCTGCGGATGGTTTCCGTTACGCTATTCATGCACAGGTTTCTAAAATCCTGAGTGAACAGTCTGATGAAATTTATAGCCATTGCGAAATTGAGGCCTTACTGATGGATGAAATTTGTAACAATACAATCACATCGCATAAACTAAAACGGGATATTCCTGCAGACCCAACTATTTATTTTGAGTTGATGTCTACCTTGCTTTCAGCGGGTACGGAACAGCTGATTTTAAATGGCACAATTGGCAACCAGGGGAAGAAAAATGACCAATCAATAAATCAGCAGCAGGATTTAATTCAATCAATAGAACAGATTGTCGATTGGACTTTAGGGTAACCCCCTAAAGTCCTGTTGCGCATTTATTTGGGTTTCCGTACTGTGTTTTGAAAATAAAACATCACTTTTGCAGTCTTGAAAAAGCAGTTGCAGATGTAAAAAATTAAAAGCAGTATTTATGGAAGAAAAGGTTGTTGAAGAAGTTGTTGAACTAATTGAGCGCAATGTTGAAGGGGAATTAAAGGAATATTTAGACGCACTCAATATATCTGATGTTGAACATCTGATAGACGATCTCCCTCAATATGCAGTTACTTTCATCAATACGCTATCTGTTAAGCGGGCAGTGAATGTTTTTAGGATCCTTGATTTTCCAACGCAGGAAAAGATCATTAAAAAGCTTCCCGGTGAAAAACTTGCTGAACTGATCAACCTGCTTCCTCCTGATGACAGGACCTCACTGTTTTCTGAACTGAAAGGAGACGCTGTTAAAGCACTCATTATCCTTCTGCCCGCAAAAGACAGGGTAGAGGCACTTTCGCTTTTAGGTTATAAAGAAGATAGTGTTGGACGGTTAATGACCCCAGATTACATTGCTGTAAAAAAAGACTGGACCGTTAAAACGGTTTTGAAACACATCAGACGATACGGAAAGGATTCTGAAACCATTGACGTTATTTATGTAATAGATGAAGACGGCATTTTACTGGACGATATTAGGATCAGGGAGATCCTGCTGGCAGATCCCGAAGTGTCCATCCTGGAGTTAACTGATAACCGGTCTATTGCACTCAATGCAAATGATCCGCAGGAAGAAGCTATCAATGTTTTCAGAATGAACAACAGGGTAGCACTACCGGTTACCGATGATCACAATGTACTGCTGGGGATTGTAACCGTAGATGATATCCTCTGGATTGCCAATGAAGAGTATACCGAAGATATGCACAAAATTGGCGGTACCCAGGCATTGGATGAGCCTTACCTGGATATGCCTATTTTCGGCTTGTTTAAAAGAAGGATAGGCTGGCTGGTGGTACTTTTTCTTGGCGAAATGCTTACCGCAACCGCCATGGCCCATTTTGAAGCAGATATTGCTAAAGCGGTTGTGCTTGCCATGTTTGTACCATTAATTATATCCAGTGGAGGTAATAGTGGTTCGCAAGCCTCAACGCTGATTATACAGGCAATGGCACTTGGAGAAATTACCATTGGCGATTGGTGGCGTGTAATGCGCAGGGAACTGATTTCCGGACTGATGTTGGGTGTTGTACTGGGAACGATAGGGTTTTTAAGGATATTTACCTGGACATTGTTTTCAGACCTTTACGGACCACACTGGGCACTATTAGGTGTAACGGTAGGTGTAGCACTTGTTGGGGTGGTTTTATGGGGTTCACTGGCAGGTTCAATGCTGCCGCTGCTCTTAAAAAAGCTGGGTGCCGACCCGGCAACATCCTCTGCACCATTTGTAGCTACTCTTGTTGACGTTACAGGCCTCATTATTTACTTCTCTGTAGCCGTAATGTTCCTTACCGGGGTTCTGCTCTAGATATATTAGTACCCGCAATTAAAGCAATAAAGCCAGGCTTTTATACCTGGCTTACCTCAACAAAATAATCAAAATATAAACTAACCAAAGTTTCTAATCAAACTCAACCGTTAAAAAACGATTGGAGGAGCTGGTAATGCTGGTTTCGCGCCAGCCTATGCTGTATTGCGGATAATTTTCCGCTGCGCGCCAGATAGCCGATAAGCAGTGCGATTAACATAAGCCTTGCTATTTAACTAAACCTGCAAAACGCTGATAAAATGCTGTCGGACTTTTTTCATTCTTGGGCTCAAATTTGCCTGCAATGATAGGAATGTAAATCACCCTTCTGCGGCTTTCTTCGCCAATTACAGAAGACTGTGCTACGCGGTGCCACAAGCGTCCATCGTGTATGGTGAGGTCGCCGGCCTCAGGTACAATTGCTATTTCCCTTGCGTCTGATTTGTTATCTAAAAAGTATTTTTTTCTGAAGAGCATACTGTACAAACTTTGTTTATGGGTTCCTGCCAGTACCCGCAAGCCGCCATTTTCTGGTTTTACATTGCTCAGGTGGATACCCACATTCAGCATCGGGTTAAGCTTTTGACCCTGAAATATATCGCGCAGGCCGTCTGTATGCCATCCCATTTGTGTAAACTTACTGTTCGGACCATTTACGTAATGGTTTAACACCATCCCGTCTTTCTCTTCTGTTCCCAGTCTTGCGCCCGGACCAATCAGGCTTAATAACGTTTCGAAGCGCGGATCATGTGTTAGTCCGTCAAATAAATTGTGGTGCTTGTTGATAAATGCAAAGCGCTGCACGATTGCTGAACCGTCCAGGTCTTTTCCATATTTAATCGGGATGCCGTTAACTTTAACTTTTTCTTCCCTGATCCATTGCTGCTGCACCTGGGCAGATGCCTGGATGATGTCATTTACAGTCTCCTGTTTGATGAAATTTTTGAAATGTATAAAGCCGTTCTGGTTAAAGAAATCTTTCTGTTCTGCCGTAATCTGAGCGCCCAGGGTAAATTTTACATATGAATTGTCCATGTCAGTAAGTTTTAATAGGAGATAAAAAATGGGTTGAGAAGGCCTTAAGCCTAAATATTGGGCTTGAAGGATGGAGAATTAATCAATAAAAATTTTAATGATTATAGACAACAACAACATACGGCCCTTTGAGAAAAGGACATTCGCATTGAGAATGCGCTATAGGTATGTGTGTATTTTGTCATTTAAAATAAAGTCTACATATTCAGTAGACATTACAAATGTAGGAGAATATTCTGCTAAAAAAAGGCCAATTGAATATTTTTTCAATTTTATTTATGAAGGGCCTTTTTGGCCTGTCCAGGTTGGTGTTTACACCCTGGAGGGGTTATTTTAACGGGTGTATAACTTTGCGCTTACGCGTTCAACCAGCGAACTTGGCAGGTGACGGGCAAAAAAAGACGACAATTGATTTAAAAATCCGGGAATAATCTCTGCCTTTTTATTGAACATTCCTTTTAATCCGGTTTTTGCAACTTCCTCGGGAGACATGTTAAACTTCTCCGCCAGATCGGCAAATTCATCAAGCCCTGCGCGACTTGCAAATCCAGTGTCTGTTGGTCCCGGACAAAGGCAACTTACCGCAACCGGACTATCTTTAAGTTCATAGCGGATAGCCCTGCTGTAATTGAGGATAAAAGTTTTGCTGGCACCATATAATGCGAGTGAAGGTAAAGCCTGGTAAGCTGCAGTACTTGATATATTGAGTATATAGGCTTGTTTTTGCCGTTTCAACGCAGGTAACAGATGATGGGTTAGCTCAACAACAGCGTTGATGTTCAACTGCAGCATATTCAGTTGTTCCGTCACTGAGAGGCTGCTGAAATTGCCCCAGAGCCCATAACCCGCATTGTTAATCAGGATTGAAATTCCCGTGTTTTGGCTGTTACACCACGCTGCTACTTCTTTAGGTGCATTCGCCGCAGATAAATCGGATGCAAAATAACGCACATCCACCTTATATTTATTTTTAATGATGAAAGAAAGATCTTCAAGTTCTGTTGCTGATCGGGCTATCAACATCAGGTTGTAACCGGCTTCGGCCAGTTGGATGGATAGTGCTTTTCCAATCCCCCTGCTGGCCCCGGTAATCAGGGCATAGTTATTCATGTCACATATTTAATTCAAGGTAAAATAGCATAAATATGAGACAAACCATAAAATGCTTTTTTAAAGCTATCTGTGCTATGTTCCAAACCAGATAACATTGGTAACATGTACTTAATACAGGGTTAGTACTTTTATGGCAACTTAAGCCCATATGAAACCGAATTCCATATATTTTGTACTGATCTTTTTTATTTATCCTTTCCATTTCCTATCAGCACAGCAAACTTCAACTATCAATAAAAGCGGCTTTATCCCGGCTGAGAAAATCTTTCAATTGCTTTATGTACCATTTGAAGTGCCTGAAGGGACAACAGAAATTGTAGTGACAGAGGAATATGACCAGACGAGTGACAATGTGCTGAACCTTGGGATCTATGATCCGCGTGGTTACAAAGACGGAAAGGTCATTGGATTCAGAGGTTGGTCTGGCGGTGCTAAAAAGAATTTTTTTATCAGCGAAGCGGCGGCTTCTACAGGATATGTTCCCGGAAAGATTTATTCCGGCACATGGAATATTCTGGTTTATCCTTCTAAAATATCAGCCAAAGGATTAAACTGGAAACTTACAATTGGCCTCACTGCGGGTACACATAAAAAAGAGTTTGTAGTACAGCTGGGTAAGGAGGTGATTAATCATGTTCCAAACTGGTACCGTGGCGACCTGCATATGCATACACTTCACTCTGATGGAAAAAGGAATACTGATGAGCTGGTATCCGAGGCAAAAGAAAAGAAACTTGATTTTATTGTTTCTACAGAACATAATACCAATTCGGCCAATTTGAGCTGGGGAAAGTATGATTCCCAAAACTTGTTGATTATCAACGGTGAAGAAGTTACAACCACCAGGGACGGACACTGGAATGCTATTGGCCTATCGGCGTCGACACTTGTGGACTGGCGTTATCAACCTGAAGACAATCTTGTGAAGGGGCAAATCGACAAGGTGCATATGGATAATGGACTGGCTATTATCAATCATCCATTTTATGATAAGGGAACCAGGACTTTCAATTTTGATGAGAAGGAATTTGATGGTATTGAGATATGGAACGGCTATTGGAATGCGCTGAATGAAAAAGCCCTAAACTGGTGGGATGATTTACTGAAAAAGGGAATTGTTAAAATTGCGATAGGGGCAAGTGATACCCATCAGACCAGCGGATCAAATAATAACCTGGGAAGGCCTCAGACTGTAGTCTATGCAAAGGGACTTTCCAGGCAAGAGGTCATCAGCGGAATCAGATCGGGACGGGTTTATCTTGCCGCTACTGATTCTGTACAACTTACACTTTTACTTTCCTCCGGAACAAATAAGGCCGGCATAGGTGAAGTGCTTTCGCAGGACAATACGGGCCAGGTAACCGTTCACATGAAATTAAAGGGATGCAAAAATACAACGCTTAAACTTGTAGGAAGTACGGGCACAATAGATACTAGGAAAGTAAACGAAGATAACGTGGAGCTGGACTTTACCGTCAAAAGAGGTAATAATTCCTATCTAAGGGCTGAGCTGCGAAAAGCAAATGGGGATATGGCAGCAATGACTAACCCGGTATGGCTTAAGCCATTTAAGAAATAATTTGACAAACGGGGGTTAACTTGAACAGCTAACCCCCGTTTATTATCTTTTCAGTTTTATACGTTGAAACGGAAGTGCATGATATCACCATCCTCAACTACATACGTTTTACCTTCAATACCTAATTTACCAGCATCCTTACAGGCATTTTCAGAACCTAAGGTTACAAAGTCGATATACTTGATCACCTCTGCGCGGATAAATCCTTTTTCGAAGTCTGTATGGATTACTCCAGCTGCCTGTGGGGCAGTAAATCCTTTAGTGATTGTCCATGCCCTTACTTCCTGTACACCTGCAGTGAAATATGTATACAGGTCCAGTAAGCGGTAAGCCGCAACAATCAGTTTATTTACACCAGATTCAGTAAGTCCGAGGTCAGATAAAAATTCCTGACGTTCTTCATAACTATCCAGTTCTGCAATTTCAGATTCTATTTTCGCAGAAATAATTAATACTTCCGCATTTTCGTCCTTCACTGCTTCTTTTACGCGGTCAACATATGCGTTACCGTTGATTACAGAATTTTCATCAACATTACACACATACATTACTGGTTTCTGTGTTAACAGTCCCAGACCCTCAATAAAATCGA
>Ga0247816_10000385_pt1 | contig 25511 bp, 18 predicted proteins | sample UWRJL209509C1_FD_179930 | JGI IMG/M metagenome (GOLD analysis project Ga0247816, IMG submission 179930) | Plant litter microbial communities from Arlington Agricultural Research Station in Wisconsin, United States - UWRJ-L209-509C-1 | ecosystem: Environmental > Terrestrial > Plant litter >...
TAGCTTTATGCAAGGGGATTATGCAAGCCTTGATTTTTGGCAACCTTTTTATTAAGAAAAAGGTTGAAGCCATTCGGCGGCTAGCCGAGGCAAGGATGTGTGGTGGGTCTATTGTAGCTAGGGTGTGTTACTAGCAAGGGATTTATCTCTCCGCACCCCGCCCTTTGGGCGCCCCTAAAGGGGAATAGAGAGCGCAAGGCCCCCCTGCCGCCCACAGGCTTTCCATTGCCTTTCTTTTGGCGCTGCTGGGCAAGCTCTGCGTGCTATCAAAGTTAGTGTGATAGCAGGGATAAACTTTATACAAGCAGATTATGCAAGCCTTGATTTATTCCTATTTTTCTACTGCTTTTTAAGTGTATTGCTGCTTTCGCTTTATCGTGGCAAATGCTGGTTTTTCGAATCAGTTGCTAAATATTTGGCTTAAATCGTGGGGCATTGCTTATCTTGCGGCCGTTCCCTCCATTTTAATCATAGCGCCTCAAGTTGAAAAGCTGGTAGGCTATTTTTGGAGATCAAAATCTTAATATAATAAAGAATGAAAAGAGTAGTGATTACAGGCCTTGGCGCCATAACACCATTAGGTAATTCAGTAAATGAATTTTGGGAAAATATATTAGCTGGTAAAAGTGCAGCTGGTCCAATTACCAAATTTGATGCTAGCAAATTCAAAACACGTTTTGCTTGCGAAGTTAAAGATTTCAATATTGAAGCATACATCGACAAAAAAGAAGTGAAAAAATATGATCTGTTTACGCAATATGCAATTGCGGCGGCAGATCAGGCCATTAAAGATTCAGGGATCGACTTTTCGCAAATGGATGAAGTGGATCGTTATGATGTTGGTGTAATTTGGGCAAGCGGTAATGGTGGTATTGCTACTTTCGAAAACCAATTGCACGAGTATATTAAAGGTGATGGTACACCAAGATTTAGTCCTTACTTTATTCCAAAATTGATTGTAGATATTGCTGCTGGTGCCATTTCTATCAAACACCAACTTCATGGACCAAACTATTGTACGGTTTCTGCATGTGCATCTTCAAATACTGCTATAATTAGTGCTTTTGATACCATTAGATTGGGCAAAGCAAAAATCATGATTGCTGGAGGTTCTGAGGCTGCGGTTACAGAAGGCTCTGTAGGTGGATTTAGTTCTGCACAAGCCCTTTCTAAAAACAATGAAAATTCATTAGAAGCCTCAAGACCTTTTGATGTTGCCAGAGATGGTTTTGTAATGGGAGAGGGTGCTGGCGCTTTGGTTCTAGAAGATTTGGAGAGTGCTTTAAAAAGAGGTGCAACCATTTACGCAGAATTAGTGGGCACAGGTATGGCTGCAGATGCTTATCACCTAACTGGTACACATCCAGAGGGATTAGGGGCAGTTTTAGGAATGAAAAGAGCATTAGCAGAAGCAGGAATTGAAGCTAAAGAGGTAGACTATATCAATGCGCATGCAACTTCAACTGGCATTGGAGATATCAGTGAGCTAATTGGTATTAAAAAGGTTTTTGGAGATTCGAACGTAGCTATTAGTGGAACAAAATCAATGACTGGCCACTTATTAGGTGCAGCAGGTGCAATAGAAAGTATCATTTCTGTATTAGCTATTAAAAATGATGTAATTCCAGGTACCATAAATACTACAACTTTAGATGAAAAAATTCCTGCTGGATTGAACATCATTTTGGGCAAACCAGTATATCAAAAAGTAAATTATGTATTAAACAATACCTTTGGCTTTGGCGGCCACACCGCTACAAGTTTGTTCAAGAAATACGAAGCTTAACCAAAGCATCTAATTATTTCTATATGAATTCCCAAACATGATCAATAGCTTATTGTGTTTGGGAATTATTTTATCAGGTCGTTTTGGGCTTTGCCAGTTAACATGTGGTATTAAAGAAACAATAGCTGTAACATTTCTTCAGTTTTTACTTTAATTAATTACTAAAGCAACCAAAGTCTTACACTGGGCGTCATCCTATATATCATAAAAATACAATAATCCCATTCTAAATTTACCAACAACTGCATGAAACGAATTCTCATCCCTATTGCGTTAATCGCATTCATTTTATTTCCAATCCTAACAAATGCACAATTAACGGTATCAGATAGCATCGATGTTTTCATTAAAAACATCATGCAAAAACGAAATATTCCGGCACTTCAATTAGCTGTTGTTAGACAGGGTAAAATTGAAAAAATTGCTACTTATGGAACATCCAATTTAGAAAATGCCATTGCTGCTAACCAGCAAACCCTATTTCAGATTAACTCCATCACCAAAGCCTTTGTTGGGGTAGCTATAATGCAATTAGCAGAACAAGGCAAACTAAATGTAAATGATCCCATTTCTAAATATTTAGATAGTTTGCCTATAGCTTGGCAGCCATTAACACTAAAACAATTGTTAAGTCATACTTCAGGTCTCCCTGATATTTTGGATGATGATGAAATGGTGTTTGGAGGTGGAGAAAAAGCGGCTTGGAAAAGAGTTACTGCATTGCCATTGGTGTTTAAACCTGGAGAAAAATTCATGTACAATCAAACCGGTTATGTCATATTGGGCAAAATCATCAATAAATTAAGTGGCATGCATTTTACCAAATTTATAGCTGATGGGCAGTTTAAAACTGCTGGAATGAAGCGCAGCAGATTTGGAGATTCCTTCGATGTTGTTCCAAATTCGGCAGGTGCGTATACACTATACAAAATGGTTGATGGTGAGTTTGTTCGAAGCAATTCTCCTGGCGTAGCTTATATACAATTCCCTGAATTTTACAGAACTGCTGCAGGGATCATGTCAACAGCAGAGGAAATGGCCAATTGGATCATTGCAATTAAAGATGGTCGTTTGTTGAAACAGCAAGAAAGTATCACTACTTTATTTACTCCAGCCTTGCTTAATAATGGAAAAATTGGTGGCTTTAATGGGCTTACCAATGGTTATGCTTTAGGTTGGCCTACCGTAACTAGAGAAGAGCACCCTGCTGTTGGTACTGTTGGTGGCGGTAGAAATGGATTATTTGTGTATTTGAAAGACGATTTGGCTATTGTGGTGCTTAGCAACTTAATGGGGGCTAACCCAGACAGATTTATAGATGAAATAGCAGGTTATTATATCAACGATATGCATGAAGCCAATGGTTTTGGGCTGCCAAAAGACATTAAGAAATTGCGAAGTGAATTATTAAAGAAAGGTTTCGGACAGTACTTAGCAGTTGCAAAGGCTTTAAAAAAGAAAGAACCATTTATTGATTTAAATGAAGAGGCACTTAATGCTTGGGGTTATCAATTGCTAGCTCAAAAAGAGCATCATAAAGCGCTTGCAATTTTTCAGCTCAACACTAAATTGTATCCAAACAGTGCTAATGCTTTTGATAGTTTGGCAGAAACTTTTGAAGCTTTGGAAAATAAGAGCGATGCTTTAGCAAACTACAAAAAAGTACTTGCTTTAGATCCAGGACATAAAAATGCCATTAATCGAATAAAGGTACTTTCTGGTAAATAAAAACACAAAGAAGCCTTACATTAATTGTGAGGCTTCTTTGTTTAAACTATAAGGGTTGGCTTATGTTGATCTTGGCAGCAAGAATACAAGGCGTAACAACTGCTTCTTCTTTTGCGATGTAGGCTTCCTTGCCTAATTTTTTTAACATGCGGTAATGCGAAGCAAGTGCGCTCAAAAATGTAGGACTTTCAATATAGGGAAGGTTAAATTCTAAAGCGGTTTCTTTTACTATTTTACCAATAGCAGGATAATGAATGTGACAGATTTTTGGAAACAAATGATGTTCTACTTGCCTGTTTAATCCTCCGCATAGAAAGCCAGCTATTTTGCTATCGACGGCGAAATTTGCAGTCGTCATCATTTGATGTGCAGCCCAAGCTTCTTCAATATTTCCATCATCATTAGGTAATGGGAAACTGGTTCCTTCCACTACATGTGCCAATTGGAATACTAAACCTAATACCAATCCCTGAGCAAATTGCATCGCTAAAAAGCCAATCATAAATTGCCACCAAGTAACATTTAAAACTATTAATGGTAAAATGATGAAAAGGAAATAGTATAAAAATTTAAAGAAGAATAGGTTAAAATATTCGATACGAGGGTGGTTGGCCACTTGCGACCCGATTTTAGTTTGAAAGAATTTTTTGTAATCTTTTCTAAATACCCATGATAACATGGCCAGGCTATATAAACCAAAAGCATAAATATGTTGGTAGCGCTGAATTTTGTTCACTGGTTCTTCTTCAGAAAAACGAATTAAACCTGGTGCTACATCAATATCCTCATCATGCCCTGCTATATTGGTATAGGTATGGTGTACAATGTTATGGCAAATGCTCCAGACATAGGCACTAGCTCCAATTAAGCTAAACAAGAAACTAAAAGTCTGATTAACAATTGGCTTATTTGAAAATGCTTTGTGGATGGCGTCATGGCAAATGTTGAATCCTACAAATGCTCCAAAAATTCCTAATAGAATTCCCAGGCCTAACATCATAGACCAATGGAAATTGCCCAATAAAATTAATAGATATAACGTAATAAATGTTCCCAAAAAAAAGAAAGCTTTGAACCACATTGCACCATTTGCATGCACACTTAAATCCTGATCTTCGAAATGGGCATCAACACGTTTACGTACTGTAGCGTAAAAAGTAGACTTGTTGATATTGGTAAACTTGACTTTTCTTGTCATAAATAAAATAGAGCGTTATTTTAACGGTTTTTATATTTTCCCTAATGTAGACTAATTAAAAGCATATCTAGCACAATTGTCATTTTAATTTCACGAAAATTTGAATCATATACGTAATAGGCTGTATGGAAGATGTTTAAACCTTGATTAATATTTAAAAAGCAAAATTAGATTAAGCCTTAATCGTTAATAATCAGTATTTTTGGAAATCAATACCCCAAATCAAATGCTAACCAAATGAAAAAAATCATCTATTTATTGACACTAATAGCGATTATCCTTATTGCTTGCAAAAAAACGGGAACGTTCCCGACGCCGGAGCCAAAACCAGAAGAACCAGTTATACCTACTCATCCTACAAATCCTTTGCCTGCGGCTGCTAAAGAAGGAGTGGTTTTCATCAACGGAGGTACCTCTGCAGTTGTAACTTTATATGCGCCTTCAAAATCTTCAGTTTATTTGATTGGTGATTTCAATAATTGGCAAGCTTTACCCGCAAGTGAGATGAAGTTGGCGCCAGACAATACTACTTGGTGGGTTCAACTAGATGGATTAGATCCAAATGCAGCATACGCTTATCAGTTTTATGTAGACAATAGTTTTAAAGTTGCAGATCCCTACAGCGAAAAGATTTTAGATCCTAATAATGATGGTTATATTTCTGCTTCAGTATATCCAAACCTGAAAGCTTATCCCACAGGAAAAACAACTGGAATTGTAAGTTTAATGCAGGCCAACAAGCCAACTTATACATGGAAAAATACAACTTTCAATAGGCCAGAAAAGAATAATCTAGTTATCTATGAATTATTAATAAGAGATTTTACAAGCGAACATACGTATGCTTCTACCTTGCAAAAATTGGATTATCTGGTAAGTTTAGGTATCAATGCCATAGAATTAATGCCGGTTACAGAATTCGAAGGAAATTCGAGTTGGGGGTACAATATTTCTTATGCATTAGCTCCAGACAAATATTATGGTACAAAAGTGGCTTTGCAGAATTTTATAGACGAATGCCATGGCAAAGGTATTGCTGTAATTATGGATATGGTATTGAACCATGCTTTTGGGCAATCGCCGATGGTGGAACTTTATTTTGATAAAAGCGTAAACAAGCCCACAGCTAATAGCCCTTGGTTTAATGTGGATGCTAAACACCCCTATAATGTAGGCTACGATTTTAACCACGAAACCAATGCGACCAAGCAATACGTTAAAAATGTAGTGAAATATTGGATGCAGCAATATAAAATTGATGGTTTTAGATTTGATTTATCTAAAGGTTTTACCCAGAAATCATCATCAGATGATGGTAGTTTTGCAGCTTATGATGCCAGTCGCGTAGCCATCTGGAAAGATTACAACAATTACATCAAAAGTTTAGATGCCAATAACTTTTATGTCATATTAGAGCACTTTGCAGATGCCTCTGAAGAAAAAGTATTGGCTGATGATGGCATGATGTTTTGGGCGAATATCAATTACAACATGAACGAAGCCACCATGGGCTGGCTTGGAAGTTCAGATTTCTCATGGTCATTTTACACTAAACATGGTTTTGCAAAATCAGAAAATTTGGTAAGTTACATGGAAAGCCATGATGAAGAAAGATTAAATTTTAAAAATATAACTTACGGAAACGTTGTTTCTGGCTATTCGGTTAAGGATTTAACCACTGCCCTTAAACGCCAGGAAATGGCAGCTGCATTTTTGTTTGCAGTACCCGGGCCAAAAATGCTTTGGCAGTTTGGAGAATTGGGTTATGATTATAGTATCGATTTTAATGGCAGGTTGGGAGAAAAGCCTATCAAATGGGATTATTATGATGACAATCGTCGCAAGACATTGTACAATGCTTATGCTAAGTTTATCAAGTTAAAAAAGAACAATGCGATTTTTGCTAATGCAACGGCTACTTATAACTTAACAGGTGCTGTGAAATATATCAAATTGGTTAGCGGTGCAAATACGGTAATGGTGGTAGGAAATTTTGATGTTACCAATCAAACTGCAAATATCGATTTTGGATCGTCAGGAACATGGATTAATGCAACGGGGAGTGCAAATATTAATTTGACAAGTAATACTTATAATGCTAATTTGGCACCTGGAGCATATCATATTTACAGTAAACAAGCATTAAATTAATTTTATAAATGTTGTTCAAGAAATTACTAATTACTACAGGTTTTGTTTTAGGTTTTGCCATTCTTGTAAGTGCACAAGATACTACACAAAAAATAATCGATAGAACAAATAGCGTAGCGCAGCAGCAGAAACCTTATGTAATTTTAATTTCTTTAGATGGCTTTAGGTGGGATTTAGCGGATAAGTTTCAAGCTAAAAATTTAATTAAATTAAGAGAAAGTGGGGTGCATGCCGATTATTTAAAACCGTCTTATCCATCCTTAACTTTTCCAAATCACTATACCATTGCAACGGGCTTATACCCGTCTCATCATGGTGTAGTGGATAATATCTTTTACGATAAAGCTAGAAATGTAACTTTTAGAAGAGCAGATAAAAAGATGGCGGTAGACAGCTCCTGGTATGGAGGCAAACCACTGTGGGTGCTAGCCGAAGAGCAAAAGATGTTGAGTGCTATTTTCTATTGGCCAGGGTCAGAAATTTCGATGAATGGTATTAAGCCAACTTATTTGTTCAACTATAGCGAGATTATTCCATTAGAGAGAAGGATAAACATAGTTAAAGATTGGCTTGCTTTACCAGCCGAAAAACGACCTCATTTAATTGCTTTATATTTTCCTCAGGTAGATAAAGCAGCTCATGCCCATAATCCAGATTCTGAAGAAACTAGAGCGGCCGTTCAAGTTCTAGATGATGCTGTAGGAAAAATGTTAGCTATCGCAACTGAAAGCAAGTTGCCTATCAATTTTATTGTATTATCAGATCATGGGATGACAACCGTAGATAGAGAAAATACCATTCCGCTACCTAAAGCAATTGATTTAAACCATTTTATTGTGCCGCCTGGTAATGCCATTCTGCATGTTTATGCTAAAGAAAAACAATACATTAAGCCTACCTACAAAGCTTTAAAAGCTGAGGCAAAGGATTACGATGTTTATTTGAGCAAGAATATTCCAAAAGCTTGGCATTACAATAGAAAAGAAGATCAATACAACAGAGTTGGAGATCTGATTTTGGTGCCACATCTACCTAAAGTTTTCAATATCAATAACATTAAACCAGATGTTGGGCAACATGGCTTTGATCCTGTTATTTCAGATATGCATGCCATATTTTATGCGTCAGGTCCCAATTTTAAATCGAATATTAAAATACCTGCTTTTGAGAATGTAAATGTATATCCTTTGATCGCTAAAATTTTAGGCTTAACCTATACCCATCAAATAGATGGTAAAGCCAAAGTGTTAGCACCAATATTGAAAAATGAATAGCCCCAGATTTAGGGGTTGTTGTAACTACAACTTAAAATTTGGAGGCAATTGCGAAAACATCTCGCAGCTATCGGCATAATTAAACCTGAAAGTAAAAAAGGTTTTGGTTTTAGGATCTTGGCACCAAATTACATTGTTAAATTCGCCTTTAAAATCATTGTCAGTAAAATTTGGCGCATTTAAACCATACAAAACTGCCCTTGTATCTTTAATGTTTTTCTCTTTTAAAATTTTATCTTTCGCAATGGCCACCAATTTATTTACTCTTTTCAAATCATATTGATAAGTCTTGTATACAAAGTTAGTTGCCTGGGCTTCTCCAATTAGGTTAATTTTTACATCTTGTTTAAAATCAAAATCACCATCTACGTATTCATACTGCTTCCACGTTATACTATTGGTGTCTGTAGTAATGTCTACAATAAATTCTGTTCCAGCCTCTTTTTCTCTATAATTAATGTTTGCGTAACCACCTTTTGAAGTCGCTTTTTCGTTTAACTTGGTTACAAATTCATCCCATTTAGCTTTATCTTCTAATATAGATTTGCCAGTGGTTTCAGTTGGTTTATTTTTGCAAGAGAACAAACAGCATAGGATGCATATTAAGCTAATGTTTTTCATATTGGTAGGGTTAGGTGGGGTGAATTTAACATAACTATCCATAAATACCTAAATGAAGTAACATTTTCGTGTTCCTTACTAAATATGGCTTTCTATTTTTGATATTTATAGCCTATAACCAAACCTAAAAACAATGAAGAAAATTTTTACCTCAACACTTATCGCTTTAAGTTTTGTAAGTTTTGCCTATGCACAACAACAGCGGCAACAAGGAGGGCAGGGCCAAAACGGAGCTCGACCAGCGGCTGCAACTGCACCAAATGCTGCTCCAGCAAATGCAGAACAGGCATCTCCCAGAAATAATTCGAACATTGCCTCTCGCACAATTGTTCCAGAAAGCTCGGTAATAACCAACCATACGGTAACAATTAGAGGTAAAGAAGTAGCTTACAAAGCCACTACAGGTACTTTGCCAGTGTGGGACGAAGAAGGTAAGCCAATTGCAGGTTTATTTTATACTTATTACGAACGTACCGATGTGCAGAATAAAGAAAAAAGGCCATTGGTAATTTCATTTAATGGTGGTCCTGGTTCGGCTTCTGTTTGGATGCACATTGCCTATACTGGTCCTGTGGTTTTAAATATAGACGACGAAGGTTACCCAATTCAACCTTATGGCTATAAAGACAATAATACTTCAATTTTAGATGTTGCCGACATTGTTTACATCGATCCGGTAAATACGGGGTATTCCCGTACAACAGGTAAAGATGTGGCAACAAACAGGTTTTTTGGCGTACGTGCAGATATCCGCTACTTGGCAGAGTGGTTAAATACTTTTGTTACCCGCAACAACCGTTGGGCATCTCCGAAATATTTAATAGGCGAAAGTTATGGCACTACACGTGTTTCGGGCTTAGCTTTAGAATTGCAAAGCAACCATTGGATGTACCTAAATGGAGTGATCTTGGTATCGCCAACAGAATTGGGTATTGAGCGTGGTACGGTAATGGATGCTGCATTAAGATTACCTTATTTTGCCGCTACAGCTTGGTACCACAAAATGTTGCCAGCCGATTTACAAGGCAAGAAACTGGTAGATATGTTGCCAGAGGTAGAGAAATTTACTATAGACGAGTTAATTCCAGCAATTGCTAAGGGAGGCTTTTTGCCAACAGCCGAGAAACAAAAAATAGCTGCTAAAATGGCCAAGTATTCGGGAATTTCGGAGAAAGTAATTCTTCAGAATAATTTAGATGTGTCTACCAATTTATTTTGGAAAGAGCTGCTAAGAGACAAAGGTTTTACCGTTGGCAGACTAGATTCGAGATATAAAGGAATAGACAAAGCCGATGCTGGCAATGGTCCAGATTACAATGCAGAACTAACCTCTTGGTTGCACTCGTTTACGCCAGCTATTAATATGTACATCCGCAACGAGCTCAACTACAAAACAGACCTAAAATACAATATGTTCGGTCCAGTAAATCCTTGGGACAATACTGGAGATCGTACCGGTGAAAATTTAAGAGCCGCAATGGCACAAAATCCTTACTTACATGTATTGGTGCAATCTGGTTATTATGACGGGGCTTGCGATTATTTTAATGCTAAATATAACATGTGGCAAATGGATCCAAGTGGTAAGCTAAAAGACAGAATGAGTTGGGAAGGTTACGAAAGCGGGCACATGATGTATCTTCGTAAACCAGATCTTAAGCTGGGTAACGATCATATTAGGGATTTCATCGAAAAGTCGTTGCCTAAACCAGGCGTTCCTGCTAAGTTTTAAAAGCAGAAAATTTTAAAATAAACATTAAGGAATTAAGAAGGATGGAGACTTCATTTTCTTCATTTCTTAATGTTTAATTTTCCTCGATGGTCTGTGGCTCACAGACCATTTTTTTTATTTCAAATTTTTATTTTTTATTTTTATAAAAAATTAATAGCTATGGATTATGCAATTGTAGCAATGGGCATATTTTTTCTTTGTATCGCTTTTGTGGTAACAGCACAAAATGCGAAGTACCTGCTTTCTGGTTACAATACAATGTCTGCCGAAGAGCGTAAAAATGTAGATTTGAAAGGCTTAATAAGCTATTTCAGGATTTTTTTTATCTTTTTGGGCGTTTCATTTTTACTTGTTAGCTTAGTACTACTGCACTTTGTAAATGAGATTTCTGCAACTGTATTTATTTGCATTTATCCTGTTATTGCCTGTATTTATCTGGTAATAAGCGGGCAAAAATTTTATAAGAAAATCTTAAAATAGTATTTTATTCATCCCTCGTTGCTGTTTTTTCTAACGTAAGGAGAAATCTATTTAATAAACATGAATTATAATGGTTTTCTGTAGCGCAATAACAGTGCATTAATTAAGGTTATTCCCGCTAAACGCTTTACTTACTTCGTTCGTGCTCACTTATATCGGGGCTAAATGAACTAAGGCAGTGCAAAGGAAACCCCTCATAGCTGCAAAAAACCATTTTAGCTAAACCTGATAATAGTGGACCCCGATTTTTCTTCGGGGGAAACGGATAGCAGGAATTCGCAACCTATTGTCACTCTAATTGATTTTCTAATGATGATATAGCTAAAGGTTTTGAAATATCCTGCTAATTTTTTATATTACAAAAACTAACCTTTGTAACAATGAAACAAATCATTATTCTAATCAGTGTAATTGCAGCAATTGTATTAATTACGCTCGGTGTGGATAACATTAGCGAGCCTTCTAATATAGATGTGGCTATTGGTGTTTTCGAAGTTATATTAGGCATTGCCATCATTTACAAGCCAATTACCTCATTATTTAAAAAACTTTAATGCTCATGGAATTTCAAGAAAACAACAAAAAACCTTTGGTCAAGCGTATCATAAAATATGGATTGATTTTTATCGTATTCCTTATCTTTTTAGTAATACAACCCTTTACCTACGAAAATATTGATGCTGGTAATGTGGGTATCAAAATCAATTTATATGGATCAGACAGAGGTGTAGATAATATAACCATAGTTACTGGTAGGGTTTGGTACAACAGCTGGACTACCAAGATTGTAGAATTCCCAACTTACACACAATCTGTAGATTACGATCCTTTTGTGGTTACCACCAAAGATGCTGCGGAGTTTAAGGTAGATCCAAAACTAAACTACCATGTAAATGCGGCAATGGTACCACAAATTTACAGACAATACCGCAAGCCGTTAAGCGAGATAGAACAGCAGTTTATGCGCAATACCATTTACGATGCTTATCGTATTGTGGCCAACTCTTTTAGTTCTGATTCGGTAATGTCTAATAGAGAAAAATTCGAAGATAGAATTCAGAATATTTTAACCAAAAACTTAAATAAAGATGGTTTTATTTATGATCAATTAACTTCTGCAATTACGCCACCCGAAAGTTTAAGACAAATGATCGACGAGAAAAATGCTTCCATCCAAGCTAGGTTAAAAGCAGAAAACCAGGCTAAACAGGCGGATGCCGAAGCAAAAGTTAAGGTAGCTACTGCAACTGGAGAAGCGCAAGCGTTATTGGTTAGGGCAAAGGCAGAGGCCGAAGCCAATCGTTTAAAACAGTCTGCATTAACCCCAATGCTGATACAACAAGAATGGATACAAAAATGGGATGGTAAACTACCTACTACACAAGCTGGCGGTAATACCAGTTTAATGATGCCAATTAAGTAAGATTAGTCGAACAAGGATAAAGGAGCAAGGATAAAAGATTGTATATATCGTATAGGTCTTTAATCTTTGCTCTTTGTTCTTTATTCTTTTATCCGTAATTTTGTAGCCCGCATATGGAACAGATCAAAACATCATTCGATTTCGAAAAACCTTTAGCTGATTTAATGCAGCAGATTGAAAAGGTAAAACAAGTTGCTGATAAAACTAAAGTAGACATGTCTGCAACTTTAGCAGAACTCGACGCAAAAGTAGCTGCAACAAGTCAAAAACTTTATACCAATCTAACAGGGTGGCAAAAAGTACAAATGTCTCGCCATGCAGAAAGACCTCAAACTTTAGATTACATCAACATGATTTGCGATGATTTCATCGAGATGCATGGAGATAGAACTGTAAAAGACGATAAGGCAATTATTGGTGGTTTTGCTACTATAGATGGCCAAACGGTAATGATTATCGGTCACCAGAAAGGAAAAAATACGAAAGAACGCCAATACCGTAACTTCGGTATGGCTAACCCAGAAGGCTATAGAAAAGCTTTGCGTTTAATGCGTTTAGCCGAAAAATTCAATAAGCCGGTTATTTCTTTTATCGATACCATGGGTGCATACCCTGGTTTAGAGGCTGAGGAACGTGGACAAGGAGAAGCTATTGCACGTAACTTGTTGGAAATGTCGGTTTTAAGGGTGCCAATTATCTGCTTTGTAGTAGGTGAAGGTGCATCTGGAGGTGCATTGGGTATTGGTATCGGCGATCATGTTTACATGTTAGAGCATACTTGGTATTCGGTAATTTCTCCAGAATCTTGTTCTTCTATTTTATGGAGAAGTTGGGATTTTAAAGAAAAAGCTGCAGAATGTTTAAAGTTAACCTCTGAAGATATGTTTAAAAACCAGTTGATAGATGGGATTGTGAAAGAACCGCTAGGTGGAGCACATCAAAACCCGGAGTTAATGGGACAAACCTTAAAAGCTCAAATTTTAAAAGATTTAAAAGATTTAAAGAAAGTAAACACCGATAAATTAATTGCCACAAGAATTGATAAGTTCTGTGCAATGGGTGTAGTAGTAGAAGGATAATAACTTCTTATAAAAAAAAGCCTTCCAGATGTTAATTTGGAAGGCTTTTTTGATTCTAGCTAATGTTTCAGTTTAGCCTTAAATAACTTTTCTAGTTTTTCCATCTTGGGTAAAATGACCAATCTGCAATAGGGCAATTCTCCATTTTTTATAAAGTAGTCTTGATGATAGTTTTCGGCTACATAAAAAGTTTCAGCTTTTGCAATCTCGGTAACCACCGGATTTGGAAAGGCCTTGGTTTTATTCAATTCCTCTTTATATTTTGTGGCTATTTCTTTCTGCTCATCAGTATGGTAAAAAACGACTGATCTATATTGGGTGCCCACATCTGCACCTTGTCTGTTTAAAGTTGTAGGATCGTGGCTTTTCCAAAAAACCTCCAACAATTCATCATAACTTATTTTTGCTGGGTCGTAGCTCACTTCTATAACCTCAGCATGGTTAGTTGTGCCTGTGCAAACCTCCTCATAGCTAGGGTTAGGAACATCTCCTCCCTCATAGCCAGATTTAACCCCTGTAACACCATTTAAACGCTGAAATAGGGCTTCGGTGCACCAGAAACAGCCCATTCCAAAGGTGGCTTTCTGTACTTTTTGTTTTTGAGCATGGGCTTCGTTCATAAATAGGAAGATTAGGATGAGTAATGCAATTCGTTTCATTTGTGTTGTGTTATTTTACTAAGTAATAATACGTAAAACAAGGCATTAAAGTTTAGCTATTTAAAAAAGAAATTTAAGCATGACAAATTGAAAAATAACAAAATCATTTATTTTGTTAATAACTTAACAAATTGTTTCTTAAATTGTTGAATAACAAAAAATAAACTGATCGAGTTTTATTAACATATCTTTTATAAATTTAAATATTCATTAAAATAAAATCATATGTCTACACCTTATATACCATGCCTTGATTTAGGTACCTACATCAATGGTAACGAAGAACAACGCAAAAAGTTTTCTGATGAGTTAGGAAGAGCGTTTAACGATTCAGGATTTGTAACCATCACTAACCATGGCGTTAGCCAGGAATTAATTGATCAGCTTTATGCAAACATTAAAGGTGTTTTTGCTTTACCGGTAGCAACCAAGCGTAAATACGAAAAGCCAGAACTAGCTGGCCAGCGTGGTTACACTAGTGCAGGTAAAGAAACTGCTAAAGGTGCTAAAACAGCAGATTTAAAGGAATTTTGGCAAATTGGTAACGAAGTAAGTGATGGCGATCCGATTAAAAGTGAATATCCAGACAACGAAGTTTTAGAAGAAATTCCAGCATTTAATCCGGTTACAAGAGAGATTTATCAAAAATTAGAAGAGAATGGTAAGCACCTATTACGTGCCATTGCTACTTATTTAGAATTGCCAATTGATTATTTCGACAAACACGTGCACAATGGCAATTCCATTTTAAGAGGTATACACTATTTTCCGATAGAAAACCCTGAAGAATTACCTGATGATGCGGTACGTGCCGGTGCACACGAGGATATTAACCTAATTACTTTGTTAATTGGTGCAAGTGCAGACGGTTTAGAGGTATTAACCCGCAGTAACGAATGGTTGCCAATTAAAGCACACCATACCGATATCGTAGTAAATGTAGGCGATATGTTGCAACGTTTAACCAATAACAAATTAAAATCAACAACCCACAGAGTGGTTAATCCACCAGTTGAATTGATGAAAACTTCGCGTTTTTCGGTGCCGTTTTTCTTGCATCCACGCTCAGATATGGATTTAACTAGTTTGCCATCTACCATAGATGATGAGCATCCCAAAGCCTATACAGATATGACAGCTGGTGAGTATTTGGATGAAAGATTAAGAGAAATTGGCTTGAAAAAATAATTCAGTTAGCAATTGGCAATTTTCAGTTGTTGATTGATAATTGTAAACTACTATCCCTCAGGCCAGCTCATTGCCAATAGCTAATGTATAAAGAAGAATTATCAATTTTTGCAATCATTAAAGGAATAGGTTCTGCTTCAGGATTGGTACTGAAGCAGCATCTTTTATATGTAATTGGCGATAATAGTGCTTATGTATACCAATACGATATCAGGAGCAAAAGCTTAAAGAAAATTGAGATTTTAGCAGGTTTAAAAACGCTAGAAAATATCCCTAAAGCAGAAAAGCCAGATTTTGAGGTGCTCTGTAATTATGGAGATCAACTTTATATCATGGGTTCTGGCTCTACTGCAAAAAGAAATCTGATGGTAACATTTGATTTGTTATCCCATCAAATCATGAAGCATGATTTAACAGAATTGTTTAGCAAAATCAAAGTACAATTTGCTATTGATGATGACAATTTAAATATTGAAGGTGCAATTTATAATGGATCAGACTGGTTTTTATTTAACCGTGGAAATGGAAATGCCACAAAGAATGGGATCTTTAAAATTCATGGTAAAGATCTAAAATCAGCCAATAAAATGGCGTTTTCTCCAATTATGCTACTCAAAACAAATCAGGTTTTGGTTACCTTTACCGATGCCATTTTGCACCAGGAGCAAATCTACTTTATTGCTGCGGCAGAAGATACGACTTCAACATACCAAGATGGTGAAATTGTTGGTAGCTATATTGGAAGCATCAACATTAAAGATTTAAGCTTAAATTTTACCAAGCAAATATCCACACACCAAAAATTTGAAGGGATAACTCTTTTAAAACAGAATGCAGGAAATATAGAATTTCTGCTTTGTGAAGATAGCGATAATGATGTGCTGGAAACGACGATTTATCGATTGGTGTTGTAATATTCGTGAATTTATAACTCTTTCATGTCTGTTTCAATCGTCATCTCGAACGCTGTTTAGCGGAGAGATCTGTTAGTGTAGTTCGTTCTAGATTCCTCCGTGCAAAAAAGCACGCTCGGAAAGACGGTTTACTAAATAACACGTTCCGATAGCATTCGGCAGACGATTTAGGTTATTGTCATTCCATCAACAATATTTATTTATTCCCTTTATCAATCGCCCTATTAATCGCATCTTGTATCCTTGGTCTAATGTTTAATTTACCCAGTTGCTCAATACACCTGGATTAATGCGATTTGATAAAAAGATATAAACCAATCCTCTCGCAGGATCTGCCCATATCCTAGTTTAAGTTAAGTCAAAATGAGCATAAAGAATAAAATTATTCTTTAAACTCATAAATTCATTCCTGAATCAGATTTTTATATTCCTTCATTTTTCTTTTTCAAGATAACTAAGATCTAACTTTAGAATAAGATATATCAAAATAAATGGAGTAGCTGATTGCAACAAACTACCCCCCAAAGACGAATGCCAACGTTTATTGGTATCGCTTAATTAAACCTTGCATGATAGACTTGCTAAACTTATTTTAAATATATATTAAAACTTAAACAATGAAATAGTTAAATTTATTGAGTAGAGCAGAAATGAAGAAGGTAATGGAAGGGGTAGTTTTTCCTGAAGAAGAGGGAGGGGTTACATGTAGATTTAGGTACCGGATTGCAGGCTCTTCAGAATGGAGCAGTTGGGCCGAAGATACCTCGTATTCATTTGGAAGTTGCAACTCATGGTCCCTTGATTTTATACGTCAAGGTAGTGTTGCACACTGTGGTTACAAAACAGTTTAATAAATGATAATATAATGATCTTTAGATAGAAAGGATGTTTTTTCTATCTAAAAATCATTTAAAATGAACTAATAAATGAGGAAAATATTAACTCTGATAGGTGCGCTATTTTTTATTACGCTGTTGGTAAGGGCTTCTTCACCAATTAAAAAAGTACTTGAAGTTCAAATGTCTTCGAAAAGGACAAAAATAACTCTTTTTTATCGTGACTCTGATTTTAAGCAAGTTGTTGTAGATTTTTTAAATCCAAATGAAAAAGATACGCTAATTGTAAAAGAAGTTTTTATCCCAAATGGAAATGTGTTAAGATACAGCTTAGGGTACATGAAAGATAGCCGACCACATATAGTGCAAAAATTCTTTACCATTCCTGAAATGATAGATACTGTAACATTTGAGGCTAATTCCGATGGTCATAGCTTGATTATAAAAAAAGGCGTGAATTTTTTTATCCAAGATAAGCTTAATCTTATGGATAGTGATCCATTACTTTATGCTAGTGTAAATAAATCCTTTTTGGATAATGTTAAAGGCCGTAGTATTATTGATTCTTTATATAAAAAAAATCGGTCTGTTGTAGATAGTATGATTCAGAAAGGGCTTGGAGCTAAAAGTGAACATGAAGTTTTGGCAACAATTGCTAAGACTGACTATTATGTCAGGTTGCTTTATTGGGCAAGAAAAAACAATAGATTTCCAGATATAGCGGTAGAAATGAAGAGACTTGATAGTGAAAAGGAAGAAATGCAATCTGTTATATATTCTGGATTGACCGATATTTTCAGTAGTTATTTTGGTTACGTAATCCATAGGGATAAACTCGATACAAAAAATACCCGGCTTATTGTTAATTCTCTTCTCAGTTTAGGCTGGCAAAAAGGAATAACTTCTGAATTTTTGGTTTATTCCCTACAAGATCAGAGAATTAATCCTGTCGATGCTTCGGATATTTATGAAAATATAAAAAAATATTTTAATGGAGAGTTTGATGATAAATTGGTCAAAATATCAAAAATTCTCATGCCTACGCTTGCTGATGTAGATAAAATATTCCTGCTAAAAGTTGACGGTAAAAAGTTAACCTTTAAACAATTTATGGCCCAAAATCCTAATAAATTTATATTAATTGATTTTTGGGCAAGTTGGTGTGTTCCTTGTAGAGAAGAGGCCCCGTTTTTTGAAAAGAATAAACATTATTTTAAGGGAAAAGAAGTTGTCTTTTTAAGCTTAAGTTTAGATGAGGACGATAAAATTTTAGAGTGGAGAAAAGCATTAGAAGACGATGGGTTAATAGGTACTTCAAATCATTATAAGTTAATAAATCCGAAAATAAGCCCACTGTTTAAAAACTTTAAAATATCCTCTATACCCCGTTATATTTTAATTGACAATAAAGGCAAATTTGTTGATTCTGATTTCTTAAGGCCTTCGGATCCTCAATTTGTTGATAAACTCTCAGAGCTAATAGTCAAAAAAAAATAAAAATATATAAAAGTCGATTGAGCATTATTTTAAACTCAACATAACAAGTATTTAATATTTTGTAAGAATAGATAAACTAAAAGAGATTTCTATAATACTTTATTAATAGCATCTTGTATCCTAGGTCTAATGTTTAATTTACACAATTGCTCCATACACCTGGATTAACGCGAATTGATAAAAAGATATAGACCAATCCTCTCGAAGGATCTGCCCATATCCAGGTTTAAGTTAAGTCAAAATGAGTTTAAAGAATAAAATTATTCTTTAAACTCATAAATTCATTCGTACAGCGAATTCTTATAATCCTATATTTCTTTCAAAATAATTAAGCCATGGTTTTAGGTTAGATACATCTCAAAGAAAAAGGTGGTCAATTGCAATAGACTATCACAAACGAATGCCAACGTTTCGCTTAATTAAACCTTGCGTGATAGACTTGCTAAACTTATTTAAATATATACTAAAACTTAAACAATGAAATAGTTAAATTTACTAAGTAAAGCTGAAATGAAAAAAGTAATGGGGGGGTAGTTGTGCCTGAAGAAGAGGGGAGTACATGTGCGGTTTTTGTGAGACATCCAAATGGAGGAGGTTACTGGACTGAAAAGAGCTATACTCTTGCAGAAGCTAGAAGTTTATATAATGACCCAATTATTTATTCTAATGGCAGTTATGTTAGTGGATTTTGTTGCGCAAGCTGTTAATTTATAACAAAGAGCCAGATTCGAGGCTGGCTCTTTCACTATTTTTTATATGAATAATTATTTCATTCTTTTTTTAAGTTTAATCATTTGCTTATGTAGAGGGTTCTACAATGTGGAACGAATTTCAGATAAAGGAGCCGTTGTCATTATCGCTAATGCAAGCAAATATCCCATTGCTATTCAAACTGATGAAAACTATGAAAATTTAAGTGATTTTCAACGAATTTCTTATCAAAAGATAGATACTATTCATATCCCAATTAATGATTATCAATTTGTTTATTTTAGTCATAAAAATACTTTTGGTGATACGGTTTTATTATCTCAAGGAGATACATTAAGACTTGTCGCATCAGATGAACATATAAAGTCAAGTCTTAGTACAATGAATGCCCATACCTCTTCGTTAAACTCTAGAATTGCTTTATATTACAATTCTAAACAAAGAGTAGAAAAACAAAAGGTAATTGATGTTTTAACAAAGTTATTCTATGAAGTGAATTATAAAGGTAAGCCACTAAGTGGAGCTAACGATTTTAGAAAATTTGAAAATTACCCAGTAAAGGTTAACAGGTCTGCTTTTTTAGAGAGATCAAGTGAGCTTGAACAATTATTGTTGCTTTTAAGAAAACAATATGATGTTGATGTAGATAGTATCAAAAAAGAAGCACATAATTATCCTAATAAATTATATCTAACCTTCTTTTATAAAACCAATATTGACTATTACAATAAGTTGAAATTCCTTTATTTATTGTCAAGAAACCAAAAAGTATTAATGAATTTAAATGATAAAATTTTCATAAATAAGGGCTTATTAGAAAACCCATATGCCAAACAAATATTAACAAATTATTTAGAGAGTACTGTGATTAAGAAGAAGGCTGATTTTTCAAAATCTAAATTATATCTTGATTATAAAGAAGCATATATAGATGCTCATAACTATTTACCTGTAGAATTAATCAAATATGTAAAGTTTATATGTATTGAAAATATGGTTGAATATGGAGAGTCATTTCTTGAAATAGGAAAGAAATTTGCAGATTTTAAGCGCGAATACCATGATCAAAGATTAAATTTCATTTTAGAAAATAAATACCTTTTCAATCTCGATAAATTTGAGAATGTACAGCAAGATTTAAAATTAATTGACGTAAATAGAAACATAGTATCATTAAATGATATTCTCAATAATGCAAAAGGCAAGTTGGTTTACATAGATTTTTGGGCAAGTTGGTGTGCACCATGTAGAGCAGCAATGCCAGCTGCAAATCAATTGATAGGCGATTTTTCACAAAAAGATGTAATTTATATTTATTTATCGATCGATAAAGATGCGGCAGCTTGGAAAGTGGCAAATAGTGCTGAAAAATTAGAAAATTATAAATACTCTTTTAAATTAGTCAATCAAGATCAAGCAGATTTTGTAAAGAAAATTGATTTAAAGGAAATTCCAAGATATCTTTTGTTTGATAAATATGGAAAGTTAGTTCATCAAAATGCCCCAGGTCCTGAGGGATCTGAGATAAGAACTTTAATTAAGAAATATTTAATTGAGTAAAAAATGAATAATAATATATTAAACTAGTTTTTAGTTTAATCATGTTGGCTTTATTAGAAAAACAATTTACTTTTTGATGGCTATATCCTGTTTAATAGCATGTGTTCAAAAAGAAAAATGGGCAAAAAACTATACCTAAAAACGAGGTTAAAAGAGTTAATCAACTAATCCCTTTTATTGGTGTAAATATTTCTTATACACATTATATAGCCTAACTGTATAGATTATACAATGTGTAATGTTTTATTTATTCCCTTTATCAATTGCCCTATTAATGGCATCTTGTATCCTTGGTCTAATATTTAATTTGCCCAATTGTTCACTTACACCCGGATTAACGCGATTTGATAAAAATATATAAACCAATCCTCTCGCAGGATCTGCCCATGCACCTATACCCGTATAGCCTGTATGACCAAACGTTTGAGAAGAAGCTAACTCTGATGGATATTTTTTGCTTGTATCTGGATCCCAACGGTCGAAACCTAAACCCCTTCTGCTTACATTACTTTGTTTGGTAATAAACATGTCGACCGTTTCTGGTTTAAAATATTGTTCTCCGCCATAGATTCCCTTGTTTAGCATCAATTGGTAATAGATGGCTAAGTCGTTGGCATTGCCAAATAAGCCAGCATGCCCAGCAACGCCACCTTTTAAAGCGGCACCTTGGTCGTGTACATACCCCATTAACAAGGTTTTCCTAAATACTTTGTCGTCTTCTGTGGGTACAATTTTGCTTTTATCAAAACGGTTGCGAGGTAAATATCCTGCAGTATGCATACCTAAAGGGGTATAGAAATTATCGAGTACATATTGGTTTAGGGGTTCTTCTGTAATATGTTCAACAATATCTTGCATAACGTACATGCTAATATCGCTATACACATAGCTACCACGGGTTTTAATAGGAGAATTTAACATCTTTGGCCACATAAAATCGCTAAAAAAACCTTTTTTAATATAGTAGTTATCTGCAACCTTAGTTGGGAATAGCGCTGAAGAATCTCGGCTATAATCTCCTTCTTTTACAAAATTGTGGAATGGAATATAAGGGATAAACCCAGCTTGGTGCAGCATTACCTCGCGTACGTTAATGGCATTCATTGGCGTGTTCCTAGCCCTAGGGATATAGTAGCCTATGTTTGTATCGAGCTTTAACTTTTTTTCTTCTACCAAACGCATTACGCTTGGCGTGGTAGCCGTAGTTTTAGTTACTGAAGCAAAATCAAAGATATCAGTTACCTTATCTGGGTTAAGGTTATCATAAGTGTGAGAGCCGAAAGCCTTGTTATAAATAACTTTCCCATCTTTGGCTACCAATACTACAATTCCTGGTGCAGCTTTAGCGGCTATTGCTTCATAGGCTATTTTATCTATGGCATTTAATTCTTCTGTATTTACGCCAGCATCTTCAGGTACAGTATATTTTAAACGGGTTACGGTAGTGGTAAAACCTAATCCTTCGGCGTACTTCGCAGAGTAGGCCTTTGTTAATTTATGCTGTGCTGCAATTCCGCCAAAAATGAGCTGGGGAACAAGCATGGCTGCTTCCTCATTATTTTGTGGGCTCCAAACTATCGGGTTGCTTAGGTTATCAAAAGATGCCAAGCTTTTACCATCGCCGAAAACGGCTAAAATTACTTCTTTATGTTTGGTGGTGTTACTTATGAAGTTTAAAATCTTCCCATTTTGTGCCATCTCATCAGTAAGTGAAATAATGATTGTGCTGTAGTATTTTAAATCATCTTCTAAATCATTTAGCGTAGCAGAATCGCGGTAGTTGTTACCGTCCACAGATTTTACATCTGCATATTTATTCAACAAACTATCAAACGAATTTTGGTAAACAAAGCCTAAATTAACAGCTGCAAACTTTTGTTTAGCCAAGTTTTTAATAGGGATAAAATTTTGCTGATTATTTAAAAGTACTGTGCTAGAGGTAATTGCATTAATGGTTTTTAACCTGCTTTCGTTCCTTTTATGATCTTGTGCGCAAGCACTCAAAGTAAATATTATCGTTAAACAGCTAGCAACTAAACTAATCAGGTTATTTCTTTTCATACACTTTCTCTCCATTTAAGTATGTTTTTAATACTTTGTTCTGTAAAATTTGTTGGCCCGTAGCTTTCATGATATCATTTTCCAAGATCACAAAATCAGCGAACTTACCCACTTCCAAACTCCCTTTTTCCTTTTCTTCAAAATTCGCTTTAGCAGCCCAAATTGTCATCCCTCTTAAAGCTTGTTCTGGGGTTAAAGCGTTCTCCATCTGAAATCCACCTTGTGGAAATTCTTTGGCATCCTTTCTTTGCGTAGCAGCATAAAAAGTAAACATTGGGTTAATCTGTTCTACTGGGAAATCAGTTCCTAAAGGTATCCAACCATTTTCGGCCAGTAATTGTTTGTAGGCATATGCACCTTTTACTCTTGTTGCGCCTAAGCGGTCGCCTGCCCAATACATGTCTGATGTGGCATGTGTAGGTTGTACAGAAGGTACCACACTTGATTTGCCAAATAGCGCAAAGTCTTCTGGCGAAACTACTTGGGCATGTTCTATGCGCCAGCGTTTATCATTTTTGCCCCCCAATACCGCATTGTATATTTTTAAAATGCTGCGGTTAGCCGAATCGCCAATGGCATGAGTACACATTTGGAAATTATGCTCGTTTATTTTTTTAGCAACTTCTTCAAAATGTTTAATATCACTTAACAAAAACCCCGATTTTTTTGGCATATCGCTGTAGGGTTGCAACAAACAAGCGCCTCTAGAACCTAAAGCACCATCGCCATATACTTTAAATGATCTAACATTTAGCTTTTCTGTTTTTATCGCACCTCTTTTAAATAAGTATTCGTAGTTTTTTTCGGCATCAGATAGCATCACATATAAACGCATTTTTAAGCTATTGTCTTTGTGCATTTTTTCTATCAGTTCTACAGCCTCAAAGTCTAAACCGCAATCGTCTATAGTGGTTAGGCCAACCTCGAAACAATTTTTTTGCGCATCTAATAATATTTTTTTGGCTCTATCTGCATCAGCAGTAGGCACTTTATTGGCAACCAATTCTACTGCATTATCTATCAGTAATCCTGTTAGCTTGCCATCTTTTTCTACAATATCGCCACCAGTTAACTCGAAAGATTTTGTTATTCCGGCGGCATTTAATGCGCTTTGGTTGGCAATAGATGCATGTCCATCCACTCTTTCTAATAAAACAGGTCTGTTCGGGAACAACTGGTCTAGCTTCTCCTTATCTGGAAACTGTTTGTCGTCCCAATCGTTTTGATCCCAGCCTCTGCCTGTTAACCAACCATCGGGGTGTGTTTTTGCAAATTCCGTAATTCTGGTAATTACCTCATCCCAACTATTGGTACCTCTTAAATCAGCACTTTGTAAACTCTCCCCGTATCCAAAAAAATGGGCATGGGCATCAATAAAACCTGGATAAACGGGTTTGCCCTGGGCATCTACTTCTGTTGTGGCACTGTAAGCTTTACGGATCTCGTCGCTTTTGCCAACACCTAAAATTTTCCCATCTTTTATAGCCATTGCTTCCGCAATATCAAATTGATCGTTTACGGTATAGATCTTCGCATTATAAATGATCAGATCTGCTTTTGGCTGATTACAGCTGCAAAAAAATATAATTAGGGCAATTAAAGAGAGTATTCGTTTCATGTTTTAAAGATATAAATCCGTTTGCAGTTTTTGGGTAACAAAATTAACAACAGCTTAATTAATAAAATTAGTAAATGGTTTCCGCTGCAAATATTGTTTAAATAGTTGCTAATATATAATTGCCTTATAATTTTGAGGAAAGCAAAACCTGTAGTTCTTGGTTTTGAGCAGCCCTGCTCTGTGCTAAATACCATGAAGAATGGCATACCGCTGCCGATCAGGTTTATTAAATTTGTTGCTGCTGAAATGAGTGGTTTTGTTGCACTTGCCTAAGTTCCCTAAACCTGACCGGCGTGTAAATCCTTTTTGCCAACAGAGGTTCTCTTTTTTTAAAGGTAAATGGCAAAAAGATTGAAGCAAGGGCAGGACTAACGTTTTTTTGGAATACTAACCCATGCTTTCCAAATTAAATAAAAATTGAAATATGGATAAAATTTATTTACAAAGTTTTAGGAAATTAAAGCCTGTAGTTCTTGGGGTTCAGCAGCCCTGCTCTCTGCTAAATACCATGAAAAATGGTATACCGCTGCCGATCAGGTTTAAGAACAATGTCTAGTGCACAGCACTGGAATAATATTCTCACATGATTGAAAATGCAAATCTTGGTTTTAGGAAAGGAAAGCCCTGTAGTTCTTAGGTATCAGCAGTCCTGCGCTCCGCTAAATGCCATGAAGAATGGCGTACCGCTGCCATTTATGTTTAGGAACAAAGTTTATAGCACGGCATTAAGTTAATTAAACCTGACCGGCGTGTAAATCCTTTTTGCCAACAGAGGTTCTCTTCTTTTAAAGGTAAATGGCAAAAAGATTGAAGCAAGGGCAGGACTAACGTTTTTTTGGAATACTAACCCATGCTTTCCAAATTAAAAAAAAATTGAAATATGGATAAAATTTATTTACAAAGTTTTAGGAAATTAAAGCCTGTAGTTCTTGGGGTTCAGCAGCCCTGCTCTCTGCTAAATACCATGAAAAATGGTATACCGCTGCCGATCAGGT
>Ga0247816_10000386_pt1 | contig 25443 bp, 23 predicted proteins | sample UWRJL209509C1_FD_179930 | JGI IMG/M metagenome (GOLD analysis project Ga0247816, IMG submission 179930) | Plant litter microbial communities from Arlington Agricultural Research Station in Wisconsin, United States - UWRJ-L209-509C-1 | ecosystem: Environmental > Terrestrial > Plant litter >...
CCCACGCTCCAAAGCCGGAGTGAGGGCACACCGAGCCATGGCGAGGTGCCGAGTGGTGGGGCAAGAGCGTTTTGCTTACTTTTGCGCTCTATCAAAAGTGAGCCGCCGTAAGGGCGGAACCCTTATAAGCCCCGACCGCAGCAACGATATGTACTCAATAGGCAGCAGCGACTCAAGATGTGTAGATACCCATGCTGCGATAGCGGTGTATCAGCAGTGGATGAGCTGGCTGGAAGGACGCCATCGCAGGCAAGCCAGCTCCCACAGTGTATTTTTGTTGCCAGGTCTACAGCATCCGGCGCAATACCGAGCAATCCTCGGCATGCCAGTCCGTCAGTTCAGGCCAGGGATTGTCAGGGAGGTTAACCAGCACCGTTTTCGTCCCCGCCGCACGCCCGCAATCCAGATCGAACCGGTAATCACCCACCATCACCATCTCGCCCGGCGGCACATCCCAAGCCTCAGCCAGTTTCAACAGGCCGCCCGGATCCGGCTTGGGCGGCGCGTCATCACGCCCCAACACATCCTCAACCGCAAAGCAGTCCGCCAGCCCAATCGCCTGCAAGGTCACATGCGCCAGTTCACGGGCGTTGCGCGTCAGAATCCCGAGGCGATAACCACGCCCCGCCAATTCGCGCACCAACTCCACCGCACCGGTGGCCGCCACCGAGCCCAGCGCCAACTCGCGCTCATGCTCAAGCAGCCACGCGTGCTTGGCCGCGGCTTCGTCTGCGGGCAAGGCCGCAAGGTGAGTGAGAATGTCGTCAGCCGCCGGAATATCCAGCGCCACGCGAATCGCCGCAAAGTCATGCACGGCCACCGTCAGGGTGCCGTCCATGTCGAACACCCAATACTTAACGTCACGCAGGCTCATGCCCAATCCTTGCGATGACGAATCAAACCTTCCTGGGTCACCGACGCCACCAGTTGCCCGGCGCGGTTGTACACGCTGCCACGGGAGAAGCCACGGGAATTGCCGGCCCACGGGCTGTCCATGGCGTAGAGCAACCAGTCATCGGCGCGCAGGTCGGCGTGGAACCACAGGGCGTGGTCGAGGCTGGCGACTTGCATGTCTTTTTGCCAAACGGTCTTGCCATGGGGCAGCAGCGAAGTGGTCAGCAGGCCGAAGTCGGAGGCGTAGGCCAGCAGGTATTTATGCAGCGCCGGCGAGTCGGCCAGGGCGCCATCGGCACGGAACCACACATACTTGATCGGGTCGGCCGGCTGCGGGTTGTAGGGGTCTTTCTCGGTCACCGGGCGCACTTCGATCGGTTTGGCGCACAGCAGCTTTTCACGCATCGCCTCGGGAATCAGGTGGGCGCGCTGCTTGGTCAGTTCCAGCTCCGAGGGCAGGTTTTCCGGGCCGACCACCACGGGCATGGTGGTCTGGTGCTCGAAGCCTTCTTCGTCGTACTGGAACGACGCGCTGCAGGTAAAGATCGGGTTGCCCTTCTGGATCGCCGTCACCCGACGTGTGCTGAAACTACCGCCATCGCGCACCCGGTCAACCTGATAAACCACCGGTAACGCCGCATCGCCCGGCCGCAGGAAATAGCCGTGCAGGGAATGCACATGGCGCGCTTCTTCCACCGTCTGGCTGGCCGCCGACAACGACTGGCCGAGCACCTGGCCGCCGAACAACTGGCGAAAGCCCAGGTCCTGGCTGCGGCCACGAAACAGGTTTTCTTCGATCGGCTCCAGGGTCAGCAGGTCCACCAGATCTTCCAACACTTGGCTCATTCACACTCTCCTCGGAGCAAAACGGTTACTACTGCAGGAGCGAGCTTGCTCGCGAAAAACCTGAGGGCGCCGCGCTCATCCAGGAAGAACGCGTAATCGTTAACGACCTTCGCGAGCAAGCTCGCTCCTACAGACAATCTATTGGGCATTCCGGGCTGCTTATCCGTGCAGCGTGTCCAACCATTGGGCGCGGGTGATGCGATACAGCACATGATGCCGCAGCGGATCATCGGCCGCGACCTTGGGGTGCTGAAAATCCGCCGACGGATCGTACTGCATGCCAATGGCCTGCATGACTTTTTGTGATGGCAAATTGGCCTCAGTGGTAAAGGCGACGACTTCATCCAGCTTCAGCCGGTCGAAACCGCAACGCAAGGCAGTCCAGGCCGCCTCACTGGCGTAGCCCAGGCCCCAGTGTTCCCTGGCCAGGCGCCAGCCGATTTCCACCGCCGGGGTGAAGTGTGCATCGAAGCTGACATTCAGCAACCCGGTAAGGCCGATGAATTCGCCGCTGTCCTTGCGCTGCAAGGCCCACAGGCCAAAGCCATACTCGGCAAAATGACCACGGATGCGCCCGATCAACGCGGCGCTTTCGAGGCGGCTCAGGGTGGACGGAAAGTAGCGCATCACCTGCGGGTCGGCGCACATGCGCGCAAACTCCGGCAGATCGGCGTCGCTCCATTGGCGCAGCACCAGGCGTGCGCTTTCCAGTGTCAGTATCGGCTCCATTGATCCCCCTCCCTTGCCATGTGCGTGAGTGTACAGCGCTGGTAAGATCCGTCGCTGGTTCCCGTCAGAAATTGCCATGCCTTTGCCACTGATCTACCACGACGACTACAGCCCCGAGTTCCCGGCGGACCATCGCTTCCCCATGGATAAATTCCGCCTGTTACGCGACCACCTGGTGGACAGCGGCTTGACCCAGGACAGCCAGTTGCTGCGCCCGCAACTCTGCCCACCGGAGATTCTGGCCCTGGCCCATGAACCTGGGTATATCGAACGCTACATGAGTGGCGAGTTGTCCCGCGAAGACCAACGGCGCCTCGGCCTGCCCTGGAGCGAAGCCTTGGCGCGGCGCACCGTGCGGGCGGTGGGCGGCTCGCTGCTGGCGGCAGAACAGGCCCTGGAACATGGGCTGGCCTGCCATCTGGCCGGCGGCACTCACCACGCTCACTACGATTACCCGGCAGGTTTCTGCATCTTTAATGACCTGGCGGTGATCAGCCATTACCTGCTCCAAAGCGGTCGGGTCAGCCGGGTGCTGATCTTCGACTGCGACGTGCACCAGGGCGACGGCACCGCGCGCATCCTGCACGACACCCCGGAGGCGATCACCGTGTCGCTGCACTGCGAGAAAAATTTCCCGGCCCGCAAAGCCCAGAGTGACTGGGACATTCCGCTGCCCATGGGCATGGGCGATGAGGATTACCTCAAGGTGGTCGACGATGCGCTCAACTACCTGCTGCCGCTGTATCAGCCGGATCTGGTGCTGTACGACGCCGGCGTGGACGTGCACAAGGACGACGCCCTTGGCTACCTCAAGCTGACAGACGAAGGCGTCGCGGCCCGCGATGAAAGCGTGATGCGCCACTGCCTGGGGCGCGACATCCCGGTGGTCGGGGTAATCGGCGGTGGCTACAGCAAGGATCGCCACGCCCTCGCCCGCCGTCACGGAATCCTGCACCACAGTGCGCAGCGGGTCTGGACGTCATCAGGCTGTCATTGAGTTATGCGCGTTACCCACAATGCCTGTGGAACTGCCTGTGGATAACCTGAGTGAAAGCACCTACAAGCCACGCGGCGTATAGCCTACAGAACGCTGTACGTTTTTTGATCAGGCACGATCAGCGTCCTCGGGTAGAATGCTCGGCCTATTCAGCGAACCGTAGTTATCCCCATGCCTCAGACCCCAGCCCAACCTCAACACGTCATCATCATCGGCGGCGGCCCCGCCGGGCTGATGGCCGCCGAAGTGTTGAGCCAGGCCGGGATCAAGGTCGACCTGTACGACGGCATGCCCTCGGTGGGCCGCAAGTTTTTGCTGGCGGGCGTGGGCGGCATGAACATCACCCATTCCGAGGCCTACCCGGCGTTCTTGTCACGCTATGCCGAGCGCGCGCCGGAGATGGCACCGTTGCTGCGCCAGTTTGGCGCCGAGGCATTGTGTGAGTGGATCCATGGGCTGGGGATTGAAACCTTCGTTGGCAGTTCCGGGCGGGTTTTTCCTACCGACATGAAAGCCGCCCCACTGCTGCGCGCCTGGCTCAAGCGCCTGCGGGACCAGGGCGTAGTTATCCACACCCGTCATCGCTGGCTGGGCTGGAATGCCGACGGCAGCCTGCTTATCCACAGCCCCGACGGTGAGAACAGCCTGCGCAGTGATGCGGTGCTGTTGGCCCTGGGTGGCGGCAGTTGGGCGCGGCTGGGTTCTGATGGAGCCTGGATGAAGTTGCTGGAAGATAAAGGTGTGCCCTATGCGGCGCTGCAACCGAGCAACTGCGGCTTTGAGGTGTCGGCCTGGAGTGAGTTGATGGTCAGCAAATTCGCCGGCGCGCCGTTGAAAAACGTCGCTATAGGCTTGGCAGACGACAAACCGCGATTGGGCGAATGCGTGGTCACCGCCACCGGTATCGAAGGCAGCCTGATCTACGCGTTGTCGGCGCCGATTCGGGAAACGATCAACCGGGATGGATCGGCCACGGTGCATATCGACCTGCTGCCGAGTAAACCGCTGGACAAGGTTATCGCCGCGCTGGCCAAGCCCCGTGGGTCACGCTCGATGAGCAAGCATTTGCACAGTCAGTTGGGACTGGATGGGGTGAAGGCGGCGCTGCTGCGTGAGCTGACGCCTGCCGCGCACTTCGGCGACCCTGCGCAACTGGCCGTTGATATCAAGGCGCTGCCACTGACGCTGGTGAAAACCCGGCCGATGGACGAAGCCATCAGCACGGCCGGCGGGATGCCGTTTGAAGCGCTGGATGAGCGGCTGATGCTCAAGCAATTGCCTGGGGTGTTTTGCGCAGGCGAGATGCTCGACTGGGAAGCGCCGACGGGTGGGTATTTGCTGACGGGGTGTTTTGCCAGCGGGCGGGCGGCTGGGCGGGGTGTGCTGGAGTGGTTGAATACTAAATAACTGCGGCGAACCCAAGGGCGCCATCGCAGGCAAGCCAGCTCCCACATTTGAATGAGTTCACAAATCAAAATGTGGGAGCTGGCTTGCCTGCGATGAGGCCCCTACAGACGGCACACAACTTACTTTTTCTTACGTGGCCCGGTATTAAACGCTGGCACCTTGCGCACCGGCTTGAGCGAAGGCTCCGCCACCGACACTTCGCCACTTTCCACCCACTTGCCCAGGTTGCGCTTGCCACCACCGGCAGCCTTGGGTTTCTTCGGCTTTTTCGGCTTCTTCACCACCTGACCGCTGGCATCGGTATCCGGCACGCGATGCTCCGGCTCGAAGTCCTGCTCCATCTTGCGGGTCAAGGTCTGGCGGGTGAGCATCTCGATGGCCGACAGCATGTTCACTTCATCGGCACACACCAGGGAAATCGCCTCGCCGGTGTTGCCGGCGCGACCGGTACGGCCGATGCGGTGAATGTAATCCTCGGCCACGATCGGCAGGTCAAAGTTGACCACCAGTGGCAAGTCTTCGATATCCAGGCCACGGGCGGCCACGTCGGTGGCCACCAGGATCTGCACGTCACTGGACTTGAAACGGTCCAGCGCACGCTGGCGAGTCGCCTGCGGTTTGTCGCCGTGGATACCGTCGGCATTGATGCCCAGGCCCTGCAGCTTTTCCACCAGCGCGTCCACGCCGTTGCGGGTTTTGGCGAACACCAGCACCTGCTTCCAGCGGCCCTTGCGCATCAGGTGCACAAACAGCTCGGCCTTGCGCTTCTTGTCCACCGGCACCACCCATTGCTTGACGGTGTTGGCAGCAACGTTGCGCGGGCTGACTTCGACGCTCAGCGGGTCGTTGAGCATCTGCCCGGCCAGCAAGCGGATTTCATCGGAGAAGGTCGCCGAGAACAGCAGGGTCTGGCGCTTTTTCGGCAGCATGCGGTAGATGTTCGCCAGCTCTTCGGAGAAGCCCAGGTCGAGCATGCGGTCGGCTTCATCCAGCACCAGGGTTTGCAGCTGGTTGAGTTTCAGCGCGTTCTGGCGGAACAGGTCGATCAGGCGGCCGGGGGTGGCCACCAGCAGGTCGACGCCTTTGCGCAGCTTCATCATTTGCGGGTTGATGCTGACGCCGCCGTACACCGCATAGGTGGAGAGCGGCAGGTGTTCGGCGTATTGGGCGACGCTGGCGTGGACCTGCTCGGCCAGCTCGCGGGTCGGCACCAGGATCAGCGCACGTACCGAGTTGGCGGTGACTTTGGGCCCTTCCATGGCCAGCAGTTGCAGCAGTGGCACGGCGAAACCGGCGGTCTTGCCGGTGCCGGTCTGGGCCGCGGCCATCAGGTCACGACCGGCCAGCACCGCCGGAATGGCTTGCGCCTGCACCGGCGTCGGGGTCTGGTAGCCAAGCGCCTCAAGGGCGCGCTGCAAGGGTTCGATCAGGCCAAGTGTGGCGAAAGTCATGGAAGTACCGTAGGAAAATTCAGAGCAAGGTCGCAATGCGCGGCAGTTTACCCTATTTCCGGTTTTGGCTTACGCCACTGGGGCAAGCTGATCAACAGCACGGCGCTGATGATCACCAGCATCGCCACGGCCTCTTCCACACCAATGGTTTCCCCCACAAACACAATGCCCAGCAACACCGCCACGGCCGGGTTGACGTAGGCATAGCTGGTGGCCGCCGCAGGGCGCACGTGTTTGAGCAGGTACATGTAGGCGTTGAAGGCGATGATCGAGCCGAACACGGTCAAGTAGGCCAGGGCCAACCAACCTCCCAAAGGCGGCATGGCTTGCAGGTGTTCGCCACTGATGGCACTCAAGGCCAACAGCACTGCGCCTGCAATCAGCATTTCTGCTGCACTGGCCATCGCGCCCTGGGGCAGCGGCAGGTGCTTGCTCCACACCGAACCGAAGGCCCAGGCCGCCGCGGCAAAAATCAACAAGGCCGCACCGGTCGGGCTCGATTGCAGGTTGGAACCCATGTTGAGCATGGCGATGCCGATAATCCCCAGCACTACCCCGGCCCATTCCAGACGGGTATTACGCGCGCCCCAGAAATAGCCACAGAGCAAGGTAAACAGCGGCACCGTCGCCACGGCCAACGCCGCGACGCCGGAAGTCACGCCGGAATGCTCGGCCAACGTGACGGCGCCATTACCGAAGGTCAGTAACAAAATGCCGATCTTGCCCGCCGCCTTCCACTGCACCCAGGTCGGCGCAGGCGCCCCGCGCCAGCGCAAGTAGCCGTACATCAGCGCACCCGCCGTCAGGAAGCGAATCCCCGCCAGCATCAGCGGCGGCCAATACTCAACGCCGATACGAATCACCAGGTAGGTGGAACCCCAAATCACATACAGCGCAAAAAAGGCGGCGATCAACGGCAAGGGAAAACGACGTGGGCCAGGCATTGGGTAGCTCTGCGGCAAGATGAGGGATGGCTATTTTAGAAATCCCCGGCAATAAACATAAGTTACAAAACCTGTTTAAAGCGCCAGTACACTTTCCAAAGCACGGTTATCAAGGCTATAAACCGTGCTTTCGAAAGCCACGCGTTGCCGGAGCCTTATCATGGATAAATACGACCGCATGCTCCTCAGCGCCCTGCTGGAGGACGGCCGCGCGTCCTACGCGCAACTGGCCCGCACGGTAAACCTGTCGGCCCCGGCCGTGGCCGAACGCGTGGCCAAGCTGGAAGCCAGCGGTGTGATCACGGGTTACTCGGCCAAGGTCGACCTGTCCAAAGTGGGCTTGCCGATTCAATGCGTGATTGAACTGCGATTGACCAATCATGGTAGCCAGAAGGTTTACGACGCCCTGGCCGAAATCCCTGAATTGACCGAATGCCACCGGGTGACCGGGGATCCGTGCGTGATCATGCAAGCGGCGGTGGGTTCGATGCCGGAGCTGGAAAACCTGATTAACCGGGTGGCGAAGTTTGGCTTCAGCAAGACCTCGATCATCTTGTCGAGCGCGATAGAACGGCGGGTGCCGTTGGGGCAGTTGGAAGGAAAGAGTGGCAACTGAATACGTAGCTCGTTCCCACGCTCTGCGTGGGAATGCATCCTGTGACGCTCCGCGTCACGACTTTAAAAGCGGACGCAGAGCGTCCAGCGCGGCATTCCCACGCGGAGCATGGGAACGATCATCGGGGGTGTTTAGAACCCGCGATGCTTCTTCAGATGATCATTGATCTTCGCCGCCGGCACTTTCTGCAAGCTGCACAGCAATTCATGGGACAGCTCGCGCAACCCGTGGGTGCGGCGCAGTTCCTGGGCCAGGTGCGCGGTGAGGTTGGCCGCCATTTCGGCATCGGCCATGGCCCGGTGAGCCTTGCCGGTGTGGGGCAGTTGCGCGAATGAGGTCAACGTGCCGAGCTTGTGGTTCGGCGCCGCCGGCATCAGGCGACGGGCCAGCAACAGCGAACAGGCAAATTTTTGCAGACGCGTGCGGCGGATCAAGCCCAACTCGAAATCCCAGAACTTCTGGTCGAACGCGGCGTTGTGGGCCAGCAGCGGCGTGGTGCCGACGAACTCGTTGACCTCGTTCATCACCCGCTCGGCCGATGGCGCGGTGCGCAGCATGGCGTTGCTGATACCGGTCAGTTGTTCGATAAACCCCGGCACGCGCACGCCGGCGTTCATCAGGCTCTGGTAGCGGTCCACGATCTGGCCCTGCTCCAGGATGACCACGGCAATTTCAGTGGCCCGGCAGTGGTTGCTCGGCTGGATGCCGGTGGTTTCAAAGTCGATGACCGCTATACGTTCCAAACCTGTTCCAACTCCGTCAAAAAATCTATTTGAGTAGCAATGCGCCTTCAATCGGTACGTAGCGGCTGGCAGCGCGTATCAATGAATTGGCCGTCAGCCCCGGCACACCGTAGGCCACGGCTTCGACGCCATGCTTGGTGATGATGCGATCCAGCAGCATGTCGAAGTCGCCATCGCCAGAGGCCAGCACCACTTCGTCGACATGGGCGGCGGCGTCCATGATATCGATGGTGATGCCCACGTCCCAGTCGCCTTTGGCCGAGCCGTCGCTGCGCTGGATGTAGGGCTTGAGCTTCACGGTGAAACCGAGGTTGCGCAGGATCTGCTGGAATTGCTGTTGCTTGCTGTCGCCACGGTCGATGGCGTAGGCGTACGCCTCGACAATCTGCCCGCGCTGGCTGATGTCAGCCCACAGGGCGGCATAGTTGAAGTGACAGCCGTACGCCTGGCGCACGGTGTAATAGAGGTTTTGTACATCGGCGAACACTGCAATTTTCTTCACCGCAAATCCTCATGGCGCAACGCTGGGACCCCGGACGCAAAGGCCCGGAAAGGTTGCCAGTATGCCAGCCACACGGAAGTTTCCGAGAAAAATCAGCCCGGGGCGACGAAGCGCCCCGGATCAGTGTGCATCAGACGAAGGAATCGTCGTCGCCGAAGGAGGAGGAGTCGTCGGAATAATCGCTGTCGGCGAAGCTGTCCGAGGAATTGTTGCTGCCCCAGTTGTCATTGCCGGCAAACCGCTGGTCATCGTTGCCCCAGCCACTGTTGTCGCTGGCGGGGGCCGGCTGCTCGATTATTTCTTCCACCACCTGCGGCTGCTGGTTGTGATGGAACAAGCTGCTGATGCCTTCTGCCAGCATCACGCCACCGGCCACGCCGGCTGCGGTTTTCAGCGCGCCGCCAAGGAAGCCGCTGCCGATCGGCGCTGCGGGAGCCTGTTGTGGCTGCTGGTAATTCTGCTGGGGTGCAGCGTAATTCTGCTGAGGCGCGCCGTAGTTTTGCTGCGGCGTTGGCTGGCTGTTAAAGCCTGGGCGAGCCGGTTCACGCCAGCCGCCACCCGACGAAGCCGGGGCGCTCGGTTGCGGGTCGCGGGAGCTGCCACCAAAGATGCTCGACAGAAAACCGCCACTGCTCGGTGCAGGCTGCGCCGCCTGGGCCTTGGCCTGTTGCAGTTCGTCCTGCAGTTGCTGGATCTGTTGCGCCTGCTGCTTGTTCTGCGCATCCAGGCTTTTGATCGCGTGTTCCTGCACCAGAATCGACTGGGTCATGTAGTAAGCAGCGGCCGGTTGGCGAGTGACGTGCTCCTTGATCCGCGCTTCAGCCTGGGCGTCGCGGGGGGCTGAGTCCGTTTCGGCTTGCTGCAACCGTGAAAACAGTCCATCGATCAGGGTTTGCTCTTCGCTGTTCATGGCGACCTCGTTAGATTGCCGGTAGAAATCTTCGCCTTGCGCACTATGTGCAAGGTACAGCCTAGTTATGGGGCTGTTACCGATTGTTTCAATGGTCTTTACGCAAGGTTTACGTTTGCTCGTGCATGGCTGTGATCGGTTAAAGTGTGCGTCTGCTTTTTCGGCCTGTGAAGACCCTGATGAATCCGTTAGACGTACTGCGCGACTCCTTCTTCTTTTTCAAGCGCAACCTGGGCGCCATCGTGCAGTTGTGCCTGCCACTGGTGATCCTCGAAGCCCTGTTGCAACAGGTGCTCGACCACTCGCTGGGGCCTGATGCCTTCCCAGGCTACAGCGTAATCGTGGGGTTGCTGGTGTACCCGCTGTACACCGGCGCGCTGATTCTGTTCCTCGACGCCCGCACCCGGGGCGAGTCACCGAGCACGCGTGATGTGCTGGCCATGGCTGTGAGCTTGTGGCCACGCTTTGCACTACTGACAGCGCTCAGTACGCTGCTGATCCTGCTGGGGCTGTCGCTGTATTTCCTGCCGGGGTTGTGGCTGATGGTCACCCTGGCCTTCGCCGAATATTTGCTGGTACTGCGTGGCATGCCGGCGCTGTCGGCCATGAAGGAAAGCTTTCGCCTGACCCGAGGGCATTTCTGGCGGATCCTGGTGTGCCTGCTGTGCGTAATGACGCCGCTGTGGTTGCTCAAGGGTGCCAGCGTGGCGGTCTATCCGGACCCGAACCCGTTGCTGGGCCTGCTGATGGACAGCGCGCAAAGCTTCCTGCAACTGTTTACCAGCGTGGTGCTGTTCCGCCTGTTCATGCTGATCGGTGGCGACGCCGACGCGCGGTGATATGCTCCGCAACTGTCTTGCAATGCCATAAGCCGAGCCGATGACCCGATTACTGCGCATTACCTTGCTTGGCCTGCTGATACTCGCGGCCCTGCTGACGGCCCTGATCTACAGCTTGACCTGGCGCCCGGCCGACAAGCAAACCCTGCCCATCCGCTGCGTTGCGCCCCGTGCGCCGACGCTGCTGCCGGGCCAGGCGCTCAAGGTGATGACCTGGAATGTGCAGTACCTGGCGGGCAAGAACTATGTGTTCTGGTACGACACCGCTGACGGCAGCGGCCCGGACGAGCGCCCCACCGTCGAAGACATGGCCTCCAGCCTCGACGAAGTGGCGCGGGTAATCCGCGATGAGCAGCCAGACATCCTGCTGCTGCAAGAACTCGATGAAGACGCCAAGCGCTCCGACTATCAAGACCAACTGGCGTTACTCCAGGAGCGCGTGGCCGACCTCTACCCTTGCAGCGCCCAAGCGTTCGACTGGAAAGCCGACTTTGTCCCCGACCTGCATATCTTTGGCAGTGTCGGTCGCAAACTGGTGACGATGAGCCGCTACCAGATTGAACACGCCGAACGCCTGCAACTGCCCGTGGCGCGGGGCAACCTGATCAATCGGCAGTTCCAGCCCAAACCTGCCTTATTGCTGACCTACCTGCCCTTGAGCGACGGCGGCCAACTCGCGGTGCTCAACACCCGCCTGGATGGCGACGCGCCTGGGCATAACGCGGTGCAAGAGCAGGTGCAGGCGACCGTCAAACTGTTGGATAAATTCGAGAGCCGTGGCACCCCATGGCTGATTGGCGGGAATTTCAATTTGCTGCCGCTGGGCCAGTTCCTGCGCCTGGATCCGGGCAAGCGTGGCCAGTATTCGCCGGACAGCGAGTTGCACCTGCTGTGGGATAAATACCCGATGATCCCGAGCAACAGCCAATCCAGCGGCATTGACCGGGCCAAGTGGCTGACGTATTTCCCTAACGACCCGAACGTGGATGGGCCGGACCGGACGCTGGACTATCTGTTCTACAGCTCGCGGATCAAAAAGGTTGAGGCCAGCGTGCGGCAGAGCGATACGGTGCGCATATCCAACCATTTGCCGGTGATTGGGCGGTTTTTGTTGCCGGCTGCGCAGTAACAAACAGCGCAAACACTGTGGGAGCTGGCTTGCCTGCGATAGCGGTTTATCTTTCACCACCGCTATCGCAGGCAAGCCAGCTCCCACAGTTGATCTTTATCGTTACTGCTTACGCGGTTTGATACGCGCCGTCGCTTCCGCCACCAATGGATCATCCGGCCAATAATGCTTCGGATAACGCCCCTTCAAATCCTTCTTCACCTCGGCGTAGGTACTGCGCCAGAAGTTCGCCAAATCCTGCGTCACCTGCACCGGCCGCCTGGCCGGCGACAGCAGGTGCAGCTTCACCACCTGCCGCCCGCCGGCAATACGTGGGGTGTCGGCCAGCCCGAACAATTCCTGCAGGCGCACCGCCAGAATCGGCGGCTGTTCGCTGTAGTCCAACCGCACCGATGAACCCGAAGGCACCTTCAAATGCTGCGGCGCCAGCTCGTTCAGGCGTTGCGGCAGCGGCCAGGGCAGCAGGTTGTGGAGGAAGCTGGAGATGTCCAGATTGGCGAAATGACTCAGGCGCGACACCTTGCCCATGTAAGGCATCAACCAGTGTTCAAGGCTTTTGAGCAAGGCGCTGTCGCTGACGTCCGGCCACTCGCTGGTTTTGCCGGAATCCAGGTCGCGCAGCAACATTACCCGCGCCTGCCACTGGCGCAGTTCCGGGGTCCAGGGCAGCAATTCCAGGCCTTTGCGCCGTACCAGATTGACCAGTGCTTGGCTGCGGGCAGACTCGTCCAGGCCGGTCAGCGGTTCGCGGCTGAGCACCAGCTCGCCGACCTTGCGCTGGCGTTCGGCGCGCAACACGCCTTCGCGCTCGTCCCAGTCCAGTTGGTCGACGTTGCGCACCTGCTCGGCCAGTACCGAATCGAACAGCGCCGGGTCAAAATCTGCTGCCAGGTAAATCCGCTCTTCACGCTGGCCCTGGCGGCTGCCGAGATCGGCGATCACCAGCCACGCCTGCTTCATCAGGCTGTCGGTCTCGGCAAACAGCGCAGCGCGGCCATTGGCCAGGCGGTATTCGGCGCCACCGGCGCGACGTTGTTGCGCGACACGGTCCGGATAGGCCAGCGCCAGCAAGGCACCGAGCCAGCGCGGGTGATCGGGGTCGGCGACCGGCTGTTCAGCCTTGCCCCTTAAATAACCCCGGTATTGCCGTGCCAGTTGCCTGGCCCGCTGCACGCCGCCTTGAGTGCCGCGCGCGCGCTCTTCGCCAGACAACAACGCCAGGCGGCTGTGCAAATCGGCACCGGCCCCGCGCAAGATATCCCGCTCCCCCAGCAACGCCGCCACATCACAGGCCATGCTCGCCAAGCCCAGGTCCTGCCCGCGCAGCAGCAAATGTGCGATACGCGGATGCGCCGGCAACCCGGCCATCTTCTGGCCATGGGCGGTCAGTTTGTCATCGCTCAACGCCCCCAGGCGTTCAAGCAAATCCTGGGCTTGTGCATAAGCGGCGGTCGGCGGTACATCGAGCCAGACCAACTGGGCCGGTGTCACACCCCAGCGCGCCAGTTGCAGCGCGAGGCCGGCCAGGTCTGCCGAAAGAATTTCTGCGCTGGCATACGCCGCCAGCGCTTCATGCTGGTCCTCGGACCACAACCGGTAGCACACGCCCGGCTCCAGGCGCCCTGCCCGGCCGGCACGCTGGGTAGCGCTGGCGCGGGAGATGCGCTGGGTGTCGAGACGAGTCATGCCACTGCCCGGATCGAAACGCGGGACTCGCGCCAGCCCGGCGTCGATCACCACCCGCACGCCGTCGATGGTCAGGCTGGTCTCGGCAATATTGGTGGCCAGCACCACTTTGCGCTTACCGGCGGGTGCCGGGTCGATGGCGGCGCGCTGTGCTGCCAAGTCCAGTTCGCCATGCAACGGGCACAGCAGCACATCGGTGTTATTCCCGAGTGCATCAGCCAACTGCTGATGGACCCGACGAATTTCCGCCTGGCCCGGCAGGAACACCAGCACGCTGCCGGTTTCATCGCGCAAGGCTTCGAGGATGGTTTGCACCAGCCGTGGCTCGATAAATTCACCGGGCTGGAACGGCCGGCCCCAGCGCACCTGCACCGGGTACATGCGGCCCTGGCTACGCAGGATCGGCGCGTCATCAAGCAGGCCGGCGAGGCGCTCGCCTTCCAGCGTGGCGGACATCAGCAGGATTTTCAGCGGCTGCTCGTCGCGAAACAGATCGCGGCCGTTAAGGCTCAAGGCCAATGCCAGGTCGGCGTCGAGGCTGCGCTCGTGGAATTCATCGAAGATCAGCAAGCCCACACCGTCCAGCGCGGGGTCATCCTGCAAGCGCCGGGTAAGGATGCCTTCGGTGACCACTTCAATGCGGGTGTTGGGGCCGACCTTGCTGTCCAGGCGGATGCGGTAGCCGACGGTTTCGCCGACCTTTTCACCCAGCTCGCTGGCCAGCCTTTCGGCGGCCGCGCGAGCGGCCAGGCGTCGCGGCTCCAGCATCAAAATGGTTTGCCCCGCCAGCCACGCCTCATTCAACAGCGCCAACGGCACCCGCGTGGTTTTACCGGCGCCGGGCGGTGCTTCCAGCACGGCTTCATGGCGCGTCGCCAAGGCTTCACGCAGGGCGGGTAAAACATCATCGATTGGCAACGAATTCATACTGGCTCCAAAGCAGAGCGGCGAGTATAACGGCGAACTGCCGAGTGTCGGTGGTGGTCTGAACAGCACAGCACTGCGGCGTTGCGAACGCGGTTAAATGTGCGAGCTGGCTTGCCTGCGATAGCGCCGGGCCAGGCAACATCAATGTTGGCTATATAGACGCCATCGCAGGCAAGCCAGCTCCCACATTGGATCATCGCGCCCTGTAGACTGGCTTATAGTCATTTATCAACTGTGTTCAGGAGAGTTCCATGCGTATTGCTTCCCGTGTCATTGGCGGTGTTCTGGCCGTCACCCTGCTGAGCCAATTGACGGCCTGCGGTTCGATTTTCTACCCCGACCGCCGTGGCCAGATCGATGGCAAGATCGATCCGGCAATCGCCGTGCTCGATGCAGTCGGCCTGTTGTTTTATGTGATCCCGGGCCTGATCGCCTTCGGTGTCGACTTTGCCACTGGCGCGATTTACTTCGAGCCTGGCAAGACCGCCCAAGTGGCTCCGGAAAAACTGCAAGACGCCATCGGCGCTGACGGCAAGATCGACAACGCCAAGCTGCAAACCATCATCCAGCACGAAACCGGCCACAACCTGCCGCTGGACGACCCACGCATGATCCAGTTCAAGGGCAGCGTTCAACAACTCGCCACGCTTGGCCTGCAACCCGCCGCCTAAGGACTTTTTCGCACCATGACCAGCAGTCCCGAACACGCCCGGCTGTTGCGCCTGGCCACCCGCGCCTCCGTCGGCGTGGCCTGTGTGCTGATTGTGACCAAGGCCATCGCCTGGTGGCTCAGTGGTTCGGTGAGCATGCTCGCCGGGCTGACCGACTCGCTGCTCGATGGCGTGACCTCGCTGCTTAATTTGCTGGCGGTGCATTACGCCTTGCGGCCGGCCGATGATGACCATCGTTATGGTCACGGCAAGGCGGAGTCCCTGTCGGGCATGGCCCAGGCGCTGTTTATCGCCGGCAGTGCGGTATTGATCGCGTTCCAGGCCTACCAGCGTTTGCAACACCCGGAACCTGTGGGCGCGCCATGGCTGAGCATCGGGGTGATCATTCTGTCCCTCGCGTTGACGGTAGCGCTGCTGATCCTGCAACACCGCGTTATCCGCGAAACCGGCTCGAATGCCATCCGCGCAGACTCGCTGCATTACCGCTCGGACTTGATGTTGAACGCCAGCATCCTGGTGGCGCTGGTACTCGCGGCGTTCGGTTTTCATCAGGTCGATGCGTGGTTCGGCCTGGGGATTGCCGCTTACATCCTGTGGAGCGCGATCCAGATCGCCCGAGAAAGCTTTGCAGTATTGATGGACGAGGAACTGCCACCGGAAATCAGCCAGCACATGCTGGAACTGGCCTGCAGCATTCCTGGCGTACTGGGCGCACATGACCTGCGCACGCGGATTTCCGGCAGCCACTGGTTTGTGCAGCTGCACCTGGAATTGCCGGGGGAGTTGAGTTTGTCAGTCGCCCATGGCATCAGCGACCAGGCCGCCGACGCCATTCATCAAGCCTACCCGCGAGCCGAAGTGCTGGTGCACGCCGACCCACAGGAAGTGGTGAAAGGCGCAAAGGCCTAGTACTGCACCTGATACCCGCGACTGCTCAGGCAGTTGCCCTGGGCCTGGCGGTAGGTTTGCACCACCGACGGGGCCGGGGCGTAGGTGACGGTCCTTGGGTCGAACCCACTTTGTTGCACCGCCCAGCGGTAGCATTCGTAGCCATCCTGCTGCACTTGCGCCGGTGACTGGCCGTTGGCGGGATAAGCCACCACGTCATAACCGTTGCCTTGCGGTGTGGGTTGCGGTGCCGGGGCGGCGGGTGGCGGCTCAACCACCACGTACTGCTGGGAGCTGGCTTCGTAGGTGTAATAGGAGCCGGCGGCAAGGAAAAACAGCGCGCTGCCTACCCACACTTCCCGCGCATAGTCGGGCAGGTATTGCACCCGAATCCCGTAAGGCGGCGCCACTACGATGTAGCGCGGGCCTTGCGGACGGTACCAATAGCCACCCGAGAAAAAGTAGTCCTGGCCGCGGTAAGGCACGCGATAGTTGCGGTCCGGGAAGCGGTCGACGATATACCCCGGACGGTATTGCGGGCCTGGTCCCCAGCCATTGCCGTGCCCATCGGGGCGGCCTGGCCAGCGGTGATCGTTGGGATGCCCATTGTTGCCACCGTAATTGCCACCGTTGTTGCCGCCACTAAAACCGGGGCGGCCTGCACCTTGGCCACCGTTACCGGCCTGCCAATGCTGATTGCCATCATTGCGGCGCGGGATGTCCTGGTAATTGCCGGGGCGAGGTTCCTGGGTCTGGCGCACGGTATCCGGGCGGCCCTGGATCGGCAGGTTGTTAGCCGGTTGAGGTTGCGGCGCCGGGTGAGGCTGTTGGTTGCCGTGCGGGCGACCCTGCCACTGGCCGTTCTGGCCACCCCGATCACTCTGCTGATTCTGGGGGCGTTGCGGGTTATTTTCGAAATGCTGATTCTGTGGACGAGGCTGATTGTTCTCGGGACGCGGTTGGTTATTTTGCGGTCGCGGCTGATTGTTACCTGGCCGTGGGCCTTCCGGCCCTCGCTCATGTTGACCACCGCCTTCAGAACGTGGCGGATCGTCGGCCATCACCTGCGCACTAACAGTAACCATCAGCAAACCAACACCTGCCAAACGCCAGATGCGCTTCATGCTATTCCTCACTGCGGATTAGGGCCTACACATGAGACTGGAAAAGCCTCGCCCGGTTCTGCGACAGGTTATCAGTCACGAGAACAATTTTCGCAGGCAATAAAAAAGGGCGACCCGTCGGCCGCCCCTTGAGAACTTCGTCCTGGCTCAACGCTTTTGACGTTGGCTCACTTCACGCCGTCTTGTGGACAGTGTGCAGCCCGGGGGCCGGGGCAACCCTGTTGGGTTGTCGGCCGCAGCCGGCGGTATGCGCGGGCTGCAGTGGACTCATGTCCGGGCAGTGATTCTGTTGATAACTCTACGCCTGAGGCTCTGGCAGATGATTGCGAAGATTGCGTCAATAAACAGTGCTTGCGCAATTTTTAACCCTGGATAGATAATTCGCCGCAATAGTTATGACAAAGGCCAGCCCCATGAGCAAACTTGACCGATACGACCTGAGTATTTTGGCGGAATTGCAGCGCGACGCGAGGATCTCCAACCAGGAGTTGGCCGAGCGTATCGGCTTGTCGCCTTCGCCGTGCTCACGCCGGGTCAAGCAACTGGAAGACGACGGCTACATCGCCCGCCAAGTCGCCTTGCTGGACCGCAAGATGCTCGGCCTGAGCCTGACCGCCTACGTGCTGATCGGCATGGACCGGCACACGCCAGAGCGTTTCGAGAACTTCGAAGCGGCCATCCGCACCCTGCCCCAAGTGCTGGAATGCAGCCTGGTGACCGGGATGGATGCCGACTATCAATTGAAAGTGGTGGTACCGGACATGGACCACTATCAGAAACTGCTGCTGGGGCACTTGACCCGGATCGACGGGGTGACCAGCGTGCGTTCGAGTTTTGTGCTGAATCAGGTACTCAACAGCACCGAGTTGCCCTTGACGCACCTCCGAACCTGACCCTGTATTTGAACCCATGAAATCTAGTGTGGGAGCTGGCTTGCCTGCGATAGCGGTGTATCAGTCACCACCGCTATCGCAGGCAAGCCAGCTCCCACATTTTGACTCTGTAACCCAGGCGTATACTGCCACTCTGCCCCTGCCGGAAAACCCCGATGAACTCGATTGATCCCGCCGTATTTGAAGAATGGATGATGACCGGCCTGGTCACCATCCTGATCATTTTCATGGGCTTTATCGTCTGGGACCTGGCGAAGAAATCAAAGGCCGGGCGCTTTGGTTCGTTCATCCTGTTTTTCGTGCTGGGCCTGGGCATCGCGGCGTTCATCATCAAGAGCGTGGTGATCGGCCTGATCGAGTCCGGCGCTTTATAAGCGCGCCGGCACTTCCTTCCACTGGCCTTGATCCAGGCCGTCGATCGACCAGTCACCAATCCGCACCCGCACCAGACGCAAGGTCGGCAAACCCACGGCCGCCGTCATGCGCCGCACCTGACGGTTACGCCCCTCGCGAATCACCAGCTCCAGCCAATACGTCGGCACGCTCTTGCGAAAACGCACCGGCGGGGTGCGCGGCCACAACTGCGGCTCATCCAGTTGCCGAGCTTCGGCGGGCAGGGTCATGCCGTCGTTGAGTTCGACACCCTCGCGCAGGCGTTGCAGTTGCTCTTCGGTCGGTTCGCCTTCCACTTGTACCCAATAGGTTTTCGCCAGCTTGTGCCTGGGGTCGGCAATCCGCGCTTGCAGCTGGCCATCATTGGTCAACAGCAGCAAGCCTTCGCTGTCACGGTCCAACCGGCCTGCCGGGTAAATACCGGGAATGTCGATGAAGTCCTTGAGGGTCGCGCGCCCGCCTTCGTCGCTGAACTGGGTCAGCACATCGAAGGGTTTATTGAACAGGATCAACTTCGGCTCAGCCGGGGGCGCCTTGGCAACACGACGCACAGCTGGTGAAGTTTGCGGGCTTTTAGCACCTGGGCGACGGGAAACGGGACGGGCAGGACGGGACATGGCAAGGGAACATCTAACGGTCAGGACCGACAATGCTAGTGGCCTGACCGTTAAATAACCATCCCAACCGCTTAGCGGAACGGCGGCTCGTCGAAGCTGCGCAGTTTGCGCGAGTGCAGCGAGTTGAGTTCGGTGCGCAACAAATCCACCGCCTCGATGCCGATCTTCAAGTGCTGGCTGACTGCACGCTCGTAGAACGCGTTGGCCGAACCTGGCAGCTTGATTTCGCTGTGCAGCGGTTTGTCCGAAACACACAGCAACGTGCCGTAAGGCACCCGCAAACGATAACCCTGGGCGGCGATGGTGCCGCTTTCCATGTCCACCGCTACCGCGCGTGACAGGTTGATCAGCGGCCGTTCCTGGGCCCAACGCAGCTCCCAGTTGCGGTCGTCGTAGGTCAGCACGGTGCCGGTGCGCAGGCGTTTTTTCAGTTCTTCGCCCTTCTCGCCGGTGACATTGGCCGCCGCTTGCTGCAAGGCCATCTGCACTTCGGCCAGCGCCGGGATCGGAATATTCGGCGGCACTACGCGGTCGAGAATCCCGTCACGACGCATGTAGGCGTGAGCCAATACATAGTCGCCGATGGTCTGGGATTGGCGCAGGCCGCCGCAGTGGCCAATCATCAGCCAGCAATGCGGGCGCAGCACGGCCAGGTGGTCGGTGATGTTCTTGGCGTTGGACGGGCCTACGCCGATGTTCACCAGCGTCACGCCATGGCCATCGCTGGCCATCAAGTGGTAGGCCGGCATCTGGTAACGGTGCCAGACCACGCCGGCAGCAATGGCCGAGGCTTCGCCATGGTCCATGCTTTTTTCGATGATCACGTTGCCCGGCAGCACCATGCGGATGAAACGCGGGTCGCTGCGCAGCTGCTCCAGGCCGTGCACGATGAACTGGTCGACATAACGGTGGTAGTTGGTCAGCAGAATCCACGGCTGCACATGGCGCCAGTCACTGCCGGTGTAATGCACCAGGCGACGCAGGGAGAAGTCGACACGGGCCGCGTCGAACAGCGCCAGGGGCAGCGGGTCGGTGTTTTCCCAGTCGTAGAGGCCATCGGCAATGCCATCGGTGGCGGCGGACAGGTCGGTACTTGGGAACACGCGCGCCAGCGTGGCGGCGGTTACACCGGAGCCGGCCAGTTCGTCGCCCTGCTCTACCACGTAGGGGTAGGGGATGTTCTGCTGGCTGACGCCCACTTCCACCGTCACGGTAAAGTCGTGCATCAACGGCACCAGTTGCTCCAGCAGGTATTTGCGGAAGGCTGACGGATGGGTGACGGTGACGCTGTAGGTGCCCGGCAGCTGGACCTTGGCATACGCCCGGGTGGTCTGTGGGACTTCGCCCTGCACCAGGTAGGTCAGGCGCAGTTCCGGGTAGCGAAACAGCGCGCGTTGTTCGGCGTCGGGTTCGACGCGGTCTTTGAGGTAGCGCTTGAGGGCTTGATTGAGCGCGCCAGTGGCACGCTCATGGAGAGCCGCCAGCCGATCCACGGCTTCTTCGGCGGTTTGAACGACAACAAAAGCTTCGGTCACGGTAAGCATCCTGTGTTCTGACTTGCAGGTCATCATCTTGCCTGTATCGCTGTCAGACGGGAACTCTGAATTGGAATGCGCGCGCAAGATGATCGCGATCCCTGTGGGAGCCGGGCTTGCCCGCGATGCAGACGGTGCGGTGTTTCAGGTAGACCGCGTTGATATCATCGCAGGCAAGCCAGCTCCCACACTGACCGTGCCCGCTTGAATGCAGTGTTCAGAAACCTTGCGGGGTCGACCGGGCGACAATGGCTTCCACATCCACGCCCCGCGGCAAGGTGCCATACACCCGCCCCGACGACTCGCCCAGCCGGCTGGCAATAAACCCGTCGCTGACACTCGCGTTGCCCGCTTCCAGCAACAGCTTGGCCTGCAACGCCACGGCGATGTCTTCGGTCAATTGCCGAGCACGGTACTGGATGTCCTGGGTGTCCATGAACGCCGACTTCAACTGTTCAATGTGCTGCGCCAACTGCCGGTGACCGTGCCCGTCCCCCAGTTCGACAAACAACGTTTCCAGCACACCCGGCTCTTTCGACAAGGCCCGCAGCACATCCAGGCATTGCACGTTGCCGGAACCTTCCCACGTCGAATTGACCGGCGCCTCACGGTACAGCCGCGGCAGGATGCTGTCCTCGACGTACCCCGCACCGCCCATGCATTCGGCAGCTTCGTTGATCATCGCCGGGGCGCGCTTGCAGATCCAATACTTGCCCACCGCCGTCACCAGTCGGGCGAATTTGGCTTCCTGTTCATTATCCAGATGATCCAGCGCGCGGCCCATGCGCATGCTCAAAGCCAGCGACGCCTCGCTTTCCATGGCCAGGTCGGCCAGCACGTTTTGCATCAGCGGTTGTTCGCTGAGCACCCGGCCACCCACTAAACGATGGGCGCAATGATGGCTGGCCTGGGTCAGCGCCTGGCGCATCAGGGCGCTGGAGCCAACCATGCAATCGAAACGAGTCATGGCCACCATCTCGATAATGGTCGGAACCCCGCGCCCTTCCTCACCGATCATCCACGCCAGCGCGCCGCGAAACTCCACTTCGCTGGACGCATTGGAGCAGTTGCCGAGTTTGTTTTTCAGGCGCTGGATATAAAACTGGTTGCGCGTGTCATCCGGGCGGTGCCGGGGTAACAGGAAGCAGGTCAAGCCCTTGTCGGTCTGGGCCAGGGTGAGAAAGGCATCGCACATCGGCGCCGAGCAGAACCACTTGTGCCCCACCAATTCATAAGGCTGGCCGGGGCCGCCGGCGCCCACCGGGTAAGCGCGGGTAGTGTTGGCCCGCACGTCGGTGCCGCCCTGTTTCTCGGTCATGGCCATGCCAATGGTGGCGCCAGCCTTGTGGGCGATGCCGACGTTGCGTGGGTCGTATTCGGTGTTGAGAATTTTCGGCAGCCAGGTCTGCGCCAGGTCCGGCTGCAAACGCAGGGCCGGGACGCAGGCGAAGGTCATGGTCAGCGGGCAGCCGGTGCCGGCTTCGGCCTGGCTGTGCAGGTAGGTCATCGAGGCGCGCGCCACATGCGCGCCGGGCTGCGGATGCGCCCACGGCAGCGACGGCAGGCCGTGCTCGACGGCGGTACGCATCAGTTCGTGATAGGCCGGATGAAACTCCACCAAGTCGATGCGATGGCCATAACGGTCATGGCTGCTGAACACCGGTTTGTTCTGGTTCGCCAGGAACCCGGCCTCCATCAGTGGCCCACCCGCCAGCGCGCCGTAGGTGTCGATGCGCTGCTCGGCCCAAGCGGCGCCAAAGCGGCGCGACCAGTCTTGCAGGGGCAAATCGATACGGTACAGGTTGGTGCCGTCCAGGGACGGTGGCTGGTTGGTGACGTCGTGGGTTTCGGCAAACTGGTGCAGGTTCATGACGGGCCTCCTGAAAAAAAGGCCTCGTCAGTGGAAGCCTGAATTTCAGTTAAGCACCGTCACCCGGGTTAAAAAAGTGGCATAAGCGCCTAATTGTCGGCGCGTTCACCCTCTGCAAGGCACAGCAGGCGGCGGTTAAACACACTCTGCAAATCTTCAAACCGCACGGGTTTGGGCACTCGGTCGGTAATTCCGATGCCATGGCAGCCCTCACGCGGGGAAACTTGCAGTGACGTACTCAAGGCAATCACCGGTAGTTCCCCACAGCCCGGTAACGCGCGAATCTGGCAGCACAGGGAAAACTCGCCCTCCGGGATGTCCAGCAGCACCGCATCAAATGTTTCATCCTGCAGCAGTGCCATCGCTGCCGGGCCGCTGTCGACGGTCTTTACCCGATAACCGAGCTTGAGCAACATCCCGCGCACCACCCATTGCGCAACGCTGTTGTCGTCCACCAACAACACATGGCAGTCGTGGGGCGTGCGCTGGGTTTCCGGCAAGCGCCTGGCAGGCGCAGGCTCTGCCGGTACCGGGCTGACCTCAACCTCAAGCTGGAAGCGGCTGCCCCGCCGTGGCTCGGAACTGTGGGTGAGGCGCCCGCCCAGCAACTCGATCAATTGCCGGCAGATCGCCAGGCCGATGCCCAGCCCGCCGTATTCGCGGGTCATCGAACCGTCGAGTTGGAAGAAGCGCTGGTACAGGATCGCCTCATCGAGGTAGGCGAACCCGATTCCCGTGTCGGTGACTATAAAGCTCAGGCGCAGGCTCCCGTCTGCCTGCGGGACGCCCACCACGCGTACGCGCACCGAGCCTTCGTGGGTGAACTTGAAGGCGTTATCCAGCAGGCAATCCAGGCATTGCTCGAGTTTGCCGGCGTCACCGATGATGCGGTCCGGCAGCTCATCAGCCACATCGATGGAAAATTCCAGGCCCCGGCTCTGGGCGTTGGCCGTGAACTGCTGGCGCAGGGTGTCGAGCACTCCACGCAAACTGAAGACTTGAAGCTGAGGGCTGATGCGGCCGGCCTGCAGTTCAGTCAGCGTCAGGATGCCGTTGACCATGCGCATCATGTCCCGCGCCGAGCCGGCGGCGGTTTGCTGGTACTGCGACAGGTCACCTTCCAGCGGCACGGTCTGCATCAACTCCAGCGAACCAATCACACCGTTCATTGGCGTGCGCAGTTCGTGGGTCAAGGTGGCGAGGAATTCGTCTTTAAGTTGGTTGCTGTGGGCCAGTTGCTGGTTGAGCACTTCCAGCTTCACGCTGGCATCGAAGAGGATTTGCGCCTGTTGCTCGCGCATGGAGTTGATGCGGTCTGCCAGGGCCAGGGACAGCAACGCGACTTCCAGTGCCGAGCCGATCTGGCTGGAGTACATCGTCAGGAACACATTGGGCAGGTAGCCCAGGACCATCAGCGTGTTGACCACGCCGCCCAGCAGGAACGCCGACCAGGCAATGATGAAATAGCGCGCCATGCGCTGGCCGCAGTACCAGGCCTTGATGGCGGCGACGAAGATGGTCACGGTAAACACCAGCGCCAGCCCGGTGGCCAGGCGCAGGGCCACGGCGTAGCTGGTGAGCAGCGCCATGACCATCACCACCGCACCACTCACCGCCAGCGCCAGCAGCAGCCGGTTGAGCCAGCGACTGTGGAGCGCGGTGTGCAGGAAGCTGCGGGCAAACAGGCTGCCGAACAGTGCCGCGGAACCGATCAGGAACGGTACAGACGCATTCGCCCACCACGGATTGTTTGGCCAGAAGTACTGCACCGCGATGCCGTTGACCGCCAGTTGGTACAGGCCGAACGAGGCGATGTAGAGAATGTAATAAAGGTAGCTGGTGTCGCGCACGCTCAGGTAAATGAACAGGTTGTAGACCAACATCCCCAGCAATACGCCGTAGATCACCCCCAGCACCGACAAACGCAATGGCTGCTCTTCCAGGTACGCGGTGCTGGACCAAAGCGTCAGCGGGGCCTGGATCGAACCCTGGCTTTGCAAGCGCAAGTACAGGGTTTCCTGCTGGCCCGGCGCGAGATCGAGCTTGAACAAGTAGTTGCTCTGGCGAATTTCGCGGCTGGAAAACGGCAGCGCGCTGCCGGTGCGGGTGGCGAGTCGGTACTGCCCGGCACTGTCGGGCTGATACAAGTCCAGGTGATTGAGCGGTGGGTAGGCCAATTCCAGCAGCCAGGTGCGCGGCGCTTGCGGGTTTTTCGGCAGGTAATGCAGGTCGATCTTGAGCCAGAACACCGAACGCGAATAGCCGGCATTCAGGGTGGCTTTATTATGGGTTTTGAAGCGACTGGCCAAGGCTTGCGAACTGACATCGACGATGGTGAGCGCGCCAGTTGGGTCTTCCAGTACTTGCATTACCTGGCCCAGTGGCAGGCTTCGGGTGTTTTCGGTGAACTCGACTGCGCCGGCCAGCATCGGCAGCCCGCTCAACAGTAACATCAGCAAATAGCGCATAGAGCCCCAGCGTGACCTGTCCGGTTATGTCAAAAAGCCCCCCATTCCTTTTGAGAAGACGTATACCGGCGATACGGTTATTGGTTTGGATCCACTCTAGCATAGCCAGTAAAGGCCAAAAGACACCATCGATATAATTTTTTACAAGGCTCTAGAACGGGCATTTCGGAGCATTTAACCTACTCTTAACGTGATGGCAAACGGCCACCCAGGTACACCTGCCGCGCTGAAATTCAACCATCGTCCGACAGCCACCCAAAAAGCGTTTGGTGGTAAGCTCGCGCACCATGAATATCTACAGCTCTCGCCCCGTTGTCCTCTGTCTCTCCGGCCATGATCCCAGTGGTGGCGCCGGCTTGCAGGC
>Ga0247816_10000387_pt1 | contig 25276 bp, 33 predicted proteins | sample UWRJL209509C1_FD_179930 | JGI IMG/M metagenome (GOLD analysis project Ga0247816, IMG submission 179930) | Plant litter microbial communities from Arlington Agricultural Research Station in Wisconsin, United States - UWRJ-L209-509C-1 | ecosystem: Environmental > Terrestrial > Plant litter >...
TACATGTGCTCTTTGCGCGAGTTCTACCTGTGTCAGGCCGAGCTCGATGCGCATTCTTCGTACATTTGTCAATTGTCCTCCTAAGGGCTTGGTGTGATTGACTGCGGTATTATAGCACTTATGCTATTAAATGTCAATATGCTACCTCTGGAAATTTGTATAAATATCGTCTATACTTTTGAAATTATGCATCCTGAACAGAGCGAGTATGAACAACTGGCGTACCAAGTCGATGAAGTTTTCGAAAGTACTGAAAATATGCCTATCGAAACGCGCATCGGTATTGTTGCTTTTCGACTCGTCGATGTAATTAACGATGAACAACTTGCGCAGGATGATGTGATGAAAGGTCGTATTAGCCGAGATGCGGATGCACGCAAAAGGGCACGTCCATTTCGAACCTTTTTCTCGCAAATGTTCTTTCCGATGCTGCCGTATATGGGCGGGTACCAAGGATATTATTTCGATCCAAGAATGGGAGTTCAGGCACCGAATGAGGAGGTTGTGATTATCGATCCACCTGCTGAATTAACAGACAGTACGGATCCACTAGAAGAGGCAAAAATAATGCTCTTCAATGTCAAAAGTGAACTCACTGACATATATAATCTGAGTATTAAAGAGGCGCGTGAAGCCGAAGCGCTTGCTCGCAAATTAAAATTCGAAGACGAATAGACTTGGTATTTATTAAGCGTATAATAAGAAGTACGAAACAATAAAGAGGAGAAACGCATGGACGGACTAGGAATTATTGGATGGATTGTACTTGGAGGTCTGGCTGGATGGGTCGCTTCAAAGATCGCTGGAACTGACGCACGCCAAGGACTTCTTGGGAATATTATTGCCGGTATCATCGGTGGTGTTGTTGGTGGATTTGTCTTCGGACTCATCGGTGGCAATGGTGTGACTGGATTTAACCTATGGAGCTTCCTTGTCGCTCTAGTTGGTGCAGTTATCGTACTATTCATCTGGAAAGCAATTACTGGACGTAGCGCAAAAGCGTAACTTAATCCGTAAAAATATTACTAGCACTCTAGACAATTGAGTGCTAGTTTTATATACTGATAACAGATGAGTAAACGTGATTATTACGAAGTATTAGGTGTCGCAAAGGGTGCGAGCGCCGATGAACTAAAGAAGGCCTTTCGCCGTGCTGCCGTGCAGCATCACCCTGATAAAGAGGGCGGAAGCGAAGAAAAATTCAAAGAAATTAACGAAGCCTATGATGTCCTGAAGGATTCACAAAAACGCCAACGTTACGATCAATTTGGTCATGCAGGTGTCGGTGGTTCAAGCGGCGGCGGAGGCTACGGTGGTGGTAATCCATTTGAAGGCTTTGGTAATCAAGGTGGAAGCTTCGACTTTGGTGATGGCTTAGGTGATATTTTTAGTCAATTCTTTGGTGGTGGCGGTGGATCACAGCGCCAAGCTCCACAACGCGGTCGTGACGTTGAAGTAAATCTGCAATTAAACTTCGAAGAAGCTGTCTTTGGCATCGAAACAGATATCGACCTTGAGATGGACGACGAATGTGCGCATTGTAAAGGTACAACGGTTGAACCTGGTCATGACATGAAAACTTGCCCTACTTGTAAGGGTGCTGGTCAACAAACTCGCGTTATGAACACGATGTTCGGTGCTATTCAGCAAAGTGTTGTTTGTGAAACATGTCACGGACGCGGAAAAGTTCCTGAAAAAGTCTGTACTGTTTGTCACGGTAAGGGTACAGAACGCAAAAAGCAATCTATCAAGCTCAAGATCCCCGCAGGCATCGACGATGGTGCAACAATCCGCTTGACTGGCCGTGGTGAAGCTGTGGCTGATGGTAAAAAGGGTGATCTTTACGTAAATATCCGCGTGAAGGCACACAAACACTTTACTCGCGAAGGTGATATTGTTCTGTCCGAAGCGCATGTCGGCATGATCGATGCAACACTTGGAACAGAGATTGATGTTGAAACGGTTGATGGCATGGTGCGTATGAAGGTGCCAGCCGGAACGCAATCAGGTACTGACTTTAAACTTTCAAGTCACGGTGTTCCACACATGAATAGTGAACGACGTGGTCCGCATATCGTTAATATTATCGTTGATACCCCTACAAAGCTTTCAAAGAAGCAGCGTGAACTTCTTGAACAATTTGGCCCTCCAAAGAAGCGATAGCTGCATAGCCAACAGGGGTGAGTATTGACTTTTGTCATCAAAAGTGCTAAAATAACTAGGTTATAAGAATAAGCACTATGAGGCACTATAATACGTAGCATGAATACATTACTGCCAGTTATTGGACGAAACGTACTTGTCGATATTATCGGCCATGCTGAGAATGTCCCCGTGAAAGTCGATACCGGTGCAGACAGTTCTGCTATTTGGGCAACCAATATCCGTGTCAGCAAAAAGGGAACATTGAGTTTTACTCTTTTTGGTGAAGGGTCAAAGTATTATACTGGCGAGGTGATCAAGCGAAAGGCGTATCGCGTGGCGATCGTCCGGAGCTCTAACGGCCAGGAACAGATACGATACCGGACAGAAATTCCAATGAGGATTGCTGGTAAACGAGTCCGAGCCGCTATGTTTTTATCAGATAGATCATTAAATCACTTCCCGATGCTACTCGGTCGCAAGACGATCAATAAGAAATTTTTAGTAGATGTGTCGGTGAAGGAATATGAGAAGCCGCCATTTGTACGAAGGGGAAGTAACCTGTACAAAGAGATGCTGAAAGACCCATACGCATTCCACAAGAAATATCACAAGGACACTAACTAAGGAGACATTATGAAAATAGCCATTCTCTCAAACGGAAACGGAAACTATTCAACCAAGCGTCTCAAAGAAGAGGCAATTGCTCGCGGACACGAAGTCAGTGTGATTAAGTATCGTGAATGTTACGCGTCTATCGAACAAGATAATCCTACGGTAAGTTACCGCGGTGAAGACCTCGCGAAGTTCGATGCCATTATTCCTCGTATTGCTGCAAACATGACTCGGTACGGTACAGCGATTGTCCGTCAGCTTGAAATGCAGGGTGTTTATACTGTCTCTAGTTCAATCTCAATCAACCGTTCTCGTGATAAGTTACGTAGTCTTCAGCTGCTTGCACGTTCTGGTGTCGGTATTCCAAAAACCATTGTGTCTCGTAACTCTACAGACATCGATGACCTTATTGATAAGGTTGGTGGCACGCCGGTTATTATCAAGCTTGCACGTGGTACGCACGGAAATGGCGTTGTGTTAGCTGAGTCAAAGAAGGCTGCGAAATCAGTACTTCAAGCACTCTACCTTTCAAACGAAGATGGAACAAACGTCTTGCTACAGGAATTCGTAAAAGAATCTGCTGGTACTGACATTCGTGCATTTGTTGTCGGTGGTCGTGTGATCGCAAGTATGAAGCGACAGAGCCTTGACGATGACTTCCGTTCAAACCTACACAAGGGTGGCGAAGGAACAGTTGTAAAGCTGACTGATATCGAAAAGAAAGCTGTTATTAAAGCAGCGAAAGCAATGGGCCTTAACATTGCCGGTGTCGACATGATGCGAAGCGGTCGTGGTCCACTTATTCTTGAAGTAAACGCAAGTCCTGGCTTTGGTATCGAAAAGGTAACTGGACGTAACGTTGCAGCACCGATCATCGATTACATTGAACAGAATGCAAAGCGCGGAAGCAAGAAAGACAAAGTCGGCGCGTAATCCTTCGGGCTGCTATACTTATGCTTATGGTACATAAGTCATGAGCAAATGGCGCCCTTCAATCACTACTGGTATCGTCGGTATATTTATTGTCGTGTTGATTGCGGTAGGATTTAATTTCTTGCTAAAAAACAGCACGCCAAGTACCCAGGTTCAGCTAGGATCTGGTATGTTTAAGGCGCGCGTTGTTACAAGCGATGTCGATCGAGAGATCGGCCTCTCTGGTGTTGATAAGCTCGATACGCACGAAGCACTCCTCATGGCGTTTCCTAGTGATGATAAATGGGGGATTTGGATGAAAGACATGCTGATTCCTTTAGATATCGCGTGGCTTGATAGCAATAAAAAGGTTGTGTATATTGAAACTAACGTCTCGCCTGAACTTTCGACTACGAAAACTTTCCGACCCAAGGTGCCTGCGCGATATGTACTTGAAATGTCGGCTGGATCAGTCCAGCGAGCTGGTATCAAGATAAACCAAGTTGCCTCGTTTACGTTAAATGGAGATGAATAGATGTTAGTACTCGCATTACTCGTTGGAATCGCGACTGCATTGTTTGCAGCAGCATTCTTTTCAAAGCGTCGATTTGGACTGCTTGGTCTAGCGTTGACCGCTGGCGCGACGTTAAGCACGCTGTGGAGCTACGATGCAGGATTAATCGTTTCGAGTACTGGATTAGTTCCTGATGGTCCAATTACAAATGCCGTCGCACTTGCTGTGGTCGTGTTGCTTCCCGCAATCATGCTGTTTTTTCATGGGTATAGCTATAAGAGTATGTTTGGACGGGTTGTTGGTTCAATGTTATTTACCGTACTTGCGCTGGCGTTTTTGACTGAGCCAATTGGGTCAGTTATCGCACTTTCTGGCATTTCACAGGATGTATATAATTTCATTGTTGCGAACAAAAGCACGATCATTAGCATCGGTGTAATCTTTGCCGTAATTGATCTTTTCTTCACCAAACCCCCGTCAAAAAAGGAACGTGAACGCCACCATTAATATTGACACGCGACCTCTGTTGCGATATAGTGTGATAAGCTTTTAAGCTAACCATATACAAATATGGGTCCGTAGCTCAGCTGGTTAGAGCACCTGCCTTTTAAGCAGGGTGTCATGGGTTCAAGCCCCATCGGACCCTCCAAATAAAGAACATCCTTCGATCGCTACCAAGGGTGTTTTTTATTTGGAGCGAATTTATTCTGAAGTTAATATTGCCTCGTTATAGTTGTTTGTATGCAACTATGGCGATTAAGACAGCGAGTACATGTCTCGTGGGTGATCGCCCTCTGTTGCTTGTTCTTTGTTGTAGGTGTGTGGTTTGCACAATACGGCTCGCTGAGTATGTTTTGGTACGCGGGTGCTCTTTTGCTAGCGATATATGGGTTTTGGAACAGAAGAATATACGCGCTTCCTGCTGTCGTGCTAGCCGGTGTTCTGGCTGGCATGTGTTACGGATCGATTGTGGGGAAGGGTCTGGAAGTGTATCGCCCAATTATTGGGAACACGGTGACTATTCAGGGGCGCGTAAAAGAGGACCTGTCGACAACGGCTAAAGGTTTAGCGACGGTACAACTCGATCATATTCGGTATAAAGACAATGACTTGCCCGGTTCTATATGGGTGAGTGTGATTGGACATCCCGCTGCGAAGCGTGGTGATGTCGTGTTGGTGCGTGGTGATGCAACGGTGGGCTTTGGAACGTTTGCGATGACAATGTTTACGGCGCAGATCGTATCGGTAGTTCATCCAAAACCTGGCGATATTGGTCGAGTAGTGCGAGATTGGTTTGCTGATGCGATTCGTAAGGGTATTCCCGAGCCACAGGCAAGCTTGGGCATCGGATATTTGACGGGGCAAAAAAGTGCACTTCCGCCTGATCTGGCGAAAGCTTTGCAAATAGCAGGGTTGAGTCATGTGGTTGTGGCAAGTGGATACAATTTAACAATTCTGGTGAGATTAGCGCGACGGTTATTCGTGAAGTTCTCGAAGTTTCTTTCGATGTTTGGGTCTGTGTTGATGATTGCTGGGTTCATTTCGCTGACAGGATTAAGTCCGAGTATGACACGGGCCGGATTAGTATCGGGACTGAGTCTTTTAACCTGGTACTACGGACGACAATTTCATCCGTTTGTATTGTTACCGTTTGCTGCTGCTATCACAGTTTTGTGGCAGCCAAGTTATGCCTGGGGTGATCTGGGCTGGCAATTAAGCTTTGCTGCTTTTGCAGCGGTGATGATTGTCGGTCCTCTTTTGCAACGGTACTTCTTTGGTGACAAAGATCCGGGGACGATTCGTCAGGTGTTGGGTGAAACAGTGGCTGCGCATATCGTGACGATTCCAATTGTTGTGCCGGCATTTGGGTATATTTCTAATGTTGCGATACCAGCCAATATACTCATCGTGCCGTTAGTGCCTCTTGCGATGCTGCTGACATTTATTGTCGGGGTTGTGGCGCTCACAGTTCCATCGATCGTGGAGATCGTTGGAATTCCAGTAACATGGCTGTTGCGGTACATGACAACGACGGCAGAATATTTGGCGGGTTTGCCATGGGCAAAATCTACATTGGTGATTCCGTGGTGGGGCGTGTTGCTGTACGTTATTCTTTTGGTTGCGGGGTGTATCTACATGCAACGAAAAACGGGATTTAAATTACGAGAAGTAAATATCGTCGAGTGATCTATTATCGTGGGCGGTCTTGGGCTACGTCACGAGCGAGGTCTGCAAGAAGGTCATCAATAATGTCCGTACTAAATTCACCATACTTTTTTGTCACTGCAGTGTGAATCAGAAAGTCGGCGAGGCGAGGGTTTTTTGGCAAGATTGATCCGTGAAGATAAGTGCCAATGACGTTCTTGTAACGAGCACCTTCGTGCGCATCTTTAGCGTTATTGCCGGCACCTTTGATAACGGACGCAAGCGGAGTTGCGTTTTCTCCGAGGAATGTTTGGCCGCTATGGTTTTCGTAGCCGATAATTTCACCGAACTCTTCGCTGCTTGTGACGATATTTCCTATAAGGCGTTCACGAGTTGCAAGCGTCTCGACATCTAGAATGCCAATACCTTCAAGCGTCGTGCTCTTTGATGTTTTAAAGAAGTTACCAAATAGTTGGTAGAGTCCGCATACCATCAACATAGGCACGCCAGCTTCAGCGAGTGTTTTTAGCTTGGGCGCAATTTTTAGAAGGTCTGCGTGAATGATTTCTTGACCACTATCTTGACCACCGCCACCAATGACGATGTCTGCATGTTCAGGGAAGGCATCACCAACATTGTAATGAATGACTACCGGTTCATAGCCGTACCATTCTAGACGACGCTGAATGACAAGTAGGTTTCCATGGTCACCATAAATGTTCATATCTTTTGGATATAACTGGACGACGGTTATAGGTTGCTTGCTCATGAAATGACCTCGACTTTAGTAATTTTAGATAGTTCGCGGCGGAGTGTCAGCATCGCTGTGTACGTACAATAAATACGTTTTGGCTGATCAGTATTGGTATCGATAAATTGTCGGAGTGCGACGGTAAGATCTTTTTCGATGTGACCAATTTTAATTTCATCATACTGTAGTCTGAGCGCCATATCATAAGCACGTATACCTGCAACTTGCGCAACACCTTGATTAGCGAGTGATTCAAAATCCACATCCCATAGCCATGACATATCGCGTCCATCAGCGTAGTTATCATTGATTGCAATCATTGTTGCGTAGCCTTCTGGTGAGAATGATTTTAATCCAAGGCGGAATCCAGAAGGGTTTTTTACAAGTACGAGTTCGAGTGGTTGGCCACCAACGGTTAAGGATTCGCCACGACCGAACGCTGGGGTGACAGTTGCGATTGTTGAAAGTACTGTGTCGATATTAGTTTCTTCACCAAGAACTGCGTGAGCCAGTGCAATTGCAGCGGCACTGTTGAATACGTTGTACACGCCATTAAGTTTTAATGTTGTTGAGAATTCTTTGCCAGCAACGTCGTAGGTTGCGTGGTTCCCAGAATACTCCTTTAAAAGCACGGTTGCATCGGGGCGCTTTGTTGCTTTCGCTGTTCCGCTGCGCATATCGTCGTCACTGGGGAAATCGGCAAGCAGATTGTCGCTGAGGCCGAATAGCTCAATCTTTTGTCCGTCCAGTGTATCTTTGATCTTTAAGACTCGTGCATCTTCGCGGTTGAGTACGACAGTGTTAGTTGTTGCTTGGGCAATCTTTTCAAGCATTTGAGCGGTGGCATCAATTTCGCCAAAGCGATCGAGTTGGTCTCGCATGACATTCAGGAGCAAACTATATTGTGGGGGGATGGCTTTTACGAAAGGAACTGCGTGTGCTTCATCTAGTTCAAGTACGGCGATGTCGGCATCAAGTTTTCCTTTAATATTAATATCGCCAAGAAGCGCAGCGGCAACACCGCGACTAAAGTTGCTCCCTGTTCGGTTTGTGAAAACTTTTAATCCGTGAGCTTCAAGAAGTGCGACGACCATCTTGGTGGTGGTCGTTTTACCGTTTGTTCCGCTAATGACAACAATTCCTTTTGGAAGCTGCGCGAGTGTAGTTTTAATAAAGTCGGGACTGATCTTTTCAACAAATAATCCAGGTAAAGCAGATCCACCACCTCGAAGACGCGCAGCGTAACGGACGGCTTTTCCCAAGATGACAACAAAGGGGTAAGGCATATGCACCATTATATCGTATAATGAAGATATGTTTTTGGTGGGAATGATCTCTTGGTGGTATGGACAAGGCTGGCGGGGTCAATTGGCTCGGGTTCGGGAACGATTAACAGCGACAGCTGGCTTCTTTTCGATAGGTCAATTATTCTCAACACTTTTCTTGCCATTCCGACAAATTTCAGCCGGAAGCGTAAATGGAAGCCTCGGTGCGCAACTTCGTGCGTTTTCTGATAAGACAATCTCACGGGTGATCGGTGCATTTGTGCGACTATTCACTATTCTTGCTGGCGTTATCGCACTTATTTTCCAGGTGATCTTTGAAATTATTGTTTTAATACTATGGTTGCTGCTTCCGTTACTCCCTGTTGCTGGAATGATTTTGTTTGCAATCGGATGGGCACCACGATGGATCTAAAATTATTTAATTATAAATCGGCACGAGCTACGAAAGCTCGACTTGGCCATGGTTTGTCGCCATGGGCAGCAACACTTGAAGTAAGTGTTGTGTTATTCATTGTTGGTGGCATCGCTGCGTTAGTATTTGGGCTCTCAATCGGATGGGCTTTGATCGGTTTGGCTGCTATGCCTGCAATGGTTGTGGAATGGTATAAATATCAGCTGCGTGATGTTGCTGTCGTGAAGGACGGTACACGAGTCGATGACCTACTTGAGAGTGACTTACTTGCTTTGATGCCTGATCAGCCAACTCCTTTGCAGATCGCACAGATACTTTCGCGGACGAATGGTGGGAATTTCTTCGCAGTCCGTTTTGGCGTTGGCGGAGGATTCCTTGAGCATGTCGTATCAAACAACCGAGATGATACGAAGGCAATATTTGAAGAAGCGCTACGAATTACAGCTCAAGTTGCAGGCGGAATGAGTGCCGGAGTATTGATATTGGCGATGGTTCGACAATTGCCGAACAGAGACACACTGCTAGGGCATCTGCAATTAGAAGAAGATGATCTGATACGTGGTATCAACTGGTACGCTCATTTATTGCAGATGATCGAAATGGGCCACAAAAAGAAATTCAAATCAGGTGGTATAGGTCGTGACTGGTCATTCGGCTGGATTCCGACATTGTCACGTTATGGTCAGAATTTATCTGAGATCGACACGCCACGAACGGAATTACGAAGTGAAACCTTAAATCAAATTATAGCTGCAATGAGTAGTGGCAGAGGTGCGATTGCACTCGTTGGTCAAACCGGTGTAGGTAAGACGGAGTTGGTCTATGAGCTGGCAAGTGAATTAATGAATACGTCAACGAATGTGCCTGCTGGACTTCGTTATCACCAAATCTTTATGTTGGATGCAACTCGCTTAGTTTCTGCCGCGAGTGGCCCAGGTGAACTCGAGTATCTGATTCAAAAACTTCTTTCAGAGGCATATGCTGCAAAAAATATCATCGTGTGTTTGGACAACGCACAAGTATTTTTCGAAGAGGGGGTTGGGTCTGTCGATATTACAAACTTGCTGCTACCGATCCTTGAAGCGGGACGATTGCCAATTATCTTGACGATGGATGAACAGCGTTTCTTGCAAATCACGAAGCGTACACCGACACTTGCGGCTGCCGTAAATCGTATTAACGTACACCCTACGAGTGAATCAGCGACGTTAAAGGTACTTGAAGAGCAATTGCTAGGGCTAGAATATAGGCGCAAAGTAACCTACATGTACCAAGCGTTGAAATCGGCATACAAACTGAGCGCTCGATACGTCTACGACATTTCGATGCCAGGTCAGGCAATCAGTTTGCTTGATGCCGCTGCAGGGTATGCGGAGTCTGGATTAGTGACCGCTCGTTCAGTGAGTATGGCAATTGAAAAGACAATCGGCGTAAAGACGAGTTCGGTTGATGATGAAAATGAGCGGGACACCCTCCTTAATCTCGAGTCATTAATTCATGAACGCATGATTGGACAAGAGCGAGCGGTAAACGTTGTGTCTGATGCACTCCGTCGTGCGCGTGCAGGCGTTCGAAATCAAAAACGACCCGTCGGTACCTTTATGTTCCTTGGCCCCACAGGAGTAGGTAAGACAGAGTTGGCGAAATCACTTGCCGCTGTATATTTTGGTGGTGAAAAGAATATCATTCGACTTGATATGAATGAGTATGTCTCAAGTAATGATGTTGCACGATTAATCGCTGATGGCGCTGAAAATGCAGACAGTTTGACTGCACAGGTTATGAAGCAGCCATTTAGTGTTATCTTGCTAGATGAGATTGAGAAGGCGCATTCGACTGTTCTATCGACTCTGTTACAGCTACTTGATGAGGGGATCTTGCGTGATGTACGCAATCGTGAAGTGAGCTTCCGCGACACGATTGTGATCGCGACAAGTAACGCAGGCGCTGATCGTATCCAAGAGTATTTGCACCGTGGATATGGCCTGGAACAATTTGAAGACAAGTTTGTCGACGAACTGATTAGCAGTAACCTTTTTCACCCAGAATTCTTAAACCGTTTTGACGAAATTGTTGTTTTTGGTCCGTTAACTAAACCAGAACTACTGCAGGTTGTGGATCTAATCCTGACCGACGTAAACAAGAACCTATCTGAGCAGAAGGTGACCGTCACGGTTGCACAGGACGCTAAAGAATACCTAGTCGAAGCTGGCTATGATCCACGACTTGGTGCGCGACCTATGCGTCGAGTTGTACAACGAGCAGTTGAGAACACAGTTGCGAAGTTGATGCTTGCGCGTGAAGTGCAGCCTGGCGGCATAGTTGAGATTACACTCGATCAAGTAAAGGCCATGCTTGATAAAAAGAAACAAGCTGACGATTTAATAGAAAATAAATAACTCGGTCGAAATGACCGAGTCTTTTATATGGGGCGAATGACGGGGATCGAACCCGCTACCTACGGTACCACAAACCGTCGCTCTAACCGATTGAGCTACATTCGCCACAGAATGTTGTGCTTAGTTATTCTAACAGATTAGACCTGATAAGAAAATATGCTATAATGGTCTAGTCCGCGGGCGTCGTATAATGGCTAATATGCCTGCCTTCCAAGCAAGCGATGAGAGTTCGATTCTCTCCGCCCGCACCAAAGAAAAAAAGTTATCACTGGGATAACTTTTTTTCTTTGGTATGAGTTGGTATGGATCGAACTCTCTCCGCCTTTAGATCACTGCTATACTAAACCCATGAAAAGCAACAAAGAAGTAATCGAAAGAAACTGGGCACTTGTTGTTGTAGCTTCAATCCTTATAATTATTGGCCTAGCTCTACTCGTGCTGGCCATCATAAATGTGGGTACCTTCGGTTGGTGGAGTCTTGCGCTAATCCTTGGTGCACTCACAACAATCGCTGCTGCAGTCATGTCTATCGTGAAGAATGATCCAGTCTGGATCTTGCTCGACTTGATTATTCCCGGTTAACACGGTTACTTGGCTAGGCTGCGGCCTCTTTAGGGTATAATATGGACACGCCCCGGTAGCTCAGCTGGATAGAGCAGAGGACTTCTAAGCCTAAGGTCGTAGGTTCAAATCCTGCCCGGGGTACCAATCTTGCATTTTTGAGCACTCTGCGATGACATCAAAGGGTGCTAACAGTTTAAATTGGAGCTTTTTACCGTCTAAAGTTAAGTTAGATAGTACAAAGCTGATTAAGTATCGTTTTTGTTCAATGGTTGTTGTTTCAGCGTCAAACAAGTCTACCGCACGACTACAAACTTCTAGAATGTATGAAGCACCAATAACGAATGCCTTGTCGCCATTGCTATGGTCTTCTAGCTCACTTTGAATATCTTTCTGGCGTTGTTCCAAGTTCCTTAGAAGACGCTCAAAGCGTTCGTGTTGAGAAACGAATTGTTGCCGGTCAATAAATAGCTGGTCAATTTCCTCATCTAAACGGTTATATTCTTTTTGTAATTTATTACGGGCAGCTAAATAGTACTTCTGCTCACTCACGTGATTTTTTTCAATTTCATTAACGATACGGCTTAGTTCACTTTTTGGAACTGTTACTAATGCCAAGGCGTCCCTGACTTGTTGAATTAGCAACTTTTCATTTACATAAGGCGCACCGTGCTTTCCACCATATTCTGTACAGTGTCCGTAAGAAATACCTTTATCTTTTACTTCAAAGAAAGTAATTGCATATCCACATTCGTGGCATTTCAAATTTTTAAATAAAAAAGTATTTGAGTGGTTGCTAAACTTAGTGCGATTCTTACTCCTGGATTCTTTTACGGTTTGACACTTATCCCAAAGCCATTTTTCAATGAGCCTGTCGTAATGGTGTTCATATTCCTTACCCTCAAACTTCATTGTTCCGATATAGAATTTATTGCTGAAGATGTGCTCTAATTGAGATGTTGTCACTGGCTTGTGTAGCTTGGTACTGTTCGTCAGCTTCATTTTCATTTCTTTGGCAATGGCTTTGTAGGTCATACCACTGGCACGTAGTTCAAAAGCCTCTTGGATTAAATGAGCACGCTCTGGGTCTAATTTAATACCTTTCTTAAGAAGGTTTCCCCTGTCGTCATATTGTTGATAGTTTAGATAACCAATAGGTGCTTTACCTACCCAAAGACCATCACTAAGCATCTGTGCATATCGACGTTTAACATTATCTCGGATTGCTGCAGAATAATAACTGGCAAGTGAAATTCCAATCTCTAATCGAAATAAGTCTGCAGCTGGTGAGTCTTTATGGACAAATAGATTGTCTGATGGAAAGTGGATTTCAATTTTACCTGTTTTAAACATCTTGGTTAAAATTGTACGTTCGTCTGAAGTACTGTCACGTGTGAAACGGTCAATTTTATCAAAGACGACAATTGATGGCGATTGTTCTTTTTCGAGAGGCTCAATAACTAGTTCTCGGAATGTTTTACGGTTTTCTTTGAACGCAGTTTCGTCAAACTCCACATAAAGAAAATCATTTCCTTCTTTCCAGTATTTAAAATCTGCATAGTTATAAAGTTTTTTCTTTTGTGCTGGTAGTGCCTTACGTTGTTCAAAGTCTGAAACTCGTGCTACTAAATAATTCATCTTATCTCCTTAATTTATTGTAAGATTATTTTTGGGTTAACTACAGGGGTGATAGCCGCCGTCTTGACGGCATATCGCATTATATTAGTTATTATTCTTTGATTCTTTTTCTTGTTTATCGAGCTTAATCAGTAACTCAACAAAACGAATGATGTTGTGGTCGAGCTGAGCAATCTGCTTATCACTGAGTTTTTTGTTAATTAGTTGAGCGTATGGCTTCTGCTTTTCAGGAACTGGCTTTTTATTCATCAGGATTACCAATATGATAAAGTTTTGTATTTCCGTCACCAGAATAGGGTGGAGGTAGTGTGCCCTCACTTACCCAGCGTCGTAACAACTCACGTAATTTATGCTCATTGATACTTACGCTCATTTCAGCAAGCTTTTCGATAAGCTGTTTCTGGTTTAGAGTTTCATATGTTGTAAGCAGCTGGATAATAGAGGACTGTACAATATCTGTTGTGTCTTCACTTCCTTTAAGCTTTCCAAGATACTCGAATTCAAAAGTCGTAGGCGTTACATTTGCTTTTACTTCAAACGGTTCAAGTTCTTCATCATAACGTTGCTTGGTTTGATTAAAGGTTAGATACCATTTATTTTTACGAACTACTCCAATGTGACTATCAATCGCCGCCATAATGTCAGACGAGCCACGCATTTCATCGCCTGTGCTGATTGCATTAGTGCCTTGTTTTCGATTATGTTGCGTAACTAATACTGCAATTCCATTTTCTGTGAATTGTCGGAATTGTTTAAATACTTTAGACATATCCTTGGCGCTATTTTCATCACCACTATGTACCCTAATCAAGGAATCAAGAATGATAAGCTTGATACCTTTTTCATTACAAATGTTTAATACTTGTTCAATGTATTTGTCTGAAATATCAAAACCGCTAAATGATAAAAAATGTACAGGTAATTCCATTGGTGCTCCAAGCTGGTATAACCTTTTTTGTAATAGGCGTTCGCCACTTTCCTCATCAATCACTAGTACGCCAGTTTGTTGAGTTGCGAACTTCTCGAATAGCATTTTTCCTTGAGCAACACACACAGCTAGATGCAAAAGTGTATATGTCTTATATGAACGAGATGTTCCGGATAGGATTGTGATTGATGCCTCTGGAATTAATCCGTCTACAACGTACTCTTGTTCTGGGTAATGTCGGTTCATTACCTGCTCAAGAGAACTTACGTTTAATGCTGAATTGTTCTTTGTTTCTTCTGTGTTAATTTTTTCTGCGTTAAGGTCTGCAGGCGACCTTGAAGAATCGTTCATTCTCAAACTTTCTTTGTGGTGGATTTAATTAGTTATTACAAATACAAAAATGAATAGGAAATAGGAGCTAGACGATTGTCTGCTAACAACTTATACATTCTGTGATTTGTGGTTGGTATTGTTCCTGCCTAGCAAGTAATCTCAACTAATTTCGTTAAGACCATTTGTCCAGCAGGGACTATTACTATTATAAGTATTTAAAAACCGAATGTCTGTAGTGTTTGTAGACTTTTTTTACCTCTGTTAAATTGCAATATACGCTTAACTCTTCCGCATAGCCTTAATTCTGCAGTTAACTTGCTACACTGTCTTTTGATGTTCAAATATCGTACAATAACAGCGTTGACACCTTATAAATTCGTCCCAAGCAATTATTTGTTATTGCCTAGCTTATGTACTGAAATGTAGTCATAGCCACTCGTACGTAAGTTCGGGCGAAAGGTGTCAACAACCCGCTATGGCTACTTTTTGTTGCCAAAATGCGGGCTGCTCACTCTAACTTAACGAGGACAGTCATATGGCAGAACTTACACACGAACAAAAACCTAACTACGAAACAGCACGCAAGAAAGCGCTATATGGTGGCTTGATAGGATTGGACCGCCGTTACTTAGGTGACAAGGGACTAGCAAATACAAAACTGATTATAACTATTTGTACACTTGGTATTTATTGCGTGCCGTGGTGGATAATAGATTTCGTTATCATCACTCGTCATAAAGATGACTGGTCACAGTGGATTGCAAAGAAACAAGCAAAGCAGGCAGAGAAGCGACGTGCTATTGAGCTAACTGCCGAGCAAAAAGCTCTTGTTGAAGAACGAAAGAAAACTGGTAAATGTGTTAAGTGTGGTTCAGACAGATTGCAAGCTGTTGCCGAAACATATAGCCGTGCGCAGATGTCCGATGCACTTGCAAATATACTTCCTCACGGTAATACGAGCCTAGCGCAAAAAGTGCAAAGTAAGACAGTGTTGGTCTGCTTGAATTGCGGACACAAGCGAACCGTATAATAAGAGTATGGATACAACACAAAAACTAATAGGTGCAGACTGGCAGGAGCTCATCAACTTTAATCGCAAGGTGGAGCTATTTAAAGGCGATTACAGCGACATTGCCGATGAATTCGTACAACTAATGTACGATAAGAAAATAATCGTTGAGGGCTTCCACTGGACAAAATTCAGCGCTGGCGAGCTTTGGATGAAAGACGATAGCGAATCTAAGTATGAAAAGCTCAACGACAGACGCTTTACCGTAGAGTTGATTACCGCACTGGTACGGCAAGACCGATTCGCAACTGGTTCAATTGCTCGTTGGTTTGAATTAGGCATCATTCAAAAAATAATCGCTAGGTTAATTAATAATTAACAAATACTTTGTCCGATAGGCAAAAGAGAGTAGAATTCAGTTATTATGACAAATATGACAAAAGACGCAGCTGAACATCGTGACAAGGTCATTGTTGCTATTGTCTGGACTGTATTAATTGCTGCTGTCATCATTTGGGTGGGTAGCTACTATTGGGGTACGGCAAGACCAGGGGCGTTCTTAGAACGTGGGCAAGACTATGAAGCAAAAATGATAGTGCGTCTTTACCCGGATGATAGCGAAGCAAAGAACTATGAATTACCGGCTGACATCTCAAAGCTTGACGGCTACTACAGACTTGATAGAGTGTATTGGCCCAACGGCGGTTACGTAGATTTTGACGACTGTGACGTTGTCATTGATGAGAAGTCAACTTGTTCTTACTTGCCAGATGATGCAGACGATTACACTTATTACGATGTAGTCTTAACGACTACTTCCGCCGATAAGTAACTCGAGCTTTATTTCCTAGTTGGTGTTATTCAGGTATATAATATTAAGTAGACGACATACACACTGGCAATCGCAAAGCGTCCCTGGAAGTCTTTATACAATCACTCGGCTCCCTGTCGTGAGACTACTATCAAACGGTTAGTACCTCCACCAGATAGCCTTATAAATTAAACCCGTACAGCTAAGCAGTTTGTTTTAGTTGTTTTTTGTTTATTAAGACCTTATGGAGATTTGTATGAAGACAGCTCAACCTAGTGAAATTATCACTTATATCGAAACACCTCGACACTGTGATTCACCAGTAAAAATAGATGAAATCCTTGAAGCAAGAATGCGTGCATTTGTAAAAGCTCGCCGTATTCGTCGCTTTCGATTGGCTAAGTAGGGCACTGTGAATCCAATTGAAGAAATCAATGAAGTAGTGGATATTGTACCAATATTTCGTGGTCACGCAAGCGACCAACTTAAGTGTATACCTTGGAAAATGGTGTATCGAGGGCGAGAGGTTGAGTTCACTAAACTAGGAATGCGTCATCCGACTGAAAAAGGTAAGAGAATGATTCACGCTTTTAATATGACTGACGGTGTAAATGATTATCGTATCGAGTTTGATAGCGAACGACTAATATGGACATTAATTTACGTAATGGGAGGTGACTATGTATAAAGACATCAATAAGGAAAAGCCGATGATAATGTTCATTGACCTCAATAGTGCTTTTGCGACAGCCGAACAGCAGGCACACCCTACGCTACGAGGAAAACCGATGGGTGTAACAAATCGTATATCGAAAGAATGCTGTGTAATCGCTGCGTCATACGAAGCAAAGGCGCTTGGCATCAAAGTAGGTATGCGATTAAGTGATGCAAAAGCTATTTGTCCTGAATTCATTATGCTCGAAACCGATGCCCCAAAATATCACAGGGTTTATCAAAAGTTAGTAAATATAATGAGAGATTATTCCCCAAAGATTCGGATGAAGTCGATTGATGAGGGTGTTATAGATTTTCACGGAATGGAGCCAATACTAAATGGCAAAACTCTTGTTGATATTGGCTACGAGATTAAGCAACGAGTTAAAGATGAAATAGGTGACTGGATGCGAATTAATATCGGTATAGCGCCTAATATCTTTTTAGCCAAACAAGCTGCAGGGTGGCATAAACCAGACGGATTAGATGTGATTGATTACAGAAACTTGAAGAACTATTATTCGCAAATGAAGTTGACTGACCTTACCGGGATTGCCGAAAGGTTTGAAGCACGACTGAATTCGTATGGTATCTTTACACCACTTCAGTTTTTTGCAGCAGACGAATATATGCTAAAGAAGCGAGTGTTCAATAGCATAACGGGTACATATTGGTATCGAAGGCTCAGGGGACACGAGATTGATGATAATGAAACAAATCTTGGAATGATTGGCAGACAGTGGGTCTTGCGTGACCCGACAAACAAAGATGAACTGTTAAGGTCATATCTCAGCTTTTTGTGTGAAACAACGGGTATGAAAGTTCGCTACCGTAATGTTGAAGCCCGTGGAATTTGTGTATGGGCAAGATTGAGAAATGGTGAATCGTGGTACGGAAAAAGAATGCACAAGTCGAGCTTCTACACTAACCAAGAAATCTATCGTAGAGCGATGGAGCTATTCAATCAGCGACCAAGTGGGGCAGACGTTCAAACAATGGGTATATATTGCTATGGACTTGAACCCTCGAAGGCTAGTCAGCTAAGTATGTTTGAGGACATCGCAAAGAAGGATTGGGTTACTAAGGCGGTTGATGAAATTAACGATTTCTATGGTGCTTTTACTGTTTATTCGGCAACGACTATTGAAGGTAAAAAAGTTATTAAACAAAAGATTCCATTTGGTGGGACGCAATATTTTGAGCTACTTCTTAAAAGAGCGTAGGATAGATGAAAGGAAAGAAATGAGTATCGACACAGAAATTAACGAGTTGAATGGTCAAGTAAATGAATTACTCCATATGTATGGAACTTGGAGTAACAACTTTGAATATGGCGCAAAGGCTTATGACGCATACTATAAGCTTGTTGACTTTGCGAATTTTAGAATGGAAACAGTCTCATCGTGTTTGGAGCTGATTGGCAATGATAAAATAGCTGATTCGTTTACGCTTGAGAGGACACTATTAGAAAATTACTTATTATTCTTGCTAATGTGTCGTGGGCATAAATACTTTCAAGTGAGGTCGTTGAAAGGTAAAAAACCCGCCGAAATAGAGCAAATATTAGCAGACGAACAGCAATACATCGGTAAGGGTGACCTGTTAGAAATACGTACCTACCCTAAGCTTGATAAGCACTTAATGTACATTAGGAAAGGAGTAACGATAAAAGGCGACCCGGATTATAGTATTCCTTTTTTCAACTTTGTATACGGACAATTTGACCCATTAACTATGAGGCTGGACGAAAAAGGATACTTTACGTACTTCGAGCCTGAAGATGATGAAGATGAACAAGGTGACAAATTAAAGAAGGGTCAAGAACAGCTGCATCGTCAGTATTTGTCTTATGATGCTTTACTACAAAATCTACTACTCAACGAAATAGTAGATGATGAGGCCGTGCGCAGAATAGAAGCGCACTATACGTTTTTAAGTACATACGTACATCCAACTAATGACGCTTTTCGGGACTTACATAAAAATAGTAACGAGCATTCTTTCAAAACAATGGTAGGGTTTGATAAGCCGTATAAAGAATCGACTAAACTGCTAGCATCAATCTATAATGCAAAAATTGCTGTTAGCATAATCAAGGAATTAATCGAAGCACTTAAAGGAGGTCCAAGTGACTTTCTTCAAAATATTAATTCGCAAGAAATTGAAAGTTTGTGTGATGCAATTGAATCGAGAAATCCATTTTGGTTTATATTTAATGACGCTACGAATTACGATAAATTCGAGCAAGCAGTAAACATCACTCCTGCAGAAGAACTAAATGCAATTGGTGGTGACTACACTAAGCTATCAAATGAACAAGTTAAGTTCGAAAGAGATATTATGCGCCGTTTTGAAGGGAGCTTGGGTGGGTGGCATAACCAGAGAGTAGGACGATACCAAAGTCCATATAATTAAGGGTACATTAAGCTGAATTTACCACTTTCTTCAATGGCTTGTCCTGTTCCACGTTGACTTCGCATAATGGGAGGGTTTTCAAAGAATGCTTCTTTGTCATCATAAGTAACCCTTGAGGTTCTAACCCCTTCCTCGCCTCTTTTATAGAGCAGTATTTGCGCAAAAGTCTGCTCGATTGTACTGGAGTCTTCTATTGGCGCAATCAAAACTATCTCTGTAGGGTATATATTTTCAATACTATTTATGTCGCTTACTATCTGATTTAGGTCAATAGTAATACCGTCTTCGCCAAGCATATGAACAACTAATATTGTGTCCTTAAGGACTGCGGTGTTCTTTTTCTTAACCTGACCAACTACCGTTTCACCGTCTTTAAGAGAACATCGAGTTAATTGTATGGGTGCTAATTCCAGACGCCAAGAAGGTATGCCCTTATATGTTGTAGACTCGAGTGAATATATTTCTACATCATTTGGCTCTTGATGTGGGAAAGAAACAAAGTGCTTTTTGCCAGTAGCTTTCGTCCAAAGAGCTGCGATTATAGCGCCGTTTCGCACTTCACGATATTGTTTGAGTATATTAGTTTCAAGGTGGTCTTCACCATACTTAGTGACAATACCTTCCCAGTAGTTCATATAAAGTCCGGGTGCAATTTTATCTTCAGGTGTAAATAGGCGTCGTTCAAGCATACTTATATTGTAATGGTGTTTTGATAGTTACACTATTTGAAAACGCAAAAACTAACCGTATATATGTTTGTAGTTTTCTCTTTTTCAAAACATAACCTGCGGTAGCTGTATAATCATAGCAATGAGTCAAATATATGATATGTACCGATTGGTAAAGCTGGTTAAAAAAGAGGTCATCCGAATGGACAGACTTGAGCCGCAGGTTATTACCGACAATGGTCAAAATGTTTGGCAGGCTCCTGCATCAAATGTAATAAATAGATATGTTAAGCATCGCCCGTGGTTAGTTGTTACGGAATCTTATCACGTTATAAGAGACTGCATCGAATCTGGCTACCTAGCCGAAGATTATGCCGAGGATTCATTCGGCAGTCGTATGGATAGTTTGTATTTAAAAAAAGCGGGCAGGAAGCTAATTGAAAAAACTTGGTTCATCTTTCCTACTGGATTATGGAAAGCTTGGTATGAAGATAACGGTAAAGTATTCTTAGGATTTATGACAGCATTAGTGGTGTTGTTGGGCGCAATTGTTACTTTGCTCGCAAAACTGGTGTTATTCCCAGAATTTAGCTAAATGACAATACTTGCTGGGATAACTGTAGCTTTCGGGAAATATCTATTATTTGCTGGTAATAATTAGTTCTAAACCTGTCAAGTACGGGGTACCATAAGATTATGATGATAAAAAAAGAACAAACAGCTGGTGGGGTAGTATTTCAAGATGGGCTTGTTTTACTTATTAAATCTAAATCTAGAAATTCAATCTCAATGCCGAAAGGCAAAGTTGAAGCGGGTGAATCACTTGAAGAGACTGCCATAAGAGAAGTTCGTGAAGAAACTGGATACGATACAAAGATTGCTTCAAAAATTGATGATATAAATTTCGACTTTGAAAAAAACGGCGAAAAGATTAGTAAAACAGTAACGTATTTTAAGCTTGAACTTTTGAATGATTCCCACCCAAAACCAAATCTTCAAAAAAGCGAAGATTTTGAGAATATCTGGGTGACTCCGAATGAAGCGGTTTCTCTTTTAACATACGATGATGCAAGGGAAGTATTAAAGAAGGCTATCGCTCAAAGCTAGTTTCAACTTCGCGTATCCTGCTGTGCCAAAACCGTTTGTGCTATTTGTTATAATTAGTGTATGACATTACACAACCAAATCGACCTTATCGAGTTTCCTGTATCATCAGCAGAAGCGTTAAAAGTGACAAAAACCTTCTTTACGAACGTCTTTGGGTGGGGCTACAAAGAATGGGGAGATACGTATAACGATACTACGGATAGTGGCGTAAGTAACGGTGTTAATTCGGACAAGAGTGCATTGATGCCACTGACCGTTGTTTACTCAAATGACCTAGAGACGACAAAAGAAAAAGTAGTTCAAGCTGGTGGAAAGATCATAGTGGATATATATGCATTCCCTGGTGGAAGGCGATTTCATTTCACTGAACCAAATGGCAACGAATTGGCTGTGTGGTCTGAATAGCTCGCTCGCTAGATTTAAATCATCCCAACAAGATACGGAATAAGCAAAACAATTGAGACAAAACCACCGACACTCCACAGAATGGTTGAGGTAATACTATCGTCATCTCGTATTCTTTTAAAAACATATAGCCCTACGGTGAACTGTATACATACGCTCAATATGGAGGGAAGCGAGAATAGGCTCGACGCAATGACAGGCCCTGTGCTTGATTCAAATATGTACTTTATGACGAGTGTGACGAAATAGGGAATAAGTATGGCGACTGAAGCAGTAATAAGCGGTTTGGCATTCGTGCGTGTCGCAAGCTGTACTGCAATGAGATAGGCTGCTATAGGTATGATTGCTCCGTAGTCCATATCTAGAGTATAGCAGTTGTTACGAGGTGCTTTTGCTTGCTTAATAGCAGTAAAACTTATAATATATCTTCACTGCAGAAATTATTGAATCTTACCCTCCTACTAAAGAACACATCGTCGAAACGGCTCTTGAGTTTCTTGACGCTCCATCACAACGATACGTTAATGGTCACCCAGAACTAGGACAATCGCCTGAAGTTTTTGACTGCTCAGGATTTGTACGGTTTGTATTGGGGAAAGCTGGATTTCATATACCAAATTTTATCGGTATGGACGATGTTACTCGTCCTATTCGACATACTAATGAGTTCTGGGATCACTATGGAACATACGTGCAAACAAGCACAGAGCCGGGCGATCTCATTTTCTTCTCCCGACATGGCGTACTCCCAACGCACATTGGTATCGTACGTGATGAAGAGAGCTATATTCATGCACCAGGCAAGGCGGATACAAAAGTGAGGATTGGAAGGATTGCTACCAAATTAATTCCTATTCAAGATAACGCAAATAGGGTGCTATTTAGGACAAACCCTATTGGATTTAAATCGCCAATGTTACCAATTGCCTCTCCGACATACCGTCATCACCAGCAGCCCGCTGAATAGATTGAGCTCGAATTTGCTAATCGTTAATACGTCTTTTATAGTATGACGTACCCCAAACTGGTGGCAATATCACTCCCCGCCCCGCAACATCCGTGTTGAAGCAAATTGCTCCACGTTGATAACGCGGGGCTTTTTGTGTTTAAATGAATAAATATATGCCAAAAATACATTTCGAATCAGAGCCAAGTGTCGAAGCTATAGAAGTAAACGAAGAACGATTAACCGTGTCTCAAGTTCTTGCGCTTATAGCGCTAGAACAAACTGGTGGATTGCCTGCGCCTCGAAATATAAACCGACTTCAGTATAGTATTGGTTCTAGCGATCAACTACCTTATGAGGTTGCGCTGTACGCAGCTCGGAACAATCGTATTCGCGGTATGCAACCTGCGAGAGCGCATATACATGGATGATACCACTATGAACGGCGTTATCGCATACGATGATTCCCGTCATGATGACTATCTTTTCCGGGTCTCATTAAAAGCTATTGTTATAAATGAAGACGGTCATATCTTGGTTGTCAAAGAAACAGGTCGTGATTGGTGGGATTTTCCCGGCGGGGGACTTGATCATGGCGAATCAATTGAAGAAGCTTTATCTCGTGAACTCTACGAAGAGGTAGGGTTTAAGGGTGACGTAGTAGAGTATGAGCCTATTCATGTCAGCGAACCACATATCTTACACGAATTTAACTTGTATCAAATGAGACTCACTTTCTTGGTTAAGACAAGTAATCTTAATTTTGAGCCAGGAATTGATGGCGATGAGGTGATGTTTGTTGATCCGGATGACTTTAAAGATTCAACGACTCGAACAGACCGAAATATTTATGAGTACAGTCAACTCGCACTTGCTCGACTTAAATAAGCTTGAAATGCACATTAATAAATAGTGCTATAGTGGTAGTACAAGCATTAACGGGAGATTTATATGCAAGAAGATCGTCAGACTACCGAAGTACGTGAGTCAAATGAGCAGATTGGAAATACTACCGTGCAGCGTCAAAGTGTTGAAAAGAAGACTGCTGTATCTGGAGTCGTAATCGCACAGCGTGTTATCTATTATATCGGTGGAGTGATCACGGCGATTCTCGCACTTCGATTAATCCTGCAGCTACTGGGTGCAAACCAGGCGAGTGATTTTGTTGGGTTCGTGTATGGCTTGAGCGCACCGTTTGTCGCACCGTTCGCAGGAATTTTTGGTGAACCAACTTTTGGTGTGTCTCATTTTGACACGGCTGCACTTGTCGCCATTGTTGTGTATGGATTGATCGTGGCAGGTGTCGCAAAACTCATTGCTCTGGGTCGTCCTCACGAAGAAGTCTAATTAATCTGAAGGATATTGCTATGAAGCACTACGTACTTCTGGCCGTTTTGGCTGTTGTTGTCGCGATTGTCGTGTTTCTTGTCGTTCAATTTTTAGTCATACGATTTAATGGGTCACCTGTGACTGTGCCAGCTATTCCACGGGATGTACAGAATGCGGGTTCAGGTGAGCCTTTGTCGTATGTGATCATGGGCGATAGCACGTCTATCAGTCAGGGGAGTAAATACGAAGAGGGGTTTGCGTTTGCAAGCGTGGCTCATCTTGCCCGGGCCTATGCGGTCAAGGCGGTAAATACAGGGGTATCGGGTGCAACCACCGAAGATGTCCGACGCGATCAATTATCACAGGCAGTCGGATTGCGCCCTGATATTGTGCTGCTTGCGGTAGGAGGAAATGATGTCACTCATTTAGTGCGAAGTGAAGATATTAGGAAATCCGTGCAAAGTATTATAGATGAACTGAAAAAGGCTAACCCAAACGTACGCATAGTGGTGACAAGTTCACCAGCTATGGATTCGGTAACTCGTTTCCCAGATGGCGCAAAGCAACTATTGGGACTTCGTACTCGACAAGTGAATGCGGTTTTTGCGGAACTTATAAAAAAGAATGATTTAATATCTGCACCAATAGCAGAAAAAACGCGTGACGCATTTATCGCTGACCCGACATTAACCGCTGCAGATAACTTTCACCCAAACGCGCGTGGGTATGCATTGTGGATCCCTATTGTTAATCAAGCACTTGATGTAGCAGTCAAAAAGTAACTCAGAAGTAGATATTGCTAGAACGGTCTTGTCATAAATAGGACATCATCAGCTGGTGCTGGCTTGCCATGTGCAACCAGAAGTCCATTTGCAATGTATGATCTACGAACATTATGGGGCACGTCTGACCTGCTGAGCGATTGATTGACGTTTACATCGTATCCATTTTTACCGCCGCTGCCGTATAGTTGTTCCATTGCTGTTTTTTCACTACTCTCTTCGGCAGTGTTGCTATGAAGACCACCCTGTACCTGAAGCATGTCGGATATTTTTCGGACTGTTGCTTGTAGTTCGTTGCTTGAGGTGTAGTGCATGCCACCCTCAACAACCGATCCACCTTGGTCTACGATTGCTCCATCAACAGTTAGTGCTGATACGAGCGATCCCAAAGGCAGGTCATATCCAACAGGAGTACCTTCGTTGTGTTGGCGAGATGCAATGTAGGTCGCTAGTT
>Ga0247816_10000388_pt1 | contig 25260 bp, 20 predicted proteins | sample UWRJL209509C1_FD_179930 | JGI IMG/M metagenome (GOLD analysis project Ga0247816, IMG submission 179930) | Plant litter microbial communities from Arlington Agricultural Research Station in Wisconsin, United States - UWRJ-L209-509C-1 | ecosystem: Environmental > Terrestrial > Plant litter >...
CAAAGCCGGAGTGAGGGCACACCGAGCCTAGGCGAGGTGCCGAGTGGTGGGGCAAGAGCGTTTTGCTTACTTTTGCGCTCTATCAAAAGTGAGCCGCCGTAAGGGCGGAACCCATATCAGCCCCAACCGCAGCAACGGATATGTACTCAACTCAATAGGCCCCAGCAACTCAAGATGTATAGCCACCCCACATTTGATCCACGTCGCGCCTTATGCCCCACAGGCCTGATAAACTCCCGTTCGCCCTCCTTCGCTGTGAGCTCCCGCCATGCTCCACGTGTTGTTCAGCGTTTATTTGAAGATGCTGGTGCTGTACAGCCCCTTCTTCGTGCTCTCCTGCTTTATCAGCCTGACCCGCGGCTACTCCAGCAAGGAGCGCCGGCGCCTGGCCTGGAAGGTAGCCCTGGCGACGCTGGTATCGAGCGTGCTGCTCTATCTGTTTGGCCGGGTGATTTTCAGCGTATTCGGCATCACGGTGGATGCGTTCCGTATCGGCGCCGGCAGCGTGCTGTTCATCTCAGCCCTGGGCATGGCCCAAGGCAAGTCTGCGGTGCAAACCGACAACGTGCAGCAGGACGTGACCATCGTCCCGCTGACCATCCCCCTGACCGTCGGCCCCGGCACCATTGGTGCGTTGCTGGTGATGGGTGTAAGCCAGCCACACTGGGACGACAAACTCACCGCCATCCTCAGCATTGCCCTGGCCAGCCTGACCGTGGGTGTGGTGCTCTACCTGTCCAACCGTATCGAACGCATCCTCGGCGAACAGGGTTTGCAGATTGTCAGCCGGTTGATGGGGTTGTTTGTCTGCGCGCTGGCGGCGCAAATCATCTTCACCGGCGTGCGCGGTTATTTGGTGCCGTAACGGTCAAATCCGGTATTTGGCGATTGCCGATTGCACGCTGTCACCGGCGCTGTCGCGCATCAGTTGGATGGTTTTTTCGTTGACCACCGAGGTATTCAGCACCAGGCACGTTCGCCCGCTGAATGCCTCCAAAGAAGAAGTATCCCACTCTATAAACGGAATACCGGCCTGCTTGCTGACCCCGCGAGAACTGTAGGTCACCAGCACCATCGTCACTTCACCATCGCTCTCGGTACACGATGCCAGGCCAAAATCCCCGCCTTCACGCACCGTGCTGTTGCGCGTGAACAAGTCCAGGCAGCCAGCCTGCTGCTTTAAGGCTTCAAAAGCATCGGCCGCCAACTTCGGCAGCCCTGTCAGCAGCGGGCCTAAAAACGATGCCGACGCCACCGTCGCGCTAATGATATTCAGGGCCGCCAATTGCACCGTCAGCCCCCTGCCGGAGGTCGACACTCGCTCGAAGCTGCTGCGCACCGCCAGCCAGCCCAGGCTGGTCATGACGTTGATGAATGCGTCATACCAGGCCTCGGTGCCCCGGCTGACCTTTAGTACATCGCTGACATAGCGGCTGGCCAACAGGTAACTTTTACGAACGTATTCCCGGTTCAGACACGACATGCCCTCCACAAAGGAAATCACGCCGTTGTTCACCACTGCTGCGTTGCAATCATCCTGAACGTCGACCGGTACCGGTTGACGCAAAGCTGGCGCGCCGGGAAGTTTGTAGGCAGCAATCAGCTTTCGCCTTTTTGCGCTATTGATCCTTATGTTATGTCGCTCCATTTGCACACCTCCACAAACGCCCCACATGGGGCTTGCCTCAACGGTAGTCGAGTCGCGAGCGGCCTTTCCATACGGCAAAAATGCCTGCCAATAGCCGCCGCAACGATGCCGCCCAGCAATAGCGAGGCACGCAGTGCGGTGTTCCAGGTTTCTTCGGTGCAAAAAGAAAAAGCTCCAGGTAACGGCCGGTGATCACCCAGCGTTACTCGGAGCTTTCTTGCAGGCGCCAGCGACCTTTTCAGGAGGCGGGTTTTTCACCGTACCAGCGTGGCGTGTACACCCACTCGCCGCCACCCGCCTTGGGGAATACGCAGGTGGTGGACGAACCAATCAACACCATGGTGCGCATGTCCACCTGGTCCGGCGTGAGTTGCCCCAGTGTAGTGACGCGCAGGGTTTGCCCTGGGCGACCAATATCACGGCCCAATACCACCGGCGTTTCGGCGGTGCGGTGCAGCGCGACGATTTCCAGGGCGCGCCCCAACTGCCAGGGTCGCGCGCGGGAGATAGGGTTGTAGAACGCCAGGGCCAGGTCGGCCTGGGATGCGAGGTCCAGGCGCTTCTCGATGATCGCCCACGGCTTGAGGTTGTCCGACAGCGACATCACGCAGAAGTCATGCCCCAGCGGTGCGCCCGCCTGGGCAGCCGTGGCCAGGGATGCCGACACTCCGGGCAGAATTTGCAGGTCGACTTGCTGCCACGCCGGATCGCTGGATTCGTGCAGCGCTTCAAGCACCGCAGCGGCCATGGCGAACACACCTGGATCGCCCGAAGAAACCACCACCACCGAACGCCCTTGCGCAGCGAGCTCAAACGCGTGACGCGCACGCTGCATCTCTTCGCGGTTGTCGGTGCAATGCTGAATTTGATCCGGGCGAAACGGCCCGGCCATGCGCACATAGGTTTCATAACCCAGCACATCGGTGCAGCGCGCCAGTTCGGCCTTGACCGCAGGCACCATCAACTCGGCAGCACCTGGGCCAAGGCCGATGACCGCCAGACGGCCACGCGGGCGGCCAATCAGCGAAAGGTCCAGCGGCTGGTCGGCCACCGCAATCGTGATGTCGGCATCGGGTGCCAAAGCGTCGAACCGCAATGGCACGCCCAACTCCTGCGCCGCTTCGTGCAACGACGAATCAGCCATCTCGGATTCACTCGCAAGCAGGCACGCCAGGGATTGCACGGCGAGCCCTTTACCCTGCAACGCCGCACGAATCCGCTCGGCCAGCTGCGGCCCTGGCTTGCAGGTCACCCACACACTCTTCGGATAAATCAGCAGTTCATTGGCAACCGGTGTGCGCTCGGCATTACCCACGTGAATCGCCAATCGCGCCTGTTGATCCTGCGGCAAGTTGGCCTGATCCAGCCACGGCGCAGCACCTTCGATACGCATGCTTTCACCGGCCAGCAAATCCGAAACGAAGCGCTTGCCCAGCTCGATATCTGCCAGCTGATAGCCGCTGGGCGGATTGAGCAAACAGGTGCCAAAACGAAGCTCGCCGCTGGTGGTGATCGCAGCGGCAACGCCCAGGGCTGCGGCGATTTCCCGCGCCAGAACATTCACACCGCCCAACCCACCGAGCAGCGGCACCACGGCACTGCCGTCTTCGGCGACCGCCAGCACGGCAGGCTCGACACCTTTTTCCAGCAACAACGGCGCCAGGGTACGGATCACAATCCCGGCGGCGCACAGGGCAATGATCGGCGTGCCCTGCTGGTACAGCTGGCGCAAGGTGGCGCCGAATTCGCTGTACGCCCGGTCAGCCCCCTCGACCCGTTCGGCCAGGCCGTGGATCAGCGCGTCGGGGTACAGCTGCTGGATAGCGCGGGCAGTGGCAAGGCTGCCTTGCCCGAGTATCACAATGGCGGGAGCAGTCATCAGCCTTGCCACCTTTCACCGGGGACGATAATCAGCGAGAAATACGGCGAAGACATCGGCTCCACCTGATCCAGCGGGACGATCTTTTGATTGGCCATGGTCGCGCGCTCGACGTACAACGCCCGCGATGCCAGCCCCAACTCTTCGAGTACCTGACGCACCTTGGGAAAGTTACGCCCCAGCTTCATGATCACCGCCGCATCGGCATCCGCCAGGCGGCGCTTGAGTTCGTCATGGGGCAACACACCGGACAGCACCGACAGGCTCTGATTGCGATACACCAACGGTGCACCGAGCACCGACGCACCGCCGAGCATCGAGCACACGCCCGGAATCACCTGGGCCTCGTAACGCTCGGCCAGGCGGTCATGCAAATACATGTAGGAGCCGTAAAAGAACGGGTCGCCTTCACAGATCACCGCCACGTCGCGCCCGGCATCCAGGTGCGCCGCCACGTCGACACTCGCAACATCGTAGAAATCGCTGATCACCTGTTCGTAGGACAGCGGTGCCGGCAAGGCTTCGGTGGTCACCGGGTACACCAGGGGCATCAGGGTTTGCTGTGGCACCAAATGGTCTTCGATGATGCCGAAGGCGTTGCCCTTTTTGCCCTTGGCCACGAAGTACGCCACCACCGGCGATTCGCGCAGCAGGCGCAGGGCCTTGAGGGTGATCAGTTCCGGGTCGCCGGGGCCTACGCCCAGGCCAATCAAACGTCCGCGTGCCGGCATTATTCGACCTCCGTGGCCAATGCGTTGACGGCGGCGGCGGCCATCGCGCTGCCGCCCAGGCGGCCCTGCATGATCACGAACGGCACGCCACGGCTGTCAGCGGCCAGCATCGCCTTGGATTCGGCGGCGCCAACAAAACCTACTGGGAAGCCGAGGATCAGCGCAGGTTTTGGTGCGCCGGCATCGAGCATTTCCAGAAGGTAGAACAGCGCGGTCGGTGCGTTGCCGATCACCACCACACTGCCTTCCAGATGCGGGCGCCACAGCTCCAGGGCGGCGGCGGAACGGGTGTTGCCCAGCTCGCGGGCCAACTCCGGCACGCTGTCATCGCGCAGGGTGCAGATCACCTGGTTGTTGGCCGGCAGGCGCGTGCGGGTCACGCCTTCGGAGACCATTCGCGCATCGCACAGGATCGGCGCGCCAGCGGCCAGCGCCTCGCGCCCGGCCTTGCCCGCGCCTTCGGAAAATTGCAGGCCGTCGATGGCATCGACCATGCCGCAGGCGTGAATCACCCGCACGGCGAGTTTTTCCAGGTCGGCCGGGATTCGATCCAGCTTGGCCTCTGCGCGAATGATCGCAAAGGAGTTGCGATAGATCTCCTGACCGTCGCGGATGTAATCAATCATCGGTGTTGCTCCGTGGGCGGGCACGCAACAAGGCGCCCGCCGCTTCAATAGAAAGAGTGCGCGCGTGCAGGCGGCCGAAACCCGGCTGGCCTGCGTCGCGAAAATAGAGGTCGTAGTGGCCGGGGCTGACGGCCAGCAAGGTCGCCGGCGCAGTGTGGGCAACCGCGCACGAACGCGGGCAGCCGGACAGGTGCACGTCCTGGCCTTGCAGCAACGTGGCCAGTTGCAGGGCGTCGCCCTTGGTGTCGGCCAGGCCTTTGCCGCAGCCGCTGGAGCCGGTGCAGGCGATCAAGTGGGCCAGCGGCTGATCCGCCGCACACAAAAAGCCCAATTGCGCCAGTCGCTCACTGACGAGAGCGGCATCCTGCTGCTGCACATTGGGCAGCAGCAGGCCTTGCCAAGGCGTGAAACGCAACGTGGCATCGCCGTGTTCGGCAGCCAATTGTGCGGCGCCCTTGAGCATCACCGAATCCAGACGGCCCAACGGTGCAACGGCGGCAACGTAGACCCGGTTTTTTTGGCGCTGTGGATAACTTCCAAGGTGCAGCGGCGCCCGGTTGGAACGCCGGTAAAAGCCATAAGCAGCCCGCAAAGGCAGGCTCAATCGCGCTGTAAAGTTATCCACAGGCGTTTCGGCGAGCAGGTGACGCATCCGTGTTTGTTCAGGGCGGGCCAGGTCGAGAAACAGCTCCAGCACCGCCACCACCAATGCATGCCCTTGATCCAGCGGCACGGCCGCCAGCGGCGCGTCGTGGCCAGGGCAACCGGCCAGGCCGAACGCCAGCAGCGTCTCACCCTGTACCTCAAAGGCCGACAGCCACAGGTCATGGTGATGTTCGAGCATCGCCAGCGCCTCGCCGCCGTCCAACTGCACAGCGAACTTGGCCGACAGTTCATGGAGGCGTGGGTGAGTTTCCAGCGTCGTGAGGATTTGATCCGCCAGGGGCCGGGTGTCGAACAGCATGTCGCGGTCGATGCCGGCGCTGGGGCTGAGCATCAGGTTGCGCACATCGTCGCCGGCTGCGCTTTTCGGGCCCAGGCCTGCGGCCAGCAAGCTGGCGATCAGTGCATCGTGCTCGGCGCCGATCCCGCGAATCTGCAGGTTGGCGCGATTGGTGGCCTCGATCACCCCGCCGGCATAGGCCTGCGCCGCGTCTGCCACGGCGTTGGCCTGCCGGGCAGTGATCGAACCGCCGCCCAATTTGACCCGGCAGATCCCGCCATCCAGCGCCTGGACGATACGCAGCAACCCCGGACAAGCCGAGGGGCGCAAGGTGCTGGACGATGGAAGTGGTTTCACAGGGCTACCGGTTCACGGGTAAAGGCGCGGTATTATGCCTGCTTTGTCCGATGGCATGAAAAGCCTGCCCGTCGGATGTCGTTCAAGGAATTCATATGTCGCCCTGGCTGACAGTATTAGGCATCGGTGAAGACGGCTTCAAGGGCCTCGGCAGGAATGCCCGGCACGCGCTGTTACGCGCCTCGCGCATCATTGGCGGCCAGCGCCAGTTGGACTTGCTGCCGGTGTGCATCCGCGGCGAACGCCAGTTGTGGCCCAGCCCGTTTTCCCTGGAACCGGTGCTGGCACGGCGCGGTGAAGCGGTGTGCGTACTGGCCAGCGGCGACCCGATGTTCTACGGCGTGGGTGCCAGCCTGGCGCGGCAGGTGCCGGCCGATGAACTGTTGATCCTGCCGGCGCCGTCTTCGGTGTCCCTGGCTGCCGCTCGGTTGGGCTGGCCGTTGCAGGAAGTGCTGACGCTGTCGGTGGTCGCCCGACCATTGGCGGCACTGAATGCGCACCTGGCCAGTGGCGTGCGCTTGCTGGTGTTGAGCAATGACGGCCAGAGCCCGGCGGCGATTGCTTCGCAGTTGGTAGAACGCGGGTTTGGCCCAAGCCGCTTGAGCGTGTTTGAACACCTCGGCGGGCCGAATGAACGCCGCATCAATAACATCGCCCAGGACTGGCAGGACGACTCGATTGCCGACTTGAATGTGCTCGCCATTGACTGCGTGGCCGACGCAAACACACCGCGCCTGTCCCGCCTGGCCGGCCTGCCGGATTCAGCATTCAAGCATGACGGCCAACTGACCAAACGCGATGTGCGCGCCATGACCCTGGCCCGCCTGGCGCCAATGCCCGGCGAACTGCTTTGGGATGTCGGCGCGGGCAGCGGCTCCATCGGCATCGAATGGATGCGCACTCACGCCAGTTGCCGCGCATTGGCCATCGAGGCGGATCAAGGCCGGCAATTGTTGATCGAACACAACCGCGATGCCCTTGGCGTTCCCGGCCTGCAACTGGTTCGCGGCACGGCGCCCCAAGCGCTCTCTGGCCTGGAAGCCCCGGACGCGATCTTCATCGGCGGCGGCGTAACCCGCGACGGTGTACTCGACACCTGCTGGCAACACCTGCGCCCCGGCGGCCGACTGGTGGCCAACGCCGTGACCCTGCAAAGCGAAATGACCTTGATGGCCTGGCGCGAACGGCACGGTGGCGAGCTGACGCGCATCCACGTCGCACAAGCCCAACCGCTGGGAGATTTCGACACCTGGCGCCAGGCCTTGCCGATCACCCTGCTGGAAGTGATCAAGCCGCTATGAAACGCATCCTGCTATTGGGCGGTGTCACCGAGGCCCTGGCCATAGCCCGCACTCTGGGGCCGGAGCATATCTACAGCCTGGCTGGCGTTGGCCGCGTTCCGACCGACCTTACGTGCCAAGTGCGCGTTGGTGGTTATGGTGGCGCGCAAGGTTTGGCGCAGTTTATTCGCGACGAAGGCATCGAGTTGGTGCTGGACGCAACCCATCCCTATGCCGCGCAGATCAGCGACAACGCAGCCCGCGCCGCAGGTGTGTGCGGCGTTCCCTGCTGGGCCTTGCGCCGCCCGGCATGGCAGCCGCAGCACGGTGATGACTGGCGCGAGGTCAGCGACTGGGCCGAACTCATCGAAGCTCTCAAGCCGTTCAAGCGACCACTGTTCACTCTTGGCCGCGAGCCGCTGCAACACCTGCACGAAATCCCCGCCGAACAGTTCTGGACGCTGCGCGCACTGGATGTGTACCCCGGCAACGAACGCTGCGAAGTGATCGGCGCACGCGGGCCGTTTGTGATCGAGGATGAGCGGGCGTTGTTTAAGCGTCGGCAGATTGATGTGCTGATCAGCAAGAACAGCGGTAGCGCGGCTACCGAGCCGAAGCTGGAAGTGGCGCGGGAGCGGGGGATGCCGGTGTTGGTGTTGAAGCGGCCGGTGTTGATTACTGTGGACCGTGAACTCTTGTCGTCCCAAGAAACACTCATCGCGTTGGCAAATTTCCTTCGGTGAGTCAGGATCGCTCGCTTGCTTGATTAGTAACCTATTTGTTACCTTCAGGACGGCCAATGATTGAGATTGAAGAATATCGGCGCGATAACCAGGTCAATCCATTCGATCAATGGTTTTCATCCTTGAGTGTGCAAGCGCGGCTCAAGATATCCACATCATTAGCCCGCCTTGAAATGGGTAATACCAGCAACATCAAATGGTTCGATGGGATGGGTGAATACCGAATCGACTGGGGTCCAGGCTATAGAATCTATTTGATACAGGAGGGGCACCGCATGATTATCCTGTTCGGCGGTGGTGACAAATCCAGTCAAAAAAGAGATATCAAAGCTGCAAAGTTGCTGATCGAGCAGTATCAGCGGGGCAAGAAATCGGAGCAAAAGAGGTAGTCCACATGGCACTTACCCGTAGTTATAAACACACCATCGCAGAAAACGCGCGGCGCGACCCGGAGTTTGCCCAGGCACTCCTTGATGAGGCTGCTACGCTGTTTCTCAATGGCGAGCCTGAAATTTCCCGAATCATTTTGCGGGACTTGGTCAATGCCACCGTCGGTTTTGAAAGTTTGGCAAAAGAGACGACCAAGCCGAGCAAAAGCCTGCACCGCATGCTTTCCGCCCATGGCAATCCCAGCATGGATAACCTTGCTGCGATCTTTGCGGTGCTTCGTAGGGTTCTCGGAGTGAATATGCAAGTTCATGGAGTTCCTGCAACTTAAACTAGCGTCACTGCGACACCAAACCACACCCTCCCTTTTTACTTATCCCCACCGATCAGGCTAAATACCCACCTGATCGATTAACCCTACGGATTGTCCGCCATGGCCCGTCAACGCTTTGCATTTGCCTGGATCGCCTGCTTTGCAGTGCTGTTCAACGCGTTTGCCATGCCAATGGCCGGGGCGATGCAGCAGTCCAGCGACCCCGTGCAGCAATTGCTGTGGGGCAGTTTCTGTTCTTCCAATGGCACCAGCCTGAAGACAATTGCCCTGGGCAAGCTGGAAATTCCAGCGCCGCAGCAGGACAACCATTCCACCATGCAGCATTGCTGGTGCTGTTCCGGTTCGCCGCCGTTGGTGGCGCTGCCGGGGCATTCGCCGCAGCTGTATGTCGCGCGTTTCAACGCGGTGCAGAGCCTGCCGCCACCCTCAATGCAATCCCCTACTCCGCGCCAGCAATGGCCGAGCCTTAACCCCCGCGCTTCTCCAACGGTCTGATCACTTCGCAATTGAACTGCGTTTTGAACCGTTCCGGAGAACTGCCATGCTCAAATCTTCCCTGCTTCTGGCTGCATTGCTGCTGCCGGTGTGTGCTGCCAATGCTGATGACTTCAAGGTCGGTGAACTGGTGGTCAGTGAACCCTGGTCACAGGAATTGCCGCCGAATGCGCCGACAGTCGCGGCGTATTTCGTGATTCATAATCAGGGTAAAAACCCTGATCGCCTGCTCAGCGTCGATTCGCCCGTGGCCGCCAAGGCCGAGCTGCACCAGCACGTCATGCAGGGCGATTTGATGAAGATGCAGCAAGTGCCCAGCGTTGCCGTACCGGCTGGCGGCGACCTGACGTTCGCGCCAATGGCCTACCACGTGATGCTGCTGGACCTGAAAGACCGCAGCCTGTTGCGCGACGGCCAACACTTCCCGCTGACCCTGAACTTCGAGCATGCAGGGCCGGTAAACGTCGAAGTCTCGGTGCAAAAACAACCGCCGACGGCCAGCAACGAGCATAAGCACGCCCAATAACCCTAAAGCCTGCATGCCCTGATGGCCGCCCCCGACGCCAGGTTGTCCCCACGCCGTGTAACACGCGGCAGCTGGATCAGCCTGTTCGCCATGCTGATGATCTTTATCGGTCCGCTGATTTCCCAAGCGATGCCGATGGATCAACACGCCGGCATGTCCATGGAAATGCCCATGGACGCCAGTTGCCATGGCGAACCGCAGCACCCGGCGGAACACGGAAAGTCCCCCGCTGAACACCACGTTCTGTGGGAAAAATGCGGCTATTGCAGCCTGCTCTTCAGTTGCCCGGCGCTGCCTGGCAGCGTGTCGTTCGTCACCCTCGGCACACTGCCACCGGCCAATGCCATCACCCCCGCCCCGCGCCTGGGCCATGCGCGGCAGAGCATCTTCCCCGGCGCCCGCAGCCGCGCGCCACCCGTCATCGCGTAAGCACCTCAACCCGTTACTTCACCCCGGCCGACTTTAGAAAGACAGCCGCAGGCTGCTGGCCGTGTTGTTTACGAATGATTGATGGAATTTGTCATGTCCAGGTTTTCTGCTGACACCCGTTTGGGATGCACCCCCGTGTTCGCCGTTCTGTGTAGCGCGTTGCTGGCGCCACAAGCCCAGGCCGACGAGCACGACCATGAACTGAGCCCCACCGTGATCACCGCGATCGCCCCCAGCTCACCGCTCACGGTCATTACCAACCCGAAAGACCCGCGCCAACCGGTCCCCGCCAGCGACGGCGGCGACTACCTCAAGACCATCCCCGGCTTCGCACTGGTGCGCAACGGCGGCACCAATGGCGACCCGGTGCTGCGCGGTATGTTCGGCTCGCGACTGAATATCCTCACCAACGGCAGCATGATGCTCGGCGCCTGCCCGGGCCGGATGGACGCGCCCACCTCCTACATATCGCCGGAAACCTACGACAAGCTGACCGTCATCAAAGGCCCGCAAACCGTGCTCTGGGGCCCCGGCGCTTCGGCCGGCACGGTCTTGTTCGACCGTGAGCCGGAGCAGTTCGGCGAGTTGGGCACGCGGGTCAATGCCAGCGTGCTGGCCGGCTCCAACGGGCGTTTCGACAAGGTCATCGATGCCGCAGCCGGCGGGCCTCTGGGCTACGTGCGGGTGATCGGCAACCAGGCCCACGCCGATGACTACAAGGACGGCAACAACGACACAGTCGCCTCGCGCTATGACAAGTGGAACGGCGACGTGGCCGTAGGCTGGACACCAGACACCGACACCCTGCTGGAACTCACCGCCGGCCGCGGAGACGGCGAAGCGCGTTACGCCGGGCGTGGCATGGACGGTTCGCAGTTTTTGCGCGAGAGCCTGGGCCTGCGTTTCGAAAAGTCCAACCTCGGCGAGGTGCTAGACAAAATCGAGGCCCAGGTCTACTACAACTACGCCGACCACGTGATGGACAACTACACCCTGCGCGTTCCGTCCGGCACCGGGATGATGGCCGGCCCCATGGCCTCCAACGTCGACCGCCGCACCCTCGGCGCGCGGATCAAGGCCACCTGGCGCTGGGCCGATGTGCAGTTGATCGGCGGCCTCGACGCGCAAACCAACGAACACCGCCAGCGCAGCGCCATGGGCATCGACACCTACAAGGACCTGCCGCGCAGCAAGGACGCCAACTTCCACAACTACGGCGTATTCGGCGAGCTGACCTGGTACGCCGCCGACCGTGACCGCTTGATCAGCGGCGCGCGCCTGGATCGTGCCTCGGCCAAGGATTTTCGCCAGACCATCGGCTCCGGGATGATGAGCAGCCCCAACCCTACCGCCGACAACACCCGCGCCGACACCTTGCCGTCAGGCTTCGTGCGTTATGAGCACGACCTGGCAGACAGCCCCACCACGCTGTACGCCGGGCTGGGCCATGCCGAGCGCTTCCCGGACTACTGGGAACTGTTTTCCCCCAACACCGGCGCCGTCGGCTCGGTGAATGCCTTCGACGGTGTGAAACCGGAGAAAACCACCCAGCTGGATTTCGGCCTGCAATACAAGGCCGCAGACCTGGAAGCCTGGGCCTCGGGCTATGTCGGCCAGGTACGCGATTACATCCTGTTCGACTACCAGCCGGGAATGATGGGCACCACCTCCCAGGCTCGCAACGTCGACGCGCGAATCATGGGCGGCGAGTTGGGCGCGGCGTACAAGCTGACGTCCAACTGGAAAGCCGACGCCACCCTCGCCTACGCCTGGGGCAAGAACAGCAGCGACGGCAAGGCACTCCCGCAAATGCCGCCGCTGGACGCGCGCTTCGGTCTCACCTACAGCGAAGACGACTGGAGCGCTGGTGCGCTGTGGCGGGTGGTCGCGGCGCAACACCGCATCGACCAGAACAAGGGCAACGTGGTCGGCAAGGACTTCGACAAGAGCGGCGGTTTTGGCGTGTTCTCGCTGAACGCGGCGTATCGCATCAACAAGCATTTCAAGGTCAGCACCGGCGTCGACAACCTGTTCGGCAAGGCTTACGCCGAGCACCTGAACCTGGCCGGCAACGCCGGGTTCGGCTACCCGGCCACTGACCCGCAAGCCATCAAGGAGCCGGGGCGCACGCTCTGGACCAAGGTCGACATGAGCTTCTAAGAGCATCGCGGGCAAGCCCGCTCCCACAGTTGAAATGCGTTCCCTGTGGGAGCTGGCTTGCCTGCGATGGCGCCCTCGACAACACAAAAAATTCAAACCTTTGCGGAGCTACCCCTGATGAGTACACCGAAGATTTCCTTCTACAACCTGGCCTGGCGCTGGCACTTCTACGCTGGGCTGTTTGTCGCACCCTTCATGGTCCTGCTGGCCCTGACCGGGATCATCTATCTGTTCAAGCCCCAGCTCGACCCGCTGATGTACGGCGACCTGCTCAAGGTGCAGAGCGCCGAGCACATCCTCAGCGCCGATGAACAATTGCAACGCGCCCAGGCGGCTTACCCGCAGGGCGCGATCAGCAAGTACCTGCCGCCCGCCAACGCCACCAGCAGCGCGCAATTTGTGATGCGCAACGACGGGCACGAAGTGACGGTATTCGTCGACCCGTATCGCGGCACCGTGCTCGGCGAACAGGATTCCAAATACAACCTGCAAGCCATCGCCCGCGCGTTGCACGGCGAGTTGATGATCGGCACCGTCGGTGATCGCCTGGTGGAACTGGCTGCCGGCTGGGGCGTGATGTTGGTGATTTCGGGTCTGTACCTGTGGTGGCCACGGGGCACATCGGCGGCAGGCATCCTGTGGCCGCGCCTCAACGCTCGCGGCAGGTTGTTGTGGCGTGACTTGCATGCGGTCGCCGGTTTCTGGGGCGCCGCATTCCTGCTGGTGATGCTGCTTAGCGGCATGACCTGGACCGGTTTCTGGGGCAAGCAATACGCCGAACTGTGGAATAAATTTCCAGCCGCGATGTGGAACAGCGTGCCGCAGTCGGATCAACAGGCGCGCACCCTCAACACGGCCTTCCAGCAGACCGTGCCCTGGGCCATGGAAAACACACCGATGCCAATGTCCGGTGAACACGCCGAACACATGAACCACGGCGCCATGAGCACAGGCCCCGCCGCACCGCACATCAGCCTGCAACAGGTGATGGACCTGGCCAACTCGCGCAAGGTCGAGCCCGGCTACAGCATCACCTTCCCGACCACCGCCGAAGGCGTTTTCACCATTGCGGTGTTCGCCAATGACCCGCGTAACGACGCGACCCTGCATATCGACCAATACACCGGCAAGGTCCTGGCCGATGTGCGCTGGGAGCATTACAACGGCGTGGCGCGTGCCACGGAAATGGGCGTGATGCTGCATGAAAGCAAAATGTTCGGCGTGATCAACCAGATCATCGTGCTGCTGATTTGCCTGATGATCCTGCTCAGCGCCATCAGCGGCGTGGTGATCTGGTGGAAGCGCCGGCCACAGGGCGGCCTGGGGGTTCCACCGTTGCGGCATGACTTGCCGAAGTGGAAAACCGCGATGGCGATCATGCTCGCGCTGGCGATTATTTTTCCGCTGGTGGGCGCCTCGTTGATTGTGGTCTGGGCGCTGGATCGCCTGGTGCTGTCGCGCTTTTTTGCTCAACGTGAATCAGCCTCACGTTCGGCATGAAGTAGCCGAGATGCCCTACTTAGAGGCGTTATGTAGTCTTACGCAGGCTTTCGCCCATGCCGTAGGAAGTGTTAACTTATAACACTTAATACATTCTCCGACTCGCCGCGCCCTGCGGCGAGTACCGCCTCGAAGAAGCGATTTATCGTCCGATGAACAAGTACCTCGCGTCCGGCCTCTGCCTGCTCGCCCTGCAAAACAGTGCCCAGGCCCTGACCCTGCCCGCCAGCCCCGTCACGGCCCCGGAGGTTGACGACCAACGTGTCGACCTGAAAACCCCGACCACCGCCGGCTCGCGCCTGAACCTCACGGCCCTGCAAACCCCAGGCAGTGTCGAGAGCCAGACCGGCGAGCAAATCCGCGGACGTGGCGACGCCAGCGTACAGGACGCGATTTCTCGCGCCACCGGCATCAGCCGCACCGGCACCCCGGGCGACGGCGGCACCTCGCTGTCGGCCCGTGGTTTTACCGGCCAGGGTTCGGTGATGCAGTTGTATGACGGCAACCGCATGTACACCGGCATGGGCACCTCCACCTTCCCGGTAGATACCTGGGCAGTGGAGCGCGTGGACGTGCTGCGCGGTCCGGCGTCGGTGCTGTACGGCGAAGGCGCCACCGGCGCCGTCATCAACACCGTCTCGAAAAAGCCCTTCGATGGCGAAATCGAAAACCATATCCGCCTCGGCTACGGCTCCTATGATCGCCAGCAGCAAGCACTCGACAGTGGCGGTTCGCTGACCGATTCGTTGAGCTACCGCCTCAACGTCAACCGCCTGCGCAGCAACGGTTTCGTCGACCGTGGCGACTCCAGCAGCGACTTCGTCAGTGGCGCCCTGCGCTGGCAAGCAGCGGACAATTTGAGCTTCACCCTCGCCACCGACTACGGCGACCAGCGCCCGCAAAACTACTTCGGTACACCGCTGATCAACGGCCAACTGCACAAACGCCTGCGGGACAAAAACTACAACGTCAGCAACGACACCCAGCATTACAACGACCAGTGGACGCGCCTGACCAGCGAGTGGCAGATCAACGACAACGTCAGCGCCACCAACGAGCTGTATTACCTGAAAAACCAGCGCCGCTGGCAGAACGCCGAGAACTACAACTTCACCGACGGGCAACTGACCCGCAGCGGCAACTTCGGCATCAAGCACAACCAGGAACAGATCGGCGATCGCCAGATCTTTACCTTCAAGCACACGCTGTTTGGTCTCGACAGCCAGACCGTGGTGGGTGCCGACTACAACCGGATCCGTTTCCGCCTGGCCAGTAACTCGCCGTTCAATGACGTACTGGATAACGGCCAACCCATCGACCTGTACCAGCCGGCGCCCGCGCCGTTTGAGAGCCAGGACCCGTTCAAGCCGCAGTTCGCCACCACCACCAAACAGTTCGCAGGCTTCGCCGAGAACCGCTTGCAGTTGACCGATCAACTGTCCCTGGTCACCGGCATCCGCCGCGACTACGTGCATGTGGATAACGACGACCTGACCGGCGGACCGCGCACCGACAAAACCCTGACCGGCAACAACTGGAAGGCCGGCCTGGTGTACGCCATCACCCCGGACACCTCGGTCTACGGCCAGTACGCCACCAGCACCGACGGCGTGGGCGGGCTGATTTCCCTGAGCCCGAGCCAGCAACAGTTCGGCCTGTCGACCGCCAGGCAGACGGAGATTGGCATCAAGCAAGCATTCTGGGGCCAGCGCGGCGAGTGGACGCTGGCGGCTTACCACATCGTCAAAAAGAAACTGCTGACGGATGTTCCTGGCAACCCGGATTTCAAACAGCAAGTCGGCCAGCAATCCTCCAACGGCCTGGAAGCCAGCCTCGACCTGCAACTGCCACACGCCTGGCAGTTGCAAGCCAACGCCGCGATCGTGCGTGCCCGGTACGACGACTTCAAACAGGACGTCGACGGCGTGCAAGTGTCCCGCGACGGCAACCGCCCGGTGGACGTACCACGGCGCACCGCCAACCTGTGGCTGAGCAAGGCCGTGACCGAAGACATCCGCGCCGGCGCCAGTGTGCGGTATGTCGACGCGCGTTATGCCGACATCGCCAACCAGAACGAGCTGCCGAGCTACACCGTGGTCGATGCGACCGTGTCGTGGAAAGCCATGCGCAACACGACATTGGGCCTGCAATTGAATAACCTGTTCGACCGCACCTATGCCGTCAGCCAATACAATGACGGCCAGCAGTGGATCCTGGGTGAACCTCGCTCGTTCTTCGTGACGGCGGACTACACCTTTTAACTGAATACAACACTGCCCCCTGTGGGAGCTGGCTTGCCTGCGATAGCGTCCTCCCTGATACAGATGTGTCGCCTGATTCACCGCCATCGCAGGCAAGCCAGCTCCCACAGGGGTCCCGAGTCAACCCTGAGAGTAACGATGACCTCACTCAACCTCACCCACCTCGCCTGGACCCCATTGGGTCATGGCCACTGTCATCACCAGTTCCAACTGCGCGATGCCAGCCTGCATGTAGGTGCCGGTGAGTTTGTCGGGCTGATCGGGCCCAACGGCAGCGGTAAAACCAGCCTGCTGCGCTGTGCCTATCGGTTCAGCAAACCGGCTGGAGGTGAGGTGCTGCTCGAACACCAGAACGTCTGGAAGCAATCCTCGCGCTGGTGCGCGCAACGCATCGCCGTGGTGCTCCAGGAGTTTCCCGACGCCTTCGGCCTGCGCGTCGACGAAGTGGTCGCCATGGGCCGCACGCCCCACAAGGGCTTGTTCGACAGCGACACTCTTGAAGACCAGAAGCTGATCCAACAGGCCCTTGAATCCGTCGGCCTGCTGGGCTTTGAAGACCACGCCTTCGCCACTCTTTCGGGCGGTGAAAAACAGCGCGTGATCCTCGCCCGCGCCCTGGCCCAGCAACCGCAACTGCTGATCCTCGACGAACCCACCAACCACCTCGACCCGCGCTATCAGTTGCAATTGCTGCAACTGGTCAAGCGCCTGAACATCGGCACCCTGGCGAGCATCCACGACCTGAACCTGGCCGCCGCGTTCTGTGATCGCCTGTACGTAATCAACCATGGGCGCATCGTTGCCAGCGGCACGCCCCATGAAGTATTGACCGCCGAACTGCTGCGCAAGGTATTTGGCGTTGAAGCATTGATCGACACTCACCCCCTGTCCGGCTACCCCCGAATTACCTGGATAACCCAACCATGATCCTGCGCTACCTGCTGTCTCTCGCTGTGTTGCTCGGCGCTTCCCAGGCCTTCGCTGAAGCCACTCATTACCCGCTGACAATCCAGAGTTGCAACCGCGAAGTCACCTTCAAGCAAGCGCCAAAACATGCGGTCAGCCATGACATCAACATGACCCAGATGATGCTCGCCCTGGGTCTCAAGTCGCACATGGCCGGCTACAGCGGTGTCACCGGCTGGAAGTCGGTCACCCCGCAAATGGCTGAAATCCTCGACGGCCTGCCGGAGCTGGCGAGCAAATACCCGTCGGTGGAAACCCTGCTCAACGCCAACGTCGATTTCTTCTTCGCCGGCTGGGATTACGGCATGCGCGTGGGCGGCGACCTCACGCCGCAAACCCTGCAACCGTTGGGCATCAACGTGTATGAGCTGACCGAATCCTGCGCGTTCGTGATGAAGCGCCCGGCCGCGACCCTGGAAGACACCTACAACGACCTGCGCAACCTGGGCAGGATCTTCGACGTGCAAGACCGCGCCAACGCGCTGATCGCACAGATGCAGGCGCAAGTCGCCGAGGTGCGCAAATCCCTGCCCGCCGACAAACCACGGGTATTTCTCTACGACAGCGGCGAAGACCGTGCCATGACCTCCGGCCGCCTGGGCATGCCCCAGGCGCTGATCGACGCGGCAGGCGGGCGTAACATTCTGGATGACGTGGACGCCAGCTGGACCCGCGTCAATTGGGAGACCGTGGTGGAGCGCAACCCACAGGTCATCGTGATCGTCGACTACAGCGAAATCACCGCCGAGCAGAAAGAGCAATTCCTGCTGAACAACCCGGCGCTGCAATCGGTGGACGCGATCAAGAACCAGCGCTTTATCGTCATCCCCTACGTGCAAGCCACGCCGGGCATCGACAATGTGTTGGCCGTCGAAACCCTGGCCAAGGGGTTCCACGGCGAATGAATAACCGTCGCTACGCCCTGCTGCTGAGTGCCCTTGGTGCGTTATTGCTGATCTCCTGCGTGGTCTCGCTGGGGTTCGGCTCGGCGCGGGTGCCGGTGGACGTGGTGTGGCGAATTTTACTGCACAAGGCCTTCGGCATCGGCGAGGTGGACTGGAGCACGGGCCAGGAACACATCGTGTGGCTGATCCGCGTGCCGCGCATGTTGCTCGGTGCACTGGTGGGTGCCGGGTTGGCCTTGATCGGCGCGGTGTTGCAAGCGGTGACGCGCAACCCGCTGGCCGACCCACATCTGCTCGGCGTGACCTCGGGCGCCACCCTGGGCGCGGTGATCGTGGTGTTGCATGTGGGTGAAATCATCGGCCTGCTGACCCTGCCGATTGCCGCCTTTATAGGTGCGTTGCTGAGCATGATCGTGGTGCTGGCGGTGGCCAGTCGCAACGGCCGGCTGGAGAGCGACCGGCTACTGCTGTGCGGCGTGGCGGTGTCATTCGTGATGATGGCGGTAGCCAACCTGTTGCTGTTTATGGGCGACCACCGCGCGGCATCGGCGGTGATGTTCTGGATGCTCGGCGGCCTTGGCCTGGCGCGCTGGGAGCTGCTGGCGATCCCGGCTATCAGCGTGCTGTTGGGGCTGGTGTTGCTGTTGGGCATGGCCCGCCCGTTGAACGCCTTGATGGCCGGCGAGCAGACCGCTGTGACCCTGGGCCTGAACGCGCGCAACGTACGCTTGAAGGTGTTCCTGATCGCCTCGCTGATGACCGGCGTGCTGGTGTCCATCAGCGGCTCCATCGGTTTTGTCGGGCTGATGGTGCCGCACATAGCCCGGCGCCTTGTCGGCGCCGAGCATCGCCGGTTACTGCCGGTATGCGTGTTGTTGGGCAGTGTATTTCTGGTGTGGGTGGATGTGGCGGCACGCACGTTGATTGCCCCCGAGGACTTGCCCATCGGTGTTGCCACGGCGGCCATCGGCGGGCTGTTTTTTATCGGTTTGATGCGCAGGCGTTAAACACCGGCGCAGCCTTCAAAGCTCATCCCGATCCCGCCCAAACTCCATGTCATCTTCGCCCGCCCCTTGCACCTCGCCGGCCTGCCACTCCTCACCCAGCGCGCCGCGGTGGGTCCAGAACGCGTCGGTGTCGAGTACCGAGAGGTTGCCGACCACCCGCAAGTGCGCCACCAACTCACTGGGAGACGGCGGCAAGCTGGGGTGCAGCAGCGCGGTTTCCTGGGTCGAAAAGCTCGGGATGTATTTGAGCAACGCGCCTCCCCGGCACGCCAGATAGCAACTTTCGCTCCCCGGCAAATTACGCTGCAGCACCTCAACATAGCGTCGCAAATCCTGGGTGGCGACAAAGTTGTCCAGCAGGCTCTGGTCGATTGCCGCTTTGCTTGGCGTCGACGGGATGGTTTTGTAGAACGCCTGCACCGCAGCGATCACGTAGGTGTAAAGCGGATGCGAGGGGGGCAGGTACAGCCCTGCGCGATCGGACCAGAACAACAGGTCCAGGGTCGTGCGGTTCTCGTCGACTACATTCACGTCTTGCACCGGATCAAGTGCCACGTAGCCAGGTGTCAGGGGAGGCACCAGAACGGCGCCCAGGTAGTCGTTCCCCGTGAAAGCTCCCACGCGATCCCGGGCGGAGCGGGCGGAGCGGGCCGCATCATCGGCATGGGTAAACAGTGGGCCACAAAATGAATGGAAATGCGGATTGTCGCTGAAGCTGTGTGGCGTCCTCTGGGAATGCCAGCGCGCGGTGACCTGTTCCTGGCGGCCCCAAATCCGGCTCGTCAGCCGGATATACAGGTCGCCCTTGGTGGCCAGGTCGAGAACGTAATCCTGCACGCGCATGGAACCTTCGAGCAGCCGCGCACTGACGCTGTGCGCCTCACTGACCAAACCGTACACCGCATCCGTCGCCGTCAGCTGATAGCTGAGCAATGCACCGTCGGCGCAGAGCAGATACAGCGGGGGCACACGCCCGTTGGCCGAATTCTTGACGAAGTTCAGTGCATTGGCGATCTCCTGCGGCCCGAAGAAGCTGTAGACCATGTCATCACCAGGTTCGCTGATCGCCTCATCGCGAGCGCACAAGTACAAACCCTCGATCCGGTACCCCTGGGGTAACTGGCCGCCGACAAACACTTGTGCAATCCGGGCGTAATTTTCCCTCACCAGCGGCAAGGTGGCCATGTACAGCGGCTGTTTGATTGACTTGAGCACGTAACCAAACGCCAGCTGGGCAGTCGGTTTGTACAGCAGTTGCACATGGCGCACCGCATCGAAGGGCCGGGTAAATATCGGGCTGCAGGGCGGGTCGGCCTGGGTTGCACGGATCAACAGCGGCTGCGTGGGGAAGACATTGGCAATGAACGCGTCCCTGACCAGGCGTGCAGGCCCCCACAACACACTGCCCTCAATCACGCGCAAGCTGCCCGCCTTGGCGACCTGAGTTACAAAGTCCAACGGCCGCAGTGTACCTTCACGAATCTGCTGTTCGACCTGGTTGTCTGCGTAGTCCCCCCGGACCAGGTTGCGCGCCGCCAGCTGGTTTTTGAGGGCCTCTTCCAGGGCGGAATTCGACAGTTGGTAACTGAGGATAGAACCGTGAAAACCCAAGACATATCCACGCTTGATGTGCGCCTCGCGGTGCAACAGGGTCGACAACACCGCCGTGGGGATCATGCCGGTGTAAATGGCTTTTTCGGTGGCCGACAACAGGATCGGCACCTCCTGCTCCACCAGCGATGAATAGCGCGCGACGATCGTGCTGGCCCGTGGATAAAGGCCCTTGGCGACGATTTGGTCAGGATAAATCCAGTCGATGGTGAAGCCCCGTGGAGGCACTGCCAATGGCTCAGTCGCCGCAAACAAACCATTGTGCAACCTGAGGACCATCCCGCCATAGATACGACGACGGCCATCACCGACCAGCGCCGCGACATGGCGCACAGCATCATCGGGGCTGGTAAACGCCGGGCTCAAGCGCCGTCGCGTGATGTTCTCGTAGCCCGACCAGGCGCTACTTACCGCCCCCAATTTGTCCCAACATGGGCTGGTGCGAACCACATGAAGCTGCCCGCGTTGCGCCCAGGTCCGGACAAAATCCAGTGCCGTTGTCTGGCCGGACGTCAGCGATACCTCGACCTTTTCAAGTTCGGCTTCCACCGGCCCACCGCTGCCGATGGTGATCGGTGACGGCACATACCGCAGCAGTGCGCCCTCAAGATTGGAGAAGTACACCGGCAGGTTGCTGCCGTTGTTGTATTTGCGCCCCCTGCGCACCGAGTCGTAGAGCGCGATATACAGCACCTTGGGCCTCACGAAATAAGCCGTCAGCCAGTCGATCGCCGTGTTCAAACCCGTTGGCTTCCATTGTTGCGAGCGAAACAGGCTGTGCAGCACAAAGCCATTGGGAAACCGGTAGCCATCGCCGCGGGTCGCGGCAAACAGACTATTGAGTTTAAACAGGGTGTTAACGCCATCGATACACACCACCTCAGTGGCGATGAACTGCTGCTTTTCCTGGTGTTTCAGAACAAACGCAAAACAGTCCTGTGACGCCAGGTTGCGCCCATGCACCCGCGCATGCAGATTTCGTGCAGCCAGATCGGCCGTGGTGAATAGCGCCCCGTAGGTGGTGTAGTCGGGCGGGCCGAGTCGGCGGGCGTAATTGAAATGTGGCTCCCAATTGCGCTGGACCTTCGCGCGTGGCCCCCATAAAGGATTGCCGTCGATTACTCTTAGATCGCCGCTTTCAGCCAGCCGCGCAACCCACTGGGCAGGCTTGACCGCATCGACGGCGAACGGTTCGGTCATGGAGGTGCTGTTGGGCGTATAGGACAGCAGCACGTCTTGCCCACCCGACAGATAAGCCGTTTGCTGCGATGCGATGACCGAGCGTGCTTCCTCGGCGGAAAACACCTGCAGGTTGATCAACGCCTCTTCTCGCGACCAGCGACGCTGCTCGACCCATGCCGGGTCTACCATCGACAACGCCGGATGGGAGCCGTAACGCCCGTGCAACTCATAATTCGGCGGAGGAATCAGCGGGCCCTGGGCATCCACCGGAAAAAACAGTGTCCCGTCAAACGGATTGGTTAGGCTTTCCTCGGGCCTGGTGGCGACAAAATGCCCTTCTTCAGCCTTGAGAATATAACCGCCGTAGTAACGGTCCCGACGATTGCCGATCTGTTCATGGACGTACACCGCCGCATCGGTAGCCGAAAGAAATGAGCCGTTCCAACTCGTCGTGTGCATCGAGGTCAGCAACGCGGAGCGTGTATCCACCGGACCCACATCGCGCCACAGTGCGCCTGGCTGCACCACCGACAACTCGGTCACGGCAATTACCCGGCGCACATAGTCACGCGGGCTCAGGGTACCGTCCGCCAGCGCGGCTTGGGCGCCATTGTCGTCGAATATGCCGTCGCTGCGTTCCTTGATCAACTCAGCGGCTCCGCTCGCTGGCGGCACCTTGAGCTTGAGCAACGCGCCGTCCGAGGCATGCAGGTAAAGGTGCAAACCGCGAGCTCTGTCCTGTACCTCTTGGGTAGCCTCCGACTGGGCGATTGCCGCAACAATCTGCGCGGGAGAAAAGAAGGCATCGTACAACCAGGACTCCCGGGCCGAAGTACGGGAAGCGTCAGGCCTGGACTGATAGTAGATCGCCTCCAACCGAAAGAGCGATACAAGCCTGGGCTTGCCGTCCGCGCGCAACGGAAAAACACTAAGGGCCGAGAACAGCGGAGCTTCATATGGCAACGGGAGGGTCGCCGCATAAACGTCCTCGCGCGTGTGTTTGAGCAAGAACCCCGCTCGGGCCTGGCTCGGCGCGCGTTGGGCGGCGAGAGCGGCCATTACGGCCAGCTCCGCTCGCTCGAACAAGGGAGTGAAAGGCGGTTGCTCTTGTACAAGATTGCCCGCGGTGACTTTTGTATTTACCCGCCACGCCTTGGTAACACGGCCGGGCACACCTCCCCAAGCCGCATTGGCAACCAGTAACGTCAACTCGCCAGCCTGAGCCAATCTCCATATAACGGCTTCGAAGTCAGGGCTGGGATTGATGGGTAACTCACCTGTGAGTTGGCGAAACAGATTCTTTTCCGCGACAGACCCGCTGCTCACGTAACGCAGTAGTACGCCGTCTGGCCCCGAAAAATAATGCGTTTTGGCGAAGGCTCTGTTGTGGATACTGAAGAGTTGATCTGCCACGGAGTAAAAGTTGTTGAAGATCACCACTTGATCGGCGGTGAAGTTTGGGAAATTCTCGCGGATTTTTCCCGCTTCAGCCGGGTGCGAATGATAAAACGCCTCGCAGCTGTACCCCTCAGGGGCGACGAAGTTGTCGTTTTTATCCAGGGCCAGCACCAGCGCATGATCGAAACTATTGCGCTGATCGGGGATCGGCTGCGTCGCGAAATAACGTACACCTTGCTTGAGAATGACCCCGCCGTATTCCACTTCACGACGGTTGCCGATGGTTTCATGGAACCAGCGAGCAGCATCATCAGCGGTGATAAAGGCTGGGCTTAAGGGTGGCAGTACTGCTCGAACGGAAACAGCACGGGGCCTGCGATTGGAAAAGTTGATCATAAAGCCGCTCATGCAATAAGGGTGAAAGAGCCTTTGCAAACAAGCTCCAGGAGTGAACCCTCACTGTGCGCATTTCTCTGCTACCTCTGGCGCTACATAAATGTTCAGGTCGCCTCGTGCAGCCAGCCAGGACTCTCCAGAGCAAAGCACCACTTTCGGGCGCGCGAGCCACGCCCATTGTCGTTGCGCGCCAAATAAGTGCGCACCCGCGTTTAACGCGCTGCGAGCCTGCGCAAAACCGGGGTTGCGCACTTCGGCATAGCCTTTGCAGTTGCTCCTCCAGCACCGATAACTGCCCTCTAACAAATATCGATTCCTGGAGATCGCACCATGAAGCGTCGCAGCTTGATCAAGGCTTTCACACTGTCGGCATCCATTGCCGCCATGGGCTTGACCTGGACCGTACAGGCCGCCGAGACCATCAAGGTCGGCATCCTGCACTCGTTGTCCGGGACCATGGCCATCTCCGAGACCTCGCTCAAAGACATGGCGCTGATGACCATCGACGAGATCAACGCCAAGGGCGGCGTGAACGGCAAAATGCTCGAACCGGTAGTGGTCGACCCGGCGTCGAACTGGCCGCTGTTCGCCGAAAAAGGCCGCCAGCTGCTGACCCAGGACAAAGTCGCCGTGGTGTTCGGCTGCTGGACCTCGGTGTCGCGTAAATCGGTATTGCCGGTATTCGAAGAGCTCAACGGCCTGCTGTTCTACCCGGTGCAATACGAAGGCGAAGAGATGTCGCCCAACGTGTTCTATACCGGTGCGGCGCCGAACCAGCAGGCGATCCCGGCAGTGGAATACCTGATGAGCGAAGAAGGCGGCGACGCCAAGCGCTTCTTCCTGCTGGGCACCGACTACGTGTACCCACGCACCACCAACAAGATTCTGCGTTCGTTCCTGCATTCCAAAGGCGTCGCCGACAAGGACATCGAAGAGGTCTACACCCCATTCGGCCATAGCGATTACCAGACCATCGTGGCCAACATCAAAAAATTCTCGGCGGGCGGCAAGACCGCTGTGATCTCCACCGTGAACGGCGACTCCAACGTGCCGTTCTATAAAGAACTGGCCAACCAGGGCCTGAAAGCCACCGACGTTCCGGTAGTCGCTTTCTCCGTGGGTGAAGAAGAACTGCGCGGCATCGACACCAAGCCGCTGGTGGGCAACCTCGCCGCCTGGAACTACTTCCAGTCGGTGGAGAACCCGGTGAACAAGAAATTCGTCGCCGACTGGAAAGCCTACGCCAAGGCTCACAACCTGCCGGGCGCGGATAAAGCCGTGACCAACGACCCGATGGAAGCCACCTACGTGGGCATCCATATGTGGGCGCAGGCGGTTGAGAAAGCCAAGTCCACTGACGTCGACAAAGTGCGCGAAGCCATGGCCGGCCAGACCTTCGCCGCGCCGTCCGGTTTCACCCTGACCATGGACAAGACCAACCACCACCTGCACAAGCCGGTGATGATCGGCGAGATCCAGTCTGACGGGCAGTTCTC